>CEPH01069633.1_pt1 | contig 15409 bp, 21 predicted proteins | sample 530571 | NCBI WGS metagenome assembly CEPH01 (sample SAMEA2620413, study PRJEB7988) | marine metagenome | biome: marine biome (ENVO:00000447); feature: surface water layer (ENVO:00002042); material: "saline water (ENVO:00002010), including plankton (ENVO:xxxxxxxx)" | depth 5 m | reverse complement strand
GCAGGAGGAGTCGGGTCTCGACCAGCTCGCCCGTATCGGATTCGACACGCTGGGCCTGCAGACCTACCTCACCGCCGGGCCGAAGGAGGCCCGTGCGTGGACGATCGGTAAGGGCTGGAAGGCGCCCCAGGCCGCCGGGGTCATCCACACCGACTTCGAGAAGGGCTTCATCAAGGCCGAGGTCATTTCGTTCGACGATCTCGTCGACGCGGGGTCGGTGCTCGAGGCTCGTTCGCGCGGCAAGGCGCGGCTTGAGGGCAAGGACTACGTCATGCAGGACGGCGACGTGGTGGAGTTCCGCTTCAACAACTGAATCGCCGGCCGCGGCTTGCGGCGCGCTGTCGGTTGGAGCCAGGCTATCTCTCACGCTCGTGGTGTTTCTGGTGGCCGCGACCGCGTTCGCTGGGTGTACCGTGACGGCGCCGGAGTCCGTCAAGACACTCGGCGCTCCCGTCCCCACGGCTGTCGCTACGCCGATCTCCGAGGCTTCGTCTGCGACGGAAGCGACAGATCCGGACTCCTGCGCCGGCCTATCCCAGGTCGTGAGCGAATCCGACGGTTTGTACTGGGAGCGGCGCGGGAGCCTTCGTGATCTGGGCGCACGAGAGTTCGCGCAAGGCGAGGTCACAGCCGATGATGACGGTGCTCCTGTGGCCTATACAGTTGCGTCCGGTGACGTCGAGTCCGTGATCGCTGAACGGCTCTGCGCGTACCCAAACCTGGCTCAGATGAACCACGTGCGTGTGATTCATCCGGGTCATGTGCTCTGGCTCACCCCCGACCCGGCCATTCCCTGGGTTCCCTACTACGCCCCAGGTGACGCGCCTGCGGGGTTCGAGCAGATTCCTTACCAGCAGGCAATCGAGTCCGCGGGCGCGGCAGTTGACACTGGGGACGTGGACACCGTGCGGTCAATCTGGAACGACACGCTCAAGCCGATGTTTGCGAACCAGACCACCATCGACGCGGTCCAAGAGGTCGTGGACGCCGGTGACCTCGACGCGCTGCGCCAACTCTTCTCCTGACCTCGCGCCTCGGTGGAGACGACGCCAGTGGACTGGGTGAGCCGCCGGGAACGGATTGTCCGCACCCTCGTTCGGTTAGGGTCGTCCAGGGTGATCACGCTTACGCGCTCTGTCCCGGTTGGGTCATGAGGCGCTGGCTTCGAGAGGACGGAGACGACATGGCTGACATCGAGACGTTCGAACCCGATGGGCGAGCGATCCCGTACGCCGAGGACCGCCGCAACGGCCCGTCTCTCGTGCTGGTGCCCGGCCAGGGATTGAACATCGGCTACCTCGGGCCACTTGCCGAAGCGCTCGCCGAGGAGGACTTCCACGTCGTGCGGATCGGCAGCCGTCTCCCGCAGTCTGGGGCCGAACCGACGATGCACGATCTTGCCGAGGACGTCATCGACGTGATGGATCACCTCGACCTTGCGTTCCCCTGGGTCGGTGGACACGGCTTTGGCGGCTCGGTGGCGCGCATCGCTTCCATCGACCACCCCGGGCGGTTCGGCGGACTCCTGCTTCTCGGCGTCGAGGGGACCGAGGATGCCGCGGCATCCGCTGCATCCGAGGTGCCGGAGAACGCCCGTAAGTCCGAGCTCGTCGCCATGCAGCGCGCTGCTCGCGCCGCGACGCCTGAGGTCGGCCCGCTCGAGATCCCGCCGGGTATCCCCATCCTGATCATCCAGGGAGCCGACGATGAGGTGGCAGCGCCGGCGAACGGCGAGGCTCTCGCAGCGCGCGCTCCCGAGCGGATCAGCGTCGTCACGATCGAGGGAGCCCGTGACCTGTTCCCGCTGACCCATGTCGGGGAAACCGCCTGGCCCATCGAGGATTACCTCGACTGGGACTGATCTGGCGCGCTCTCGTCCGCCTCGAAGACGGGAAGCGTCAGCCAGGCGTGACCCGCGGCGAGGCGCGCCGCCTGCCCGCCCACACCGAGTGCACCAAGCGGGACAAGCGACGAGTCGGCGGCCGTGAAGTGATACGCGTGTGCCATACCCCAGCAGTCGGTCCAGTGGTCGTCTCGCCCACACGTGAAGACCCATCCGAGCGAGTCATGCGAGACGAATCCGACTGGGCGCTCGCCCTCGCGGATGTGGCAGCAGGTGAGGACGAGGTCGTCAAACGCCGCTGGAGTCGCTGCAGCAGAAGAGTTGTACGTGGTCATGAACGTGCTCCTGTTCCATCGGGAGAGGGGCACGCTCTCGGTATGCATCGCACTCTAGGTCGAGCCTCCGACATCCGGAGCTGACCGCCACGGGGCGTGATGAACTAAGGGAATGAGCCCGAAACCACGCCCCGTCGTCCTCATCACCGGCGCTTCCTCAGGGATCGGCCACGCCACGGCACTCGCGCTCGCTGCGCGCGGCTGGATCGTTTACGGCGCAGCGAGGCGGGTAGACCGGATGCAGGAGCTCGAGGCAGCCGGATGCCAGGTGATCGCGATGGATGTCACGGATGACGCATCCCTGCGCGCTGGCGTTGACCGCATCATCCGTGAGCAGCGGCGTTTGGACGTGCTCGTCAACAACGCTGGTTACGGGTCGTACGGCGCACTCGAGGACGTGCCCATCGACGAGGCCCGCCGCCAGTTCGAGGTCAACGTCTTCGGGCTGGCGCGGCTCAGCCAGCTCGTGATCCCGACGATGCGCGCTCTCGGGCGCGGCCGCATCATCAACGTCTCGTCCATCGGCGGGCGCATCTACGAACCGATCGGCTCCTGGTATCACGCCACGAAGTTCGCGGTCGAAGGGCTCTCGGACTCACTGCGGATCGAACTGGCCCCCCACGGGATCGACGTGGTCATCATCCAGCCGGGGCCGATCCGGACCGAGTGGAACTCGATCTCGCGCCGGAGCGCCAAAGAGTACTCGGGAGCCGGTCCGTATGCCGAGCAGGCCCGAGCCCTCGTCCGCAACTACGAACGCGTCGACGACTCGCCGGCATCCGGGACCCCAGAGGATGTCGCGGCCACAATCGTGCGCGCGGCGACAGCGCGGCGGCCGAAGACCCGATACGCGACTCCGGCGTCAGCGAAGATCGTCGTCGCCGCACGTCGCCTGCTCCCTGATCGGATCATGGACCTGATCCTCAGGCGTCTGGCCATGTAGACCAGGCGCCCGGTCTCCGCGCTCGTCGGATGTCAAGGCCCGCGACGGGGCTCGCGGTGACCGATTGACTGGCGCCATGACTGAGACACCCCTGCGCGCGATCCCGCTCAACTGCACGCTCAAGCCGTCGCCCGCCGAGTCCAGTACTCAAGACCTCACCGACATCGTGCTCGACTCCCTGACGCAGCACGGCGCTTCCAACAGCACGGTGAGGGTGGTCGATCTCGACATCCGTCCCGGCGTCGAAGCCGACATGGGTGACGGCGACCAGTGGCCGAAGGGCCGTCAGCAGATCCTGGATTCCGACATCCTCGTCTTCGCGACTCCGACCTGGGTCGGACATCTCTCCAGTGGCATTGAACGCCGCTCACCTCGCTCGAGTGCTTCGTGCGACTCCTTATCCTGCGCCCTAATGTCCTAGGACTAGAGACTGCACTTGTCAACGGCCTCGTACCTCGCAATCCACAGAAGGTACGTTCGCGGCATGAAGCAAGTGCACTATGCCGGTAGGTCGCTCTTCATGCACGACGACACTGCCGCTGCCCTGATCGATTACGCCCGCGTGCTCAGCGAGCACCGCTCCGCGGATGCTGTCACCGTTCCTGCCGTAAGCGCGGAGGGCAACCCGGTCACGGTCACACTGCTTCTCAATGAAGCCGCCGCGTTCGTCGTCGAATCCGTCGCAGGCGGCATCACGATCGAGCCCGATCAGGATGCGCTCGAAGAGATTGAACGGCGCACTCGACAGCTTGAGGGAGTGCGTGGCGGGGCCCCCGATGAGCCATGGCCCCTCGAGCTGTAGACCTGCGAGGCATGCTCGCGAGCGTTACTGTTGGCCCATGAAAGCTCTGCGAACCGCCGGAATCTGGGCAGCAGTGATCGCCGCGATCACCACGGTGCTGGGCATCCTCGTGACAGAACTCGTCTCGCTGCTTGCCGCCGTGCTGGGCGCGGTCGTGAAGGTCGTGCCGAACCTCAGTGGTCCCGCAGGGCGTCGATGAGTTCCTTCTTGCGCATCGACGAGTAGCCGCTCAGTCCCAGTTCCTTCGCGCGCTTCTTGAGCTCGTCAACGGTCCAGTCCTCGTAGCTGCCCGATTCGCCGCCCTTGCGTCCGACGTTCGAGCGTCCTCGATTGGCTGCCGCATTCGAGATGCGGGCCGCCTTCTCTTTCGACGCGCCGTCATCGCGTAGTTCCTCGTACAGCTCCGGGTCCTTCAGGCTCGAGTTCCGGCGTCCAGGCATGGTTTCTCTTTTCTGTCGGTGGCTCTGTCGGTGGCTGAGGGGCCACGGATGGCCGATGGCCGATGGGTGCGGGTCGTGCGCTAGAGCGCACGTCCTCCCGTGACCGGGAAGACGCCGCCCGAAACGTATGAGGCCTCGTCGCTTGCGAGATAGACGTACATGCCCGCAAGTTCCGCGGGCTGGCCGGCGCGCCCGAGCGGGGTGTCGCTGCCGAAGGTCGTGAGCTTTTCCTCATCAAAGTCCGTCGCGGGGATGAGCGGGGTCCAGATGGGACCGGGGGCCACGGCGTTGACCCGGATGCCGCGGGGACCGAGGTCCTGCGCCATGGCGCGCACGAAAGCAACCTGCGCCGCCTTCGTCATCGCGTAATCAAGCAGGCCCGGCGAGGGGTCGAATGCCTGAATCGATGACGTCACGATGATGGCCGAACCGGCATCCAGGTGCTCCATGGCGGCGCGCGCCGAGAAGAGCAAGCCGTACAGGTTCGTGCGGAACGTCCGATCGAATTCGGCGGTTTCGAGCTCGGCAAGACTGTCGCGGTCGCGCTGGTAAGCGGCGTTCAGGACCAGGATGTCGATCCCACCGAACTCGGCTACCGTGTCGGCGACAATCTTCTCGGCGAATCCCTCGTCGCGGACGTCACCGCTGAACGACGCAGCGCGGACTCCCGCGTCGCGAACGAGCGCGACGGTCTTCTCGGCATCCTCGTGCTCTTCCGGCAGCGACGCGATGGCGACATCCGCGCCCTCGCGGGCGAAGGCGATCGCGACCGCCCGACCGATGCCCGAGTCGCCGCCGGTGATCAGTGCCCGCCGCCCGGCGAGTCGGCCGTGCCCGACGTATGAATCCTCGCCATGGTCAGGCGTCGGAGTCATCTCGGTCTCGAGCCCCGGCTGCTGCTGTTCCTGCTCGGGGAAATCGTCGCTGGTGTGTGCGGTCCGCGGATCCTGGGATGCGTCGTGCGAAGTCATGCGGCGACGATAAGGCGGACACCCGCGGGCGCCCGAGGGACTTGACCATCCGTCCAGGCGAGAGTACGGCCCTACCGGGGCAGCACGTGCTCCGGCAGATCACGAAGGAAGATCTCCGCGGTCTTGGGCCCTATGCCCTTCATCGCCGTGAGCCGCCGCGTGAGTTCGTCGCGGTCGCTGCTGGTGCGCACCATTTTCGACACTGTCCCGTACTCATCAACGATGCGCGCCATCACCTCGTGCAGCTCATCGGTCATGATGTAGTCGATCCGCGCGTAGTGCGCGTCGTCGAGGATGGCGCGCAGCTCTTCGCGCTCGAGTTCGGCGTACTTCGGGGGGCTGGTCAGTCCGCGATCGATCAGGGCGCGGTACGCGTCAGCGCCGACGGACTGCTGCACCGGCCGGCCGAAGAGCATGCTTGCAACGAGCCAGCGATACATGGCCTGCCCGCTGCCGCGGTCGAGATGGATGCCGAGATCGGCGGCGTGAATCACCATGTGTTTCGTTTCCTTTCGACGACGAAGGACGTGGTCAGGGTCACCCCGCACAGCGCAACGGAAACGGCGATCTCGGGCGGGTGGACCCCGTGCGCGAGCAGCCCGAACCCGTGTGGGTCGATCACGGCGATCGCGGCAATGACGCCGAACACGATGCCGACGAGCCGCAGGCGTATTCGCAGCGAGGACGCCGGATGACGCAGGCCAGTCAGCAGGACGGCGACGAGGACGATGCGAGCCAACGTCAGGGGAGGGTCTGCGCTCAGGAGGCCGAGGAAGACCGTCGAGCCGGGCAGGATGCCAGCGAATGCTGCGGAGGTCAGCAGCGCCAGAACGGCTATCGCGACGGCGCGGTGGATAGCCCATACCACCTGTGCTGGCGATGCTGCGCCGCTAGAATCGACCATGAGACCTCCCCGCGTCGTGATGCGACGGTACGCCGGGGTCGATGAAGTGAGTCGGGGGTTGCGCGCTGGCCAGGAGCGTGCCATCGTCCGCGGAAAAGATGTGGTCGAACGTGCCTTAGGGGGTACGAGGGGTCCTGGTCAATACCCTCGCGCTTTCGGGCTCGGCGTGCGAAGGTTCACACGATCCGCACCACGGGATGCCCCGATGATTCGGGTACATCCGCACATGGGAGAAAGAGCGGAATGGGAAAGTTCATCTACGACGGAAACGTCAAAGTCGATTTCGACGACCGCACGTTGGCTCACCTTCAGGTGGTCATCGGCACGAAATTGAGGCGTAACGAGGCCTTCCACTTTACGTGGAAGGACGACGCGAGCATCGGAGACGGGCGCACCACCGTGTGGGTCCACCCGAGATGCTCGCTGGTCTACAAGTTCTACGGTGGTCGTCGTCCACAGCTGAACATGGCGTGGGTCGAAGCACTTGCCTACACGGCGAACTCCCCATCCGGCCTCTACGTGGTGCCCGAACCGAAGGAAGGCGATCCTGTGCCCGGAGGGAACCATGAAGCGCATTGACATCGTCTACGGCGGAGAGCTCTACAGCGTCGGAGGACGAGAGTTCGAGGAGGTGCGCCAAGAGGTCGTGGACGGCACGACAGATGGACCGAGTTGGCTGCGCGTGAACGACGGCGAAGGTATGCGCCGAGAGGCCTATCTGCTCCTCTCCCCGGGTGTGCCGATCGCTCTGATTCCCGTGCCCGAAGATGACATCGAGCTCGCCGGTGACGGGCAGTGGAGCTCTGGCGACGATCACTGAGCAACGCGGCACGGATGCCTTCGCCAACCTCGATGCGTGGTGGCGAGCGGCGAACTACCTGAGCGTCGGGCAGATCTATCTGCGCGATAACCCTCTGCTTCGCCGTCCGCTCACTGAGGCAGACATCAAGCCCCGGCTGCTCGGCCACTTCGGTACGGTCCCAGGGCTGACTCTCCTCTACGCGCACCTGAACCGGGTTATTGCTGAGCGGGGTACCGAGGTGCTCTTCATCGCCGGGCCCGGCCATGGCGGTCCTGCCCTGAACGCAGTCAGCTGGCTCGAAGGAACCTGGAGCACGACCTACCCCGACATGCCACGAAGCGAGGATGGGATGCGCTCGCTTTTCTCGCGGTTCTCGGCGCCCGGAGGCATCCCGAGCCATACCTCTCCCCACGTCCCGGGATCGATCCAGGAGGGCGGTGAACTCGGGTACTCGCTGGTGCATGCTTATGGCGCGGCTCTCGATGACCCGGACCTGGTCGTTGCCTGCGTCATCGGCGACGGTGAGGCAGAGACCGCAGCGCTGTCGGCATCCTGGCAGTCGGCCGGCTTCCTCGACCCTCGGACCGACGGCGCAGTGCTGCCGATCCTGCATCTGAACGGCTGGAAGATCGACAATCCCACCGTTATGGATCGGATGCCGGAGCATCAGCTGCGTGACCTCATGAATGGTCACGGGCACGAACCGATCATCGTGGATCTTCGCGACGCGACCGATCCGGCCGAGGTTCACAGTGTCATGGCCCACGCCATGGACCGCGCGTTTGATCTCATCGCGCAGATCCAGCGTCGCGCGCGCAGCGCCGGAGAGCCACAGTCCGAGCAGGCCCCGCGATGGCCCATGATCGTGCTCCGCAGCCGCAAGGGCTGGACCGGCCCCGAGGAGGTCGACGGTGAGCCCGTCGAGGGGACCTGGCGATCCCACCAGGTTCCGCTTGAGGATGTCGCGTCGTCGCCGGACCGTCTGGCGCAACTGGAACGGTGGCTTCGCTCCTACCGACCCGACGAGCTCTTCGATGACCGCGGCGTACCCACCCGGGCGGTCCGGGAGCTCATTCCGGAACCGATCGAGGCCACGATGAGTGGCTCGTCGCGGGCGAACGGCGGTCTTCGTCGACGAGCTCTTCGGATGCCGGCACTGGCGGACGAGGCTCTCCACAGCGCAGACCGAGAAGGCGACGCGTCAGCGACTACGGTGTTCGGCGAATGGCTCGGAGAGCTGCTGCGGCTCAATCCTCGCGATTTTCGGATCTTTGCCGCCGACGAGTTGCGCTCGAATCGGCTTGCGCAGGGCGTGCTCCCCGCCACCGCAAAGCAGTGGAACGAGCAAGAGCGCGGTGTCGATGAAGATCTGGCGGACGAGGGCCGAGTGATGGAGATCCTCAGCGAGCATCTCTGCCAGGGATGGCTCGAAGGATATGTGCTCACGGGGCGCCATGGCCTGTTCACCTCGTACGAGGCGTTCGTCCACGTTGTGGACTCGATGTTCAATCAGTACGCGAAGTGGCTGGAAGCGGCAGCCACCTACCCCTGGCGCGCCGACCTGGCGAGCTTCACCTACCTCCTCTCGAGCCATGTCTGGCGCCAGGACCACAACGGCTTCACGCATCAGGATCCGGGCTTCCTCGATCTTGCTGCCCGCAAGAGCTCCGACATTGTCAGGCTCTCGCTTCCCCCCGACGCGAACACGCTTCTGGTCACGATGGAGCGCGCCTTCACCGAACCCGGCCGGATCAACGTCGTTGTGGCGGGCAAGCAGCCCGAGAAACAGTGGTTCTCCCTCGACGCCGCGCGCCGGGTCGTCACAGATGGCGCCGGCATACTGCCTGGAGCGGCAGATACCGCCACGGGGAGGGAAGGCGACGAGGAGCCTGAGGTCGTCCTGGCCTGTTCAGGGGACGTCCCGACACAGGAGGCGGATGCCGCCCGCGAACTCGTGCGGGAACTCGCGCCCTCCGTTCGCGTTCGCGTGGTGACGGTCATCGATCTGCTGAGACTGCGCCCGGGAGAGCCGCAGAGCCTTGACGATGACGACTTCGCGACCCTGTTCGGCGTGGGAGTGCCGATCGTCTTCGCGTTCCATGGGTACCCGCACCTGATCAAGGAGCTACTGTTCGATCGCCCGGTCACCGCCGGTGTGACGATGCGTGGCTACCAGGAGGCTGGATCGACCACGACACCGTTCGACATGCTCCTGCAGAACAAGTTTGATCGGTTCACCCTCGCGTCCGACGTTCTCCGGCGGTCCAGTCTGGGTGAGCAGGAGCGAGCCGAGGCGCTCGCAGTGCTGGCGAATCGGCGGGAGCAGGCGGCAGACCACCTGCGCCGCTTCGGTGTCGACGACCCAGCTCTCGCATGACCGAGACGAGACGATTCTGAGGTGATCAGGCCAGCGCGCGGCTCAAGGGCACGCCCGAGACCGAGGCGATACTGGTCACCGTCGCCCATCCGTCTGCCAGAAGCGCAGCGTCGGTGCCGGGCTCTGGCCGGTTCGGAAGGTCCTCGACGGCAAGACTGATGTGGTGCTCATCCCGCTCGGCCAACGTTGTCTGCACGATGCCGAACGGAGCAAGCTCTGCCTCGACGATGCCGCGCGGACGCTCGATGTTCGGGACGTTGACATTCAGGATCGTGCCCGCCGGCTCGGCCATGAGGTACGGCAGCAGTTCATCGACCACCTCTACGGCGCTTTGCCACCAGAACGTCCCCGGCGCGAAGCCGACATCGAGTGACACAGCCATCGCTCGTGAGCCGTGCAGGCCCCCCGTAAGCGCCGCCCCTACTGTTCCCGAGTGCACAATCGCGCGACCGACGTTTGCGCCGTGGTTGATGCCCGACAGCACGACATCCGGCGGCTCGCCGAAGGCGCCACGTGCTGCGATGAGCGCGATCAGCCCCGGACCAGCATGCACGGCGTGCGCGGGAACGCCGGCCGCATCGGCAAGCTCACGTCGCTCGACGCGGATACGCCCGTCGGACTGCGCCGCCATGATGGAGGCGCTCGATCCGCTTGACTGTGACGCCGGCGCGGCGATCACCGGATCGAGGCCTGCTCGACGAAACCGGCGCGCCAAGGGAGCAAGACCGGCGGCGTCGATTCCATCGTCGTTCGTGATCAGGATGCGGGTCATGGGGATTTTCGGCCCTGTCTGTTCTCCTCCGGAGTCGTCATGGCAGCGAGGTCATCGGGTGTAACACGACCATCGGCAGGGGTTGCCGCCGAATCCACGACACGAAGTCTCACCTGGTCACGCAGCCCCTCGATCGCATCCCGGTGGCCCGTGCCCAATCCGTGCCTCGTGACGTTGAGCGCCCCCGCCGCGGCGCCCAGCGTCACGGCTTCGCGAACAGTCTCGCCGCGCGCGATTCCCGCGACGACCCCGGCCGTGAGAGAGTCGCCGGCGCCGCGATGGTCGGCGATCTCGAAGCGCGGCACCGCGATCTCGGCGAGGCCCTCGGCATCCAGGAGCAACGCCGGCTGACTTGCCCGCGTGAGGATCACCGTCTCCGCCCCTCGCGAGCGCAGCTCGCTCATCCGCTCTGCCAGATCAGCAGTCGATCCGTCGCCCTCATCGGCGGCAAGCTCCTCATCGCTGAGCTTCAAGACGCTCACGCCACCGCGCAGCGCGGCGTCCAGGCGTTCACCGGCGAGATCCACCACAACCGTCGCTCCGCCGCGGCGCAGGTCCGAAGCCAGACGATGGTAGATCTCTACGGGAATCTCGTCGTGGGGCGGACCGCTGAGAACCACGAGGCCCGTGTCGATCCCCCGGCTGAGGGTCAGCGAATACAGCTCGTCCATTTCGTGCCGGCCCGGGGTCGTCGCTCGCTGCTCAGCGATCGTGCGACGCTCCCCATCCCGGCGATCGTGAATGTAGGCGGAGCCGCGGTCACCGCGTTCGATGGCATCGATCGTGATTCCCTCCCGTTCAAGGAGAGTCCGGATGACGAGGCCGCTCTCGCCGCTCAGCAGCGCGCACAGCGTCACATCGACGCCGAGCAGTGTGAGCATCCGTGCCTGCCAGACCCCTTGACCGCCAGCGTGCAGATGGACATCGTCGCCGGAGGGATGACTCTCGATCGTGACCGTCAGAGTCGGGGACGGTGCGAACACCGTCGCGCTGTTCACCGATGCGCTCCTCAGGCCGTCTGGCCCTCGTGCCGACCCTCGCCGATCTCTTCGACGAGCTTGTCGTTGAAGGCGGGAAGGTCATCGGGGGTGCGGCTGGAGACGAGTCCCTGATCGACGACGACTTCTTCGTCGACCCAGTTCGCTCCCGCGTTTCGCAGGTCGGTTTGCAGGCTCGGGTAGCTGGTCAGGGTGCGTCCTTCGACGACGTTCGCCTCGATCAGCGTCCATGCGCCGTGGCAGATCACGCCGACAGGCTTGTGCTGCTCGAAGAAGTCGCGCGCGAAACCGCACGATGCGGCATCCATGCGCAGATGGTCGGCGTTGACGACGCCCCCGGGCAGGACGAGCGCGTCGAACTCGGCAGCGTCGGCGACGGAGCTATCGATGTCCACGCTCTGCTGGTGACCGTTCTTGCCCGTGACGCTGTCACCTGCGGGGGAGACGAGGCGGGCTTGTGCTCCGTGCGAGGTCACGGCCTCCCAGGGCGAGGTCAGTTCGCTGTCTTCGAAGCCATCCGTGACCAGGAATGCGACGGTCTTGCCCGTGAGATGCGACATAGTGATCCTCCCTTGTCTGTGTGCGTACAGAGACGGTACGAGGCCCCTGCCCGCAGGGGCAGGGGCTTGCACCTGGGAGACTCGCTCGCTAGGGATCAGTGCGCGGGAATGGCACCCTCGGGCTGGTCAGCGGGTTTACGGATGATGAAGGCCCCGACGAGGATCGGCAGCGCAACGATTGCCGAGACCAGGAAGGCTCCTCGTGCCCCAGCCGCTGCTGCCTCGTTGGCCGGGAGACCCGCTTCGACGGCGGAGGCGGCGATTGCCGACATCGTCGTGACCATGACGGCCACGCCCGCGGCTCCCGCCACCTGCTGCACGGTTCCAAGGACCGCTGATCCGTACGAGTAGAACCGAGGCTGCAGCGAGGCGAGAGAGGCCGTGAACAGCGGCGTGAACGAGAGCGCGAGACCCAGCGACAGCACGATCTGCGTGACGAGAATGGCCCAGATAGAGGTGTCAGCCCCGTAGGTTGCGTAGGCCCACAGCGCCGCGACCGCGAGTACCGCACCGGGAACCAACAGCACGCGGGTTCCCGACGCGTCGTAAATGCGGCCCACGATCGGACCGGCAAAACCCATGGCGAGCGAACCCGGCAGCAGCAGGAGGCCACTTTCGAGCGCCGTCGCACCCACCGCCTGACTGAGGTAGAGGGGGAGGACCGTGATGGCACCGAAGAACGCCATCGAGAGGACGCCCATCTGAGCGATCGACAGGGAAAAGTTGAGTGACCGGAACACGCGCAGGTCCATGAGCGCGTCATCCTTGCGTTGCAGCACAAGCTGGCGCCACACGAACAGCGCGAGGGCGACGACGCCGACGGCGATCGCGATCACGAGGGTCATCGTGGAGCCGGCTTCGGCCGCGGCGTCAGTCTGCGACCCGCCGTGACTTGCGGCGCCGCCGATCTGGCTGAGCCCGTAGACGAGTCCGCCGAACCCGAACGCCGACAGGATCACCGACAGCACGTCAATCGGTGCACGGGTGGTTTCCCCGAGATTGCGAATCCAAATTGCGCCGGCAACGAGTGCGGCGATCGCAATCGGCAGGACGATACCGAAGATCCAGTGCCATCCGAGGGAATCGAGAATGAGTCCCGACAGCGACGGGCCGATCGCCGGAGCGAGCGCGATGACGATGCTGACGCGCCCCATCATCCGACCGCGCGCGTGCGGCGGCACGATGGTCATGAGCGTCGTCATGAGCAGCGGCATCATGATCGCGGTGCCCGATGCCTGAATGACACGCGCGACGAGAAGGATCTCGAAGCCGGGCGCGATGAAAGCGACAGCGGTGCCGGTCGAGAAGAGAGTCATCGCCGCCAGGAACACCTGCCGGGTCGTGAAGCGCTGGAGGAGGAAGCCGCTGATCGGGATCACGACGGCCATCGTGAGCATGAACGCCGTCGTCAGCCACTGGGCGGCGACCGCGGTGATGCCGAGGTCGACGATGAGGTGGGGGATCGCGACGCCCATCGTCGTCTCGTTGAGGATCGCGACGAAAGCCGCAGACAGGAGGAGCCAGATGATCCGGCTCTCTTCGGGGCGAAGGTTCAGCCCCGGGACCGGCGTTGCGGAATCGGGGCCGGCAGGGACGACCGGGATCGAGCCGGTCTGCGGGTTCGCGTTGATCGCTGCCACTGGCGGGTCCTCACTATCAGGGCGCATGTCGTCGGAGTCGAAGGGGAGGGGACGCCGAGAATGGGCGCACGAGAGCCACGCGTGGTGGCGACGTTCACGATAACGGCGGGAACCGACATTCGATTCCCGAGGGGTGGAAGTTCGTGCTTCCGGAAGCGGCTGGGCTCAGTCGTCGAGGGTCTCTTCGTCCACCGACTTGTCCCACTGCTCGGACCCGATCGCGTTCGTCGGATGCGGCGTGGGCTCTTCCTCGAGAAGATCGGCCGGTGCCGGAGAGATGAGCTGCTCCTCCGGGATCGACTTCAGGTCGTCGATTTCCTTGCGAAGCGCGCCCAGGTCTTCGTGTCCAGCACCGGCGCCATCGTTCGCAGTCATGGTCACAGCCTACCGGTGTCACCGCCCGGCGTTATGCTCCAGGCGTGAGGTTTGATGGCCTGAATCCCGATGCCCCGGCCTTCTTCGATGAGTTGGCTGTCAACAACACCAGAGAGTGGTGGCAGAGCCAGAAGTCGCGCTTCACCGACCGCGTCGCCGCTCCCTTCGAGGCGCTGGCCGCCGAACTCGAACCGGAGTTCGGACCGGTGAAGATCTTCCGCCCGTACCGTGATGTGCGCTTCAGCGCCGACAAGTCGCCCTACAAGCTCCAGATCGGCCTGGTTACGCGCGCTTCAGCCGCCCATTACCTCCAGCTCTCGGCATCCGGGCTGCTCATCGGCGGCGGGATGTACCAGCCGTCCCCTGCGCAGCTGGCGGCGTTCCGGTCGCTCGTGGACGATGCCCGGACGGCGCCAGACCTCGAGGCCACCTTCGCCGAGGTCAGTGCTGGCGGCTTCGAGCCGATGCGAGATGACGCGCTCCGCACGGCGCCTCGAGGGTTTCCCACCGACCATCCCCGCATCGACCTCCTCCGCCTTCGCCACCTGGCGGTCGGGCGAGAAGAGCCGCCCGACGACTGGATGTGGACGCCGGGTGCTCTCGACGAGATCCGTGCAGCCTGGCACGTCGTGTCGGTGTGGTGCGACTGGTTGCACGCGAATATCGCGACAGACCCCGAAGCCCGCTGACGGCAGCTGGACACCCTCCTCGCGCTGCTAGGCGTCAGCTGTCGCGGCCGCCGTCCAAGCGGCCCTCGAAGGCGTCTAACGCTTCGCGATAGCGAAGGTCGGGGTGACTGTCAGCGATTGTGCGTAGACGTGGCACGTCCATTTCTTTGATGAGATCAACGCGGGCCTGCCGAGCCTCGGAGTGACCGCGGAGAACGTCGAGTCCTTCGCTCATCGCCTCGAGGCAGTCCCGCAGCACACCGAGCTCGGACTCGCGCTGCGTGATCGAGGATCCGTCCGGGCGCATTCGCCACCGCACGACGACGTCGGGGATCGTGTCGAAGACTGACGCCGACACGAGCATCCGCTGCGCGACGACCTGATCCTCGTACAGCCGACCCTCAGGGAAGCGGAGCTCGTCCCACACGCGGGCCCGACTCACCTTCGCCCACGCCACGATGCTCCCCGTCGCCGCCGGATGCTCGTCCAACGTCACGCGGTGTCGCTCGGGTGATGTCGCCGCGGCAACCCACGGCTGAACCGGCCCATCGAGATAGGTGCCGTCGGGCTGCGGTCGCAGCCGCGTGTAGGCGCCGATCACGAAGTCGCTTCCGGTGTGCTCGAGGGTGCCGATCATGCGCTCGAGCGCTGACGGTGTGAACTCGTCGTCAGCGTCCAAGAACCCCACGAACGGAGTGGTGACCAGTTGCAGTCCGGCGTTTCTCGCCGCCCCGAGGCCCCGCGTGCGCGGCAGCCGCAGGGCGCGGAACCGCTCATCGCGCGCTGCTGCGCGCTCGAAGAGATGACCCGTCTGATCGGTCGAGCCGTCGTCGATGAGGATCGCACGCCAGTCGCCGCGGGTCTGGTTTCGGAGAGAATCGAGCGCCGCGGGCACGTAGGGTGCGACATCCAGACCCGGAACGATGACGGTGATCGCCGGGTCGGTCATACCCCGGATCCTACGGCGGCAACGGCAGCC
>CEPH01049414.1_pt1 | contig 15426 bp, 9 predicted proteins | sample 530571 | NCBI WGS metagenome assembly CEPH01 (sample SAMEA2620413, study PRJEB7988) | marine metagenome | biome: marine biome (ENVO:00000447); feature: surface water layer (ENVO:00002042); material: "saline water (ENVO:00002010), including plankton (ENVO:xxxxxxxx)" | depth 5 m | reverse complement strand
TTTATTTGATTATCATCAGTATCGTAAAAAAGATCTCCTTCCTCCAAATTTGTAGTTCCATCTGCTGGAGGTGTTGTTCCTCTAAATTGTTGATCTGCTAGTTGTTGTAAAGCATCTTGTACATTTGTGGCTGTTACTGTTCCATGTGGATTAAAAGCAACACCATTAGCATCTGAAGTAGTGGCAGGTATTGCTAAATTATTAATTTCTACTGTAGTAATATCTTCATTTATTGAGACTTCAATTTTTCCGGTCTCTGTTATCGAAACTTGCGTAACATCTTCTGAGAGATCTACTGTTGTTAATACGACAGACATTATCGTGTAACTTCTTGGTTAAGTGTAACCTCTCCCTGTATAAGGCGTTTAACAACAGCATCAGAACCAGTATGAATTTCAAGATCGTAAAAATAACGTCCTGCAGAAATTCCACTAGATACAGCATTTGGAAGCTCCATTTTTATTGCTCCATTAGCTGCATTAGTAATAGTACAAGTAAAGCTGGCAGCGGCGCTTCCTGATGCATCTTTTTTAGTGCGCAACTGTGCTCTAGCAGAAAAGCCAGTAAGATTCTTAACAGAACCGGATTCTTTTACGACTAAGTCAAGAGTAAAGTCTGATCCTTGGTCAATAACTAGATTGTGAGTTGCTGCTGCCATTTAATTCTCCTATGATGCAATTATAGCGTAGGGGACATTGTATGTCAAGGATTATTTTTTGGAGGTATTTTTATGCCAAGTATCCAATTCGAACCCTTAAAGCACTGGAATCTCGTATGTCAATTCTTGAGTTTCCGCTATTAAAATCGAAAAATATACCAGCACTTCCAGAACTATTATTTGAGATTTGTAATTGTTCTGCTGTAATTGCTCCTGCATTAATTTGAGCAGCGTTAATTGCGTCTGCTTGAATTTGTGCTGCTGTAATAGTATTTGCCGTAATTCTGTTCGCATTAATTGTATTTGCACTAATTACGTCAGCAAATAAACTACCAACAACAGTTCCTGTTATGAGATTCAAATCAGAAATAACATCACTTGCAGTAATTTTTCTGTCTGCACCATTATCAAGTACAATGAACTCATCAGATGTTGTCATTGTTTGAGCATTCATTGATGTAAGCTCAGATAAATCTACATTTAATGTTACAGAGCCTGATGCACCTCCTCCACCTAAACCGGTGCCTGCAATAACATTTGTAATATCTCCATTTGTGCTACTTGTGCCTGCTCCTATTAAACTACGAATTTCTGCAGCTGTTATTCCGCTTGCTAAAGAAGGAGTAGATCCATTTGTAGTAATTGCAGCATCTGAAACATCAATAGGCCCAGTAGATACAGCAGTTACTCTTCCATATGCATCAAGAGTTATTTGATCAATTTTTGTGTCATCTGCAGTAGAGCCATAAGTTCCTGCACCCGCTCCCGCTGGAGAAAGAGCTACATCGTTTGCATTTACAGTAATTCCTGTTCCTGCTCCAACAGCAAAAGTAATTGTTTCTGGAGTGCCTTGATCGGTTGTAAATGCTCCCCCTCCACTTGTTCCGCTAGATAAAAGACCTGCTCCGCCTGCTAGAGTAATTGTTGCATTATTTGCAGCAGAAGGAATAGTTGTGCTAGTAAATGCATTTGATCCAAAAGTGAAAGTTTGATTTGTAGTACCACTTACACTAAATGTAAGAGTATTTCCGCTTTTAGTAATTCCATTTAAGAAAAAGTTAGTATTTGTATTATCCGAGGCAGGAATTGTTACTGTTTTTGTGTTTACAGCAGTAACGTGACCACGAGCACTTGTTGTAATACTATCAATAGCAGTAAATGTTCCACCATACCCAGGAGATGCAGAAGAAGTATTATTTGTTCTTCCAATATTTGCATGATTTATAGTGATTGTTTCATTACTACTCTGATTTGTAGTAAAGTCGCCCCCAGTAATTAAGTCTGTTCCTGCATTGAGTGTAATTGTTGCATTAGCAGGCAAAGTATTATTGTCTGTAGAAGAAATAGTAAAGTTTGGATAGGTTCCAGAAACAGTTGTTGCTCCAGCTCCTGTAAGTGATACAGTTTGATCCGGTGCAGAATTTGTAATTACACCTGTACTAGAGTTATAACTAATTCCTGTGCTTCCTGATATTGCCGAGCGAGCGCGAGCATTCGTAAAGTAAAGATTTGTAGATCCTTCTGCAAGATCATCAGTGCTTAACCCTGATAATGAAGAAGGAGATCCTGTAACACTACCAACAAAACTACCGTGAAAAGTTCCTGCTTCTACTGCTTCACTTCCAAAAGACCATCTGTCAATACTTTCCTTCCAAATAAAAGTTTTATTTGTTTGAGTTCCTCTCTCAACTTCTATGCCTGCACTTTCACTAGGATTTGACCCAGTAAAGTCAGCATTTAAAGTAATAATATTATCTCCAACATTTAAAGTTGTAGTATTTATATAAGTAGTATTTCCAGAAAAAGTTACATCGCCAGTAAAGTTTTTTGTGCCTCCAATAGATTGTGTACCAGTTGTTCTTACAACAGTACTATCTACACTAAAAGTAGTTCCAGATAAACTTAATCCAGAGCCTGCACTAAAAGTAGTATCTGTGTTTGTAAATGTTACAGTTCCTGCATTATTTTTAGACAGTGTAAGAGTATTTCCAGATACAGTGGCATTTGTTACATTATTATTAGGAAGAACAAAATTATTTGCATTTGATGCAACACTATTAAGTTTCGTATGGTCTGCATCTGTAAATACATTTGAATCAGAAGCATTCTCAACAAGAGTACGAATTTCTGCTGCAGTTTGATCGGCTGTTGCTCCACTCTCAATATTATTTAACTTCGATAAAAGTGTATTTGTAAAATTATTGTCTGTAGGAGTATCAAGAGAGATTGTTGCTTGTGTTCCACTAACTGCAACATTTAGTCCGCTTGTAAAATTTAAAGAAGCAGCATTAGTCGTTTCTGATGTACCGTCTTCTTTTATTATAAGAGGAGCATTCGCATTTACGATAGAGTTAGCGTCAATTGTAACTCCTGAGAGTACAAGATTTGTTCCATCAAATAAAATATGCTTGCTTGCATTACCAAAGACCATCTTACCTGCTGTAAGATCCATGAATGCACCAGTCTCTGAACCTCCTGGAGCTGCGTTTGCATCTGGAATACTTCCGCCTTTCATTGTACCCGCAGTAACATCTCCAAGATTTGCGGAAAGAGCAGAAAGAGTTGCTGTATTAATATCATTTGCAGTAACACTTGTCGCATCAATAAGTGTAGAAACAATACTTGTTGATACTATTTGATTTGAAGTAATACTATTTGCAGACAATTGCTCAGTATCAATACTATTTGCGGCTATCTGATTTGCAGTAATACTATTTGCACCTAGTTGCTGAGTTGTAATAGTATTTGCAGCTATTTGATTCGCAGTAATACTATTTGCAGCTAGTTGTTCAGTTGTAATGCTATTTGCTGCTATTTTATCCGCAGTAATTGAGTTTGCTGCAATTTTATCTACACTAATTCCACCGTCTTTTACTGCAATTGTTCCGTCATCGAGCGTTTCAGTAGTGCCCTCTGTATCATCTGACGCAGTTCTCAGTGTAATAAAATTATTTGTTGAGATTGTACTACCAGTCTTTGTGATTTCTGCAAAGATAGAATCGTTTGCATAGTCTGGTCGAAAAGTAGAGCGATAAGCAGTAATACTTGATTTTGCAGTATTAAAGGTACGATCAATCAGTAGTTTTGTATCTGAAATAATAGAAATTACAGTTGCGCCGTCTCCTCCAGAAGGGCTGGTAGAGTTTGATAAGTTAAGTACGTCTCGAAGCTGCACATTGCTATTGAAACCGCTTCCTGTAACTTCATTTGAGTTTGCAGCAATTGTAACGGATCCAATAGATGTCCATGCTGTTGAAAGAGCCGCATTTCCTGTGCCCACGTCTCTATAAAACTGTAAATCAGCAAATGCTGTTGAGTCATACTCGAGCAGTTTCAAAGAAGGTGTAGCAACATCTAAGTAAAGATAATATTCTCTTCCTGTAGAGACAGTTGAAATATTTTTTGTGCCTGTGATCGTATAAGTAATAAACGGATTTGCTATTGAAGCAACACTTGTATTTGTTGCTTGGAATTTAAAATTATTAGAGTCAATAACACCTTGAGCAGTTGAAATTATCCCTTTTGGAATACCTCCTGCCATTCGAGGAACATTTTCACCATATGGATCGTACACTCCATAGTCTATTGCAGTATAAGAAGAGAGATTGCCTAAACGAGAAACAGCCCGTACTTTAAATGTAACACTGCCGTTTGGTACATTATTAAATACAACTTGTCTACTATTTGTTTTTATAGGATTGTCAATACCTTCAATTGTATGGAATACTTCATATTGAACAATAGAGTCTGCATCTGATTCTGGTTCATCCCACTCAAAGAGTAATTCTTCTCCAGGTCTTTGAGCATCTGTTGCAAGAACAATGCGAGGATTTATAGGGCGAGGAAGTGTAGTCGGCTCATTTTCAATATAAATACTGTCTGGTAGTGTGCCTAAAGCATAGTCTTCTTCAATTGCAGTAAATTTTTCATCAAAGTATGCAACTGCATTAACTGAAAAAGTGTTGGGACTATCTTCGGTAATCCCCAGTACTCTATACATTTTTTGAGAAGATACCACATTTAATCCACCTACTGTTTCTTTTAATGTCCAGATATTATTCTTTGATGGTGTAGTATCAAATGTAGCAGAGCTTGCAAGAGTTACAACATTTGTAGTACTAGTAGGATTTGTAATCTCATGAGTTTCTACATATGAATAAGGTTTCCAAACTGTAGGAATAAGTTCAGTTCCTGAAGAGTCAGTAAATGCGTTAGAAGCTCTTTTTTCTGTATCTAAATTTACTAATACATATGCTGATCCATTATAAACAAAAGCTTGATCAATTTTTTCTCCTCTTGCATATGTTACTGAATTTACTGTTATACTTCCTTCAGAAGCATTTAAAGCTGCGGGGGCTGTTACAAGAGTGCTGAGGTGATAAGTTGACCCAGAGTTAAAAGAAACATTTCGATCAAAAGTAAGGGTAGTAGAAGTAGCAGAGCTTGTGCGACCGCTATAAGCAACTCCAAATCTATCTGCGTCTTGTACAGTTATTACATCTCCGGGTTTAATAAAATGTGCAGCTAAAGAAGTTTTAAATGAAACAACTTCTGTTTGATTTTGAGCAGTCCAGAGTTTCCATCTTCCATAACGAATAGCTTGACTTTCGGAAGTTGCTCCAAAAGCTACTGCATTCTCACTAATAATTCTGCCTGTACGAGCGATACTTTCTCTATCCTCTACAATAAGAGGAACAGGCTCGTAATTACTTATTGGATCATTCCAAGTAACTATAACTTGATTTGATCGAGTACGAGATCCCGTAGACTCATAAGAAAAAGCTCCATCTATTACATTTCCTTTTGTAAAATTATAGACTGGATCTTGTGGAGCATCTTGAACAGGAGTAATTTTGCTATCTTGCCAGTAAAGTATACCGAGAAAAATTGTTGAAAAATCTTTAAATACTTTATAAACATCTGTTGCTTTTGTAAGAAATACATTTGCACGAAAACGAGGCTCAACTCTACAAGCAACTCCTGTGCCTGTTATTGTTGTTCCTGTTGCCTGAAAAATGGTATTTACACTATTATTTGCAGAGCCTAAAGAAGTCCAAGTAGTATTTCCAACTGTTTTAATTCTATAAAATTGTCCAACTACTAAAGGCTTAGTAGAATCGTACTCACTTCCATCATCTACTAATTCATCACAGTATCTTGCTATTCGATAAAGAGCATATTTATCAATATCTAAATCTTTTATCCATTTGCCTGCTCCATAGCGATTATTTGTTACTATGTCATAAAAAACCCAGGCAGGATTATCTGTATAGACAAGAGCACTATGAAAATCTCCATTCCAAAAACCTTCGTATTTTGCAATTCCAGTATCCGAATATTCACGAGGAGTATAAGTATTGGGTACTTTAACTAATTTTCCTTGTAATAGATAACTTGTTTTAGGCATTCCATCAAATTGACGAGAAGAAAAACTTATTGAAGCCAAAGAGCTGTAAGGATAACTTAAATTATCTTTAATTACTGCTCGTAAAGTTTGAAGTCCAGCTTTTGCTACAAGCTGCCATTTTTTCTTATTTGTATCATCTTCATTTGTACCAGAAGAACGAACAGGTAATCCTATATGTCGAGTTACTCGTACTATACGAACTTGAAAGTCTTCAAAAGGCCCAATAATGTTTCTATAACCATCTAAGTTTACTTGATGGTCAAAAGAAACGGGAGCGTTAGTATTTCCAAAATGTTTTACATATTTTCCACGAGAAGGAAACAAAGCTTTATATTCGCCATAAGCACCATCTTGCTGAAAACGAATTTGCATTACATAAAATACATATGCAGTTTCTTTGTCTCCTTTTTCTGTATTTATTACTTGTAGTGCAGGATATCGTATAGTCCAACCAATTTCATCTGCTTCAGCCACTTTAGCGGAAGTGTTTAACCCAAAAGCCGCACTCGGTATTACAGTTGCAGCATCAGACATGACAGAATAATCAGGACTTCCAGGGTATGTTTTACTACCATCACTATTTGGAAGACCTTGTTTATCAAGTATTGCTATTCCTAAAGAAGTTGAGAGAGCTTGACTAATTATTTTTAGCTCTTGAGGACCACTAATATTTCCTACATTTCCAACTATTCCTATAGAGCTTCCTACCCCTCCTACAGAAGATGTTGTGGGTTGTTCTAGATTTCCTCTACGAAAATCAATAGTAAGTTTATTAATCTTTTTTACTGCACTTGCAGAAGCGGCTGTTACTTCTCCATCATCATCAAACTGTTGCTGTCCGCCTATATTAAACTCATAACTTCCTGAAGCTGGAGTGGTCGAGAGAGTAATTTGATTATTTGAAGTGTTTATAGCTGTTATTGGTATGAAGTAATAAACACTTATAGTATACGTACCACTTGAAGGAAAGGTTCCATAAGTAGTAATAAATCTTACAGTATTACTATCTGTAATTGTAAGCACTCCTGTTTGAGGGTCTGTGTCTGGGTGTGATAGCACTACAAGAGCTTGAGCTGCTCCTGATAGCTGAGGGCCGTTTCTCCAAGTAGTATCAAAAGGGGTACCAGATACAGCATCTAGTACTAGAGTTCTTCTTGCGTTAGTGTGGGTAATACTTGTTAAAGTAGCTGTTGTTTGTTTATACAATAGCTCGAGAGTTCTCGAACTGTTTTCATCAAATTCTAAAGAACTTATATCAACATTTGAAGAGATAGTTCCAACTGCACTTCCAGAAAAAGTTATACTTCCATTCAAAACAGATTCAGGGCTAAAGTCAGAAAACTTTGCATCTTCTACAGATACATCATCTAAATATAAACTACCTACTCCGTCAACAAGTCCTTTAATAGGACCTTCACAGATTAAGTCAGTTACATTTATATTTTGCGCAGTAGAACCCCCACCTCTTGTAGATGTATTACTTTGTCCTCCGCCTCTTCCTCGTCCCATTATACTTTCCTTTTATCTATGCATTCTATTTGCTTGCTCTTCTGAAGAGAGTACTGAGCCTCCTCCTGAGCTTGAAGAAGTATCTACAGTGACTCCATTTGTGGTATCTGCTGTAGAATCAGCATATATTTTTCCGTTATCAATAAAATTCAATCTTTCATTTCTTAATTGTAAACTTATAGGTCTACCAGGAACTCTTAATTTTCCATATAAAACAGGAACAGGATCTCCTTCGACTATTGTTTGTCCTGTTCCTTGAAATAGATAACTTTCATCCTGATTACTATCTACACTTGGGTCTGGTGCCATCATTTGTTGAATGCCTGCCATTGCTAATTGTAAACCAACTCCAGCTACTAGCAAGCCTGGAGTAGTAAGAGCAAAAGTTCCTGCACTGAAACTACCAGTGCTAAGGGTGGGTAACATGGCCGGATTAGTAATTACTATAACGGCTATGGCAATTGCTGCAAGTATTTTTGCGGCAGCTGATTTAGACCCTGCGGGAATAGAAGTTATTACCATATCCCCTTCTCCATACTCAAGTAATAATTCTGTTTCACTATTCAGAGGTTTACCTGCAACTTCACATACAAAACCTATATTATTATCTACACAAGATACTAAATATTGTCTAAAATTAGAAAAATTACATTCTAGGCAACGAAAAACTTCAGAGAAAGAGCTTACATTCATAGTATACTCTTTTCCAAACTTAGCCCCTAATTCTCCTTCTAAGTAAATTTTACGCTGCATAACGATATATTCCTATAATATGTTTACCCCAAAAAGGATAAAGAGATTCTCTGCATGATAATCTATTTACTGCATGATGAAAAAATACATCATTACCTAAATAAACTCCGCAATGATTTCCTATTGCACTGTCTACTGCAAATATTAATACGTCATTTTTTTGAGGACTGTCTACTTTTATATGATTCCAATTTTTTATATTTTCTTCTGTAAAGTAGTCTAGTCCCTTTTCCCACCAATCGTCTTCAAAAACTTCTCGACTTGGTATTTGTATATTTTTTGAAGATAACCAATCTCTCATTGCCTCAAAACAATCAGAAGTTCCAAAACAGTATTCTCTTCCAATAAGAGGATTAAAATTTTCTTTTGGCTCTACTATATTTAAGTCTAATTCTGGATAACTAAATATATAATAAGGTACTCCTAATGCATTGCAATTATTTACATCACTTTGGCTTGGCTCATTACTACTATCTATATGATTATGAACTATTGCAAATATATCTGCCATCTTTTTTACTTCAAACCAATCTTCAGATGACATTACAAAGTCTTCATTATTTTCTGCAACATTTCTACAAGGAAACCATACTTTTTTTCCTTTTACTAATCCAATTATTCCACAGCCTTCTCTCGGGTACTCTTTATCAAAGTGGGCTTTTATATCTTCTATCATCTAAACTGTCTAGCTCCTGGAAATGCTCCAAAAGGTAGTACATAAGAAGTATCCAAACTATCATCTGAGTTATTGCCTTGAAAACGAATCTTACAAGAATTTAAAGTTTTTCCGCAAACATCTAAACGTTTCCAATATGCTTTAGAGGTAGTTGGATTATATTGTCCATTTGAACTTTCTGCAGGTACTGTTCGCACAGCTTCCCATATTTCTGTATGCCCATCTCTGATTGTCTTTGTTCTAAATCCTGCACTTCTTGAAGCATTCTGGGTGCTGGCATTATAAGTAGGAATAGAAGAAATATTTTTTGTGATTACATTATCATCTTTATCAAAAAATCTTCCATTGCTATCTAATGGCCAAACACAGCCACCATCTTTTGAAGAAACAACAGGATTTTGTGTTCTATCAGGATGAAAGTGTCCCTGATATCTCCAAGGACAGTATCTACCAATTACTTGCCTATTTGGTAAAGTAACTCCTTCTATATCCATAGGACTTGCCAACTCAAATTGAACTGCTATATTGCTCTCTGCAGATACTCTATCTATAATATAAGTTTGAGAAGGAAACTCTTCGGGAGAAGTATTTGGATTTGAGTCTGAGCTTCGATAAGTTTTTGAAAGCAATGTTCTTCTTACAACAATTTTTGAATTTAATAAATCTTCATTATTTGTTATACCTTCAGAGATTAGTATATCTAAAATATCATTCTCATCATCTACTCCATCATTATTATCTGTTACACTTCTTGATAGCACAGGAATATTTGCCACAGATAAAGTGGGTCTATTTGATGCACCTGCAGTAGTAGTTTCAATTCCTGTTATTTCTATAGGAATAGCAACATACTCTTTCAGTGGATAAGTTGAACCACTTATTTCTTTTTGAGGAAAGAAAATATTGTTTGTACCATCGTCTAATCCATTAAAAAAATGAGTAATTGTGCCACTTGGTAAAGTAACATCAAAAAGTATTACTAGTGCATCATCTGTTTCTTGAAGTTGTACTGTATCAATTACGTCACTCATGGCTCATAAACTCTTCTTAATGTACAAGTAAGAGAGTGAAAATTATCTCTAATATAATTAACATTATAGGTATCGCATACAACTTTCATTGTTGTATTTGCAAGATTACCTCCACTAAATTTATCTGTTACTGTAAAATCAAAGTTTTTTGCTGCTTTACTATCTAAAAAAGCTGCAAGTAAATTTATGTCTTCTGCTGTTCGATTATTGAAAGATATATTAAAAGAATCATTCTTTGTATTTATTCCATCAAGAACTCTTTGCTCGTATCCATCTCCAAATTTTGCAGTGAGTACACGATGTTGTGAAGAACGAGCCATTCCTCTATCTGCAGTTGCTTCAAAAGCGGATTGTCCACTTGTATTTTTTAAAGTGTTTACGTCTGAAGCAGATATTGTAAAACTAAATGTGCTCATTATGCTACTCCCATTGGATTAAGTATTCCACCAGCACGTTTTTGATTTAGTAATTCTTTTTGTACGACAGCAGCTATTGCACTACCTAAATTAGCACCTTCATTGCTATCAGCCTGGGAATCTTCTCTTGCATTTCCATCTCTATCAATTGCTACATTAACTGTAACATTATTATTTTGACCTGCTCCTTTCATATCAACAGGAATCGACTTACCATTTGGAAGAGGCACTATTGCTTCAGTTCCATGAAGCAGTGCAGGATACCCGGCCTGTGGGCCTCTTGCAATACCGCCTACTGCATAACCAGCAACTTTTTTACCCTCTGACATAACTCCTCCGTATCTAACAAAACCAGAGTAATCTGTGTAAGCATGAGGAGCAGCGCTTGCACCAGGAGTTCCCATTGGTGCTGACATAAAAGAACCCATAATAGAACTTACTATTCTAAATGCAATCATTTCAGCAATCATTCTAGCAATAGCTGCAAGAATAGAACGTGCCATATCAGCAAAAGCTTCTTTTAGGCTTTTAGTTCCTGTAATTAGTCCTTCAATAGCTGAAGTCATAGAAGACTCAAATGTTCCGGCAACAGTAGTAAGTAGCCTATTCCCAAAATTTAATTCATCGTTTAAATTTTTTGCTGCTGCTTTTGCTTGCTCTAATTTATTTGTAAGTATTTCAATCTGAACAGGGTCTGTAGGAGTATCTTGGTCCATTGCTAAATCTAGGGCTGCTTGAGCTTTTCTGACTTCAGCATTTGCTTTTGCAGCATCTAGTTCTCTTTTTAGTTCTTTTTGCATTAGAGAAGTGGCTCCAACTGATCCACCTCCTGGCAACTGTATTCTTTTACCTAATTCTGCATTTAAGTTTATCTTTGACATTTCTCTCGCAAACTCAATTTCATTTGTTTTTATTTTATTAAGGGTGGCTAACATTTTATCTAAGTTTTTTATTGCAGCATCAGATTCTTCACTCGCAAGATCTTCAAATGTTTTCTTTAAAGATTCCATTTCATTAATTATATCTGTAACAGAAGTTTTAAATGTAGTCATTGATGACATTCTTTTATCAAATTGCATTGTTAAAGCAGATAAACCTTCTTGTGCTAGTTTTGCTTCTCTTCCTGTACCTACTAAACTATCAGCCAATTTATTAAACTCATCTCTGTTTTCTGCAGCTACCGTTCCTGTCAGAGCTAAATCATCCACTAATTCTAAAAATCTATCTCCACCTTCCTGTGTTTGTATTTTTGCTGCTCTTAATCCTGCGGCCATTGCAAGAGCTGTTGTTTTTACTTTTTCTTGCGCTTCTGCAAGTTTTTCTGCAGGATTTACTGCACCCGTAAAAAATTTCATCACACCACTCGGATCTAGTTCCTCGTCTCTTCTTTCTATCTCCCCCTTTGCTTTTGTAACCTGTCTACTTTGGTATCGTTGAGCTAGCGGCAAAGTTGCTTTTTTGGCAGCCTCAACAGCCTCATTTAAATTATCTGTAAGCTCGTCTGGAATGGCTTTAATATTTGCAAACTGATCCATTACGTCCAAAGCTTCATTTAAAACTTTAACATTTCCTTCAATGAAACCTCCTACAGCAGCCAGCTGATCTAGCATAGGTAACTCATTTCCTTGTTCTGCATAAAACTTTGTCTGTACTTCTGCAAACTTTTTAAATTCTTTTTGAACTGTTTCAAGTCTTCCTATAACACTATCAATATTTTCTGCTAAATCAAGAATATTTTGAGACTGTTGTCCTATTCCGAAAAACTTTAATGCACCAATCATCATGTCTCTCAACAGGAATAAAATTCCAAAAATTCCTGCGAATCTGAATAAGGTATTTAAAGCCTTTGATGCTTTTGCACCAAATTTTTGCATACGAGCCATTGTAAGTTCCCATTGAGCTCCTATTTGTTTTATGCTTAAATTAACAGATTCTTTTGTTCTCGAAAATCCTGTTTTAATTTTTTCTCCAGTCGTTTGAGTTTTTCCTTCCATTGCAGTTAATGCTGCAATATACTCTCTTCGCATACTGTCTGACATATTCTTTACAGCACCCGTTCCTTTTTTTGCTGCAACTCTTAGTGCGGTAATTTGTCTTTTTGAAAGTTTATCAAATTGACCTTGTTGAATTAAATCAATTCCTGATCCTTTCTTAGCTTTTATACCTGTTAGTGCTGTTTGCGCTGCTTTGGTTGGGTCTGTTCCAGCCTGTGCTAAGTCTACTTGAGCTTGTTTAAGTGCTTCAACTTCAGTTTTTGCATTTCTTATAGCATTCGATGCAGCTTCTGCTGAGTCTATGGAAGTTTGTGCCCAATCTTCAAGACCAGGTATTAATGATTTAACAATCGGAATAACTAATAGTGCAAAAGCTGCTGTAAGGGCTTTAACATTGTTAGCTAAAAATTCAGCTGTAGGCTCGGCCAAGAAAGAGACAAAGCTTTTTATAGGGTTTAATACTTTTTCAAATTCTACTCCTAATTTAGCAACAGAATTAGACTGGAGTTCTACAGCAGCTGCAGTGCTTGCATATTTTTGATCTAGCTGAGTTTGAACTTCGAGTGCAACTGCTTGACTTTTTTCATACAGTGTTAGTTCTTTTGCACTTTTATTTAAAGATGCAGCATATTTTTCACTAGCATCCGCCAATCTTAAAGTAATACCTAATTCATCTAATAATTCTGGCTCTGCTTTTGTTACACCTCGAATAAGACGATTAAAAGAATCTGTAACATCTCTACCAAGTATTAAGGAAACATTTTTTGCTCCAGTTGCTAAATTTTCTATTTGAGTCATGTTCAAGCCAGAGGCAGTACCTATGGCTGCTGCAGAAGATGCATCTGCAAATCCAATTAATCCATCTGTAGCACTCTTAATATTTGCTGTGAGACTTTTTAAACCAACACCTGTAGCGGAAGAAAAAGCTACCTGAGATTCTTGTATAACTCTAAAATCTGCGGCTGTTTTTAGGGCACTGAATAATGCTGTTATTGCAAACACATTGGCCGCAAGAGTAGCATATGCAGGAACTAGAGTACCTGTCATCCCTTGTGCCATTTTAGAAAAGTTTTTAGTTCCGTTTGCAGATTGCTGAGAAGCACCTTTCAGATTTCTATCTGCAGTACGAGCACTCTTTCCTGTTTGATCTAAGGCATCAGAAAGTTTTTTTGCAGACACAGTTGCTTTCTGCATCTTGCCATTAACTTCAATGTCTATTACAATTTTATTTTTTGCCATCAGCCTTTCACATTATGGGTGTAGTTTTTTCCACCGCTTTTTGCTTTTCTCTCTTCTGCTTTACGTTTTTGCTCAGATTTTGCTGCTTTATACGCAACTAATTGATTTTCATAAAGTTTCATAAAGTATAATATTATTCTAGGATTTTCTACTTCATATAATTTAAAAAAATAATCTATCCCATCCCAATATTTTCCCATGTAAGTACCACTCATTCCTTCCCAATGATCTGGTAATAAACTAAGCATAAAAAATGCCACTTGAACTTCTTCTGGAAAATCAGAAAGTTCGAGCGGCATTTTGGCAGGGTCTGGAGTTTCGCCTAATTGTTCGCACAGAAGCAAGTACTTCTCTACATCGAAGTTACTGTCTTCTTCTTGTATATAACGCTTAAGTAAAGATCGAAGTTTCTCTACTTGCTCCCAGTAAAATTTTCAAGATCACCTACAGTTTCTGTAACCCACGTGTCAAATACTGTAGAATTCTTCATAAGAAGTTCTGCATTTTCTTGCGTATAAGGAAGCTCATCTTCAGGGTCATAGGCCGAGACATCTACCAAAAGAAGCTCTTCTAGGTATGAAAACTTCAAGCCAGACCACGCTTTGATTACTGCCTTACAATATTCTACTAAAAACTTGTCTTCATCAAGTATTTCTTCTGGCTGACGTGTCTTCTTGTCAAATTTTGTTGATACGCATTTTTTGCGTAATTTAAGAAGTTCTTCACGAGCCAAGTAGCAAAGAGATACTTTCATACCCGAATATCCGGGAAAATCAATGGAAACAGTTTTGCTTGGAGTCATAAGACTCGCTAAAGATATGGGTGAATCAGTCATTTCTTCTCCTTCTAAGAATGTAAATTTATATCATGTAATTATAGGTGAAAGGAGGTAGGATGTCAAGATTTATTTTTGACAGGAGTAAAGAAAAAGGGGCCGAAGCCCCTTAAACTACAATGTTATTATTATGCCCCAACGTATTTTATAGTTAGTTCGTCGGTTCCTGAGATAGTGCTTGGCAAAGCATGGAAGTTAGTTTCTAAAGAAATAACATCATCAATGCTGTGTGCAGGCACTTCTAAGTGACAGTCTGTCATTGCAAGCTCAACACGCGGTGTTGCGGTTCCTCCAACTTTAAATAATAAATCAAAGTCATTTGTAATTGTAGTTGTTCCTTCAATTATATTTTCAAACAAGTCAGCACTTGAATTAGCCTCTGCATTTAAGTAACAAGTAAAGTTACCTGATATAGAGCGTGTTCCAGTAACATGTCCAAGAGGCTGATTTACTACTCCTAAAGTTTCTGGCGTTAAGAATGTAATATTGTTTGAAATTGTAACATTTCCTCCAGTAAGAACTAAATCATATGTAGTAGATGTAGGACTTGTAGAAGAAATAGTCAAGGATGTAAGACGATTACGAATAAAGTTAGTAGTACTATTAGTAGCTTCAAAGACTGTTGCCGTAGGCGCAGTGTCTTCTGTAATTATTTTACCAAAGCCTGACCAATTAATAGTAGCAATACCATCAATATCAAAATCTATAGATGCTTCATTTACTACACAACCTGTAATTTTGTATGTAGTCTTTGTGCCAGATCCTGCTCCACCCATTACAAAGAAAAACTCTGCACCTGCTGCAGTTGCAGGACCAAGAGTTGTTTTATTTGAATTAGTAAAAGTAATATCAAGATCTGTAGTATCTGCAGTAAATCCTGGGAATGTATTTGATGAGTATGTTGCATT
>CEPH01047495.1_pt1 | contig 15474 bp, 10 predicted proteins | sample 530571 | NCBI WGS metagenome assembly CEPH01 (sample SAMEA2620413, study PRJEB7988) | marine metagenome | biome: marine biome (ENVO:00000447); feature: surface water layer (ENVO:00002042); material: "saline water (ENVO:00002010), including plankton (ENVO:xxxxxxxx)" | depth 5 m | reverse complement strand
GCGAAACCTTCACGCAGGATGCCGAGTCGGTCGTCGACGCCGATCGCCTCCGCCGGCGCACGGGTGAGTGCGTCCACGGCCGAGGGCAGGTCGATGCCGGCCTTGAGGGCAACGCGAAGCGCGGCATCCTGGGTGAGGGTCGACCCCGCGATTGTGCTCGTTCCTGCAACGCGGGCCACCCCGTCGACGACGTCCACCTCCAGCTCGCCGAGCGTGTACCGGCCATCGCGGGCGCCCGCCGCGGCCATCGCGTCGGTGATGAGCGCGATCCGCCCCGGCGCCGCGGCGAACAGGATCCGGATGAGCTCCGGGTCAACGTGCACGCCGTCGGCGATCACCTCGAGCGTCACCCGCGGGTCGGCGGTAGCCGCCCCGACCGGCCCCGGAGCGCGGTGATGCAGGGGAGGCATCGCGTTGAAGGCGTGGGTCAGGATGGTCGCACCGGCTTCGAACGCCGCACGCGTCGCCTCGGCGTCGGCATCCGTGTGACCGACCGCGACAGCGACTCCCGCATCCACGAAGGTGCGGATCGCCTCCGCTGCGCCGGGAAGCTCCGGTGCCAGCGTGACCTGCCGGATCGTCCCCGCGCCGGCTGCCAGTAGCGCCGCGACCGCGTCCGGTGTTGCCTCCCGGAGGACCGCCGGATCGTGCGCGCCGCGGTGACCGGGATCCAGGAACGGCCCCTCGAGGTGGGTGCCGAGGATGCCGGCATCCGTGTGCGTCATCGCTGCGATCCGCGCGGCCTGGGCGGTGAGGTGCTCGAGCGAGCCCGAGACGAGCGAAAGGACTGCGCGGGTCGTGCCGTGTGCCAGATGCAGGGCTCGGGCGGCGCGGATGTCCGACTCATCGCTCTCGTACGAGAACCCGCCGCCGCCGTGGCCGTGGATGTCGACGAACCCCGGCGTGAGGATGGCGCCGGGCCCGGCTACGTCCCTCGCGTCGATGACCGTCGCCGAGGAGGTGCGTGACCGCCAGGTCTCTCCCTCTCCCACCGCGGCTATGGTGCCGCCGCGCATCTCGACCCACGCGTCGGCTGTCTCGGATCCGTCCGAGACGAGCCGGGCGCTGTGGATGATCGTGGCGCTCACGACGTTTCCTCGTCCCGCCACGGGATCTCGGGCGAGCGGCGAAAACGGATGCCGAGCGCACTCCAGAGCACGTCGAGCGCGCCGACCCGCTCGCGGAAAGAGTCCCACGTGCGCAGGGGGTTCAGGTCGCTGGCGGGAGACCAGGCTGCCTCGGCAGCAGCAGCGATCCGCGGGAACATCAGCGTGTCGATGTCGTCGGGACTGCGGACGGTCTCGGTCCACAGCGCGGCCTCGACCCCCAGGATGTCGCTCTCGGCCACCCCGTCGAGCACCGTCCCCGGTTCCCATGCGTAGGCGCGTTCCACGCTCGTGACACCGTTCGCCCAGGTGAGGCCCAGCTCCGAGTCCGCGGCATCCTTCATGTCGAGGTAGACGGCGTCGGCTGGCGACAGGACGATGCGCCCGCCGCGTGTGACGAAGCCCCGTGCTTTGTCGTCCATGCCGTCGGTCGGCGAAACGAATCCCCAGTACTGGCCGACGGTTCCCGGATGCAGGTCGCTCGCTGCACCGGCCTCGTGCCACATCACGGGCACCTTCCCGGCATCCGCAACGATGCGTGACGCGAGGCTCACGAACTCGGCGTAATCGGCGGGATCCGTCCCCAAGGCCTCGTCGCCGCCGACGTGCAGGTACGGGCCGGGGGTCATCGCGGCGAGATCGGTGACGACATCCGTCACGAAGGCCTCTGTCGCCGCGTCGCCGATCCGCAGCGACGAGAAGCCGACGGCGAGGCCTTCGTATGGCTCGCCCGCGACGGGAAGCGTGCTGCCGTATGTCTCGACGACTTCGCGAATGTGGTCGGAGATCACCGGCTCTTCGACCAGGTCGGGGTAGGCGAGGCCGACAGCGTGGGTGTGACCGGGAAGATCGATCTCGGGCACCACTGTCATGTGGCGGGCCGCCGCGTACGCGACGATCCGGGCGTAGTCCTCGGCGGTGTAGAGGCCGCCGGGGTCACCGCCGATGGCGGTTGCGGATGCCAGCCGTGTCAACTCGGGCCGGGAGGGGATCTCGATCCGCCACCCCTGATCATCGGTCAGGTGCAGATGGAGGTGGTTCAGCTTCAGCTGCGCCGCCCGGTCGATCACATCGAGCACCACCTCGACCGGGAAGAAGTGGCGTGCGACATCAAGCATGACGCCGCGGTAAGCGAAGCGCGGCGAGTCAGCGATCTCTACGGCCGGGATGCGCCATCCGTCGTCGGTCCGCGCGATCAGCTGCGTCAGGGTCTGGATGCCGTAGAACAGCCCCGCCTCATCCGACCCGGTCACGGCGACGCCGTCTGCTGAAGTGATCAGCCGGTAGGACTCGGGGGTTTCGGCATCCGTGATGGACAGAGTGATGCCGGGGCCCGCAGCCGTCGGGTCGAGGTCGATCTCGCCGTCGGTTCGCGCAGACGCCAGGTTCGTCAGGATGCCGACGGCTGTCTGATCGCCGGTGACCGCCGTCCGCGCTTGCAGGGTGAATCCCGGTCCTTCGACCGCTGCCGCGTCGCGGGGGAGAGGAACCGGCCACGGGAAGGCGGCGGCGTCACGGGGCTGCGTCCCGGTCATGTAAAGAGTCCTAACAAATAGCGTTGAGTCACTCTACCAACCGCTCGGTCGCGGATCGAGGGCGTAGCGCGATCCGCTATGCTCGGGGTGTCGCGACTGGCGTTGAGGTGGATGACCACCGGGGAGCGACCGACACGGTACTCGACCGCACGCCTGGGTCGAGACGGAACCCCACCCGAAGCCGTCGTCCCCGCCCCGCAGCACAAGGAGCACACGCCATGAGCGACTCGTTCTTCACCGCCCCACTCGCCGAAGTCGATCCCGAGATCGCTCAGGTCCTCGATCGGGAGCTCGCTCGTCAGCAGAGCTACCTCGAGATGATCGCCTCCGAGAACTTCGTTCCCGTTTCGGTGCTGCAGTCGCAGGGCTCGGTGCTCACGAACAAGTACGCCGAGGGCTACCCGGGCAAGCGCTACTACGGCGGTTGCGAAGAGGTCGACGTGGCCGAAGAGCTTGCGATCGCGCGCGCGAAGGACCTGTTCGGTGCCGCGTACGCGAACGTGCAGCCCCACTCGGGCGCGACAGCCAATGCCGCGGTCCTGCACGCCATCGCCCGCCCCGGTGACACGATCTTGGGTCTATCTCTCGATCACGGCGGGCACCTCACGCACGGCATGAAGGCGAACTTCTCTGGGCGTCTGTACGACATCGTCGCCTACGGCGTCGACCCCGAGACGAGCCTGATCGACATGGACGAGGTGCGCCGCCTCGCGCTCGAACACCGTCCGCAGGTCATCATCGCGGGATGGTCTGCGTACCCACGCCAGCTGGACTTCGCGCGCTTCCGCGAGATCGCCGACGAGGTCGACGCGCTGTTGTGGGTCGACATGGCTCACTTCGCCGGGCTCGTGGCCGGCGGCGTGCACCCCTCACCCGTGCCGCACGCGCACGTGGTGTCATCCACCGTGCACAAGACCATCGGCGGGCCCCGCTCGGGATTCATCCTGACCAACGACGAAGCGATCGCGAAGAAGATCAACTCGGCGGTCTTCCCGGGGCAGCAGGGCGGCCCCCTCATGCACGTGATCGCGGCGAAGGCGACGGCCTTCAAGCTGGCTGCGACCCCGGAGTTCCGGGAGCGGCAGCAGCGCACGGTCCGCGGTGCGAAGATCCTCGCCGACCGGCTCGCCCAGCGCGATGTCGCAGATGCCGGCATCGCCGTCAGATCCGGTGGCACCGACGTGCACCTCGTGCTGGTCGACCTGCGAAACGCGGCGATCGATGGGAAGCAGGCGGAGGATCTGCTGCACGAGATCCAGATCACCGTCAATCGCAACGCCGTCCCCAATGACCCGCGCCCGCCGATGGTCACCTCCGGTCTTCGGATCGGGACGCCGGCGCTTGCCACTCGCGGTTTTGGGGACGCCGAGTTCGCCGAGGTTGCCGACATCATCGCGCTCGCGTTGCTGCCGAACCCCGATATCGATGCCCTGCGTGCGCGCGTCGCGACGCTGACCGAAGCCTTCCCGCTCTACCCGGGGCTGTCGCAGTAAGGACGGCGTGCACGGGCCCGTGGCCAACGGTGGGCGGGGCTTCGGCAGCCGGCTCTGGCTGACGGGACCCGGCATCCGTAGAATACCTATGGACGTAGTTATCCGTCCCGGGACGCGGATGTCGCGGGATGACGACAGGAGACGCGAATGACTGCACAACTGCTCGATGGCACCGCGACAGCCGCCGCGATCAAGGGGGAGCTGCGTGACCGCGTCGCTGCCCTCGCGGAGCGGGGCATCGTGCCGGGCCTGGGTACTCTGCTCGTCGGCGATGACGGCGCCTCGCGCTCCTACGTCACCGGCAAGCACCGCGACTGCGCGGAGGTCGGTGTCGCATCGATCGCTGTCGAGCTGCCCGCGACGGCGACGCAGGACGAGATCGCGGATGCTGTCCGTGCGCTCAACGCGGACCCCGCCGTCACCGGCTTCATCGTGCAGTTGCCACTGCCCAAGGGCATCGATGAGAACGCGATCCTGGAACTGATCGACCCGGACAAGGATGCCGACGGCCTGCATCCGACGAACCTCGGCCGGCTCGTGCTGGGCGTCGACCCCGCCACCGCGGTTCCGGCGCCGCTGCCGTGCACGCCCGCCGGGATCATCGAGCTCCTCACCCGTCATGGGGTTCAGGTAGCGGGAAAGCACGTCACTGTCATCGGCCGCGGTATCACCGTCGGTCGCCCGCTCGGTCTTCTGTTGACTCGCAAGGGCACTGACGCGACAGTGACCCTCACCCACTCGCGCACCCCCGACCTCGAGGCTCAGGTTCGACGGGCCGACATCGTGGTCGCCGCCGTCGGGCAGCCGCACCTGGTTAAGCCCGAGTGGATCGCGCCCCGCGCTGCCGTGCTGGATGTCGGCGTGACCCGGGTCGGGACCACCGAATCCGGGCGCGCGAAACTTGCCGGAGATGTCGATCCCGCCGTGGCGGAGGTCGCCGGTTGGCTCTCGCCCAACCCTGGGGGCGTCGGACCGATGACCCGCGCGATGCTTGTCGCGAACGTCGTCGAGACCGCCGAGCGTCTGGCGAGCTGACCGGGCGGTTAGCGATCATGGCAGAGGCTGATCCGAGCGACGCGCGGGCGTCGATTCCGCTCGAGCAGTGGCTGGACCGCCTCGGCGAGGCGACGGGCGCTCCCGGCGGTGGTTCTGCGAGCGCGGTGATGCTCGCCCTCGCGGCCGGCCTGCTGCGCATGGTTGCCGAATACACTCCCGGCAGCGACGAGGCGAAAGCTTCGGGTCGGCGACTCCTGGTCCTTCGAACGCGTGCGCTGCACGCATCGGATGCCGACAGTGAGGCATCCGTCGCGCTGGGCGCGGCCCTCGCTCTTCCAACCGAGGATCCCGCCCGCGAATCCCGTCTGCTCCGCGCCGCGGTGGACGGTGCGCGTTCGTCCGTGGAGGTGGGCGAGGTGGGTATCGCCCTCGTCGCCGAGCTCGACGTGCTGGGCCGGGTGGGCAATCACCACCTGGATGCCGACCTTGCCGTTGCTCGCGAGGCGCTGCGAGCGGGGCTCGGAGGGGCGCTTGTGAACCTGCGTGCAAACCTCGATCTCGTCGCCGCCCACTCGGCTGGATCCGGAGAGGCGGAATCGACGTCCGAGGGCGAGTTGCGACGAGCCGAGCGACGCATCACGCACGCGCGGGGGTCACTGGCGGAGCTGCCCTAAAACGCCGTCGTGACAAGCGTCACGCCCTCGTCGCTGCGCTCTGGCACAATGTCGCCGTGACTTCTCGACCGCGTGCGCGCTCCCGTGCCCGCAGCATCGGCGTGATCGGGGGAGTTCTCGCGATCGCGCTGCTCTACGTCGTCGTCATCGTCCTGTACGCGGCCGGGGGTCGGATCGAGCATGCCGAAGCCTCCAGCGGTGGCGAGGGTGTGCCGCTGGAGTTGACGTTGACACCGGTCGACATCGATGGGGCGGCGAGCACCATGTCGGTGCGCATCAACCCCACCGATCTGGGATCGTACTCATCCGACGACTTCTCGATGGACGAAGCTGTGCACGTGCTCGTCACGGGAACCAATGGGGCGCGCACGATCGAATATGGCGCCGACGAGGTCGTCGGCGCCGAAACGGTTGCACTGACGCTCGACGGGTTCATCGAGCAGTGGCCATTCGACCGTTACACCGCCGAGACCCTGATCGCGCCGATGCGCGTTGATGCCGACGGTCAGGGGGTACCGATTCCCTACGTCCTGACGGCAGACGGTCGTGTCCCGGGATGGAACGTCGTTGCGGAGGCGGTGTCGACTGTGTCGGTGGTCACCGAGGACGGCACGATCACGCTCCTCGGGGTCCAGTTCACGATCACGCGGGCGGCATCGACTGTCGCATTCGGACTGGTGCTGTTGACGCTGATGGTGATCGCGCCAGTTCTGGTGCTGACAGCTGCCATCACGGTGTATCGCGGCAGGCGAAAGATCGAGGTGACGATGCTCGGGTGGATCGGGGCGATGCTTTTCGCCACGATTCCGCTGCGAAACTTCTTTCCCGGGTCACCACCCATCGGATCCTGGGTGGACTATCTGATCGTGCTGTGGGTCATCGCGGCGCTCATCGCCGGGCTCGTGATCTTCGTCTTCGCGTGGCTGCGCAACGGTCCGGATGGCGTGGCTGCCGCCCAATCCGCGGGCGATGCCGACGCGCAGGGTGACGCATCCGATGCTGATGCGGGTTCAGACGGCGGCGCCGGCGGAGGCGAGTGAGCTACGGCCGGCGTCGGGCAGAGTCCCAGAGGCGACCGGTCTGCGCCTCGAGCCGGTCGTCGATCGCGTCATAGATGAGCCACGCGATGGCCAGCAGCACTGGGGGCGTGATCCACCCCCAGAAAAAGCCCGCGACATCGACGCCGGACAGCACCACGACGAGCATCCAGACGATCGCGGCGACGACGAGCACGACGCCCGCCTGAACGAGTTTCGTGCCAGCCCGGGTGAGGTCACGGCTCGACCGCTCGGCGCGTCCTCCCAGCCAGCGTCGCAAGGCAGGCTTGACCCAGATCGTCGCCAGCGCGAGCACCACTGCCGCCCACAGCACCGACCAGCCGACCGAGACCTGCGGCATGATCAGTCCGATCAGCAGCAGGACGGCGACGTCGAAGACGTAAAGCGTCACGAATCGGATCAGCCAGGCGCGCACGGATCCACCCTCCCACAGATGCCGTCGTGTCGCCGTGCGCGGAGCGACGCTGTTAGTGGCCCCGCGGTCCCGACCATCCATGGCGGTGGAGGGCGCTTCGAACCACCGACGTCGCGCTCCCGTCTCGAATGCGTCGTGAGGTGAGGCGAACGACCTCCCACCCCTGCGCCGCCAGTGCCGCCGTTCTGTCGATGTCGCGATTCCACTGCGCGCGATCTGTCCGGTGGTGATCGCCTTCGACTTCGACGATCAGGTCGAACGCTCGGTGCATGCCGTCGACAATGGCTATCAGCGCTCCGTCTGCACCGCGGACCTCGACATCCAGATCCATGTGGGGCAGTCGCGCGGCCTCGGCATCCAGCCGATATTCCGTCTCGAGCCGGGAGGCACTACCGACGCGCACCGACGTCAGGGCACGAACGAGCGCTTTGCGATGCCGCCTCCCTGGCGCGAGTGCTGCTGCCTCCAGCTGTGCGGGCGTGGCCAGTCGCGCGTTCGGCATCGCGCGACCTCGATGGTCGCGAGGAACGCGCACGAAGTGATCCCCCATGATCACGAGCCACCGTTCCGAAAGCTCCCCGCCGACCATCGCCCAAGTCGACGCAGGAGTCGTCACGCGCAAGCCTCCGACATCCATCACGTGCGCAAGGTGCTCGCGCGTCTGAAAGCCGGCCACGCCTCGGGCTCGCGCTGCCCGATGCGGGTGCATCGTGCCAACCGACAGGTCCGCGTCAGGGTCGAAGCCGTCGGGCAGCGGGCACCCGAGAAGCGCCGCTGCCGTCATCCCCGTGAAGAACCCTCGCCGGCTCATCACACGACTGTATGCGCGGGCTCGCTCGAGTACCCGGGCGCGAACGCGAGCGTCGATCGCTTGCGGACCCGCGAACGCGGAGCGTGTCGCAGGGTCGGGGAGAATGCGAGTGGCGTGGAACGGCCGCTCGAGATCGGACCCGCGCAGCCGCCCGGCGGTCACACCCATCGCTCGGGCCTCGGCATAGGCGAAGGGGGTGGACAGCGTCGAAGGAAGCGGGGCGTGGCGGCGCGGCATCCGTTCAGCATCCTGGACGAGCCGTGCACGTGGCTGGCCGTTCAGGCAACTCGTGTCATCCCGCGCTGAACTCAGGTGTGGGGAGGAGCCCATGCCGGCCTCTCGAGCATCACTACGTGTTCCTCGCGCGCGGTCCCAGCGGAAAAAGATGGGCTCCCATTGTCGTTTGCAGGGCCTGAGGCGACAGTTTGCGCCCACTTATCGCATCGAGACGACAATCTGCGCCCACTTCTTGGGGGCGAGCCACGGATGCTGCCTCAGGCGTGACGGTCGAGGAAGGCGTACACCTCGGAGTCGTCGACGCCGGGAAAGTTGCCACGGGGGAGCGGCGTGAACATCTGCATGTGCACGCGGGCGCTCGGCCAGGCCTTGCCCTCCCACCGCGACGTGAGCTCCGCGGGTGCTCGGCGGCAGCAGGCTTCGTCGGGGCAGGTGGAGACCGCACGCTTGGTGGTCTCACGGCCGCGGAACCAGCGGGCATCGTCGAACGGAACCCCCACACTGATCGAGAACTCGCCGTCGGCTGTCGTACCGGTCTGCGTGGCGCACCAGAACGTGCCCGCGGGGGTGTCGGTGTATTGGTAGTGCTCGGTCGTGCGGTTCTGCTCCGAGAAGGCGGCACGGGCCGACCACTTGCGGCAGGCGATCTGGCCGTCAACGGCACCGGTGACATCCATCGGCAGGGGGAGGTCGTCGTTCTCGTACACCCGTGAGATGGCACCGGATCCGTCGACGCGCAGGAAGTGCAGACGGATGCCGAGATGCTGCGTCATGAGGTTCGTCATCCGCATCGCCGCAGCCTCGTGCGTGACACCGAACGCATCGCGGAAGTCCTCGACGGCCAGATTGCGTTCCTTCTTCGCCTGCTGCAGGAACGCGACGCCGTTGGTCTCGGGGATGAGGCAACAGGCGGCGAAGTAGTTGATCTCGAGGCGCTGCTGCAGGAAGTCGGCGTACGACGTGGGTCGCTGGTGTCCGAGCAGCCGGTGGGCCATCGCCTGCAGTGCCATCGAGCGCAGCCCGTGGCCGCCCGGGATAGACGCGGGCGGCAGGTAAATGCGGCCGTTCTCGAGATCGGTGACCGATCGCGCCGAGCGCGGAAGGTCGTTGACGTAGAGCAGCTCGAACCCGAGGCGCTCGGCCATGATGCTCACGGTGCGGTGGGTGAGCGCGCCCGAGACGTGACCGGCCGCCGCAAGCTGCTTCTCGGCGAGCTTTTCGATATCGGGCAGGTAGTTGTCACGCTCGCGCATCCGCAGGCGCAGCTCCGTATTGGCGCGCCGCGCCTCCTCGGGCGTTGCGATCGCTTCTCGCTCGCGGCGATCGAGCTCCCGGTGCAGGCCGAGTATCGACTCGATCGTCTCATCGGGTGTCCCTTTGGTGACCTTCACCGGCGGGATGCCGAGCCTGCGAAACACGGGGCTTGCCTGCGCGCGTTCCAGCTCGATTTCGAGCGCAGCCCGACGATTCGGGGGTTCAGCGGCGAGGAGGTCGGTGACCTCCAGTCCCGTGGCGTGGGCGATCGCCTGCAGCAGCGAGAGTTTCGGCTCGCGCTTGCCGTTTTCGATGAGGCTCAACTGGCTTCCCGCGACCCCGACCTGTGCACCCAACTCGTCCAGCGTCCAGCCCCGAGACACGCGTTCGTGACGGATGCGGTGCCCGAGCGTCACCAGTTCGAGGTTCGTGGGTGCCATTCCTTGATGCTAGCGAAAGAATTTCGTTTCTTACGAGGCTGAGCCGCTTCAACCCGCCCTCCGCGTGCAGGAAAGTGGAGAAAGACCCCCAGTCGACGTCGCACACAGGAGAGACAATGGCCATCGCTGACATTACTCGCCCCACTATCTCGGCGCCCGCGTCGGCATCCGGCCAACTGCCATCCATCTCCGGCCCCGGCATGGACGCGTTGATCGAGTGGGTCGATGAGATCGCTGCGCTCACCAAGCCCGACCGGATCCACTGGGTGACCGGCTCGCGCGCCGAGAATGAGGCGCTGCTGAGGGAGCAGGTCGAGCAGGGCAAGCTCATCAAGCTCAATCCCGAGTGGCGCCCGGGCTCGTACCTTGCCCGCTCGCACCCGAGCGATGTCGCCCGCACCGAGGCGCGCACCTTCATCGCCTCTGAGCGCGAAGAAGACGCCGGCCCGACAAACAACTGGGTCGCGCCCGAAGAGATCCGCGCCACCATCACGCCGCTGTTCGACGGATCGATGCGCGGACGCACGATGTACGTCGTGCCGTTCTCGATGGGAGCCGTCGGCGGCCCGCTGTCGCACATCGGTGTGCAGATCACCGACAGCGCCTACGCCGTCACCTCGATCGGCATCATGACCCGTGTCGGCACCGATGTCCTGCGCGAGATCGCGAACGGGTCGCCGTGGGTGAAGACCGTCCACTCTGTCGGTGCGCCGCTCGCGCCCGGTCAGGATGATGTCGCCTGGCCGTGCAACGACGAGAAGTACATCGTGCACTTCCCCGACACCCTGGAGGTGTGGTCGTACGGTTCCGGGTACGGCGGTAACGCCATCCTCGCGAAGAAGTGCTTCGCGCTGCGCATCGCCTCGGTCATCGGCCGCGACGAGGGATGGATGGCTGAGCACATGCTGCTCATCCGCGTCATCAGCCCCGAGGGCAAGGCCTACCACCTCGCCGCAGCCTTCCCCTCGGCCTGCGGCAAGACGAACCTCGCGATGCTGCGCCCGACGATTCCCGGATGGCGCGTCGAGACACTCGGCGACGACATCGCGTGGCTGCGCCCGGGCGAGGATGGACGCCTCTGGGCCATCAACCCCGAGGCCGGCTTCTTCGGTGTCGCCCCCGGCACCGGCGAGTCCACGAACGTCACGGCTGTCGAAACGCTCTGGGGCAACACGATCTTCACGAACGTGGCACTTCGGCCCGACGGAGATGTGTGGTGGGAGGGACTCACTGACGAGCCGCCGGCAGAACTGATCGACTGGGAGGGAAACCCCTGGACCCCGGCATCCGGGCGACCCGCCGCTCATCCGAACTCGCGGTTCACCGTACGCGCCGACCAGTGCCCGCAGATCGCCGACGACTGGGATGCTCCCGAAGGCGTGCCGATCGACGCGATCCTGTTCGGCGGACGCCGTGCCACGAACGTTCCGCTCGTGGTCGAGGCAACCGACTGGGCGCACGGGGTCTTCCTCGGCTCCACGATCTCGTCCGAGCGCACCGCGGCTGCAGAGGGAACGGTCGGCGAACTGCGTCGCGATCCGTTCGCGATGCTGCCCTTCTGCGGCTACAACATGGCCGACTACTTCGGGCACTGGGTCAAGATGGGCCAGAAGCTGAGGTTCGATCGTGCACCGCGGATCTTCCAGGTCAACTGGTTCCGCAAGGGGGCTGATGGCCGCTTCCTCTGGCCCGGGTTCGGCGACAACTCCCGTGTCATCGAGTGGATCATCCGTCGCGTCGACGGCAAGGTGCCGGCGCTTGACAGCCCTATTGGGCGCCTTCCGCGCATCGAGGACCTCAACCTCGACGGTATCGAGGTTCCGCAGGAGGATCTCGAGGAACTGTTCGCCGTCGACCCGGAGTCGTGGCTGCACGAGGCAGACCTCACCGAGGAGTTCTACGGGGTCTTCGATGGCCGCATCCCCGCCCAGCTGAACGCCGAACTCGCAGCCCTTCGCTACCGCCTCAAGTCCTCCTGACCCGGGCGTCCTCCTCCCGCCCGCATCCGGCGCAACCCGCGCCCCTCGCGAACCCACCCCTTCTTGCGTTACCCCACAGGTTTCAGCCGCAGGAAGGGGTGGGTTCGTCGAGATTGTTGTGGGTTCGGCGGGGCGGGTCAGACCAGGAGTTGGTGGCGGGCGAGGTCGCGGTAGAGCGGCGTGGACTCGACAAGTTCGCCGTGCGTGCCCTGACCGATGACCTCACCGTTCTGCATGACGACGATCAGGTCGCTGTCAACGACCGTCGACAGGCGGTGGGCGATCACGAGGAGGGTCCTGTCGGCCGCGACGGCGTCTATGGCATCCCGCATCCGCTGCTCGTTGAGTCCATCCAGCGACGACGTCGATTCGTCGAGCAGCAGGATGGGGGGAGCGGCCAGCAGGGCACGCGCAATCGCCAGGCGCTGACGCTCGCCGCCCGAGAGCATGACGCCGTTCTCGCCGACCGGGGCCTGAAGGCGCAGCGGACTGCGCTCGAGCACCTCGGTGAGATTCACGGCCTCGAGGACGCGCTCGCAGTCGGCATCCGTCGCCTCGGGGGACGCGAGGCGCAGGTTCTGGGCGATCGTGCCGGCGAGGGTTGGTGCGTCCTGCTCGACGTAGCCCAACTGTGCACGGAGCTCTTCGCGCGGGAGGGTTCGGATGTCTGCGCCGCCGAGCAGGATCGCGCCGCCCGTCGGATCGTAGAACCGCTCGATGAGCGCAAGCGTCGTGCTCTTGCCGGCACCCGAGGGGCCGACGATCGCCACACGCGACCCACGCGGAACCCGGAACGATACGCCGCGCAGCACGTCGCCGGCGTCAGTGGATGCCTCGGCCGGGGCTGCTGACGCATCATCCGTGGCGTCCTCGGTGCCGCTGGGGAGCGCGATCGCCGAGGTGTCGACGTGCGCGCTCTCGAGCACGGCGCGCGCCTCGGTCTCGGCCTTCCGGCGCGCGGCGACGACGGCTTCGGGATAGCGGAACCAGACATCCCGGAACTCGATTGCCGCAATCTGCTCGTCGGCGCCTGCGCCCGCGGCGTGTTGTGGCGAACGAGCGGGGGAGGCTGCGCTGACGGATGCCGCCAGTCGCGCGTCGTCGGCATCCTCGGTCGGCAGATTGAGGATCTCTTGAATGCGACCCAGCGCACCCAGAGCCTGGTTCACCGAGGTGATCGCCCCGAAGAAGCTGCCGAGGGGACCCACGAGCAGGAACAGGAAAAGGATGAAGGTCACAAGACTTGCCACCTCGATCGCTCCGGAGGCTACCCGATAGCCGCCCACACCCAAGACGACCAGCAGCGAAACCTGAAGGGCGATCCCCGCGACGGGGACGACAAGCGCGGAGACCTTGGCGATGCGGACCCCGACCCCGTACGCGTCAGTTGCGACGCCCGTGATCTCGGTGACCTCGCGTTCGGTAGCTCCGGCCGCGCGCACGGTTCGGATCGAACTGACCGCGCGCTCGACCGAGGAGGCCAATTCACCGACCTTCTCTTGCTGCTCGCCGGTCGCGCGACGGATGCGGCCGCTGAGCACCACGACGCCGGTGATGGAGACCCCGATCACGACGACAATGGCCAGCAGCAGCAGGGGATCAATCAGCGCCATCGCGACGAGGGCGCCGATGAAGATGAGGGAGTTGCCCACGGCATCCGCGAGTCCCTGCGTCAGGACCGCATAGAGCAGCGTCGTGTCGGTTCCGACACGGGAAACGAGGTCACCTGTGCGCCGCGCGTCGAATTCGCGGATGGGGAGGTGCAGGATGCGGGCCACGAGCTGTCGCCGGCTGGAGTAGACCACGGCAGTTCCGGTGCGCTGCAGCAGGTAGTGCTGGAACCCGGAGATGACCGAGGCTGCCACCACGAGCGCAATGATTCCCCACACCAACAGCCCGAGGCCGCCGCCAGCCTCGACTTGCGCAATCACCTGCCCGACCAGCAGCGGCTGGGCGAGGGTCGCGACGGCCCCGATGATACTCAGGATGGCGACGACGATCAGCACGGTGCGGTGCTCGAGGAGGAACGGCACCAGCTGGCGGAACGTCGCGCGTGGGCCTTCCTCGGGGGTGCGGCGCCCACGACGGGCGGGACGCGTATCAGCGCGCGACATCGAGACCTCGATTCGGGGAGGGGGTTATCTACGACGGTACTCCGCGCTCGTAGGCCCCGGCCGCGCCAGAGATGCCTCGGGTGAGGATCTGCGCCGAGATCGTGAGAGAAATCGTCGACAGTCGAGTCGCAGACACTATTGTCGTGTCAAGGGGACGCCGACCGTCGCCGCCGCGCGGGGTCGCCTGACGCGCGACGGCGACCCTCCGCGTCAGCTGGATGCCGCGCTGGTCTCCCGGCGGTAGTTCTCGCGAGCGTATGACGAGTAAGGTGCCGGGGCGACAGTCGCACGGATCTCGACCTGACGGTGCGGCTCGACAGCGGGCTTCGCCGAGTTCGGCTCCTCGCCCCAGACCACCACAACCTCGGTGCCCGGCTCCGCGGCATCCGGAACGAGGCTCGCCAATGACGCGAATACCTGCTCGTTCGTGATGTACCCGGCATCATGCGAGATCCCCACATCGTGCCCGTCGATCAGAACACGGTCGACCTGGTAGAGCCCGTAGCGGGCCTTCGGGAAGTCGATGTACTTCGCCGGCAACCCCGGCTCGAGCAGGGATCGCTGTGCAGCTGCGACATCGTCCGGGTTCCAGATCAGCGTCACCTTGACCCGTGTGGGCTCCTGCGCGATGCGCTCGAGTGCCTCCCGGCCGAGGAAGTCGTGATCGAACGCCACACTGCGGCCGTAACCGAGGTCGTAGGGCGTGACGTAGTAGTCCTCGATCCGCTCGGAGGTGAGGCTTCCGGCCAGAGACCCGGCGCTGGTTGCGGGAAGCCAGTCGAGGTACCGTTCCGCGTGGGCCCCGGTGAAGATGGCAGGCAGGGGAGAGGGAACCCACGCGGATTCGAGATTCGCCGAGGAGTACGCCTTGGATCCGACCCGCACGAGCCCGAGCGGCTCTCCTTCGCGCAGCAGCGCGTCCCGGACGCGCTCGCCCTCTTCCCACGGGCCGAACAGCTCGAAGCCGGGCTGACCGGCCATTCCGTGACGCAGTGAGCGCACCGTGATGCCGTCGATCGTGAATGTCGCCATGTGGAAGAAGCGGGTCGGCGGTACGGGGGCGCCGGTGACCCTCTCCATGAGTTCAAGTGCGTTCGGTCCCTGCAGCTCATACCGGTACAGGGTGGGGTTTCCGGCGCGCACGATCGAGTTGCCGTCGCGCTCGAAGGTGACGTCGTAGTCGCCGGTCTCGCCGTGGAACTGCACCCAGTCGATCACCATCTGGTGGCCGACGAGGTCGAACCCTTCGTCGGCGAGATAGAACAGGATTGCATCGCCGATCAGATACCCCTCGTCATTGACCGCGATGAACTGCTTCGCGTTGTCAACCTGGAATCGCGCAAAGCTGTTGACGCCGAGATC
>CEPH01080876.1_pt1 | contig 15523 bp, 19 predicted proteins | sample 530571 | NCBI WGS metagenome assembly CEPH01 (sample SAMEA2620413, study PRJEB7988) | marine metagenome | biome: marine biome (ENVO:00000447); feature: surface water layer (ENVO:00002042); material: "saline water (ENVO:00002010), including plankton (ENVO:xxxxxxxx)" | depth 5 m | reverse complement strand
AACGCTTGATAAGCTCCAGAAACAGCTTCGTTTATCTCATCTGCTCCAAGGACTAAATTGAAAACTCCACCCGCCATATCTTATTTTATGTAAAATTACACCTATATACAAAAAAAATCCGCACGATTCCAAAAAGAATCGAACGGATTTAGTGTATAAAACGCTATATTTGAATTACTTCACTTCGTTTTTAGCGTTACCAACGTTAAAGCCAATAACATCAAGAACGTCGCGGATCTTCTTAAATACGCTATCATCTTTAGGAGTTGGCGTAAGAGCGGTAATAGCTGCTGCGGCGGCTACGATTGCTGTAATTGTGTTGGCAATATCTGTCCAGTTTTCAGTTAACCATGTCATATCTAATATTACACTTATATATTTTAATAGGAATTTCTTTCTAGCTCTCTAAAACGCTTGTCGCTATGCCAAATTTCATCGAATTGCGGGGTATATACCCCATCTGCCGTTTGGATAGACTCACCACCCTTTAGTTTAATAATACTAGGTTGATAAATATTTAGTGAAAAAATATCAGGCTTGTTTATTTTACAACCCACAAGCGTCATCGTCGCTATCAGGATTGTTAAAAGTGATTTTTTCATATAAGTCTTTCTCCCTATGTAGCTTTTTTCTTAAAAAGTCGGCTCTTAGAGTAGCTTCTTCTGTTCCTTTTTCTCTTAAATACTCTATCTGTTGGATCAAATTGTCTTGTCGCTTCTCTGAATTTCTGAGTAGATCAAAGTATAATGATCTGTTTTTAAGTTCAAAGTAAGCTGTTAGCAAGCGCAATAGTCTTGAAACCAACTTTAGAATAGTCATGTTAAAAACTACCCGTTACGTTAAAGCAGCGGGTAGCTACCGTCTTTCGAATTAGATGGGAAGAGCGTCTTCCTCTACTTTTTTCGTGTTAGATTGGCTTGAACCTTCCATTTGCACGTTATCTAAATAAACGCGAAGATCAGGAGTATTCTCGCCATCTTGTTTGAACTTATTGCGGAATGCAACAAGCTGAACTCTTTCTCCGTTGACTTGAACATATCCCGTAAGATATTTCTCGCCACCTTTCTTTTCGCGGGACCAAAATGCTCCCGCTTCTCTTTCTTTCCAATCGGTTGTATCACTCATACTTTAAAAAAATTGGCCTTTTCTGGTGAGGGGAGTTTGTTATATTGTTTTTTCAAACGTCTGTAGATCCTTCTAAGAACAGGGCTTTCTGGTTGGTCATTCAGCCCCGCCTTATTTCTAATTCGTTTAGCGGTCCTTCCACTCATTAATATATTATGGCACATTTTTCGAGAACTACAACCGGAAAATTCATATTTTTTTTAACAAAAAAATTGATTGATTTTTGATAGAAATACGATATAATCATATCGTATGAATACTACATCAAACAAGCGTCTAGACAAAACTCTGTCAAATATGAAAGGCCGATTTTTCGGACTTGTTACAAAGCAGGGGGAGACTATCAACGCTCAACTCGCAAGCTGTTCTAACGAATATATTACCGTCCTTGATCGTAATGCAGGGGTTCACCGAAAATTTTCAAAAGCATCGATTGGCTCTCTGTCGGTTGGCGGTAAAACTCTACGTTTCAAATAATTTAAAAAATAAAAAGAAGGTTACTAAAAACAGGGTGGCGATTATTCGTCACCCTTTTTTTGTGTCTCCATAGAAGTTATTTAGAATAGTATGATACAAATATGAAATAGCTAAAGTAAGAAATAACGACTCTGACCCTACGTCCAATATAGTAGCAGGATCTTCGTTGACTCTCTGATATATTTTGAAAGACATCAAAACAGATACCAAACAAGCAAGGTTCCATACTAAAAATATTCTAAAGAAAGAATCTCTCTTGTAAGTCTCTGCAATTGCTTGACTCGCCGCCACAAAACTAAGCAGTGCCATAATTATGCAGCTTAGTAAGGTCATTTAAACGCCCCCATATCTCTCATGTATCCCTTTATCCTTTCTGTTCCAGCCCTAGTGAGAGTTTCATATTTAGGGTCAAAATCGGCATCTTCGGTAAAGCCAATCGATAAATAGTAAATATTATCCTCATCTGCGCCAAGATAACGTATGTCTGATTTGATTATTTCAGAACTCAGATAAATATTTTTGAGTATTGAAGTGCCTTCAATCTCTTCCGTTATTACTGATGTTCTTTTTGAAGCTAATAAATCTTCTAATAAGGTTACATAATGCCTGTCTAAAGGCTGAGACTGCCAAAGATCGAAGACTGAAGATGTTTTGTTATCATCGAAAACTTCTGCTACAATGCTAGATTTATTTGGAATGGGACTACCAGAATTATGAGCCTTCAGCAAAACAACGCTATCTGCTTCAACTGAGCTTTCCATTTCAACCATTGAATTATAAATCAGAGAAGTGGTTCTTAGATTTATGTGAGACACAGGTTCTGCGCTTTTTTCTATTTCGTAAACCTTAGTAAGAAAACCTATAAAAGCGGGAACGATTCCACTGGAAATTATAGCAAGCGAAATAGCGAGAAAAATAGCTTTCCAAGATTTTAGCCCCTTATCCTCTTTTTTTGAAACCATGTATCAGATTTTACACAATAATCTATTTAAAAATAATTTTTTCTAGCTCTTTTTTACAAACATGAATAAAATCTTTTTTACCAAAATTATCTTTGATTATTTGATTAATTTTATCAGAATCCTTGATAAACGGGGATATTTTCAATCTTTTTGTTAACAAAGTCTTGAGATCCCGCTTTGAGATAGTCTTTAAATTAATTTGTTCAAAGCAGAAATTTTTCAAAGCATCATCTAAAATTGGCATAGCTTCCTTTTCCCCTCCTTCATTAAATCCAAGTTTTTTGGCTTGAGATTTTTGACCTGTAGTCAAGATGAAGATAGTATTTGAAAAATCAACAGTATCGCCATTAGTCATAGTTATTTCATTTTCTCTTGCGATTTGCAACACCGCCTCTTGAGCTTTCACAGCAGCTTTGTCAAAATCATCAATCAGAACTAAGGAAACATTTAATAATGCTACATTTTGACTAATAGAATAAGCTTTGTCGTGAAATCCTGTTACCCATTGAGCTTCTGTCAAGTTTCTTCCATTGGTTCTAAATGTGGCTACGTCTTGCCCCTTGGCATACTGGTCTATAATATTAATTAAGGATGTTTTTCCAGTTTGACCGGAACCATAGAAAACAAAGAACGGTGGGTGTGCATTCTTAAATTCTGAGGGTCTTGACGATAGGCTACACAGCGAGTTTTTGAAGGTTTTGAAATGTTCAGTTTGACCTATAAGGTTTTCATTCAAATCTTTGATCAAGTCATTGATAGTGTCTACATTTGAAATGATACCGCGCTTCTTGCCAAAAAAAGCGTTTAACTCAGGTTGTGATACCGATTTTACGTCTTTTATTTTAGCAGATGCCGCGCAATGATCCAAAGCATCGATCAACTTATCAGGATATACCCTGTTAGGCAAAAACTTGTCGCAATAGTCTAAAACCTTTGTAATAAAAACGTCTGTATATTTTACTTTGTGAAATTTTGTGTAAAAAGATATCAAATCAGGAAGAATTTTCTCTATCCTTGACCTTGTAGGTGGAACTACAACAACTTTTTCAAAACGCCTGTCTAAAGCTGGATCAGTCTTAATTTTTTGTTCATATTCGTAATGAGTAGTAGCACCGATACATTTGATGTCACCTCTCGCCAACATTGGCTTCAAAATATTAGACGCATCTAAATCATTTTGTGTTCCGGTTCCACCAGCACCAACCAAAGTATGGATCTCATCAATAAAAATAATTACGTTATTATACTTTGTGACCTCTTTTAAGAAGGCTTCTAGTTTCTCTTCAAATTCTCCCCTGTATTTTGTCCCTGCAACAATACTAGACAATTGTAGCTCATAAATAACCATATCTTCCAGTATTTCTGGAACCTCTTTGTCCATGATCTGTTTAGCTAGAGATTCTACAATGCTAGTTTTCCCTCCACCAGCAGCACCTACAAGAATTGCATTAGGTTTTTTCTGTCTACATAAAGTTACTATGACTTCGTTGATTTTTTCTTCAAACGGTATCAAAGAATCAAACTCTCCTACAAAAGCTTTATAGTTCAAATTAGTTGCTACTTTATCCAAAATCGGGTTGGGTTTCAGCGGATCAAGAATACTTTTTTCTTCTTTCTCTTCCGCACTTTCTTCAAACTCTAAGTCTGAAAGCTCTTTATGATCAAAAAAATTTGTTTTTATGAATGGACAATCTGTTATGAAAGATCGCGCTTGAGCTTTAGCTGTTTGGAAATTTAGTCCAGCTTCTTCGAAAAATTTTATAACACTGCTTTTTTTCTCAAAACATAAAAAAGCCAACAAAAGTAATTCTGGAGTATTATCTTCTTGCTCTAATTCAATCCTATACTGTTCCATAAGATTGAATAAATCTTTACAATCACAGTTGAATTTTCCAGAAGGATTTTTAGAAGGCTTCTTCTCTGCGCAATACAATACGGAGACTAGGGCTATCTCCATAACATCTAAGCCCAAGGCTCGAAAAATAGACTCAACAGAAGCGCATTTACTGTTTACTAATTCGTTAAAAAGTATGTCCAGACAAACGTATGGTCTATTTAAAACTTTAGCTCTTTCTGAGCAACGATTTAGAATATGCACTAAGTCTTTTGAGTTTTGCATCTATCCCTTTAGCTGTCGTGTCTTTGTATAGATTTTGGCATCAATAGGGTTTATCCTACTTATCCATTTCCCGCTACCTTGGATCACAACAATATCCTTCTTATCTATTTTATGCTGATTTAAGAAATTTGTCAACTTTTCTTCTCTAGGGGAGTCGCAAAACATCATATCAACCTTGGCACTATCATCGGATAGCGACATCCTCATGTATCTATTACCATTTTGGCTGATTTTGATAAAGAAATTATCTACCTGACAAACCATGCGCCAACTATCTGGGGTTTCACTCTTAAATTCTTCTACATTTATCAAGTCACCAGACTGATTAAAACAATCTATCAAATTAAATGAAAAGCTGTAACCTAACAATTCTTTTTCAAACCACCATAGAGAAAGTCTGCCTTGCTTTCTATTTAAACTGTAAAGCTCTTTATAAGGTTCAAATTTTTTCTTGAAGTTATCAAAATTCTTTTGAGACATTATCACACGATTATTGTCGCCCTTGGTTTCTTTCTCTACTACATCTTTAATAGAAAAGAGTAGATCATATTTATACTTTTCACCTAACTTATACAAATTCCTCTGCTGCGCCTCTGTTAATTTATTATATGCTTGTGCCTCCAAAGCTTTCTTCGCCCTGTTATCATTACCTAACGCGCCAGCGTAGATTAGAGAGCTAAGAACACCTATATTGATGCCACACTGTCTTGCATAAGCGAATACATCGTATTTGTTCTTAGGTTCCAAAGTTACAAATTCTTCTAATGCCTTTTTTGTATTATCTGAAACGCCCTTTATTGATTTAAGACCATAACGAATATTCCCATCTTCAACCGTAAAATCGATAGAAGACTGCTCCAAATTAGGTGGTAGTAATTTTATGTTAAAAGAAGGAAGTTCTCTGTTGACTTCTGCAACCACTTCTAGCGGGTCTTGTTCAAATTCAGAAATCTCTAGAATAGATGTAAAGAATTCTTGGGGATATTTGTATTTTAACCAAACAGTCTTAGCCGCGAGTGCGCCATAACAAATACTATGAGAGAGGTTGAACTGATATGAAGCACCAGCTTCAACAACATCCCAAAAGTATTGCGCGGCCTCTTCGCTGATTCCATTCTTTTCTGCTGCTTCAAAAATTCTATTCTGCCACTTTGGTATTTCTTCTACTTTCTTTTTACCAATGTCGCGTCTCAGCGTTTCTGCATCATCCAAGCTCATCCCAAAAACTTCATGACAGGCTTTCATTGTCTGCTCTTGGTAGAGCATAACATTCTTTGACGAAGCTAAAATTTCATCTAATTGATCATTATAACCAAGCTTTTCTGGTAATAGTTTTTGTTGGATGTAATCGTCTACAAATTGCAATGCAGCGGGTCGCGCTAATGCCACAACATCCGACAACTCTTGTAAATTCATCGGCTTGACTTTTCTTGCTACTTCAAAATTTGTATCAGCAGAGATTTGAAACAGTCCACAAGGGTGATTGAAATCTTGTAATACTTGATAAATAAATGGATCGTTAGGATCAATATCGTCAAAGCTAATACCTATTTTCTTACAAGTTCTATCGGCAATAGACAAAGTTCTCAAACCTAAGATATCGAACTTAACCATTAAGTCAGCCACATCATTCATGTCATAGCCAGAAACAAGATCCCCATCCTTGGTTCTTTGCAATGGGATAACATTATCAATGACTTGTGAACAAATCGCTATGCCAGATGGATGAACGCCGGTATTTTTATTTAAGCCTTCTATCTTCAATGCGGCTTGAATAGCTTTCGGATGATGTGAACACCAATCATCAAAAGGTTCGCTTTCTTCACGGGCCTTCTTTAGTGACATGACGATACCGTGTTCTTTTGGTATCATATCGCTAATCTTAGTAGCCTCTTCTTCTTCAATAGAATAAAAATACTTTGCTGCCTCTTTAATACACAGCTTAGATGAAAAAGTGTTGAATGTAAGGATTTTAGAAGTGCGGCCCTTATGCTTTTCTTCAATAAATTCAACTACCTTGCCTCTGGTATCGTGAGAAATATCTGAGTCAACGTCTGGAGCTAGAGAGCCAACAAGAAAGTCTTTACCATGTTTATCTGTAATTTTTTTAGCTCTGTTTTTGGAAACAAATCTTTCGAAAAATAGATTGTGTTTTATTGGATCTTGATTAGTTACTCCTAAAAGGAAAAGGACAAGGCTTCCGGCTCCGCTCCCACGACCATCACCCACGGGGTATCCGCTTTCTCTAGCTCTTCCAATGACTTCCCAATTCAAAAGAATGTAATCTGTAAAGCCAAGCTCTTCAAAAGTATTTAGCTCATACTCTAATCTATCTTTGTATTCCTGTTTGTTTGGAAGATCACTGATTCCTCTATCCTTAAAGCCCTTTTCTGACAACGCTGACAATACTTCTTTTGATCCACATTCTTTTGTAAGTTGTAGATCAGAAAGCAAATCTGGTTCTAACTGGATTGTAGGAAGCTCAAGACCAGCGGGTTCACAATCATCATATATTTCAAAGTCATCAAACATATATTTATAATTCTAAAGATTTTCTAAGACATTTAAACAAGTCCCAACATTTTTCGCTATCATATAGTCCATCATGGAGCTTAGTAGGATCGTGTTCAATACCAAAATATTTTAACATGACTCCTTGGCTAACTTTAGCTTTTAGAGTTCTATCGTTTCTTAACTTGTATTGCCAACTAAGCAAATCGCCATTTCTAGGTTTCTCCAAGCCTTCTTTGTGAGCAGTGGAAAGACAACGGGTGTCAAGAACTCTATCCATAAACGAAAAGTCAGTTATTGGTTCTCCACATAGTTCAAAAAGAATACCAAGAATATATACATCGAACCCAATGATGTTTTGGCCTACGATCATATACTTTTCGTTATACAAATACTTTTTAAGTATTTCCAAAGCTTCTTTTGGAGGTATTTTTTCTACATCATATTTGGCTTGATCGAAACCAGTAAGTTTTTTGATCTTGTTAGATAGTTCCAAGTCGGGCCAATCAATGTAAATCTGTTTTTTCTCGACTATGTAATTACCTTTACCGATAATAAAAGATATTTCCCAAGGTCGTGATGACTTGTGATTTAATCCTTCAGTTTCAGTATCAAAAAGGAAATACAGTTGATTAAATTTCAGCATATCTTATTTTGTTTTGGTAACTCTCCCAACAAAATTCGTCACTACAAAAATCTTCCAGATTAGGATTATGAAACTCTGGAGCTTTACCTTGCTTCCTGTTGCATACAGACTTATACCATTGAAAAGAAGAGAAGTCTTCCTTGTTTTTGTAGAATATTGATTTTGCCGAAACAGCTTTGTCGGTCCATTTTTTTATAGCTCTTGAAATTTGATAATCAAATGGATGTCTATTACTTTCCTCAAAGAATATAGCATCATCGGGCAAGTTAATACTAAAATCTCCAAAATTATGTAAGCTTCTATGTATAAATGAATCGTAAAATGGAACGGCTACTTGAACACCGTCTAATTCAACCTCACCAATTTTGAACGTTTCTTGCTCCCTTGTGAAAGCATTTGTGTAAATTCTTCGTAAAGTGTCAATACCTTTATTGTTCTTTGCAAAGTAGATAAGTTTACTAGAGTCTCCACATAACTTACTCTCGATTCTAAGTCCAAAGCGTAATGGCTTTTTTAATTGAAAGGACTTCTCCTTTGCTTTGCGAAAACCCGCCATTGTATCTTCGACCAGTATAATTTCATCCAAGTCTTTTCCTATCTCAAAAATATCGTCAATCGACAGACTAGAGCGCCCATCCATTGAAAAGTGAGATTTAAATAGGGGAATCATTAGCGGGATATTACCACAGTTCTTCGCTAAGGTCAATTTCGGTTTGCTCTTTTTTTTCTAATAGCCCCTTGTCGGCGGCTTTTTTTGCCATCTCTTTATTATAATCAAGGAATTGATACTTAGGACAGCCTTCATAAAATTTTCTTTCTATTTTCTGTCCTTTTGTCGGGTTAGGGAGTTCTTTTTTCAAATCAGTAGTTTTGATAACAGACCCGTCTTGATTACAAAGCGCCCAATAAAATTTAGCGAACTTGCATTGACAGCCCCACATAATAGACCCATCTTTTTTCTTATGGGTAGGCGAATCCGCTCTACCACAAATCAGTTGGCCTGAGAAGCCGTAGTATTTGTCAGGGTAGCCTTTGTCTTTTGCAAAGTTGTCTCTCGCTAAATCTTCATTAAAATTATCAACTACCCTTTGAACATCAGTAAGGTAATATTCAAAACCCTTTAGCTCTGCTGCCGACACATCTGGTGTCACAATAACACCCGCCTCGCTATAATCAATGTCAAGAGAGCTTCCTTTTTCTTTTAACCTTTTCTTTTCCTCCTCTTCTGTCCTACCGTATTCCTCGCCCGAACAGTCGTATTGCATAAAGACGAATTCCATCCTCTTGACCAGATATTCTGGATACAGATGCCACTGAGCAAGTCTATACATCAAGTCTTGGACATTATCAATAAACTCTTTACCCTCAAATTTTCTTTTAGAACTTTTAAAATCACGAATAATTGATTCCTTCTTCTCTTTGAACAAGAATAATTTATCGATAAAACCTCTGATTCGATATGAGATATCCCCCTCTACTTTTTCAATATTGAAAGCTATCTCAGAAAAAGACTCGCTTGGCTTTGCGTTTAGCTTTTGATCTCCGAAAAAATCATAGTTAATTCCTTCAATTAACATTTTATCCAAGATCGGACCAAATACTTCTAATCTTAAACCTCTGCTTGTGATATAAGAACAAAGGTATCTATGCACAACGGGACATGATTCCATGCACTGCCCTTTGATTAGCTGCTTATATAACTTTTTGTGTCTGGGATTGCCCAAACACTCATAAACATTGTGCAGCGCACTTCCCATAATAGACCCGCTATTCTGCTGATCTGGAAGTTTCAAATGATAATTGCACCAATAAATCCAGCTACAAGAATCTAAAGTTTTTATTCTACTCGCAGATAAAGCCTTTATAGGTTTACTCATAAAATTCCTTTATTGATACAAAAAATCCCATTCTTTTCTCAACTTAGGAACTTTAGCGCGCAAAACTTTAGGTATCTTAGCGTTGGGAGCATAATCTATCAGCCTTTTTATGCAATCTTTGTGAAAATCTGAATTAAAATTCAAGTTTTGCTGGTATTCTTTTAAATTACCGCCATTTTTAATTATTTCTCCGAAATCTTCTGCTTGAGGTGGGTAGAACCAAATTTTCTTTAAATCTACTTGATCCATGAGCTTCAAGCATGAAGACAAGGCTCCGTCAAAACCCCTATTTTGTCCCTCATCGTTATTAAATGCTAATATGATATTGGTATTCAAAGTTGCTAGACGAGATATTTGTCTTTTGTTTAGCACGTTTGTAAAAGCGACCATATGGTTTCTCATCCCTTCTTGGGTCATAGCCAAAGAATCACCAATACTTTCGATAACGAAAATTGAATTATTATCAATGATTTGATCTGCAACACCTTCTAAAGAAAAGAAAGGATAAAACCAATCTGCACTTTTGCCGTAGTGCAACCACTTTGGCCTAGCATCATGCTCTGCTGTTTCGTAACCCAATCTACCAGAAAACCCATGAATACGCCCATCCTCTCTATGGATAGGAAAAACGACTCTCTGATAGAACTTTCCGCTAGTTGCAAGACCTGATTTATATTCTTTCAGAACTTCGACAGAAATGCCTCTTTTCAAATAAAAAGAATAATCTGGCAATAATTTTTTTAGACTTGAATTTGGAAATGTTTTTTCTTCTTTCAAAAATTCCTTTTTGTTATTTGTTGTAAATGAAGTAGAGCCGCTTAAATATTTAGAAACATCATTTGTATTTAAGGTTTTTTTTAGAAGTATTTCAAATGGCAAGGGCTTGTTTCCTTCTACGAAATCGCTCCATACTCCAGAGTCTTTATAAATCCTAAGAGCAGTTTTATTATCTCCATCCCTAAAGATTGCACTGGTCTGCCAATAAGTCCCTCTGTCTTCAAGATCGTATCCTATTTCTCTTAAAATAGACGCTTTATCAATCATAAATTAAAATTCTAATCAAAAACCTTCTGGTAATCCGCTATCCTGCGCTTCCTCATTTACAGATATGTCTTCACCCCTCGCATTTGTAACAATATCTCTAAGATCGCCCCTGTCTTCTACATTGAAATTAGAAAACTCTAGGTTTATAAAGTTATTTCTATTATTACCTTCTACATCTTCTACAGGCTCTAAATGTCCGAAAGCGTCTTCTCCCAAATGTCTAGCAGCTAAACAAATGAGTTTATGAGTCCCAAAATGGTCGCCCTCTGTAACCCTTTCATCTATGGTTTTCTTTCTAAGCAGAAATAGATGGGATACAAACTGAATAATATTATCCGATAATCCAATCACAGATTCATCTTCTACGATAGAGTCAGAATCCCTGTTGTTTGTAATACCCAATCTGTTTGTTTGAACAGAAGTTACCATAGAAACACAAGGATTACCATCAAATTTTAATTCTCTACTTATAAGCTGTTTGAAATCATGGAGGGTCTTGCCTACAAATGCCCAACCAGAGCCTTTGTCTAGATTTCCAAAGTCTGTTTTCAAGTAATCAAAAGAAAAGATTAAGGGCTTACCTCTACCGACATCGCTGTAGTAATATCTCTTCAGAAGTGAACACATTTCATCAGAACTCATCCCTGCAACATTATGGTAAAGAATTTTAATCTTCTTCATTTTATCCCAAACCTTGCGAACACGGCCTACAACTTCTTGTGCTGTCCAATCTCTGTAAGCAGTATGCCTCCACTTGCCACTTTCAAGTAAGTGAACAGGGATTCCAGAAGCTCCAGAAACCATGCGGAAAACAAGCTCCTCTTCGCTCATTTCTCCATTGTCGAAGTGTAAAATTGGAACCCCATGTTCGTATGAAATTTTCAACAACATGTCTATCAATAGAGATGTTTTTCCTACCTTGGCCCTAGCCGCTACACAAGTAATGTTTCCCGCTCTAACTAAAGATCCGTAAATTTTATTTAATGTCTGATACGGCCCCATAAGACCGACTTCTTGTGGGGGATTGTCGCCCCTGTCTTCAACAATCTGTTCTGCGATGTCAGCTAGATTGACAAGCTTTTCATCACCCATTTCAAAAGCGGATACACCATCGTTATAAATTTTATCCATACCGTCAACTAGTTGGTTGTATGGCATTGATGGATCTGCTTTTTTTACATATTTCTGGAGTTTTTCAGCAATATTGAAGCCCTCTCTCCTAATAGATACTTTTTTCAATTCTCTGACAGAAGATAAAAAGTTATCTACTGTTACCTTAATAAAGGTGAGATTCTGAATGTAATCAGTGATATCGATAGAATCAGGGAAGGTCATTCCTAGCTGTTTGACGCGATAAATTAAAATCGTCTCGTCAATAGATTCTGCATTATCTAATGCAGATTTCAACATTCTAAAAATGGTGACATTTACTTTTGAATCCTCAAAATAAAAGTCCTCGTCAGTTAATATGTTAGAAACTTGACCCCAAGCTTCTTGATGTTGCAAGATGCCAGAGATTACTTTTTTTTCTAATTCAAAACTTTTTATCATTTGTCAGAGTCCCCTTCCTCGTCAACATCAATTCCAATACTACCCATCCACTCTGATTGTTCCATAGAAAGTTTGAACATATCAAGCGATTTTTCCAATGCGAATCTCACAGCATTATTTTCGAACTTCATAACTGCAAATGGGTTGCCTTGTTCGTTGATATAAAAAAGAATAAAGCCTTTGTTGCCTCCATAATTGCTCCCTGTCCTGTCGAACAATTTAGTAAGCTGGACCTCTGGAATAGAGTTCGCTTCATTCTGGATATTATCAATATCATCTTTCATAAATCTAATTCAGACAAAACCTTCTCGTAGTCTTCCCCCTCTCTTACTCTGTATAACTTGATCCCATTAAGATCACAAAATTTTTCTTTATCGTTATCTCGTTTGAGTTGCTGCAAAAAGTTGAACCTGTTTTGACCATGAAAAAATTTATTATACCTATAATGCTGATGTCCATCCACCTCTAATACAATATTTTTTGTAGCATTATAAAAATCAAAATTTAATCTTGTGCCAGCTACAGGAAACTCTTCATAAACTATGTCAGCCCCCCAATATTTTACAAGCTCTTTCTTTACAGACTTCTGTAGTTTTGAAAGAGAATTGCCTTGCCAATCTATTTTATAGATATAACTTTTTTTGACTTTAACCTCTCGACCGGCCAAACTTTTAAAAGTCATAAATTTAAAATGTTTTTGTCACAGAACTCATTCAGCTTATTTGTTAGCTCTGAATCTTTCTCTAAAAGCTCATAAATAGATTCAATCCCTTGGATCTTTATCGGCTCTTCTAGTTTTAGACTCTCAGTAAGTTCTTCACTAGAAGAAAACCAAGATCCTTTCTTTTCAAAAAACCCCCACTGAAGAAGTAAATCTACGATTTCCCTCTCCACCCATACTGAAGACCTACCTACTCTTCCAAACTTAACAGGATACTGGATTACAATCATAGAAGTTTCATTTGTTGACTTCCAGATTTTTACCTTTGCTAATTGGCCTATGGGCTTTTTCGCGAGAGTCAACTCGCCTTCTCCCGCACCTTTGGGCAGAATTTTTTCTGTAGGTCTTGGTCGCTGAAATTCAAAAACCCAATCAGGATAATGAACCGCAGCGTTGCCTCCAGAAGCTCCTCCTAATTTATTTTTATCTTTAGCTTCGTATTGGCCTTTTATCTCAGCGCGAACTTGACCCATCATAATGCAGAGGTGTCCACGTTTAGCCATGTAACCATTTGTCTTTCTAAGAAAATCACCCGTCATAACTGCACCAGCAGCAATCTTAGCCGCCTCTGAAGTTGACTTTTTCAAAGCCGCTTCTGGCACAAGTCCATCCATACTATCAATAATGATACAATAACGGGTTTTATCAGAGTGTTTCGTAACTAACTCACGCAGCCAATCAAAGACAGTTTCGTAAATATTGCACTCAAAAACCAGAACCGTTCCATCTACCCAATCTTTGGGATGATAAACAAATGTTAATCTGCTTCTTTCTTTCATCTTATCTGAAAGTCGCCCTTCTGCTAAGACAAATATACCTTTGGAGTTTTCCAAAGTTTCAAGGTAGTTCGCTTGAATTTCAAGAGCCTCAGAGGTTTTACCTCCTTCTGTTGGGCCTACAAACCGAACCAATCCAGATTGAAGTCCACCATCAATGGCTAGATCAAAAATCTTAGAGCCTGTTGAAATTTTATAATCGCCTCTAAACTCTTCAAAGTTTGTATGTAATTCTTTGTTAGAATTAAAATACTTTTCTGTAAACTCCTGATCTTTAGATAGACCAACTTCTGCTTCCTTTACCTTACTCATTTAAAAACTCTCTGAATCCTTTCTTTCTTTTACCGTTCCAATCTTCACCAACTTTGTCCTTCTGTTCTATTATAAGATGTTTTTCTGGCTTGTAAAGCCAAATCTTCTCTTGTAATGAAAGATATTTCTTCCCGTCCTGACTTATAAAGTAAGCCAAAGAATTAAGCTCAAAAGGTGGTGATACTACTTTTAGAAAATCAATATTATAAGAAGAAAAGATTTCTTTTGTGAACTTCATCTCCCTAGCGTATGCGCCCTTGGGTTGCTCCGTAAGCATACGAGCGATGAAATCTCTCCTTTCTTGAAAATATGTGGGTTCTTTAGCCATTTAGATCGCTTTCTACCATTTTACGAACTAAATTTTTAAAGTTTGTTTTGGGTTCCCATCCTAATTCTTTTCTTGCTGGCGTAGAATCTCCAAGTAATAATTCTACCTCTGCTGGTCTGTAAAATTTTGGATTTATGCTGACCACAACCATTTCCTCGCCATCAGATTTAGTATAACAATAAGTTTCTTCAACACCTTCTCCGCGCCAAGAACAATATTTTAGACCCGCAGCCCAAAAAGCTTCTTCTACGAAAGATCGAATACTATTTGTTTCTCCAGAGGCTAAAACATAATCTTTTGGTAAACCTTCTGTTTGATTCTGATTTAACATTTTCCAAACACCTTCCATAAAATCCTCTGCATCAGACCAATCACGTTTTGCATCAAGATTTCCAAGCTGTAATCTTTTGATTGGATATCCCTTTTCTATAGATTTAGATATCTCTGCTACAGCTTTAGATATTTTACGTGTTACAAACTCTTCTCCACGACGAACCCCTTCGTGATTAAAAAGAATACCTTGAACGGCATAAATATTATAACTCTCCCTCCAAACTTTTATCAAATGATGAGCCGCACACTTAGAAACTCCATATGGAGAACGTGGTTTGAATGGATGTTCTATATCTTGAGGCGAATAATCTACATCACCAAATTGCTCACTAGATCCAGCATTGTAATACCTACAATTAGGAACATGCTTTCTAATTGCATCTAACTGATACAAGACAGCCATAGTGTTAGTCATCATATGATTAACCGGCATATCCCAACTATTACCTACAAAAGAATTTGCGGCGAAGTTTATAAAGTAATCAGGCTTTTCTTCTTGTATAACGTTTTCTAAATTAATTTGATCTGCTACATCAAGATCAATAAGTTTAAACCTATCATTTTCTACAAGATGTTCAATATTCTCATGATTCTTAACACTCAAGCGCCGAATACCCCCAACAACTATATTATCAGTATTATTCAAAAGATAGTCTGCCATAAGTGAACCGTCTTGTCCTGTCACACCTGTTATTAAAACTTTTTTCCTATCTTCCATGATTTTTATGAAATTTATATTTG
>CEPH01012401.1_pt1 | contig 15613 bp, 13 predicted proteins | sample 530571 | NCBI WGS metagenome assembly CEPH01 (sample SAMEA2620413, study PRJEB7988) | marine metagenome | biome: marine biome (ENVO:00000447); feature: surface water layer (ENVO:00002042); material: "saline water (ENVO:00002010), including plankton (ENVO:xxxxxxxx)" | depth 5 m | reverse complement strand
TTGTCCTTCTTGCCGCTCCTACCGCAAGGCTTACCGGTCTTGCAGTCAATCCAGCCCTTGCCTTTGTTCTGGGCGAACCATTTGCGTAGACCACCGGACGTAGCAGACTTCTTCTTGGCCACTACTTCTTCTTCTTGCCGCCCTTAGCCTTCTTGGCCTTGGACTTCAAGATGACTTTCTGGAGACTGGCAGGCAAATTCTTTTGTTTACCGGTCAACTTCTTCTTACCGTTACCACGGCCGTTGCCGTTTCCGTTACCCATTTTTCGCATAGCCATTACTTCTTCTTCCTTTTACTCTTGTTTCCATAGTTAGCGGCACCGACCTTACGGCACTGCACAATGCGACCAGACGCGTACGCAGAAGGGAAGACCTTGGCGGTTGCTTTCACCTTGTGGTAGCAGGCGTCCTTCTTACCTTTTTTCTTCTTAGCCATTAGCTCTTCTTGACCTTCTTGGTGACCTTGGCCATCTTCTTCTTCTTCTTACCTGTTTTCTTCTTACCGTTTCCGCGTCCTGCCATTGTGTAAATCCTTCCTGGACTGTACATAGTCCATAAAATCAGGGCTACATTTGTTGTAGTAGCCTTTCTTCTCAAGAGACAGAGACAGATTGTTTGTCTCTGATAGTGATTGGATCAGCAGCATGGGGTACGACTCATCAGTCACACTCCCCCACTGCTCAGGGTCGTTGCCGTCGTCCTCGGGTTCGTCCTCTCCTGGCTCGAATGCGATACCCCAAACGTCGTCTTGTGCCCACTTCAGGTTCAGTTCCTCTACTGCCTCTGACAAGCCAATCGTGTCAGGCTGGTAGGCGATGATGTAGATCTTCTTGCTGTCCTCCGCAAACTCTTGGTACCACCTAGCAGGGTGTTCTGCCGATACCTCGATGCGGTGCTCGTTGTTGTCCAGGGTCTTCTTGGCAAATGGGCAGGGCTTACTACCGTTGTAGTGATCGCTTGGGACATCGAGATAGTTCTCTGTCCAGTTACGAATCTCCTGCTTGACTTGCTCTACTGTGATCAACGCTTACGTCGTCCTCGGTTCAGCAGCTTGATGCCGCCTGTCTTCTTCTTGGGAGCTGGTTTTCTCTTGCTGCCTGGGCAGCCACATCCGCCTTTTTTGTGCATCTTAAAATCCTGTAAAGCCTTCGAAGAGTTCTCGTTGCTGCTCTGTCGCTGCTATCTCTCGCTGCAGCTGCGCTGCTAGCTCGGGTGTGACAGCCACTGGAGCCCGTTCTGCTTGCTGTGCTGTTCTCTGGAAAGAGGTTTTCATCTGTAGCTGTTGTTGAGTCAGTTGTAGCCGTTCGGGGTCCAAGGTCTGTCGGAAGTAAGACTTCAGCTCAACAGGCAGACGATCCATCATGCGCTCCGAGCGCGGGACTTCACGCTGACGAATATACGAGTCCACCTGCTGTTTGGTGACGGGTAGATCAAACCCGTAGATTCGCTTGAACTGTGCTCTAATAGACTCGGCTTTCCCTACGTTGTTTGCGAAGAGGTGATCCAGATAAGACCGTCTCATCTGGTTGAACTTCTCACGCTGACTGCTGATGTAGCCATCAATGTCTCGCGTGTTCCGTACGCCAGCCATGTTTATACCAAGTCCTCGCAGGACCATCTCAGTTGGACTTTGATAATCAACAAGTTGACCCGTTCCTTTGAACACAGGAACTCGCCCGTCTGAGTTTATCTTGCTGTAATCAGCGTATGTCTTTTGTGCCTCTCCAATAAACGACAAGAATGGGTCGTCTCTGAGGTTTGGAAGTGACCCCATAGCTCTTTGGATGGCAAGGCCACCGGGGAGTGTTCGCACCGCAGCATTCACTACAAGGTTCATGTCGCCGCCTAGAAGCCCCTGCATGCTGTCTGTGGCGATAGATACGATCGGAGGGCCTCGCATAGGGAACTTGCCCTCAGCCAGCCTCTCAGGGTTGAAGAACTGCGTCATCGCAGTCACAGCTCCCCCACTACTGGGGTCGAATGCGAATGGCTTGCCGGCTTCGTAGATCAGAGCGGAGGTCCCCAGCATCCGCATGGAGTCACCCAACAAGTAGGGCAGCTCAACTCGGGTGCCTCGCACGCCTCGAGTAGCTCCAAGCATCCGACCCGTAAACATCAAGGCCAAGGGCGCTCGAAGAGAGAACGTCTGGAACTGACGAATCAGAGGATTCTCCAGCAATGCAGGAGTGTTCAAGACCTTAGACGTGCCCTGCATAAACAGAGCAGGGGTGTTCAGAATATCAGAACCAAACTGAGTCTCCTCCACCAAGAACGATGCGTCACGAGCAAACGATTCACGAGTCGCTTTGTTAGAAAATATAGCTCTTCCGTCTCCGCCTCTCTTTGCTAATCCTTGTCGTATATACGCGTTCTTCATAGAGTGCGTAGCGGTAATCCGGTTGACCCATTCACCTTTCTCGAACAGAAGCATGGGCAGTTCTTGGGTGTAGAACTTGAACTTGCTTACCTCCATACCCCGGTTAGCAACCAGACGGTCAAGGTCATCCAAGATACCGCTGGTCAAACCTGTCTCATCAGGGAACTCAAATGACTCTTGGATCAGCCGTTCTTTTTGGAAAGGAGTGAGCTGTGCCTGCTTGATCTTCTGACGATTCTGAGCATAACGGTACAAGTCATCAAAGGTTCCTTTGTACCCTCGAAGGACATTGCCTGTGCCCACATAGGCAGACGCATGCAGAAAAGGTTGAGTTAGATTCTGGATAACAGATGCAACATTCAAACCCAGGTGGGAGGTGTAGAGATACCCAGAGGCATTGGCTTGAGTAGCAGAAGCAAGGGCGCCCGTATCTGCTTGAGCAAAATACTCAACCTGTTCTCGGACAGCCTTACCAAAAGGCCCCATACTACCGATGCCTTTCATGAAAGCAGAGTCTTTCATCCGGCTGGCCTGCGCTTGAGCAGTACCGATCACCAGACGCCCCAGACCCGTGCGTTCGTTCTGCACCCCCAAAGCTTTGGGGATTGCCACCTCGCTCAACAACTCACGGGCTTTGACTCCGCGCGCCACGCTGTTGGGATCATTACGTCCTCCATAAGCAATCAGCTCAGAGCCTTGCTCCAACACGTGGGCCAGATTGAACCCGCCAGGGGGGGCTTTCGCGCCTGTCTTATCAAAGACTTGCATCAAAGGGATTTTGTCAGTCCCAAAAACAAGTCCCCCTTTTTTCTCTTTGTACGGAGCAGGTAACTTTTGATTGCCGTAGGTGTCGCTAATGTTTGGAATGATGTTCCTTTGAGCTGCAATCACGTTGGACCCAGGGGCCTCAATAAACAAAGCGTAGTCTTTAGCAGAACTGCTTCTAGATCGGAATAGAGTCTTGGATAGGTCAAGCCGGCGCAGAGCAATAGTGTCATCCTGAGCAGCTTGCATCGCTCGTTGAGAAGCAAAGCGAAGATCGTCAAAGACAGTATTTATCTCAATGTCTTTGCCTAGGGCTACTTCTCTTTTTACGGGATCAAGATTAAGGGCTGCAAAATCAGCCTCCAAAGCATCTATGTCGTCAGGGTGCATCACTTGGCGCCCTTGACGCTGTACTTGCCGGTTTGTCGCAACCAGTCGTCCAGTTCCTGCAACCCCTGCAGGTGTTTCATCAGGAGCGAGAAGAGTAAGACGACCTCTCAACTCATCAAGACCCTCCAAAGTTGCCCCCACCGGAGTCCTCATCTTGTAAAACTCGCTGGTGTTGCGAGGCAGATAGTTGGAGACTACGGTAGCTGCGAACCCTCTACGGATTTCTTTGGTAAAATCGTTGTCTGAGAGCTTGCCTGCGTACATCAAGTCTCGAGTATCTTGACTCAGCAGCCGGTCTATAAACGCGTCTCCCTCTGTAAACCCGTAGTTGCTGCGGTTCTGTAGTCCGTCTTTGATCCGCACAATCTTTTCAGTGTCAAGAATCTCTGCAGCTCGAGCCTCTCTTGTCGCAAGATCCATTTGCCTGAACTCACGTATGTCAGCGGCAGTGACGTTTGACTTGCCGTACATGCGTGCAAACTGAGTGTCTAGGGTTTGTTGTATTGAAGACTTGAACTCAAAGTACCCAGGGTAGGCTTTCTCAATTGCATCTCGGAAAGTATCTCCCGTCTTGGTCTCGAACTCTTCGATCATTGGACCAGATGTCGCTGCATCTCTGAAGTTTACAACTCGCTTTTTGATGCCCAGCAGCCCACTATCTTTGATCGAATCATCTAGGCTTATGAACACCCCATCAAATGCAACCTTCCCGTCATCGAACGAAGGGTTCTTTACTTTGCCAGCGGCATCACGCATAACAAAGTTTGGAGACACAGTCATGCCAGCAATGTCTTGCTGACTTATGTATGCCTTTGCCTTGGGGTCTACCTTCTCCAATACCCTACGCAACAATGAGACATCTGATTTGGTCCCGTCAAACTTTGTAGCCCCCGAGACTGTCTTCTGGGGGATCAACGCCTTGAAGGCGGCACTGTTTCGCACTGCCTGATAATCGGACAGCTTGACTATCCCGTAATCAGATGCAGGTAGCACTCCCTTAGAATTGTCTAGGGTTCTAAACGCAGAACTAAACAACTGATCTCTGAGAGACAGGCTTAGATTCTGAGTTGCTTGTTCTATCTCATCACTATTGAGATACTTTTGGTAGGTCAACAGCGCCCTACGCTCATCGCTATTCAGCCCCTTTGCTCCAAAAGACTCTGTCACTTCGGCCAGCGCATCCTGGTTCAGAGTAAATGTTTTTGTGGTGCCGTCTCGACTGACAAGATTGATGTTCATATCCCTGAGGACAGCGGTACGGTCTTCTGCTGATGAAAGCAATTGACCATCCATGTCAGCGACCATCATTCGCTTGAGCCTTTCGACTCTTGTTCTCATGGATTTATCAGGGATACTGGCAGGGTCGTGGAACTGATTGCGGGTGATGCCAAACTGCTTGATGAACTTCTCTTCCGCCGGCACCATGATGTCGTCAAAGATCCGGTTGGAGAGTCGAACACTGTTCGCCACCTGCCGCAGAGCAGGGTCCAGAGGCGTGTTCTGGAACATCTGCTTGAAGTTCTTAAGTGCCATAAAACCAAGACCGTCCGCACCCTTTACAAAGTGCTGGAAAGCCTGTCCGTTGTTGGCAAGGTTGCGCCCGATCTGCGGGCTGATCAAGAATCCAAGAAGCACTAAGGGGTTTGTGGCAACCCCGATTAGTGCCTCCTGGACCTTGTTACCTCCCCCGTACTCAGCCTTCAGTCGATCCACATAACTGTCACGCTGCTTGGGGGTAAGTTGTGAGTCGTCCAAGAATGTATCAAGGAACGACTCGAACGTCGCTTCATCCTCAAGTAACTGAGTGAAGAGTACGTTCGGAGCATCGTACGCCGTTACCGGCGCAAACGAGCTCTGTTGAATCGCGGACATCAGCGCCGCTTAGTACGAATCCGCAGTTGGATGATGCCCTCTTTGGCAGTAGATGATCCACCATTTTGAGTCAAATCCAAAGCAATGAATGAACCCGCAGGCACAATGTTGGTTGTTTCAACCAGCGTGAAGTGCTTAGGAGTGTTCGCAACAACTGCAGTGACTACATCAGTGAACAGGACGCCCGATCCTGGTGCAGTTCCAGAGGTGCAGTGGCGGAGTGCGTACGTGTCGTCACCGTCGCCCGTTGTAAACACGAGACTGGCTCTGTCGATGACAGTGTCACGCTCGCAAAAGAACAGGGCTTGGTCGGTTCCGACAGCGGAGTTGAAGTTCAACACAACGGTCTGCATGAAGTCAGGCGTTACGTCGATTGGTAGTGGTTTTTCACCTGGCATTAGTTACTCCGATCATCCACGAGTGGGTGAGTATGGGGTGCAGAGAACAGTGACATGAGGGTGAGTCAGGGCAGTGGTTGCACTCTCGAGGTCGAGAACAATGGCGCTACCCGCAGGCACCACGTTAGCGGTGGTGATAACAGGGAAGTCCACGTTCGTGTTATCACCGCTAGCGTTGATGTCGACGGCAGTTGTAAGAGCAGTTCCCGCAGCACTGAGTGCGGTAGCGGAAGGGACTGCTTTGATGTGAGCATCGTTAGAGCCGTCAGCATCTGTTTCAGGACGGAAAGTACACTTTTGGACCACCAGATCAAATGGTGCAATCGCAATAAGCGCATCTGCAAGTTCGACGTCTTCCGTAATGGAACCGTCTTGGAAATAGGTGAGCACCAGACAGTTGTCGGGGACACCGTTATTAAAGTCGTGAAGGGCTTGTCCAGCCATTGTTACATACCTCCTACGAGCTGGCTGAGTGCTGCCGCCCGACTTGGATCAACAGAAGATTTGAACTGACCCTGGGCCATTCCCAAAGCGAGCTCTTGTAGAAGATCGACTCTGGGCTGTCCACCCAGAACCGTCGCTCCCATAGGAAGTCTACGACCCGCCAATACTTGTTCGTATAGTTGCGGGTTGGCAGCTGAGAGCCGTGCTGCCGATCGTAGCATGTCTTGTCGCAGTCTATCAAACTTTGCCGTCTGCATGCTTTGACGCATGGTCTCGTTGGATACTGCTTTTGCCTGCATGAATGCATCTAGTGCAGGCGTGGTTTCTCTGGTTGAAAAAGGACTGACACCTAGCCCCGCCGCGAGCCCAGCAGCAGGCACTGCTTGAACCATATGTTCACGGAACAACATAGCCTCAGCCTGTTCCGCAATGTCCTTATCGAATCTCTTTGGGCGGTATGACTCTTCGATCCTACCTGTCTTGCTGTCGAACACAGCGTTCAGCCTAGGAGTTACTTTGACCCCATCTTTTTTGCTTTGTTCTGCCAGTCTTTTGACAATTCGCTCAGCCTGAAGACGCTCAAGGCCCGCAGCATCCGCCGCAGCAATCCCCCGAGAGTTGAGTCTGAATGCTCCCCCACCCTTAAAGGTCTGTCGCACAAGCTCTGACAACGGAACACCGCTGACAAAGTCCAAGAACTTTGCAATCCTGGGAGCGGCAGCCCCCCCACCTGCGATCGCCCGTAGGCCTTGGGTTGCGGGGAACATGCTCATACTCGTGGAACTCCTGCCATGCCTTGCATAGCCATGCCCATGCCTTGTTGAGCCACCTGATCAGCAGCTGCTGCGGTGCTGATGCTATACAGATCTGCAGGAGAAAGCAAACTTGCCAACTCAGATTGGGCATCTTGTGCTCTATCCATGAATGACCTGCCCACTCCTTCCGCAAAGTCCAAGCGTGCTAAGTCTTGTTCCATCAAACCCAACTGCGAAGTTATGTCTGCGCTCTGAGCAAGGCGCTCTATGTCAAGAGCATCTTCCTCTCCCTGCAAACCTCTTATGCCCTCAAAAATCCCAGCCCCTAGAACAGTTGAGCGAGCAAGAGCAGAGCCCGTTCCTGTGCCTTGAATCGTACCCAAGCGAGTAGTTGAAGGGAGTTGCTGTTCTACTAGCGCATCCATGATCTCTTTTTTGAGGGCAGGATTCTTTTTCTTTGTTACATCTTTGAGGCCCAGCTGTTTGGCCAGGTTTGTTAGCTCTCCACGTTGGAGATTTTCGACCGCCGCTTTTGCTGCTGCTTTACTAGCAGCCCCTTTCCTGCCGCCAAGAAAAGGGAGCAAAGTCCCTGCCGCAAGAGCGAGTTGGACCCCTTTTGATCCGGCCAATGCTTTCAAACTACCTGCGCCTAAAGCTAGAGGCAATGCCATTACTCAATCTCCTCTTGGATCACCAAATCAGCAGTGCCAATCTGGACAATGTCCTCTTCTTCATCTTTGACCACATAGAAGGCTTTTGCCTCTTGCAAGTCTTCCCTGTTCCGAATATCCCAAAGGTATCTTCGGATCTCTTTGGCTGTAAGTTCTTTACCTTTCTCCAAGGTGTAGACGGGATGCTCGTCAGGTTCAAGGCGCACGGTGTGAGAAAGATCATCGTCATGAATGTTGACGGGTAGCACCGCAACTTCATCCTCCGTCTGGTAACGGCGAAGCAGTTCTTTACTTACATCTTTCCAAACGGACATCAGTCCTCCAGTCCTAGTTGCGCTATCAGTCCAGCAAGGTCTGCTTCAAGGGCTTGTCGTTCGTTAATCGCGCCTGCAAGTTCACCTGCCCTTGCGCCGGCAACTTTCTCTTGTCCCATAAGAGCAGAGAGTTGCACCCCGATGTCTTCGCCTTGAGTTGCAAGCGCCTTGGTCCGTGCTTCAATATCGTCAAGACCTTGCAGAACCTGCTCAAGCTTGTTGGCTTTATCTGAAGGTAAAGCTGCCAGTGCATCAGCAATATCGGATTGGTCGTTGGTTAGCAATGCGGTTTGGAGTTTGCCTCGAAGATCTACCAAAACCTCTTCTGGAGCAACGAGACCTTTGAGTCGGATATCTGTGCTTCCATCACCCCCCTTGGGGATAATGATATCTCTCTCTAGGATGCTTGCAGCTTCATTGAGACGGGCTCTGGTTCGTCCGAACGACTTTCGTATCCGGGTTGCCTCCTCACCTTTTGGATCTTGAGACGTACTCAGTTGATCAATAACTGATTTAGCAGTCGAAAGAATGTCACGAGCATATCCGCGCACGTCTCCTGCTTCTCCTTGTGCATTGTCTGCGATCGTGCGATCTATTTGATCTTGAGAAAGATCACCTGTGATAAGAGCGTTAAGGATTTTTACCACCCGCCCCTTTTGATCTTGAGTCAGAGGGTTATCTTGATCCAGTTGGGCGCCCAGCATCTGAGATGCAGCAAGAGACACTGCTGCCTTTAGCTGAGCGTCTTCATCAGGAGCTACGCGTGCATCGACCTCGTCAACAAATATTCGGGCAAGGGCTCCAAGACCCCCTGCCGCTGCACGAGAAGCCACTGTGCCAGGCTCATTTCTCTCTGACTCTATGATCAGTTGAGTCATGTTACCTTCAAGGCCTAGATCGACTCCTCCGTCTCCCATATTCAATGCCATAAGCATGCGAGTTGCGGGATCACTTAACTCATACGCTTTAGATCGTGTAACTGTACCTTCCGTAAATCCACCTCTTGCCATTGCAGCCAGAGCCTCTGCATATGCAGGATTTTTTGTGATCGCTTCCGTAGCTGCTTGTCGGGTACCGGATGAGTAAGCCAACCCCAAAGACTCTGCTGTAATACTGGATGCAATCTCATTGAAGTCTTGGGTCAACAGTTGAGAGCGTTGTGTTTGCTGGGCAGTACCGCGTTCAATCTCTTTTGCTTGAGCGGAAAGCGATGCCATCTGCTTATTGATGTCTGCTTTTCTACGCTGTTGTTCTTCAAGCAAGTCCGACAACTTGCCGCTCCCCATGTCGGTATCTGAATCATCAAGGCTGACCCCGTAGTCCCCCAACAAAGATGCAGCCCGGTGGATCCGACCGATCATCGCCTTTACGTTCTCGCGCTCCACTCTCTTTTGCTCTAGATCTGAAAACAGTTTTGTCATAACAGTGCGCTGGGCAGTGTCAAACAAGACCTCTTGACGCTGCTGCATGGTGTTCATGGCCTGCTGGTCACGAGCATACTGGTTGGCCAGGTCCGCTTGCAGGCTAGATGCAGGGTTGAAAACGCTACCGAACTGTGTGGGATTGAACTGGCTCATGAGAAGTAGTTTGTCATGTGGAGATTAGCAAGATCGCCAAATCCTTGTAGTTGCAATTGTTGAGCTCTCAACTGGTGGTTCAGAGCTGAATCCATGCTGGCTCTTTGATGCTCAAGAAGAAAACGCACGTTGTTGCTTCTGATCTGATTGGCTTGGTTGGTGCCGTAAAGACCCGCACTCCGGAGCTGGTTCAAGCTGGCAAAGGTAGAGCTTTCAAACTGAGCAATCTGCCCCGCAAACTGAGTGTCTTGGCTGATTGCTGCTTGTCCAAGACTTGTCAGATTACCCATAACATTTGCACGGGTTCCTGCCACAATCTGTGCGCCTGATCTCATTACGTCCGCAACACGAGATCCCAACGTGGCAAGGGTTTCATCCCTTCTGGTGTACACCTGGGCTGCGTTATTTCCGATTGCTCGAGAGGCGTCAAGCTTGATGTTGTTAGCGATCGAAGCTGCTTGAGCGGCAGGCACCCCTTGATTGATCAGATCTTGCTCTGTCTGCATCGCTTGGCTGTTGGCGTTTCGGATCATTCCCTCCCCCACTGCGGCAACACTCAAGGCGGTGTTGTCTGCGAAGTCGTTGACCACCTGTTCCATACGCGCGATGGAGGCGTCAACCCGACCGCTCACATCCTCGATGGCCTCTTGACCCATCTCTCGTTGTTGACCAAGAAGCCTATCTGTGCGAGCACGCCCCCTTCTTTGGGCTGAATCCAACCGGCTTCTACCCGACGCCAGTTGAGTTGTCGCGTCTCCGTAAAGGCGATCAAAAATGCTTGCAAAATCGCTATCAGGAGTTATATCCCCGAAGGCATCCACCCCTTGCTGCGCAAGATCATTAAACCTGCTAGTGTCAACGTCCCCAATCTGATCAATAAGGTCCTCCATATCGTTGATCAGACTGTTTGGGATTGGTTGACCAAAAGGCCCTTGGTCGAATCCGCCGCCGCCCCCTTCAGAAAGATAGTAAGAGGGCATATTGCCGTAGACAAATCCAGTGTCCGGGCTTCGGACCCCTGCTACGCGAAAATTGCCTCCCCCTGTATTGTCGGGGAAAAAGCCGGCGCCGATGTTGGGTAGATAAAATGCGCTCAATTTCTACTCCTATGAGGGGCTGTATCGACCCGTCGTTTGCGTGCCGAGAATACGCCCCTCACATTGCATACTGAGTGCCCGATAGTCTAGATCCGGGCAGAATGTCTGGAAGCCTACGGTCAGAGCCACACCTTGCGGTCCTTGCTTACCGGTGAAAGAGTCGGACCCTCCCCCACTGGCATTGAAGGCAGCAGGGTGCAGCGACTCCAGGTTACTAACAGATTTGACCTGAGCGCCCCCTGGATCAACGGGAACGTCTGAAGCAGTTATTGTCTCTTCGTTGCCAGAGAACACAACCCCTCGGAAGAAGTCGTCCTGGTTTGAGTTGTCAGTAGAGGCGTCACCTTCTACATCCACAAAGGTGCACACCAGCTCATTTGCCTGCTTGACGATGTGCCGCTCTTGCAACTCAAAGAGCTGTGAGTCTGCCCCGCTAAGCCCCAGGGTGTGACCGACAACCTGAACAAACACGGGGCTAATCACAAAGCGGGTGAACGTGGTGCCCGCGTCCCCCAGAACCTTGATCGTGTTGCTGTCCGTCGCCTCGAGAACATAGAAGGACTTGCCCACATTCCCTGCGGTAGTGTCTTGCGTGATGTACATCTTTGCACCTACAACCGAGGCGCGGGTTGCAGCATCTGCAAAGGGGGTACCTGACACGTCGATGGTCGTGATGCCTGCGCTGTGGGACGCACTCGACTTGGTAAATCGTGTAGTGCCCCGGATATCAAACATGGTCCTGCGGGCAAAGGTCTCTTGGCTACCCCCATCAGAACAGGCCTTGCGGGTCCGGTCATGATTCATGACCATGATCTTGGGCTTCCAGTCACTAGGAGCATCTGCAAACTTGGGGTGATTCTGCAAGAACAACGCCCGCTTCGCAGTGGGGGAGGTTGTGTTCATTGAGTACCCACTACTGAAGGTCTCGTCGTTGGGGATCACCCCTTGCTTCACATCTGTAAAAGGCATGTCGCTGAGTTCAGTGAGAGTAGATGTTTCGAACCAGACCACGGCGCTCTCGCCGGCGTACTCAGAGGCTTGAGCATTTAGTGCAACGGTAGGGTCAACAGCATTCAAGAAGAAGAGACACGAAGTGAATGGGTCATATGCCAACTTGACTTGACTAAGAGCGTTGGTCCAGCGAGTCTTGATCAAATCGTCCATAACATTCATGGCATCAAGAGACCCTTGAGAACCAATAATCTTGATTCCCTTGGACGTAACCACAAACAACTGGTTGCCAACGACCGCAGCCCCTGCCGGGCTAGACACTCCAGTCAATCCTTCATGCATCTCACGGAAGATGATGAGCTGGCCTTCTCTTCGGATGATGTACATCCGGTCATCAGAGAGACCCAGAATGTTTGGTCCTACACGGATCAGGCGTCTAATCTCATTGCTGGGGTCTGCAGGGATAAACACATTCTGCGGAGGGAACATCTCAGCGCTGTAGCTAGATGCACTTGAGTATCTAGTCTCTGCCAATCCCCGGTAGGGGTCGTTAGGGAAAGCACGGATACTAGAAGACGAAGACCCGCCCTCGTTCTTGATGCTAGAAAGCAGCATTGTGTTGCCGAGGAACTCTGCGGTACCTGCTTTTGGAATCTTCTCGTCGTGGTTGAATGACTCAAAGTATCCAGAGGACACTGCTAGGGCTCTATCTTGAAGGCGGTAGTAGTAGATTGCGTGTTTGAAGACAGACTGATCGTTGGTCTGATCACTGTCTCTAAACGGAGCAGCGTTGTTCTTGGTTGTTTGAATCGTGCTGAGATCGACAATTCCATCAATCAACAGGATTGCGGATCGGAAGTTTGAGTCACGCGGAGGGATACGCAGACTGCGATAGAAAACTGCACGGTCATACTCTGAGTTGTCGTAGGCAATCTCCAGAGCCGCGAACCTAGGCTTGTGTGCTGCAACATCTCTGGCGAGATCTACATCGTTTTCCAGGACCCCGTTGAGTTCGATGCCGCTGGCCTGATCTTCAACTATGACTTCGAGAGGGAAAGCGTCTGCACCTACGCGGGTGATAGTAGAGATTTGGGATTCCCGTCCGGTCTTGGAATCAATCAGCTTGAATGCAAAAGTGTAGTCGCCACCTTCGAGCCTTCGAGCTTCTTGGGCAGGAACAGTTGTGAACTCAAAGATGTTACTTTTTACAAACACATGGTCAACAGAAGTGCCGTCGCTGAGCTCTGTAGTGTAGAGATCACTGCTACAGAGAGTGTGCCGTGCAACCACTGCCCACTTAAACTTTTTACCTGCAGGCAATGTGCCGTTTGAGTACAGAGTGCCCGGGTCAAAAGTGGGGGAGGTCAAGCCCTCTGCCACTCTCTCCACTGTTCCGTCATCGTCATCATGTTGCCAGTACAGATCAAACACGATGGCTTCTTGGGAGTCTCCTTGGTTCTCTCCGGAGCTGTAAAAACCTTCCCAGTTTAGCTGAACCTCTTGAGATACCAGCTCTGCTTGGTTGCCTGGAGTAAGCTCACGGATCCTAAAACCTTCGGCAAACCCAGGACAACCTGCATTATTGGTGGGAGTCACCGTATCTGGATAAGTAAAGATCTGACCTGCAATAGAGAATCTAGCCCCCAAAATTGCAGTGCCCGCTGCTGCATCAGAGGGGTGTTTTACGAACTGGTCGATTGCTTCATCAAAGCCATGCTGGCCTTTGATCAAAGTTCCCGTAACTGCTGAACTTGCCAGTTGTGTTTTAGTTAAGGCAGAAACATTGAGGTGAAGGTGTTGGCTCGAGGTGTTGTGGTATGTACTAAGAGCAGTATCCAAGTTCACCTTAGATACAAACCCTTGACCTCCCTCATCAAAATCGTCAATGTCAGGACTGCCATCAGTAGCGATACCGAAAGAGGCGATGCAGTGAATACCGTTCCGGATGTTGGTTACGTTACCTCCAACCCCTTCCACACTTGTGGTGACAGTAGACTCCGCAGGGCATTCTGCAACTCCGGAGTTATCCGCCGCCTGGAGGCTGGCTCTAATCATTGCAAAGGCTCCCGTATCACCTTCGCTTGCAATATTGGATGCTTTCAATACAGAGATAACACAGACCCCGAAGGTGCCGGTGACCTTGACTCTTTTGTCTGTGAATGTGATATTGTTTGACCCGCCTGGCACTGCAAAGACACGAAGCTTTTTGCCAAGAGATGCCTCCTCACCAAGGCCCCCCGAGCCGTCGTCGTGTTTGTTCTTAGTTATGTCTTTCAGCCCGGTCCCCGTTGTGCTCGCAAGTACATTCCCAGATGAATCCGAAAGTTCAACGTTTGTGATTGTTGGGACTGCATTGTGGGAGTACACGCCTACAACTACAAAGTATCTATTTTTCGTATCCGTCGTTGCCTGAGAAAAGTTTGTGCCCGAGACTGCACTAGACAAGGTCGCGCTAACCCCTGATGCTTGGAGCACGTCTTGGCTAATTCGAGATATAGAAGGCGTTGGTGAGAGAGGGTTGCTAAATGTTCCTACAGTCCCCCCGGCAAAGAAGCCGCTGTCTTCAGGCGTTTTGTTGGTAATGACAACCTGGCCTACTCCTGGAGGACTCAGCTCGTTCTGGGTGTCAGGAAACGCTGTCGTAGAAAGAGAGTTTACCCCTACAGTTCCAAAGGCTACCCCTGCTTCTTGCGCGAAAAGGCTAGGACGTAACCCAGGTCCTGAGAAGCCCCTAAAGTTTGTAGCCTCTCCTCCGTTGTTGCCTGTGACCTCAGTCACTCCTCGGACGATCAAGCCCCGATAGCTTGCATCATCGAATGCCTTGTCGTCAAAGAAAGCCACTGCAGGCATGCGCCCTTCAATGAACACGTAGATCAATTTGCCAAAGACCTTGACGTCCATAGGTGCATCAATCTGGTCTCCAGTAAGGTTGTACATCAAAAGGTTACCAGTGTCTGACGCATCCTCGTGATCTGCTGGAGTGTAAATATTGTTGGTGTTGTGACCCCCACTGGTGGTGTTTGCGCGTTTGATGTCGATGTAGTCAATAAAGACTTCGGCTCTTTGGTCGTCTGAACCGGCAACTGCTTTCTTAACTCGATACACAAATGCTTGTATTTGGTACGGGTTTCGATTGGCATCGCTAGAGGTGCGGACTACAGAGACGGGGAAGAAGTCTGTAACTACAGAGTTCGTGGCAGAGTAATCAGCTGATGCCCCGGCATTGTTCGTAATGTCATAACCCGTCTGCGAGTATCCCACATAACCCAGTTCGTGGACAGTGCGCATTCCAGGAAACGGACGTGCACCTCCACGCAAAGACCCGTCCACTCCTCTCAGAGAGGGGAACAAACCTTTGGATACTGAGGTTCTAGGAACGGACAAATCACTGGTGATATTTACCAGTGGGTAGCTCCAAGTTGTATCTCGTGTCTTAACTGCCATACGGGAACCACTTGTTCAAGAGATGCTGGCGTCTTTCACATCCGCATCCCTCTTTCTGCTTGATCATCCCAAAGGATACCTTCTCGATCCAGTACTTGACAGTGTCTCCGAACCCGACAGATTTGCTACCGATAATGACCTCTCTCCATGGGATTCTTTTACGTGGGGGAGTCATATCAATCCTTCTTTCTCTTGCCGCCGTAATCGTAGCATTTAAGTCTTGGAGCGACTGAATGATGGGTGCGGAGGAAACCTCCATGTTTTCTACTGTAGGATTCTGGAGCTTGAAGGCGGGACAGTGCTTTTCGCATACACCTTTTGACGGGTATCCCCCGTAGTAGTTCAGATGGCATTTGCCAAATCGAGTTTCGGTTTCGGACACAGGTCCCCAGTGTTGGCATTTGACGGTCATAATTACTCCACGGTTACGGTTAGGCTAGTCCATTGTCCCACGGCAGTACAAGAAGGGGGCACCGCAGTGTAAGTTGTACCTCCACCACAACCACTAGGTCCAGGGGTGTAGGTATCTCCCGTGTTTATAAAGGGTTGGTTCGGCAGG
>CEPH01173103.1_pt1 | contig 15615 bp, 8 predicted proteins | sample 530571 | NCBI WGS metagenome assembly CEPH01 (sample SAMEA2620413, study PRJEB7988) | marine metagenome | biome: marine biome (ENVO:00000447); feature: surface water layer (ENVO:00002042); material: "saline water (ENVO:00002010), including plankton (ENVO:xxxxxxxx)" | depth 5 m | reverse complement strand
GAGTGAATCAACTTTGCCCTCCAATCGGCCCAAGGCTAACAGTATTTCGTTGTTGGTTTCCATCATGTCCCCGTAATTCTCAAGAATGTTGCATAGGTGCTGTTAAAAGCCGAATCACCATCTAGTTCCGAACCAGTAGCATCAGCCTCAATCGTAAACTTAATTCGCTGGTTAAGAATGCTTGTGACATTGACCACCGTAGACAGGGCGGCAACTTCCTTGGGAAGTGATCCCGTTACGCCAAGAACCGTTTGAGCAAGCGTTGTATTTGTGGTGTCATCTGCAAAAGCGTTGGTTGAGTGAATAATCTTTGCTGTGATTAAATCAATGTTTGTAGAAGTACGAGCAATCTGACAATGAAGAGTTACGAGGTAGATTCCATCCACTGGAAACACGAACTTGCCAGATGTTTGAGATACCTGCAAGGCAGTGCTGCCCTGACCAGTTGTATCAACACGCTCCCACGTTGAATTAATATCAGCAGCAGAAGTAGTAATCGCTTGATCAACAGTAATCCGATGCTGATCAATGCAAGGACTAAGCAAGGCTGGCGGGATTTCGCCATTGGCATCTAACTGCACAACAAGGCCGCTATTTGCTCCTGCTTTACCAGAGGGTGTTTGGCTACATAGGTCTGTTGAACCAATGACACCAGTAGTCATGGAGTGTGGAATTCTAGTAACCATTAGATACCTCTCGCATTTTCAATTACAATCGACGCATTAGTTTGATGCAATTTAAAGACATCAATTCCGTTAACAGCGGTATTCTGATTGGCAAGGTAACCTGCGATTGCCCCCGATCTAAACACTACGCTAAAATCCCAGTACTCGGTATTCGCATCACCAAACGCTCTTGCATTCAAGTATCGCTTAGCAGAAGTTTGAATATTTATGTAGCCGTTAGTACTAAGACCAATAATTTGTGAGTTATTAGCACCATCTGTCGCACCAGCAGAGTAAAAATCTTGTCCCCCACTTGCTGAATGCAAAGCATCCGGCATTTGAATTTGTTCATGCCGAACAATAATGGGGACTGCTTGCCCTGCTGCGAGATTGCTTGGTCTACAGAGCAAATCTAACTGGAAGTAGTGAGGTATGTTTTTTCTTTGAAAAATCCCGGGGGCGGAGGTGTTCGTGGGATGGAAAAACTCAATAAGTCCTGTCCAGTCAAACGTTACAAATACGGCACGATCTGCATTGATGCGAATAGTCCCGGGCGTGGGCTGGTATGCCCCAGTATTAACGTGTTGCAGTTGAGTATGACTTGTTGCGTTTACAGTCCATGACTTTGTAACTGTTGCATTTTGAGCGGTTTCTCTTGGATTAGTAGCACCAATTGTGGTAGCAGGCATAAGTAGTCTTGCACCGGAATATGAGTTGCTGTTTCCTCCCTCCGCATTAGTACCTGTGTTTTGATATCCTGCGTGCATCCACGCCAAAAGTTTGCCTGTAGCCCTGTTGATTTCTTGACGAGCCAGAACATCGCCGTCGCCAAGTCCTCTAGGCGTTGCACCAGTGCTTCGTACACGACTGTCAATTTCAATAGAACCGTCGTACTTAATGCGGACACTTGATACATTGTTGCTATTTGGCTGAACAACGCTAAGAGCGTGGTGACCAAGTGACCCTGTACCTTGACAGTTTAATTGAAGAAGTCCTCTTCGATCCCCGCTTGTCGGGTTTCCAATTTCCCGTAAAGAAACATAGTGACGATCTGCCGAAGCACCTGTTCCGGGCAGAATGCTTTCTGTTGCGGGCGTTCCGCCAGTACGGAATTCGAAGGTTCTTGCAGCACCTACATTTGCTTGACCTACTTGGTACAAGGCACTGTTTGTGCCAGACCCCATAAGAACATGCTGCAACACATTGCCGCCGAAGAAACTAAGTTCTAGTCTTGTGTTTCCGATCCTGTTAGCCACAAGAATGTATCGACCACCGGCTTCATTGTGCGTTGATCGGTACGGCTGAATCCATAAGTGAGGTTCGTGGACAATCCCTGCATTGGTAGTGCCTTCTTGATTGACATTTAGTTCATTTTGCTGCGTGCCATTAGCATCTGTTAGTGGATCGTTGTTTGACCAAATGCGTACACGACCACGGGCACTAATTGCTCCTACAAGTTCAATGGATCCTGTTGAAGTTGAGTGAGTAAGGTATTGAGCCAGATGTCCTCGATCTGGGTTTGCAGCGTATGATCCATGCCGCCGAATACCAAATGGGACATCATTACCACCAGTCTGAGTAGTGTGTGTTTCAACCATGACGGCAGTTTGATTGCCTGCAATCTTGTCAGGATCTTTAACCGTAAGAATGTGATTGTTTTCAAAAGTCCGAACAGCCATAAGCAAGCCGTCATTAGATGTTTCAGTATCAACAAGCAAATTGTAAAGGCCACTACTGCGACCAAAGATTGCTACTCGGCTCAGTGACACGGTTAAAATAGGGTTGCTTGTAGAGTTTTCAACTCTGAAAATATCAGCGGTTTGGCTGCTGTGACCCCTAAGAGTAATAGGTATTTGATCAGGGGCTTTTGCTTCTCCAATAACAGGAAAGTCAAATACCTGACGAGAAAGGCCAAAGTTGTTGACTTGGATTTGGTTGGTTGCTGTATTCGTAAAGTCGCCCCCAAATAGCGTCAGCGTGCCTACAGGACTTGCTGTCGTACCAACAGTCACTTCATAGTCTGTGTTTGGTCGCTGGATAACACCGTTGAGTTCCACAATAAAGGTCTGCTCAAACTCTGAAGTAGGAACAGGAGTCATCGTGTATTCAGTCTTGTTTGATGCAGAGACAAAGGTTCCATTTGTCAGTGTGGGGGAGCCGCCTTGGTTTGTGTATGACTGTGGCACAGACGGGTTGTTACCGCTGGTTGCCAGTGCCGCATTAACTTGACCAAGAGTCACCGCGTGATCGCCACTAACGGCATCAGCAACATTTGTAATCCGCAAGGATGTTGCATCCCATTGGGTTTGCGTAGCGTCTTTTCGAAGAGCGTCACCAATCGACAGTTCATCAACTTCTTGCTGGGCAAACAATACTTGCTTGAACCCTGTATTCAGATCATCAGATCGAAGAACCGAACCATCAGAAAAGACACGAGCAGGTTGACGAACACTTGTGTCTCGGAAAACGCGAACTGTATCGCCAGAAGTTAACGCACTAACAACTGTTGAGTTTGTCAGGGTTACAGTCAGACTAGGAGTAGAAGTAACCGTAAAATCTACGTTTTGAACAAGATTAATACCCGTGCCATCCTGCTTAATAATGGAGGCAAAGATGTCATCCACTGTGACAAACTCAAGTGCGATGTTGCTGTATGTTGCTTGTCCCCCTACAGCAGGGATGTTTACCGATGCTAAGTTGCTCATTAGAAACTCCGATCCGTTGCTGGAAGACTAGATTGACTGATCATTTCGTTAAGGATTTGGTCGATGATTGGAATCTTGGTAAGCCAAATGGCTCGTTGAACGTTCCGCAAGTCTTTTTGTGACCACGGGTTCGTAGGATCTGTAATGTTTTGCAAAACCGATGTGGCTGCACCAAAGGTATTCATAATGACACCGTAACCTACAGATCCGTTTAGCGGATTCAATCCGTAGGAGTCAGAGGTACGAACGTACTTATTGAACACAGGATCGCTAGAACCAAGTGCCATTGCTCCTGCATCAATAATCTGCGGGAAGATGTTGGCGTAACTAGAGCGGTAGATGCCTGACTTGACAATGTTTTCAAACGACGTTCGCTCTTCAAACCAAGCCGCACGCTCACGAGGATCAATCGACGGAAGACGGGCGTAGGTCAAGCCAAGGTAAGACAGGTAGCCAAGTGCGGCAGAACCGACAATGTTACTTACTTCTGTACCGTCCAGTCGAGTCATGCCCGCTGCAAGTTGCTTGCCTTTGGATGCGTAACTAAACACACGGAACTGACTGATCAATCGCATAAATGGGTTCATCTGCATCCAGTAAGGAAGATCGCCAATGGACTGCCGTTGCACCATACTGTCGGCCTGCCGACGCATCGCCAAAGCCAAAGCATCAAACGCTCCTTGATCATCAAACTTCTCAAGTGCAAGCCCAATGACTTTCTTACTTCCATACCAGTTGGGTTGAACTTGAACAACGTCTAGATTGGTTAGTTGTTTGTTGATTCGCTCAACCATGTCCTCGGTGAGTCCTAACTCACGGAATCTTCTTTTCCCATCTCGCCAGAAGTTAGACCTAAATTCAGGAGTTCCTTCTTTACTCATCTTGTACGCATTATCAACAAACCACTGGAAGTTGGCTTTAGTTGACCATCGACGCAAGAAAGTATCCATTGGGATAATTCCAAGTGGGTGCAACATTGAGAAAGATCGACCGGCATCAAGGAACCGATCAACTGCACCCCGTTCTCGCACAGTGCCGTCAATGTTCATTTCATCCAAACGACGAAGAACAGTGTCTCCAAAGTGGTGGTCGAAGCCTGTAGCAAATGCAGTTCCAAGTTGTCGCCCTACAGGATCGAGGTTGTCACCACGTTTCAGGCCCATAAGGAAGATGCCTCGAATTTCGCTCAAACTTGGCATAGATATCAATGCTGCTCTAAGACTGCTTCGGTGAACAATGTTGGAGATTTCAGGCAACTGAGCAAGACCAAGATATTGACCAATCGTGGATTGACCCAAGGCTTGAATACGCAACAGGTGCTTCATTGTTTGTTGAGACGAGTTGTCCCACATTGGCAGACCGGCAACAGCACGAGCAGACATTCTGAATGCTGAACCAGCCATGCCCTCTGTATCTGTTCCAATAGATGCTTTCTGAATAACGGCTTCCATTTCATCCATTGACGGGACAACACCGTTTCTAGCATTCTTAACCGTAGTGTCTGAAAAGGCTTCTGGGTGCATTCGTACAAACGCCAAGAATGATTTCCGCAGTTCTCCCGCACCTGTAAGGCGTTGTGCATAGACAGAAGAAACTTCAAACAGGTTGTTGTTGGTAAACTCAGAAAGTTTGACTCCGCTGAAACTGCCCATGTCGCCTGTGCCAACAAAGTTCTCATCAAGTTTGATACGAGGTCTACCTGCACCGACTACTGGATCGTGAAGTCCGTCGCTGACGAGATTCATAATGTCATCAACAACGTCTTCTGATCCTTCTCCTAACTCTTGCTTCAACCTCTCTGCATTGCTCTTAATCCAAGCATTGTTTCGTTTGAAGTTGCCATGAGCCACCGGATCTCGCATGTACGAAACAATTCGTTTTGCGGCTGCTGTAGCCTTGTCAATCTCTTTGCCGTCAGCGGTTCGGATGACCTGAGCCATTCCATTGTCGGCTGCAATAATTGCACCTCTGAAATACTTGACAGCATTAGCAACATCAACTTCTACGTTTGGCCCAATAAAGCGAGCAAGTTTTGCAGGTTGCCAGATTCGGTGGAAGTAGCCCGGACTGTCGGGAAGTTCTTTAGGCAGCACTCCATTTTTGACACCCAGTTCACGAGCCATTTTGTTGAATTTACGGATGCCTGCTACAAAAGTCCGAACATGTTCGTCAGCAATCTCATCCAACGCCACACCGCTACGGTGAATATTCAGGGCTGCTTCTTCATCTAGTTTCGTCCCAGCCTTACGAGCGGCAACAAGAGCATCTTCACGAGCCTCATGTAGTGGGAACAACAATCGTTGCTGCAACCGCTTTGTGTTCGCCACCATGTTGTAGCCGCCTGTTGCGGTGCTTTCAAAGAACAACATTGAGGCAGTTTTCAAAATTGGACTGTCGGTTTTCCGCAACCGGATTGCAACAGGGGTAGTAAGGATGTGCCACCATTTGGCAACTTGCCATCCCTCTCCCCACTCACCATCAATCAACTTAGCAAAGAACCCTCTTGTGCCGCGATCATCAAGGTTGGAGATATTACGAGCAGTTTGTTCAATAATGTCATCGATTGCCTCTTCACTGATTTCGCCACGAGCCTCAGACATTTCTTTGTTGCGTTCGCCAACACCGCGTTTTTCTGCACGCTTGCGAATACGCTCTTGCATCTCTGGACTGATGTCATCGGCTTTTCCTCTTTTGGCTGCACCCAGAGGATTGAGGATGTCATCGTCAACTTCCAGATCCCAAAGAGTCTTGTTGTTTCTTAGTTTTCCAAGACGAGAAACTTCAGCCTCAATAATTTTGTTTTTCAAGTAATCCTTCTGAACACTGTCCAGACTTTTGGCTTTTTTACCTTTACCTTTACCGGCTTTGAGTTTTCCAAACTCGTCTTTGTCGTAGACACCTAATCTGCCCGCTTTACCTTTAAGTTCTGCAACGTCATCTCCCTTAAGGTTTCTACTTACTTGCTGCCTAATTTGATTGTCGCTTGCTTCAAGACTGCTTGTTTTAATAGTCGCTCGTGATTCTCGAAGTCGGTTTTGAACAGTCCTTCTTGCACCAACGGCTTTGATTTCACTGATTAGATCTGATCGGGAACGAAGTTGATATCTGCCAGCAGGAAACGGAGGATCTTCTGCGAGCCGTTTTCGCATGGCTTTTTCAAGTTCTCGACGCAATTGAGCCAGCGGCTTTGCCGGAAACCGAACGACCGACCCATCAACTGCTCTTATTGGTTTACCCTTGAGAATTGTTGGTGAGATGCCGTAGTCCAAAGCAAGTGATTCAAGTTTGGCTCGGCTTTGCATGCCCTTCAAAGCATTGATATCGCGTGTAATTTTCTCTTGAGCCTCGGTAAAGAACTGCCTTCCTGTTTTGAATCGCTCAAATGGAATGCCCAAAGCGTCTGCGGTATTTTTGATTTGCTCAAGAGCCTCGTCTCCGCCTTCTGCACCCAAACGATCAAGAAACTGATTGTTGCGATCAATCTCTCGTTTGATGCTGAGTCGCAAGTCCCGCAGTCTTTCAAGTCGCCTTGCTCTTGCCCGTCGCTCTATACCCAGTGCAGTGCCAAGAGGCTTGCCTGCGATTACAGAGGCAGTTTCTGCGGCAATTTCTTCTTCTAACTCCTCTGCTGTTTCTCGCAAAGCGGCACGCATTTCTGCACTAAACCATTGAGGCTTAAATGCTGCAATGCCGCCGCCTACCGCACCCGCAGCCGAAACGCCAATCGCAAAGTCAATTGGACGCATGGTCTTATCGGTGTAGTATCTAGTTACTTCCATTGGGACATCTACTGCTGCCGCAGTAAGAAGTGTTTTGGCAACAACCCGACCACGTTGACTTTTGATTCCCGTGTCAATAATTTGACCTATGCGGCGAAACCGATCTACTGCTGTGGCAGTTCCTGCTGCTGCTCCACCTGCTGGAGTTGAAACAAATGATCCCAAAGTGGTTGCTCCCGCCGTAGCGATTGCAAACTCAGGAATACTGGCAATGACGGTTGCTGCCAAGCCCCCTACAAAGTCAAGTGTGCCGCCTTCAAACAATCTGCGACGAGTTCGCTCTGTATGTCGAGCATCATTGATTTCATGCAGGAATTGAACAAAGTTTCGTGGTGGAGTACTGCCAAAAAGATTCTTGCCGGTCTTGATACGCTCTTGAGTTTCAGGCAGCAAGTCAGACCCATACTTTTTCATCAAGTCATCAGTAACTTCAAAATCAGGGTCTTCAATGTAATCAGGGTCGCCTAAATCTCGATACAATTGTCCAATAACAGTTTCGTTACCAAACGCGGCCCTGACTTTGCCAAAGAAAGAAAGGTCTGCATTTGAGGGATCATCTGGGTTGTAGTATGTTCGACGAAGTTCTGCTGCTGTCAACAGTTGGGGAGTATCTCTTTCTAAAACTGAAAGTGGAACGTCACCAAGTTTTACTTGATTGTCAACAGGTGCTTGGGTCATTTAGTTCGTCCTAATACTTCTGCAACAAGATCATCGACAATTTTGCGGTCTTCGTCACTCATCTCAACACCAATAACCATTTCGCGGGCATCACGAAGTTGTTCAAATCGCGTGCCCAAAGTGCTGCGTTCGTCAAGCGTCATGGCTTCGTATGCTCGCACTGTTTCTGGTGCAGACATCCAAGAGTCATCCATAACCATAGAAGTGAGGTTGTACCGAGTTCTCCTAGACTCCCTAGCCTTGGTTATCGCCGCCAACCCTTCTGGACTTGCTTCCATAAGTCGAAGCAGCAGTTTGGTTTTTTCATTTGGCGTGCCTCCAGAGTATGCAGATTGGATTGCTTCTACTGTGTAGTCCTCATCTACTTTTGACAACGCATCGCCCACTCTTTCTACCACTCGCATAACCGAACCGGGGATAAATTTGTTCATTTCTTCGCCGGTAACGCTTGAAACATTGCCAAATAAAGACCCCGCATCGTTGGGGTTTCTCCCCATTCGATACGCTTCTGGAATCTCTTGAGTAGGGTCATCTAGCCAAGCAAGTTCTGGCAGTGCCTCTTTTATATTGTCGGGCATACTCATCCACATTCTGATTGTGTCTGGGTTTCGTAATACCATGCCAACCATCGGAGAAGAAGGAAGCATGCCTGAACTTAATTTTTTCCGACGTTCAAACTCATCTTTATCCAAATCGGGATTTAGGACAAAGTTTGAATCAGGGTCCAGCAAAACTTGCATTGATGGATTACGAGTCAAGAAGTCTTGAACAAGTTGTTCTCCTAGTTCATCGTCTCGTGCAATGATGACACCGCCAAATTGAGACAGTTGACGGCCCTCTGGTGTAGCCGAAAACAACATGGACAAACCAATAGCACGCTGACGAGCAGTCGAAACTGCGGTCTCTTTATCTATTTCTGCTTGCTCTTCTTCTGTTGGTGTAGTTATTCCCGGCACATCCATGCCAACTAGTCCGAACAACTCGGTAATAGAGTATCCACCGTCAACAGGATTTTCTGGATTCAACACAAAGCCGCCCATTTCGCCTTGTTGTTGAAGGTCGTAAGGGGGGATCATGTAAAGAAGGAAACTTGTAAATGTTGAATCTGTTGGCTCTACACGACCAAGAGTAAATCCTTCCGCAACTCTTGCATCTGCCATCCATTGTTGCCACTTTTCTCCTCCTCCACCACCTCGAATTGCTTTGAAAAGTTGGGAGTTTATTACGTCTCGTGGATGACCCCCCATCAAGGATCGAAGCAAATCGCCGTATCCCGTTCCCTCTTCTGTGTTGAAATCGGGGGGTAGCCTGTGTTTTTCAAACGCCCGACCACCGATAAACACACTGTTTTTCTCAACATACGCCGATGATCTTGCCACAAGGTCTTTTACCGCTTGTGACGGAGTGTTAGAAGCATCAAGATAAAGACCTCCCGACAGGGTGTCCTGAGAAAAAGCAGACATCATTAAGGCTGTCTTTTTAATCAACGGCCCCAAGTATGTTTTTTGATCTATGGTTAGTTGCCTGTCGATAGCCTTCGACAACCCTTCACGATACTCACCGGCATCTTCGATACTGGCAAGTGAACGAACAAGTTGTACATACGCCGCTTGTGGCTCAAGTGGGTTGCCAACCCGATTACGCAAGAAGTCGTAAGCGTTGTAAACGAATACTTCGTCTGCCAGTCCTTCTTGACTTAGAACTGTCTGATCAACACCAAATGATCGGAACTGTTCGTACCCACGAAGAAATCCAGCAAAACCGGGACTTTGATCTATGTCAAACCCTTCATCGCTCATTTGTTGCAGCAACGAGTCAGCACCCGTAAAAAGGTTTTGAACACCGTCTACTATTGCACCTTTGGCTTCAGGATGAATTCTGCCTAATTGCCGAGACTCACTTGCAAGTGCATCAGGTCTTGATTCGCCTGCACTTTGTGAAGCGTTTAGCCGAGCATCACTTGATATTCGACTGGCGATCTGAAGCATTTTGGTTACGTCAATTGTTGTGTCTTCACCTGTTTTGTTGTCAGTAAATGTAAATGCTGTCTTGCTGTCAAGAGCGGCAGGGCTGTATGACATTTCGCCGTTTTTTATTTTTGTCGTCAACTCCAGTGCAAAATCAGGATCTTGTTCTTCTAGGATTGACATTACTGCTGCAAAGCCAAACTGACCAGTTTCTGCTAAAAAGCGATCAACGTCACCGTCTGGGTGATCTCGTAAATATTCGCCTGCTGCAACTTCAAGTTGAGAACTCAATGTCCCCATGTCGGTTTGAAATGCAAGTTTGGCTTCATTACGAGCAAGTCTTGCTGCACCTTCGTCAATCTGAGATTGCTTTTTGGCTCGGTAGTTTTTAACCTCTGAAATCTTGCTTAATCGACCGTTGCGTTTTGTTTCTCGATCTGGCGGGCCAAACTGAGAACGGGATTTAGGACCGATAGGAATGGTGTCCAACACACGATCCATTGCGTCCTTGAGTTCTGGATATGCAATCTGCAAGTCCACAGCAGCCTGACCAACGATAAGGTGAGCCGCACGTTGTGTTAAACGGCCCTCTGCTCGCCCATCAATCAACTCTTGAATTTCTTGATCAAACCTAGTTTGTTGACCATCTGTGCCGTCTAACTCAATTGTTTGTGCAATTCGTTGTAGTTCTGCGGCAACATCACCTGCGGTTCTCTTTTGCAGTTCGTCACCTGCCCAAGCATGGTGTCGCCTATTGATTTTGTTGAGGAGTTCTGCGAAACCTTTGTTGAATGCTTTGTTGAAGTGCCCCTCATGGATACCGCTATCCTTGATTTGTCTCCTAATTTCATCAGCCCGTCTTCGCATGTACCGCTCTGCGTATTCAGGGTCAACCGCACCCGCTTCAGTACGCATTTGTGGTTCTCCAGCAAGGTACTTTTCCTCCTCCTCTAGCAATCTCCGAGTAGACTCTGCTCTGGCATATCCACGATTGTGAGCAGGGGTAACACCTTTAAGTTTGCCCTCTTCTTGCAATTGAGCCAGACTTTTATCTGTCTCTTCCATAAGGTCTAGGGCATCTTGCTGGGCTTCGTCGGTTCGGATTGCTTCCAGTTTGATAAGACTGTTAACGGTGGTACTGAGGCCCATCAAAGATTTGCCCAGTCGATTCAAATCATCAGCACGCTGAAAGTCAGGTCGGGCAGGATCAGACTCCATCAATGGTTTGGCGGGTGCACCTGCAACATTGGGTTTAATCGCAGTGTCTACAGGTCGGGCCTGTACTTGAAACTGAGGCTGTTGAAGTTGTGGTGTAGTAAGTTCACCGGAGCGTTTTTGTGGTCGTTTAGCCATGTGTGAACTCCTTCATATTAGACGTTTTGGAATGCCGCATAAGCATTGACACCTGCATTAATACCCGATGAAATACCAGAAAGCACATACGGCAATGCCGAAGGCTGCGACACAGGCGACTGAGGGCCGGGAACATTGATTGGGGGGAGAGGGGAAGGCTGTGCCCTGTTGAGAGCATTTTGAGCCGCTGCTCGGTACGCAGTTGCATTTCGCTGCTGCTGCCGCACATAGTTTTTCATGTTTGCTACTTCTACCGACACCGCCTGTGCTTCTGCCGCTTGGTAGGTGTTAAGAGCCTGTTGAATACTGTTGCCGGTCACGCCGCTCTCGGCTGCTGCTGCGGTAGTAAACGACATAGAAGAAGCAGACTTCTGAGCAAACTTGTTGATGTTTTGCAGCGTTGCTGCTTGGGCCTGATCCAGATTTTCCATGATTGCACCGTATTGATTGCCAAGCGATTCAGATTGAGATATAGCAAACTTGGCATACTGGTCGGACTGGAACCCCATGAGTTCTTCTTGATAAGCGAGTGACCGCTCGTAGTTGATACGGTTGACGGCCTCTTGGGCACGATTAAACTCAGCCTGCTGTCGGGCTTGCTGTCGAGCCGCATCAGCCTGTGCGTTTCCTCCTGCGATGCCCAAGCCAAGTTGAGCAACACCCAAACCAATTCCAAAATCACACATGATTCATCCTCGCAAATTCAAGAAATGGCATTTTGTTTGGCCCCAAATAACGACGGTTGATAAATTTGTAACCAAGGTATTCGATAAACTTCATGTGAACCTTGTTCCTTTCGTCAACGACATTTCCGGTGATGGGGTAAGGGCGAGTAATTTGTTTTTCGATGGGTACGCAGGTCTTCATAAAGGCGTACTTATGTTTGGCAATATTGTCTGTTCCGAGCATCCAGATTGCAGCAAACTCTTCTGAGTATGGGACTACACCAAGCAAGGCTGACGGCTCGTCTTCATACATCCATGTGTAGCAAGGAACGGATGCTTTGAAGCCTTCTTTCAAAGACCAAAACGGATCTCGACCCTGTGCTTCAATCTCATCACGATCACATTGCCGCAGATTGTTGTAGACGGCGGGAACGTGAGACTTTTTGCTTTTTACGATTCCGGTCAAATCTGTTGCTCGATTCTGGTGGTGAACTCTGCTTCAAACTCTGCTGACTGGATGTTACTCGGGAGTGCCGATGAGTTGATGATTTCAATCTTGGCATTCTGAGATTTTTGGAAGACTGGTATTCTAAACGAGCCAGTTTCATCAGGGATGCTGTCGGTAGAAGTTTGGGCAAGAAAGCGACCACTGAACGGATAATCAATAGGTGTGCCACTTGTGATGCCAATTTGAGGAGTCACACGAATTGTGAAGTTGGCACTTGCGTCGTACTCAACCGTCATGTATCGGATTTGATGACGACCGTTAGACATGATGTCCACCCGACCATTGGGCTGCGTCCGCTTGAGAAGAGGCCGAGTAAACTCGTAGGTCATTGTGTACGGCAAGCCAAAGTAAATCACGGTGTTCGTAGGCAACGCCTTGCTAATGACAATCTGTGTATCCGCACCATTATTGATGTTTGTAACACCATTGTCTGCAATAGTTAGCACTTCGCCAGCCGCCGTCACTGCGTTGTAAGTCAAGGCGGTATTGACTGCAACACCAGAAATAACAAAGGTAGACGTAGTTTCGGTTGTTGCGGCTGTACCTGTAATCTTGAATCGGCGATCTAAAGTCGTGACATAGGTGGAGTTATCGTCCTTAAGACCTGTTTGCAGATCCATTCGCTCAATGAATGTCTTGCCGTCTCTGTTGAGAATGACAAACAACGATGTGCCAACAAACTCAAAATTGAGAATCTGGCAGTTACTTGCAGTAGAAAGGCTGAAGTCAAACGTAAACCAAGCAGATTGAGTCTTACCACGGCTAGTGTTTTCGTATTTGTAGACATACAGTTTCTGCTTACTTGTTGCTTGCACCACAATCAGGTTCTCGTGAGTAGAAGTAGCAATACGACTGATACTGCCTTCAATAAACTTAGGAACCTGCTCTGTAATGTCCAGAGAGTCAAACTGGTTGTCTGCCGCCGTACCGGCCTTGAAGTACTCTCGGAAGCCGGAGAACGAGCCACGGGCAAACGGGAAGAACAGAGAAGTACCTGCCGTCACAGGGGCTGCTCCGGTGTCTACGTCAAAGTCAGTGACATTGGTTACCGATACCGTCAAAGGAGACAGGATGGCCTCACCTTGTAGGACAAACTGTGCCCGATCTGAAAGCAGAACCAAGCGATCACTAAACGGTACAACCCGCTTCAGCACGTTGAAGTCCGTACCACCGACACCCACATCAATGGTTTCTGAATCAAGCAGTTGTCGGACAGTTGTACGGAAGAAGTTAAAGTAAAAGCCCACTTCCGACAGGCTGATGTTTTCACCGCTGGTGATGACGAGACGGTTTCGGAAGAAGGAAATGTCTGTAATAGGCTGACCGATAAACGAGGGATCGGTATTTGTTACTGTGTCCCCAGTAGTTCGATTCGTAAACCGAAAGGTACTCCACTCAATGTTGGTGTCTACAGTTCCCGGAGCATTTTGCGGCTTGATCGGTACTTCCCCGTTGGCAAGAGTGACCACAAACGTGTCATCCGGTTGACGCACCAAAATGTGAGGCATGGTCTTAAAGTCGTACTCTGTCGGAATCCCCGGCTTAGGACATTCAATCCACCGACCTTTACCCATTGTCCCCTCATCGGGGTTGACGGCAGGATCGGTACTTGTGTTTAGTCCATTTACCTCAAACCGCAGGTAGTAATCGTCAATCTCTGTTTCGCTACTTCCTACAATCCTGACAATCATCATGTGGGGGGCCGTAGAAGGCAGGTCAGAAAAGAATGGCGTGTCTTCACGAACAACAGCGGTTGCGGCATCGCCAAGACTGTCGGAACACTCAATAGAAAACTCTGAGGTTCCCACAAGGTGAATCACACCGTTTTTTGCAGTTGCTGTAATGCCACCAACACCGTTGAGTCCGCCGGTCAAAGCACCTTGACCATCGTCTGTTCCCGTTCCTGTGTATCCGGCGTGAGTTGCACCTGTTGCAAGAACTTCGGCAAGTTTCGTTACATCTGCGTCGGTGTCCCCCGTACCATCAAATGTTACTGCGAACTCGCCAGTTGACGAAGCACTAGGGAGCGTGATCCGAACCTTATGCTCAACGTCTACCCCCGCAGATCGGAGGATGAGCAGTGCCTCGTGTGGTGCAGATGCTTGCAGGCGAGAAAAGGGAGCCACACCAGTTGTCGTAGACATAGCAGGCGTAACCGAGGTGTTGACAAGAAAGGTGACATCGCCAATAGTAAATGCACGAAGTGTGGCAATTGGGTCTGCGATATCCGCAGCATTGGCTTCAAGATCGCCCAAGTAGTTATCGTCATCCGTCATAGAGGTAGATCGGATTACTGTCTTGCTTACTCCATCCAAGCCATTAACCAGAACATTACCGCCACCGTCACAGATAATGATGAATTCTTCGTCGTTGTCCCGTCTGACGAAGTGAGTAAACACATTTGTATTGTCGAATGAAGTGCCACCCGATGTAATCACTGTGCCAACGTGGTTGAGCGGGGGACGCTTAATTAGACCACCAACCGTCAAAGGCATGGCGTTGACTTGGTTCTGACACTGATTGATCCCCCGTTGCGAGACAGGTTGCTGCGATACGCCCCCCGTCAGATCCGGTACAGAAGACAACATCAATGTCATTAGATCGTACCTCGCTGTGCGTCGCCTCTCATTACGATGCGTGCGGTGTCGTAGTTATCAAAGATGCTTGGATCTGCGGTATCCATTTCAAACTCTTTGAGCAACGACAAGGCTCGCATCTCATCGCCACGGCTAAACGCATGGTGCTTTTGTGACCCAACCATACGATCTTGGAACACACGAGCAGCCTTAATAGTGACGTAACGTCGAGCAGGTTCAGGCAATTGCTCAAACGGCAAACCAAAGACAATTGACACGATTACATCTTTGGTAAATGTGGTTGTGTTGTTCGTGCGATCAAACAATGTTTGCCCCCGCTGAGTGATATCGCGGTTGTCATTTTGGGGGAGAGTAGAAGAGGGTGAACCCAAACGCTTGATTTTAGGATTGACATCGACTCGCAAAACATTCGCTGGGAGATTGATGACATTGTTTACGTCAGGCGTAAGGGTTACCTCATCTTGGGTGTTGAAGTGCCAGCCCATTGTCTGCACCTCACGATTGATTTCTAATAGGATGTTTTGTGCAATAGCAGCATCAGCGTTTTGTTGACCGTCCAGAGTAGTAACTGGAGGTTCCCCAATACTACTCAACATTGTATTTACGGCATTTAGTTCCGTAGTCATAATTACAGTCATCAGCAAATGCTCCTTTGCATAAGAATAGGGCCACCCATAGCAGAACTACGGGTGGCCCCA
>CEPH01032992.1_pt1 | contig 15649 bp, 12 predicted proteins | sample 530571 | NCBI WGS metagenome assembly CEPH01 (sample SAMEA2620413, study PRJEB7988) | marine metagenome | biome: marine biome (ENVO:00000447); feature: surface water layer (ENVO:00002042); material: "saline water (ENVO:00002010), including plankton (ENVO:xxxxxxxx)" | depth 5 m | reverse complement strand
CGTCACCGCAGTCAGGGTGTCGCGCGCGACGAGGGCGATCGCCGCGCCCCCGAAACCGCCGCCGGTCATGCGCGCGCCGATCGCGCCGCCCGACATCGCCGCCTCGACAGCAGTATCCAGCTCCGGAACCGAGATCTCGAAGTCGTCGCGCATCGACGCATGCGAAGCGAGCAGAAGCTCGCCGATGGCCCGCGGGCCGGACTCGCGCAGCACGCGCACGGTCTCGAGCACGCGCTCATTCTCGGTGACGACGTGTCGCACGCGGCGGAAGGTGACCTCATCCATGACGGATGCCGCCCGCTCGAGGTCATGGACCGAGAGATCACGCAGTGACTCGGCGCCCATCGCCGCCGCACCCTGTTCGCAGGATGCCCGGCGCTCGCGGTATCCGCCGGTGGAGTGGGCGTGGGTGACGAGCGTGTCGATGACGAGGACATCCAGGCCCGCGGCCTGCAGGCCCAAGGGCACGATCTCGGTAGCGAGCGCGCGGCAGTCGAGGAACACCGCGGCATCGGTCTGGCCGAGCATCGACGCTGTTTGGTCCATGATGCCCGTCGGCGCGCCGACCGCGTCGTTCTCGGCGGTGCGACCCACCCGCGTGAGGTCCTTCGCGCTCAGGTCGGCGCCCCACAGCTCGTTCAGCGCCACGGCGACGGCGCATTCGATGGCGGCGGATGACGAGAGCCCGGCGCCCACGGGAACCGATGAGGCGATCGCGAGGTCCAGCCCTGCAGCTGTCGCGGCGTCGCCGGCCGCGCGCAGCAGCGCCCACGCCACTCCGAGCGGGTAGGTCGTCCACTCGGGAACCGAGGTCGGTGCGGGGCTCGCGAACAGCTCATCGAGGTCGGCGATAGCGACGGATGCCTCGGAGTCGTCGAAGCTCGAACGAACCCGCAGCAGCCGGTCTGTGCGTGGGGCGACGGCAACAGCGGTGCGCGCATCGATGGCGAACGGCAAGACGAAGCCGTCGTTGTAGTCGGTGTGCTCGCCGATGAGGTTCACGCGCCCGGGAGCGGACCAGACGCCCAGGGGAGCGGCATCCGTCATCTCGCTCAGCAGGGCGAGGGCGAGCGGGCGGGGATCGGAGGCGCTCACAGCTGCACTCCCTCGACCACGTCGCGCAGGCGTGCTGCGGCATCCTCGGGAGGGATGTCGCCGATCCAGGCGCCCATCGCCGCCTCGGACCCGGCGAGGAACTTCAGCTTGTCGGCAGCTCGCCTGGGAGAGGTGATCTCGAGGTGCATCCGCACGGTGTCCCGCGCGACGTTCACGGGCGCCTGGTGCCAGGCGGCGATGTAGGGAGTGGGGGTGTCGTACAGGGCGTCGATGCCGCGCAGCAAACGCAGATACAGCCCGGCGAGTTCGTCGCGTTCGGCATCCGTCGCCTCCGCGAAGTCGGGGACGTGGCGGTGCGGCATGAGGTGCACCTCGATGGGCCAGCGGGCAGCGAATGGGACGTAGGCCGTCCAGTGCTCGCCGGCGAGGATGACGCGGCTTCCGTCTCGTTCGAAGTCGAGCACGCGCTGCATCAAATCGGGAGAGGTACGCGAGATGTTCTCGACCAGCCGCCGCGTGCGCGGCGTGACGTACGGGTAGGCGTAGATCTGGCCGTGCGGGTGGGGGAGGGTTACCCCGATCGCCTCGCCGCGGTTCTCGAACGGGAACACCTGCTCGATACCCGGCAGGGCCGACAGCGCTGCCGTGCGGTCGGCCCAGGCCTCGATGACGGTGCGGGCACGGGTGACGGACTGGGTGCCGAAGGATCCGGTGTGCTCAGGGCTGAAGCAGACGACCTCGCATCGGCCCACGGAGGTCCGAACGCTGCCGAGGCCCAGCGCGTCGAGATCGTCGAGACCGCGCGGCGGGTTCGGTGCCTCGGGGGCATCGCCGTGCGCTGCGGACAGGGCCGGGCCGAAGGAGGGCGACCGATTCTCGAAGACCGCGACGTCGTAGCGCGACGGGATCTCGGAGGGGTTGGTCGGCGTCTGCGGAGACAGCGGGTCAAGCTCCGCGGGCGGCAGGAAGGCGCGGTTCTGCCGCGCTGCCGCAATCGAGATCCAGTCGCCGGTCAGGATGTCTTGGCGCATCGTCGCCGTGGCCGGGCGCGGGTCGAGCGCTCGCTGATCGATCCCGCGTTCGGCGCCGAGCGTTGTGTCGGGATCGTCGTAGTAGAAGAGGTCTCGTCCGTCGGCGAGGGCGGTGTCGCGTCTGATGACGCCGGCGCCAAGCACTACCGGTTCCCGAAGCATGTTCACGATAACACGCTAATGCCCGGGCGTGATATCGTCAACATCGGAGGGCCCAATGACCCAGCACCGACGCGCATCCATGGCCGATGTCGCAGAACTGGCAGGCGTGTCCACGCAGACCGTGTCACGGGTTGCCAACGGGAGCCCCCGCGTGGACCCAGCAACGCGTGCTCGTGTCGAGGCCGCGATGGCCCAGGCCGGCTATCGAGTCCACCGGGCGGCCCGGGCCCTGCGCACGGGTCGCACGGGAGTCGTCGGGGCTGTTGTTTCGACCCTTGCCACGGTCGGTAACTCGATGCTGCTCGAGGCCGTCGTCGACGAGGCATCCGCGCGCGGCTATGCCGTCGCGGTCGCCCGCATCGGCGAGGGCGGCCCGGCCGAGGCGTTCGAGCGGCTGCGCGATCAGGGCGTGGACGGTGCGATCGTTGTCAACGAGGCGTCAGCGCTACTGCGTCACACCGAGCTGCCCACCGACCTGCGTCTTGCTGTGGTCGACTCACCGCCCGACGACCGATACGCGGGTGTCGAGACCGCGCACGCCGCCGGCTCGGCTGCCGCGACGGCACACCTCCGCGAACTCGGGCACCGCGTCATCGCCCACATCGCAGGTCCGGAATCGTCGTACGCCGCCGCCGAACGTGAGCGCGGATGGCGCGAGACTCTCGCGGAAGCGCGCTTCCGGCACGGTGTGCTGTTGCGTGGTGCATGGGATTCGGCGTCCGGCTATCGAGCGGGCCTGGAGCTTCTGACGAACATCGACGCCAGTGATCCCGTGACGGCTGTCGTCGTCGCGAACGATCAGATGGCGCTCGGCGTCCTGCGAGCAGCATCCGAGCTCGGCATCCTCGTCCCCGAACAGCTGAGTGTGGTCGGGTTCGACGACGTCGCGGATGCCGCGAACTTCACTCCCGCGCTCACGACGGTGCGTCAGCGATTCGACCTGCTCGGACAGCGCGCGGTAGCCGCCGTACTCGACGGCGCAGAGGCGGGATCGCGAGAGGTGATCGATGCGCCGCTGGTTGTTCGCGGCAGCAGCGCAGCGCCCTTCGTGCAGCCTGCCTGATCGTTTCGCGACCGCGACCGCTCAGAGCGCGTTCTGGCGCGCTTCCCACCCGGTGCGCACCATCTCGTCGATCGAGTAGCGCATCTGCCAGTCGAGGTCGCGGGCAGCGAGTTCTCCCGTCGCGACGATTCGGTCGGGGTCGCCAGGGCGACGCGGCCCGACCTCGGGAGTGAACGCGATCCCGGTGACCCGAGCCATGGCATCCATGATCTCGCGCACCGACAGCCCGTTCTGCGACCCGAGGTTGTAGGCGGCCTCGATCGGCTCGCCCGCGATCAGCCGCTGTGCAGCGGCGACATGGGCTGCGGCGATGTCGCCGACGTGCACGTAGTCGCGCACGTTGGTGCCGTCGGGGGTGTCGTAGTCGTCGCCGTTGATGCGTGGTGTCTCGCCCGCAATCAGCTTCTCGAAAACGATCGGGAAGAGGTTGTGCGGGCTCGTGTCGTAGACGCTCGGGTCAGCCGACCCGACGACGTTGAAGTAGCGCAGCGACGTGTGACGAAGGGGCGCCTCGGTGTCCGCGGTGGCCCGGGCCTGGTCGGCGATGAGCCACTCCCCGATGAGCTTGGACTCGCCATAGGGGGAGGCTGGGCGCTTGGGAAGGTCCTCGACCACGAGCGGCACATCCGGGGTCCCGTACACCGCGGCGCTGGACGAGAACACGATCTTGGTCACTCCCGCCGCCGCCATCGCCTCGAGCACGATCCGGGTGCCCTCGACGTTCTGGTGGTACGTGTGCAGGGGCCGGGTGACCGAGACGCCGGCGTACTTGTAGCCGGCGACATGGATGACGCCCTCGACCTCATGCTCGCGCAGCGTTTCTTCGACGAGCTCGCGGTTGAGGATGGAGCCGCGCACGAACGGCACTCCCGCCGGCACGAAGCCGTCGTGTCCGCTGGACAGGTCATCGATGACGACCGGGGCGATCCCCGCGGCGGACAGCGCGCGGACGACGTGGGCACCGATGTATCCGGCACCGCCGGTGACAAGCCAGCTCATGGCTTCCATCCTGTCAGGTCGGGGATCACTCTTCGGTCGGGCCGAGGAGTGCGGAGGGGACGAAGCGTGCGGTCGCCGAGCTCGCGGCATCCAGAGTCAGCACGACGATCTCATTGGTCCCGGCGCGCGTCACCGGCGCTGGGACGTAGAGCGTGCGCTGGGGGCCTGCGCTCCAGAAGCGGCCCAGGAGGAACCCGTTGATCAGGGCGAAGTTCGGAATCGAGCTTGTCGTCGCTCGCAACTATGCGCTCGCGCTCGTGCTGATCACGCCCCTGGTCCTCGTCCTGACAGGCGCGGCAGCCGGAGAGTTCGGCTCGGTGGCGATCGCCGGCGAGCGTGTCGTCGACACGATCGTCGGGTCAGCGCTGGCGGTTGCCGTCAGCTTCGTTCCGCTTCGGGCGTACCGCAGGCCGGCCTAGGAACCGAGAGCCGCGGAAACGACGGCGCGCGCCTGCTCCTGCACCTCGCGCAGGTGCTCTTCGCCCTTGAGTGATTCGGCGTAGAGCTTGTAGACGTCTTCCGTGCCCGACGGCCGTGCAGCAAACCACGCGCTCTCGGTCTGCACCTTGAGGCCGCCGATCGCTGCGCCGTTGCCGGGCGCGTGCGAGAGCTTCGCGGTGATCGGTTCGCCGGCAAGCTCGGTAGCTGTCACCGACTCGGGGGAGAGCTTCGAGAGCGTCGCCTTCTGCGCGGGAGTGGCCGGCGCATCAACCCGCTGGTAGGCGGATGACCCGAACTGTTCCTCGAGCTCGGCATAGCGCTGCGAGGGTGTTTTGCCGGTGACGGCGAGGATTTCAGCGGCGAGCAGGCACAGCAGGATGCCGTCCTTGTCGGTTGTCCACACCGACCCGTCCTTGCGGAGGAAGGCCGCGCCGGCCGACTCTTCACCGCCGAACGCGACAGATCCATCGAGCAGACCTGGCACGAACCATTTGAATCCAACCGGCACCTCGTAGAGGTCCCTGCCCAGGGCCGCGACGACGCGGTCGATGATCATCGACGAGACCAGGGTCTTGCCGACCGCGGCATCCGATTCCCATCCGTCGCGGTGCGTGAAGAGGTAGTCGATCGCGACGGCGAGGTAGTGGTTGGGGTTCATGAGTCCGGCATCCGGGGTGACGATGCCGTGGCGGTCGGCGTCGGCGTCGTTGCCGGTGAGGATGTCGAACTCGTGGCGGCGGGCGACCAGCGATGCCATCGCGGAGGGGGAGGAGGGATCCATGCGGATCTTCTCGTCCCAGTCCAGCGTCATGAATCGCCAGGTCGGGTCGACGTCGGGGTTCACGACGGTAAGGTCCAAGCCGTAGACCTCGGCGATGTAGGCCCAGTACTCGACTGACGCACCGCCGAGCGGGTCGGCGCCGATCCGGATGCCGGCGCGGGCGATCGCGTTGACGTCGATGATGTTCTCGAGGTCGCGCACGTAGGCGTCACGGAAGTCGTAGGAACCGATGCGCTCGCCGTCCATATCGGCGAAGCGCACCCGCTTCACACCCTCGAGACCTGCCGCGATGAGCTCGTTGGCCCGGTTCGCAATCCAGCCCGTCGCGTCGGTGTCGGCGGGACCACCGTGGGGCGGGTTGTACTTGAAGCCGCCGTCCCGGGGCGGGTTGTGCGATGGGGTGACGACGATGCCGTCGGCACGCGTCGGGTCGTCGCCGGCCTTGCCGCGGTTGAAGGTCAGGATCGCGTGGCTGAGCGCCGGGGTCGGTACCCAGGAGTCACGCGAGTCGACGCGCACGCCGACGCCGTTGGCCACCAGCACTTCGATGGCGCTGCGCTCGGCCGGTCGGGAGAGCCCGTGGGTGTCGCGGCCCAGGAACAGGGGACCGGCGATGCCATTAGCCGTGCGGTAGTCGACGATCGCCTGCGTCGTGGCGAGGATGTGCACCTCGTTGAAGCTCGTCGACAGCGATGAACCGCGGTGACCGCTCGTTCCGAACGCGACGCGCTGCTCCGGCACCGCCGGATCGGGGACCCGTTCGTAATACGCGGCGATCAGTTCGTCGATGTCGATGAGGTCGGATTCTTCGGCTGGCAGACCTGCGCGGCTCATGAACACAGTCTGTCACCCGAGCGAGCGCACGCAATCCCGCGTGGCCTCTCGATGCCGATGCCCCCTGCTCTGGGGGCTGAACTGCGTGGGGTCGAGCCGCAGGTCTAGGCTGGGTTGCCGTGAGCGACGAGCCCGAAGCTACCCGCCGGACCTATAGCTATCTCGGACCCGCGGGGACCTTTACCGAAGCGGCTCTGGCGCAGGTGCCGGAGGCCCGCGGGCAGATCTGGCGCCCCGTCCGCAATGTCGGCGAGGCGCTCGCCGATGTCGTCGAGGGTCGATCGGATGCCGCGATGATCGCGATCGAGAACTCGGTCGACGGTGGGGTTTCGACCGCGCAAGACGCCCTCGCGACGATGCCCGGACTGCGCATCGTCGGCGAGTACCTCGTTCCGGTCGAGTTCGTCCTCGTCGGGCGGCCCGGCACACGGCTTGAGGACGTGTCGCTGGTGGCTGCGCATCCCGTCGCCTACGCCCAGTGCCTGCGGTGGCTTACCGGCACTCTTCCCGCCCACGCCCATATCCCGGCGGCGTCGAACGTCGCGAGCGCTGTCGGGCTGATCGACGGTACCTCGGATGCCGATGCCGCGATCGCTGCCCCCGGCATCCTGGAGCACCTCGATGTCGAGCTGCTGGCCGAGGGTATCGGTGACAACGCCGAGGCTGTCACGCGGTTCGTGCTGGTCAGTCGGACCGTCGCGCCACCTGAGCCGACCGGTGCCGACAAGACATCGCTCATCGCCGAGCTGCCCGATGATCACCCCGGGGCCCTTCTGGAGATGCTCGAGCAGTTCGCAACGCGCGGGATCAACCTGAGTCTGCTTGCATCGCGGCCGATCGGCGATGCGCTGGGTCGCTACCGATTCGTCATCGACGCCGACGGGCACATCAAGGACGAACGTATGGCCGATGCGCTCTTGGGGCTGCGGCGTTTCAGTCCCAAGGTCATCTTCCTCGGTTCCTATCCCCGCGCCGACCACGCGGTCGTCCGCTACCCCGACCGGTACTCCGACGATGTGTTCGTCGAGGCTCGAGACTGGTTGCGCGGCCTGCTCTCGGGTGAACCCGACCGCTGAGGCCTGCGATGGAAACTCTGGCGGTGGTTGCGGCATGGGTCGCGGTGGTCCTGCTCCTTGTGCTCGTCGGATTTCAGGTAGCGCTCGCGGCCGGGGTGTCGTGGGGGAAAGCGGCGTACGGCGGCGCAGCCGCGACGCTCGCACCGGCGCAGCGGGTCTCAAGCGGCGTCGCTGCAGTGATCTGGGCGCTGGTGGCGTGGTTCTTCCTGTCCCTTGCCATCCCCGCTCTCCCGGGCACCGTGCCCGCGTCGTGGCACATTGTCGTGCTGTGGGTGCTCGTCGCGCCCTTCGCGATCGCCACGGTGATGAACGGGATCTCGCGGAGTCGCATCGAGCGCGCCATCTGGACGCCGGTGTCCGCCGTGCTCCTCGTGTGCGCGCTGGTGAACGTCTTGCAGGCCATCGCGCTCTCAGGCGTCGCCGGTTAGTCAGCGCGAGTTCTTGACCGCCTCGTAGGCGGCCAGGGCCGCGTCCCGGGTCGCCTTCAGGTCAACGATCGGTTCCGGAGCCTCGTCCCCCGCGTACTCAGGAGCCCACTGACGAACGTATGTCCCGTCGGGGTCGAATTTCGCCGCTTGCAGCTCCGGGTTGAAGATACGGAAGTAGGGCGCCGCGTCGGCGCCGGAGCCGGCCACCCACTGCCAGCTGAACGGGTTGGATGCGGCATCCGCATCGACGAGGGTGTCCCAGAACCACTGCTCGCCCTTGCGCCAGTCGATCATGAGGTTCTTCGTGAGGAAGGATGCCGTCACCATCCGGACTCGGTTGTGCATCGTTCCCGTGTGCCAGAGTTCCCGCATCCCGGCATCCACCAGCGCGACCCCGGTACGCCCGCGTTGCCATGCCTCCAGTCGGGCGGGGTTCAGGCGCGGCCATGGGAACGCATCGAACTCGGACCGCCAGTTCCTTGTCGCCAGCTCCGGGAAGTGGAAGAGGATGTGCCACGCGAACTCGCGCCATCCGACCTCGGCGAGGAACTTCTGTGCCGCGTTCGCGTGGGCTCCCTCCGCGTGGCGGGCCAGTGTCTGATGCCATACCTCGTGTGGGCTGATCTCGCCCCATCGCAGGTGAGGGGACAGGCGGGAAGTCACGGCGCGGTCGGGCCGGTCACGCTCTGCCGCGTAGTCGGGCAGATCTTCGGCCAGGAACGCTTCAAGGCGGGCGTGGGCTGAGGCCTCGCCGGGTTCCCAGGTCTCTCGAAAGCCCCCGGACCAGTCGGGGTCTGTGGGGAGCAGCTGCCAGTCCCGAAGGTCGTCGCTGTCGATACCGGGCCGGGCGCCGCGCGCTTGCGTGGGGGCGGGGAGTGGCTCGCGGGGTTCGGGTAGAGCCAGGCACGCCTTCCAGAACGGCGTGAAGACGCCGTAGGGAGTGCCTGACCCGGTGCGAACCGTCCAGGGCTCAAACAGCAGGTTCGCGTCGAACGAGCGGACAGCAAGCCCGGCATCCCGCAGATCGGACTTCAGTCGTGCGTCGATGTCGCGTTCGGGGAGGGCGTAGCGCCGATTCCAGTAGACGGCGTCGGCGTCTGTCTCGGTGACGAGCTCTCGGATGACCTCGCCCGCGGCACCTTTCCTCAACACCAGGCTGATGCCGAGGTGGTTCAGGTCGCGCGTCAGGGCGGCCAGGCTGTGGTGGAGCCACCAGCGGCTGGCGGCGCCGAGCGGACGGATGCCGGGGGTGTGCTCGTCGAGGACGAAGACCGCGACGATCGGCTCTCCCCGGTTCACAGCTTCGTGAAGGGCGGGGTTGTCGCCGATCCGCAGGTCGTCTCGGAACCAGACGATCGTGCGAGAGGTCACGTTGGGATGCTAACGCCCGCTGACACACCCGAGGGCGGAAGCCGCGGATCTGGCAGGGTAGGTTCTCATACAGTGGCCGCCGGACCCCGAGGGATCTGCCGCGGAAGGAGCCCCGATGAGCCCTGCCCGACCCCGTTCTCTTCACAGTGCCGCACCGCCATCTACTCGCCCCTCCGCGCGGGTCCGCACCTCGCTGACTGCCTCGGTGGTCGCCGTGACCATGTTGTTGTCGGGATGCGGCGGGGTCGCCGACGACCGGACGACTGTCATCGCGGGTGAGGATGCCGGCCTCCTCCGTGTCGCCGTCGAGAACGCGATCGAACAGATCGGCGCGGAGGCAGCGATCGTACGGGTTACGCGCGGGGACGACGTGCTTCTCACCCAGGCGTGGGGGGAGTCGATGGCAGGGGTCCCCGCCACGGTCGACATGCATTTCCGAAACGGCGCAGTGGCGATCCCGCAGGTCGCGACGGTGCTGCTGCAGCTCGTCGACGAGGGCGTCGTGAGCCTCGACGATCGGCTCTCGACGTGGCTGCCGAACGTGGCGTACGCCGACGAGGTGGGGCTCGGCCAGCTCGCGCAGATGACGTCGGGGTACGCCGACTACCTGTGGAGTGATCAGTTCCGCGCGGCGTTCTCGGCTGACCCGTTCCGGCAGTGGACACCCGAGGAGCTCGTCGCGATGGCGACTGTGCGACCGCTCGTGTACCCGCCGGGGACCAACTGGAACTACTCGCACACGAACTACGTCATCCTCGGGCTTGCGCTCGAAGAGATCACCGGCAGGCCGTTGGACGAGCTGATCAGCGAGCGCATCCTGGATCCGCTCGGGATGACCCAGACTGCCGACCCCGGGACGCCAGCGCTGTTGCAGCCCGCCCTTCACGCCTACAGCCAGGAGCGCCGCGTCGACCTGGGGATCGCTCAGGGGGTCTCGTTCACCGAGGAGTCGACGTCGTGGAATCCGTCTTGGACGTTGGCGCGGGGCGCGATCCAGAACACCGACATCACCGACATGGCGACCGTCATCCGCGCGGTCGGGCGGGGCGATCTGCTGACCGCGCAAAGCCATGAGTTGCAGGTCGCCCCGACCCTTCGCGGACGCACGACGCCGGTCGAGGGGTGTCCGACCTGTTTCGTGCAGGGCGAGGGATACACGTTCGGCTACGGCATCGTGCTCACCGGCGACTGGCTCATGCAGAACCCTCTGTTCCACGGCTATGCCGGGGTGGCTGCATACCTGCCGGACGAGGATCTGGCGATCGCGATCGCGGCAACCTACGGACCCGACGCGTTCGACGAGGACGGCGAACCTCGCGGGAACATCGCGATGACGATCTTCCGTGACGTCGCTGCGGCCCTCGCGCCCGATCACCAGGTTCCGTCCCGCTCCTGATTCCGGGGCGGGGCAGTGCCGGACGAGCGCCCTCAGGCAGCTGTCGCGAGATTCTCGAGAGTCCGCAGTCGTGCGGGTGCAGCATCCATCGGATCGCTGTCGCGGGCCGCGGCGACCGGCGAGATCATGATCTCGTCCACCTCCCACCGCGTCGCGAACTCCCGCAGTCGTTCGGTCACGGCGTCGGCAGTACCGACGAACCAGCGCTCCGCCGCCCAGGAGGCGAGGGGTGTCGCGAGGCCGTCGGATGCCTCGGCGCTGTGCGCCTGCTCGACGGTCTCGAGCGCCGTCAGGGGCCGGCCACCGCGAAGCCGCGCCATCATCCGCAGCTGCGGGAGGGCGAGAGCGTGGGCTTCGGCATCCGTGTCGCCGACGACGACGTTCGCGGTGAGGAAAGTCCTCGGGGTGTCGCCGTCGGCGGCCGGCCTGAATTGTGACCGGTAGAGGTCGAGTGCGCGTTCGAGTCCCTCGCCGGAGAAGTGGTTTGCGAAGACGTAGGGGAGCCCCATCGATGCGGCGAGCTGCGCCGAGTAATCGCTGGAGCCGAGCAGCCACACGGCGGGGGGCGTGGCCGCCGCGGGCGTGGCCCGCACCGCGTATTCCTGTCCGGAGGTGAAGCGCAGGCTCGCGCCCTCGGGGGAAGAGAGGGCGAGGATGTCGCGGATGTTGTCGGGGAAGCGATCGACGTCGCTGGTGGTCCCGGACTGCCGCAGGAGTTGCGTGATGACGGGATCGCTGCCCGGTGCTCGACCGATGCCGAGGTCGATGCGTCCCGGGGCGATCGCTTCGAGCGCGGCGAACTGTTCGGCGACGACGAGCGGCGAATGGTTGGGGAGCATGACGCCTCCCGAGCCGAGGCGGATGCGGGAGGTCCGCGCAGCGGCCGCAGCCACGAGGACTGGCGGTGTCGTCGAGGCGACCGCCGGCATGTTGTGGTGCTCAGCGAACCAGTAGCGCCGGTACCCGAGTCGGTCGGCCGCGTCAGCGGTGGCGAGGGAAGCGGCGATCGCCTGGGCGCTGGTCTGGCCCGTGCGTACCGGGACGAGATCGAGGACGGAGAGGGCGAGCGGTGCGGCAGACATCGTTTCACACAACGCCGAGTGGCTCGATCCCATTCCGGCGCATCAGATCCGGCGTATCAGAAAGGTGCGGGGTCGTCCGGACCGTCTGGGGTGAAGTGAACGGAGACTGGCGGTGGATGGTCTATGTAGATCCGGCCGGTCGGGGAGGTGAACTGGAGGATTCCGCCGTCGAGTTGCTGCACCTGCCAGGCGGTGAATTGCTTCATCGAGTGATGTCGCTGACAGAAGTGACACAGGTTCGAATGCTCGGTCTTCCCGCCCTTGGCGTAGTCGTCGTTGTGGTCGACCTCGCAGTTGATCGCGGGGGTGCGGCACCCGATCGTTCGGCAGTGTTGATCCCGGGCCCGAAGCCAGCGGTCCAGCGAAGCGGGCCTGGCATACCCGTCTGCTGCCAACACGGTGCCGGTGACCGGGTGGGTGACCAGTCGTTCCCACCAGGTCGCGCCGGCTGCGAGCTCACGTGCCGTTCCGGGATCGATGGGTGAGTGTCCGATCAGGTCCGCGGGTCCAGCGGTTTCGATGGTGTCGGTACCGGCCAGGGCGAGCGCGGGAATGACGACCTGCACCTTCGCGCGGATTGCGCCGAGAGGGCCAGGTCCGTCTCCGGCGGCGGGGTCGACGACGGGTGAACCAGCGAGCAGCAGCTGCGCGAACAGGTCAGCTCGGATCTGATCCATCGTGCGGGTATCGCCGGTGAAGACGTTTCCCTGAACGTCTGTCCCTTTTTCGGGGGCGCCCGGGCTCGGGCGGGAATCGATGACTGCGTGCGCCATCTGGGTCAGTCGGTCGTCGATGCCGACAGCGATCACCGTCGGCACCGGCGCGCAGACCTCGCTCATCCCGTCGGATAGCGGCCGGATCCGCACCGCGCGCCCTTCGCGTGCTTCCTGATGGCGCTCCTGCGGGGTGCGAGGGTGCATGCGCTCGGCGAGGATCATGACAGAGGCGCGAACCCGGTTTGCCGAGTCGGTCAGGCATCGCTCGGTGGCGAGCCGGTCGAACTCGGCGCGGACTTCGGGAGGCAAAGGGGCGCCGGCCTCCACGACGAGGGTGACGTGCTGACGGGTGATCGCGCCGGTCTCGCGCGCCTCCAGCAACGCGGGGTAGTCCTCGACAAGCTGGACAGCGTCATTGATCTGGCGCTGCATCGACCTGTCACTCACCCGCGAAGCAGCGCCGAGCTCGAGCGCTATCGACCGCAGCGCCATGTCGTGCGCACGAACCTTGGCCGTCTGGCCCGCGGCTTGCTTCCGCGCTAGCTGGCCCGCGCGAGCGAGGACCCGCACGCGCGCTACTTCTTCGCGCGCGGCCCGAACCTCGGCGTCTTCGAAATCGGCGAGGATCTGGCACAGGGCGCCGAGGTCGGCATCCGTGTACCCGATCACCGGTCCGATCGACCGGTCACCCTTCCCGACATTCGAAGACATGTTCTAATCATGACAGGGGCCTCCGACATTGAACCGGTTGCCCAGCTGCCCCCGGAACATCCACGCGAAACTTCAGGCTGGGGAGGAGGGCAGCGGGCACTCACTTCGAGTGAGCACGTCCGGGTGTGATCGCGACGCTCTGCGCCCTACGCGCCGGTGATGTCGTGGCCGGAGGGGATCGCGATGACGAGGCCCTTCTGCTCGACGCGGCATTCGATCCGCACAGCCTCGCCGAATTCGTCTCCGTCGAGCTGCACGGGTTGCGCTGCCTCGGGCATGATCTCCACGGTCGTGCCGCGGGAATAGACGATCGCGTTGTCCGCGGTCCGCAGCTTCAGGAATGCCTTACTGCGGTGTAGCCGCCGGCGCAGGAACCCGTTGATCCACGCAACCCGACGCCACACGAAGAACCAGCCGAAGAACCCCTTGGGTTGGATGACCGCGACATCCAGCTGCCCATCGGCGACCGACGCCTCGGGAATGAGCGTCAAGCCGGCCGGCAGCGACCCACAGTTGGCAAAAAGCACGCTCTGCACGCGGGAGGTCCGCATCCGCTGGCCTGACACCTCGTACAGGATGCGGAACGGCTTGGCGGTCCAGAGAGAGCGGGCTGCTCCGTCGACGTAAGCGATCCAGCCGAGGCGCTTCTTGAGGTCGCTGTTCGTGTTGGCGATCATCGCGGCATCCATGCCCATGCCGCCCATAACGACGAAAGCGTGCTCGTGACGCGAGCCGTCGGCACGCCGCAGCTCGGCCATGCCCACGTCGATGGTCTCGTGATCGCCCGAGAACGTCGCGGTCACCATCGCGTCGGGCGGTGACAGCGGCAGTTGGAGGTTGCGGGCAAGGAGGTTCCCGGTTCCCGAGGGAACGATCGTCAGGGGCACGCCGGTCCCTGTGAGCGCTTCGGCTACCGCGCGGACGGTACCGTCACCACCGGCGACGAGCACGGCATCCGCACCGGCGTCGAGCGCCTCTTGCGTCGCAAGCTGACCCAGGTCATCGACTGTCGTCTCGAAAAACAGCGGGGGTCCCCAGCCCGCGGCCGACGATTCGCGCTCGACCGAGGCGCGGATGGCATTCTGATCGACCTTGATCGGGTTGTAGACGAGGGCTGCGCGCTTGGCATCCCCCGGCTGAGCCTCGTGGCCGGTGACATCGACCGGCGAATCAGTGCCGGGGTCATTGGTCGACGCGGCTTCCTCGTCGGATGCGGAAGCGTGCGTCATGCACACACGATAACCCTCCCAGGCCGAGGAGCCGGTTCCGGGCGCTGTGACAGACTTATCGGGTGATCGATCCCGTGCTTCTTCGTGAGAACCCCGAGCTGGTCAAGCGCTCGCAGGAAGCTCGCGGGCACTCGTCCGAGACGGTGGATGCCGCCCTCGACGCAGACCGCGAGCGCCGCGCCGCAATCACGGCCTTCGAGGAGCTCCGTGCCGCGCAGAACGCCCACGGCAAGCGGGTCGCGCAGGCACCGAAGGATGAGAAGGCTGCACTCGTCGCCGAGGCCAAGGAGCTCAGCGCGCAGGTCAAGCAGGCCCAGCAGCGCGTGACGCTCGCCGAAGAAGCAGCAGAAGCCGCACTCTCACGCATCGAGAACATCGTCATCGACGGGGTTCCGGCTGGCGGCGAGGCCGACTTCGTGACGCTCCGCACACACGGCGAGCCCCGCACCTTCGATTTCGCACCGCGCGACCACCTCGAGATCGGTGAGATCCTCGGCGCCATCGACATGGAGCGCGGCACGAAGGTGTCGGGCAGCCGCTTCTACTTCCTCACCGGCATCGGTGCGCGCCTCGAACTGGCGATCATGCACCTCGCGCTCGACCGCGCCCTCCAGGCCGGGTTCACCCCCATCATCCCGCCGACCCTCGTTCGGCCCGAGGTCATGCGCGGCACCGGATTCCTCGGCGCGCACGCCGACGAGATATACCACCTCGAGGAGGACGACCTCTTCCTCGTCGGCACCAGCGAGGTGCCGCTCGCCGGCTACCACATGGACGAGATCATCGATTTCGCCAAGGGACCCAAGCGCTACGCCGGCTGGTCGACGTGCTACCGGCGCGAGGCGGGTTCGTATGGCAAAGACACTCGCGGCATCATCCGAGTGCACCAGTTCAACAAGCTCGAGATGTTCGTCTACACGAGCCTCGAGGATGCCGAGACCGAGCACCTGCGCCTCGTCGAGATGCAGGAGCGGATGCTGCAAGACCTCGGCCTCGCATACCGCGTCATCGACGTCGCCGCCGGCGACCTCGGGTCGAGCGCAGCTCGCAAGTACGACGTCGAGGCGTGGGTCCCGACCCAGGATGCCTATCGCGAGCTCACCAGCACGAGTAACTGCACGACCTTCCAGGCGCGTCGGCTCGACATCCGTCACCGCCCCGACGGAGGGAAGACGCAGCACGTGGCAACGCTCAACGGGACGCTCGCGACCACGCGCTGGATCGTCGCGCTGCTCGAGACGCACCAGCGTGAGGATGGATCCGTGACGGTGCC
>CEPH01025857.1_pt1 | contig 15721 bp, 31 predicted proteins | sample 530571 | NCBI WGS metagenome assembly CEPH01 (sample SAMEA2620413, study PRJEB7988) | marine metagenome | biome: marine biome (ENVO:00000447); feature: surface water layer (ENVO:00002042); material: "saline water (ENVO:00002010), including plankton (ENVO:xxxxxxxx)" | depth 5 m | reverse complement strand
TCGCCTTCATATTTTGCTTTTGGTTTCCAATAGTCTGCGTTGGCATTTGCAGTCCATATAGTAGTTTTGGTAGGATCGCCATGTGTAATTTCTGCTAGTCTTTTGTTGTCGCCACTACCTTCCAAGAACCATAGTAGTTCACCTACTACACTTTTCCAAGCAAGTTTCTTTGTGGTAACTGCCGGAAAGCCTTCTTGTAAGTTAAAACGCATTTGATAGCCAAACGTACGAATAACATTACCTGCTCTACTTTTGTTTAGTTCGCCATGCTCTAGTACATGTTTTAGTGCATCAATATATTGTTTCACTGTAGTCTACCTTTGTAATATAAAATAGGAAAGGAAGTCCTGTCTAAGTATGCTTTATCTCCTGTTGCAAACCAATCATCATGTATGCATATGTCGCCTTTGACATGTAGTTCATTATCAACAATTTTATAATCACAGTTAAAGTTTTCACCCATTACAGGTAACTCCTTAGGATGGTCTTCTACATATTTAACAGTTCCAAAAGTTGTGTTTATAGCACATGGACCTACTTCACTCATACCCCAATTGGCTATTACTATTGCACCTTTGCTTACAAATTTAACTATATGATCCCATGGAATAGGATCACTGCCCATTGCAATTATTTTTCCATTAAAGTTAGCATCTTTAAAATTTTTTGTTTTGATTACTGCCTCACACATTGCTGGCGGTAAAAAGGTATGTGTATACATTTCAAAGTCTTTAATAAAACTAAAAGCATTAAATTTAGTTATTAAAATATCGCAACCTAATGTATATGCCGGTAAACTTTGTAGTAATAAGCCTCCTGCATGAGTCATTCTTGTACAAGTATATATTTTGCTTTTTGATGTAATAAGTTGATCTTCTATTGCCACATGATTACATGCTTCTAAATTTTGTGGTGATCTATATATTTGTTTAGGCGTTCCGGTTGTTCCACTACTTGATATAGTGCAACCTTCTTGTAATATCTTTTTGAAGTCTATCATAATTCAGTAGCATACTCAATTTTCTTCTTGTCATATTGTGTAATCAAAAAGTCTGTAACTACACCTGTTTTGTGAGTGGCCGTTACACCACCACTTGAACTTGTAATAAAAACTTCGTCAGCAGATTCAAAAAATTCTGCACTTATAGGTAGGCGTTTGAAAGTAGATCCGTTTTCGTTGGCAATGTCTTCAACAACACTCATTGTTATACCTTTTAAAACATTTCTATCAGATGTCATTATAATTTTATCCTTTACAATGCCAACATTAAAACCAGGACCTTCAGTGATAAAGCCGTCTGTATCAACCAAAACAGTTGTATCATAATTGTTTGGCTTTTTACGTTGACTCATTGTTAGTTCAATCCAAGCCATGTTTTTATAAGTTTGTCCATAGTAATCGTCATTTACACGTTTTATATCTCTATCCAAATATAAATTTACTTTAGGTGTACTTGCAATAGGATAACTTGGTTTGATATACATTGCAAAATTTACAGGACAATTTTCTAAGTCTCTTGGATTACCACTAGGTGGATAACCACGCCATATCAAAAACCAAACAAATGCATTTTCAATAGGATTTCGTTTTGCTAATTCTTTTATTATTTCTAATGGGTCAACATCTGGAATCTGTAGTCCATATCGTTTAGCACTATTTTTAAATCGTTGTAAATGTCTATCATAACAAAATGCTTTTCCGTTGTACACTGGCATCACATCATATGTGGCATCACAATGTATAAATCCAAAGTCTAATATTGTTGGTCCTATATCTTTTAGGGGTTTGTATTCCCCATTTTTGTAAGCGATTAAATTTAAAACATCAGTCATCAAAATGCACCTTCTGTAATTGTGGATCATCTGGTAATTTGTTTTTTAGCATTTTTAATCTGTTTATTCGCCATTCTAATAATTTAAAATCCAACACCCAAGGAAAAATTGCATGTATTAAACTACCTATTGTTACTACTAACAAGAAAAAGAATTCGTCAATTGCAAGTTTGAAGTGCCAAAAATAGCCAGCATCTGGTCTTCCTGCTTTTGTTTTTGCTTCATTCAAATGCTTCCAATTAACCCACATATTTTCCTCCTAGCATATTTCTCCGTCTTTGATACTCTTCTATATTAAGTTTCCAGACGGCTTGTTCAGTATAGTATAGTATCATTTCGCTATGTTTGTCAAGTATTTTTTGCTTTGCAAGAAGTCCCATTAGTTTGTGATTTCTAGCCGCTTTACCATTTGAATGTTCGTGATATATGTTAGTTGTTATATATAATTCATTGCTAGGACACCAGTCTATGAAAATTGGAATCATTTCACGTTGTGTAATACTGTTCCAGTCTCCTTTTCCTAATCCTTTGAAGTTATCTGTTTGAGGCAGTTCACAACCTCTAAACATTATACGCCATGCATTTTTTGAAACTTCAGGTAACGGATGACTGCCTGCTACTGCAATTATTTCATTGTCTTCTATTGCACATAGCCATCTTCCAATTTCTTTGCACCAATCATATTTCATTGCATCAAGACTAGAATTATTTTCATATCCTAGTGCTTCTGCTTTTTTACAGAAGGATTCAAGTTTTGGTTTTAAGTCATCTGTTAGTGTTGTTATTTTCACAATGCGATAGTCCGGCGGTTTGCTTTGAACTTTTTTACTTCGTTTTCGTCAAAACATTTAAAACTAGCACCAACTGCTGTTGGTTCTAGTTTAACTATATCATTGACAATATTTGGTGTGTTGGCCAAGTAATCCTTGCATTCTTGTTGAGATTGAAAAGGCAATTCCATTTTCTTTATTTCAACTCTTTCAGTATCTTTAAAATATACCATTGCAATTATAAACCATTCAAGCATTATCTGTACCTTTCAAAAGTGACATCAGGACCTATTGTAGATTGTACAAGTGTTTTGTTCTTTAATCTATTTAGATCTATTTTGGTATCACAGTTATAGTTGCCAGGTATACGAGTGATGTAATACTGATCAATAATATCCCAGCAGTTTTCAATTAATTTTGCACCTCCAATAATCCATATAGTAAGATGTAAATGTTCTAAAGCAATCTTAGTTATTACTTCTTCTGTGTTACCAGATACTATAGTGGCACCAGGTGCTTCTTTCATGCTATTACTAAAAACATAATTTATACGATTTGGTAGTGGATTAGGCATACCTTTGCTATTCCAAGTACTACTACCCATTACAACTACATGACCCGTTGTAAGAGCTTTAAATCGCTTTAAATCAGCACTACAGTGAGGCCAAGGCATAGTGTTATCTTTTCCAATGCCTCCGGCTTCATCTATAGCAAGTACTAATTTAATCATATGTCTTTGAGAGTTTGATTTGTTGCAGTTTCAATCTGCTCAATGGCTTTGGTTGTATCTAAGTGCCAATCAATATGGTCAAGTTTATGCTCAACAGATTCAAGTTTTTTATCTAAAACTTCTTCAAACTTTTCGTAATTGAGGTGATATTCAGTGACCATTTCCTTTATATTAAGTTCAATCACTTTGCCATCTTTAAGATGAACAACCATTTTTGCAACTAATTTTAAAGGAATATCTTTGTAATCAACTTCATCTAGTAAGTCTTCCCACCTTCCTAATATTTTAGCAAGCCAGTCTTGTTGTTTGACTGTTGGCTTAGGTGGAACTGGTACTGGTAGATCCGGTACGTCTGCCATTTGTTATCCTACTCTTATGCTTCAACAGGTGTAGTTACTATTTTTGCAGGACGTCCTCGCTTTTTAGGCGGTGCTGGATGTAATTCTTCTGCTTCAGCAAGTAAACGTTTTGCTTCTGCTTCTAAGCCTGCGGCCTGTTGTCTTAGATCAGCGGCGATTGCTTCATCTGATAATGGAGTATTTGCTGATGCTTCAACTCCAGTTGGTGTAATAGTGCCGTCAGCATTAATATCACGTGCTGGCATTTGTGCTACTGGTTGTGGTTCAGTTTTAGAACCACCTGCTCCATCAAGAATATTATTTAATTCATTAAGTTTTAAACTAGATGTTGCATTTGGTGTAAGTGTAACTTGGTCAGTTGGAACCTTTTCTAAAAAGTTCCCTACATGTAAAGCATTTAAAAGTTTTTCACCATTTGGCACTGAAAATGCATGTAATACATCACTTAGGTTTGCGGCCGCTTGGGCCTCTGTGCCTTCAAGACATAACATGAAAGAATCTTTCATTATCTGAGGCAAGTCTTCATAGTACACTACAAGGCAATTTGTTGGTTCGCCTGGTACTGTACGGAATACTACCGCAACTTTGCGTTCGTTTGAAATACCTATATGTTTCATTATATTTTCCTTTTAATTATTGTGCAATATCTTGGCTTGGTGGGATATCAGCATTTGGAGAACTACCTCCAACTTCTTCTGGCATCATCTCAGCGGCAGGTGCCTCTGATTCTTCTTCAATTTCTTTTTCAATTGCATCTGCATCCGGGGCTGGTGCTTCTGATGGTGCAGGATCTAACTGTCCTGTTGCTCTTAAAAAGCCAACGATTTTCTCATAAAGTCCACCGACTGTTACAAGTTCTTCTGCTTTAAATGATCCACGTTCAGATCCAACTTGGATTACTCGTGCCATCATTTTGAGATCTGCTACAGACAAAGTGCCTTCTGGAGCAGGTGTTGTTGCCGTTGTTTCTGGCGTAGGTGCCGTTTCCGGCGTAGTATTTTCTTCTGTCATTGTTGATTTTCTCCATATAAATAGAATAGTACTATAGTTAATTATCCAATTAAGGAATGGTGTTGAAAAAATTACTTTTTATTATAATATTTTTACTTTCTTTTATGCCTGTAAGCACGTCATATTCTGATGAGCTTGATAGAGAGCAAAAGTTAGTTGATATTATGGAAAAAGCAATTGTCTGCACCGTTGCATATAACTACCAATTAAGATTTGCATCGGTAGCCATGATTATTGTTCCGTTAAACAATCCTAGAGTTTCTGTTGATGCTTTACTACAAGCATCTTCAAACTGGATTAAAATAACTGAACAGATTCAAAATACGTTAAAAAACGATTATGGTCATCTACAAGCATATTTATCACGTTATAAAAACGAGAGTTTGCAATTACTATCAGGTCGAATATCTACTGAATTTTTGACTTTGACACCTGATAAGTTTATAGAAAAGTTATTTAAGTCTACTAAAGGATGTCCTAATCTTGCAATTGAAGCAAGAGATTTGTTAAAAGACAAGGACAATAGTACTGAACCTGATCGCACTAAGCCTCGTATGCCAAAGCGAAAAATGTAGACTCTTCTTCAATTTCAAATCCAACTCTATATGCATAATGTGGATCAGTGTAATTCTCTACAGTCTCAACCTGAAGATCATCTGATATAACAAAAAATCTTCCATCCAATTGATTGAATATCCAATTTCTCATATGTTCAAGTTGCTTATTTGAAGAAATATAGGCTTTATGTGTAGGTATTTTATAATCAATCACAGTAAAATGTTCAGGAGGATTTATTACCTCACGTTGATTCAAAACGTTTAAAGGATTAATCTTCTGCATCTACTTCTTCGATGTCTTGTAAATTACCAAACTCTACTACAAACTTTCTGTTTGTTTTATCGTCAAGTACTTCAACTAATTCTTGTTTTAGATCACGTGCAACAAGTTCACCTGTACTAACATAATCTCCAAGTCGCACTACAGGAAGATCTGCTAGGCTTTTACTAGCACCTGGACGACCAAATTCATCAAGTGGGACCTTCTTTGCAGTAAAACTACAAGTATATCTATTGCCTGCTTTTACATCAATAATATCAATCATGCCGCTCTCTTTACCTTTGTTTCTTCATCATAGTATGCATAAGTTCCAAATGGTGGAACTATTTGATCATTTCCGTGTATGATAAAAACTGTATCGCAGTATAATTCATCACCCCAACTGTTCCACGGATAACCATCTGTAAACATAATAAACTTCTTAGGCTCGATACCTTCATCTTTCATATAGTTCCAATTGGCATCAAAGTCTGTTCCGCCGCCACCAGCAGGTTCATACTCTACCAACTCATCAATGTTGCTAGGATCAAAGTCCTGTGGATTGTAAACACTTGTATCAAAAGTCCAAACCTTGATATTAAAGTCTTGATAGGCTTCCATAATACCATTTATTTCACTAAAGAAATCTTTAATCATATCATTGCTGATAGATCCTGATGTGTCAATTGAAATACAAAGATCAACTTTTTCATCATTGTTCATACCTGGAAGTACTGCATCACTATGCCAACTTTTTCTATTGATTCTACTAAATGTAAAGTCGCTTTTAATCACACTTTCAATCTGTTGCTGAAGTAGTGTTCTCCAATCCATTTTAGGCTGAGTCCACTGCTCTATCATTCTTTTAACACCTGCAGGCAAGTTACCAGCACCAACACTTTGTGAAGCACTCAGTACGGCTTCTTTAAGTTCTTCTTTAATCTGTCGCTTTTCTTCTTCGCTTAGTTTAGGACGACCTTTGCTATCTTTACCATCTTCACCTTCGCCTGGCTTGCCTTGTCCTTCATCATTTAAGTGTTCGTCAAGTACTTTGTCAAGCAAGTCTTGGATGTCAACTTTTTCTGCATTCTCATATAAGTCATCATATACTTCTTCAAATGACCAATCATAATACTTTCTATCGTGTATAATATCAACTGTGGTAATTACACTACCAATATTATTTTTAACAAGATCACCATTCACACAATAGTCAGCGGCAATGTTTGCAAGTTGCTTATCCCTATTTTCAAAACGTCCCATATGGTCATATACAACGTGTAATACTTCATGTCCAAACAAAAACATAGTTTCGCCAATGCCTAGTGCATTAACAAATTTTGTATTGTAATAAAACTTCCTACCATCTGTAGCGGCAGTAGGACACCATTCATCAGCATTTACAAGTTCAAGCCTTGTAGCCAAGTTACCAAAAAACGGTTGCTTAATAAGCAAACTAACACGAGCTTGTACAAGTTTTTCACGGACTGCACTATCAAGTTCAGGATCAGTTTTAAAACCTACTTCACAAGCAAATTTTTTGTTTACAGTTGTTGACATAATTTATCCTTATTTCTAACTTACTTAATTAGTATAACATCATTAGCAAGTAAGTCAACCTCTATTTTTCCATAATTTTTTGTAGTTGTAGTTCTTTGCCTACTATTTCTCTGATCTGCAAACCATTTCCATATGGATCCATATTTTCATATTTGGTCAAACAATCTCTGGCATTTATGTCTTTCCATATTTCTTTTTTGCCACTAGGCCAAGTAATTTCATATACTCTTAAACTTTTATCCCAGCTCTTTGGCGAGCCTTCTTTCATATAAGTTACGGTCATTTACTCACCTAGTATATTACAAATCCTTGTTGCCAATGCTCTAAACCAACCTTCGTCATGTCCTTTAGTAGTTTCTGCGGCAGTACCAATTCTAATGCCACTTGTTTCAACAAAGTTTCTTGGATCATTTGGAACACCATTTTTGTTTACAGTGATACCATTTTCTTCTAAAAGATCTGCGGCCTGTCTTCCACTTAGTTTTTTGTCACTTAAATCCATTAGTATAATATGGCTATCTGTGCCTCCAGTTTGTACAGGATAACCACTTCTTTCAAATACTTCACACATTGCTCTAGCATTGCTAACTACACTATTGGCATAACCTATAAAACTTGGATCTAATGCTTCAATATAACATTGTGCTTTTGCGGCAATAATATTCATTAATGGCCCACCTTGTGTGCCTGGAAAAATACCACTGTTTAATCTTTTTGTATAGTCCGGATTGTTCCAAAGTATCATTCCACCTCTAGGACCTCTTAGTGTTTTATGTGTGGTACTTGTAACTACATCTGCATAAGGCAATGGACTTTGATATGCCTGCCCTGCTACAATGCCACTGTAATGTGCCATATCAACTACAAGGTATGCACCTATTCCATCTGCTATGTCTTTGAATGCTTCCCAGTTTATTTGTCTTGGATATGCACTAGCACCAGCAACTAAAACTTTTGGTCTACTAACTTTTGCCAAAGCTCTTATTTCTTCATAGTTTAGTAATCCATCAGCATCAACACCATAGGTTACTGCATTATATACTTTACCACTTAGTGTAGGAGGTGCTCCGTGACTTAGATGTCCACCACTTGCTAAGTCCATACCCATTAATGTATCGCCTGGTTGCATTAAGGCTTGATATACTGCGGTGTTAGCACCTACGCCTGAGTGTGGTTGTACATTGGCAAATTCACATCCATATAATTCACAAACTTTATCAATGGCTAGTTGCTCTATTTCATCCATATGAGTGCAACCATTGTAGTATCTTTTGCCTGGATATCCTTCTGCATATTTGTTGGTAAAGATACTTCCACAAAGATCCATCACAGCCTGGCTTGCATAGTTTTCACTTGCAATTAATTCAATTGTAGTATCTTGTCTTTTAATTTCTCTGTCTAGTATTTCTTTTACTGTTTTGTCCATTATATTATTGAGAATCCTGTTATGTAAACGACTGCAATAAAAATTGCACCTGCTATTATTAAATAAACCCAAGGGTCATCATTATTGTTATTATTATAGCTCATAATTTACTCCATTAATGTATTGTGTCATCATCAGTTTTTACTAATCTAAGAAACTTGTTATCATTACTTGCACTTTTATACATTTCTTTTTGAAGGTCTTCCATGTTTGAACTCATATCAGGATCTAGTGCCATTAAGGCTTCAAATATACTTTCTGGTATGAGGTTTGCATCTTGAGCATTATTTGGTATCATAACTGATTTTAATCTACCATCAGGGCCTACCATAATGACCCAGTCTTCGTCTTCCAATGTATTTAAGAAAAATTCTAATTCTTCATCGTCCATATTGTTATTTACTTTCTATATAGAAAAATGCCCGAGGCAAAACTGGAGAGTAAAAGCCTCGGGCGGTAGAGTCCGCCTAAGCGGAATGAGTTGCCTTGATGTATCCACCAAACCTATCATAGAACTCTTTGTAGTTCTTTAAGTACTTAGGCCTTAGTGGAATTTTGTAAGTTACCAAGGCGGCCCTTGCACCAAGTACAACCATCTCTGTTTCAAAGTTATCCATCATAAACCTAAAGAAGTTATCTGCATAACCATGAAATTTCTCAATATCCTTTTTACCAAGTTTTTCATATTGCTCTTTTAGTTCATAGCACATACTAACAGTAAGTGAGTACCTACCACTAATTTCAACACTCTTATCGAGCTTAGAAACTTTACCATCAAGTATATCACTTGGGTTAGGTAGTTTGCCACTATTCTTCATAGTAGCCATAAACTTAATACCAGCACCTTCACCAACGGCACCAGTAACCAAGTTTGCTAGTGTCTCGTCATCAACGTCACCCTCATCTACAACTTGGCTTACAAAAGTCCAACTTCTTGGAGTAGCGAAACTCCTGCTTGAGCTTCTTGGATCAAAATCAAACAAGTCCTGCTTATGAACTGTAATATGTCCAATTACATCAGCATTGATATTATTATCAACTGCCCAGTTCAACCATGACTCATAATCAACTCTCATCTCCAAGTGAATAAATCTATTTGCCAACGGAGCAGGCATTCTATAAGTAACACCTTTGTCCGACTCTCTATTACCAGCGGCAACAATTACTACATTTTTAGGTAGCACATACTTACCAACTCTACCATTCAAAATCAACTGATATGTTGCGGCCTGTGTACTCTGTGGAGCACTATTCAATTCATCTAAGAACAATACGACTGTATCATATTGTGCGGCAAACTCTGGGCTAGGCAAATCAATTGGCGGTGCCCAATCCATAACGCCAAGGTCCTTATTATAGTAAGGAATACCCTTAACATCAGTTGGCTCCATAAGTGCCATTCTCAAATCAATTACGAAACTATTACCAAGTTCTCCACTATTGGAAATTCCTTGTATAAGTTCCGACTTACCAATTCCTGCAGGACCCCAAAGAAAAACGGGTCTCTTTAATTTAAATGCTTTAAGGATCGCTTTTCTAGCATCTTCACTAGTTACGGTCCTTACTTCAGTTAATGCTGTCATTTTTATTCTCCTGTTTTTTTACTCTACTTTAATATAATAACATCTTATATGATTGTGTCAACCTCTAAGATGCAACTTTATTAGTGTTCCAATTATAGATATCAATTGCTTCTTCATAAAGGTTCATTGCTCCGTCTGCAGTTTCAAACCCATATTCATCAGCAAAATCCATACTTGAACTTCCCATTACTGTAGTAGCAAGTCCATGAGTATCCATAATATATGCTAGTGTCTCAGCCTTTGTTGAATAACCAACAATGCCGTTATCATCATGAAGTTGGATACCACCTTCGTGAGCACTAATATAATTAATCTTTGACATTCAATCCTCCTAAGCAGTAAGTTGGTAAGGCTTGTTCCATTTACCAACGTTAATGTTATTGTAATAAGCAGTATGAAAATAGTCTGACATAATATCTGACTTATCAAACCATTTAGTACCTTTCATAGCAACTATCAACTCATTTAAAAAGTCTTTAGCAACACCTGTATAATGCCTATCAATGTGGTAAACATTTACTGATGTAAATCCATCCATATCAAAATCAATTGGACCACTTTGTAGATTAACTACTAGACTCATATGATTCTTAATTGCAATAGAACCTTTCATGCCGTACTTTTTAAGTACTGCTTTGATGTTTGGTGCTAATTCTGCTTTATCTTTTTGACTGATGTATGCCATTTAATTTCTCCGTTTTGTTAACTTACTATTTTATAATAGCACATACGGAGATTCTGTCAACCTATTTTATAACTTTTTTAGTACCATGCCTTTGTACTGTTAAGAAATAGGACTATATCACCATTGTATAGAGTCATAAGTGTTGAAGTTTCTTCACCAAATAACACCAAAGTTGTCTTTGGTTTGCTTAACCAATATGGACAATCAATGTGTCTGTCAAGATCTAATAAAATTTGTTGATTAATTAGGCCTTTTGGTAATTTATATTCCCAATGTTCTAAGGCAATTTTCCTAGTGAGATAAAGCATGGCTTTGTCAGTGAGTCTTAGCCCGCCATCAGCTCTTACATTTAACCACCAAGTTGGATAATATCTTTTTATATTATCGTCATTAGGATCAATGTCGCCTGCTTTTAGGAATACAGTTGTTAAGAATTTTTTATCTAGTCGATCGGATATATGCATTCGCCGGAGTTTAGTAGGACCACTGTAAAGTCTTCGGATTTGAACATAGCATTCATTTTCTTTGCTAGATTAATTGCATGTCCAGGATTACTAAAAGAAACTTTTTTATACTTAGGACTAGCATACCCAATCATAGCATTAAAGCTCTTAAGGTTAATAGGTTGTTCTTTATAGAACACTGCCCATATGCCCTCGCTGGCTAGAACTTGATCAGTTTTATAGTCCTTATCGACTTTTTCAATTAGTATGGTTGGTTTTGGTCTACTCACAATAGTTCTCCTATTGTAAGTATTTATCGATTTTTAGTTATATGGTACTATTTTAGAATCTACCTGCATCGGCTTCTATGGATGAGCTAATGGGCTCTTGTGCCGCTTTTAAAGCGGTTATAGCGGTGTTTTGTGCTTCAATCAACTGCTTTTGTAGTGCAATTATATCGTTTAACAGTAGGTGTGCATCGTCAGTATTCATAGTAATTACTGGTCTTTTTTGTGCAGAGTTGCTACTAACTAAGTGACTAAATCTTTCTATTTGAATCATATGCTACCTCAATCTATCCATAGGAATATAGTCTTCTATGCAAACAAAACCTACTCCTGGCTCTGCAACTTCTTCTTCCCATTGTCCTTCTTGTATACATTCATATGGATCGTTAAAGTAATCTAAGGCAGTTCCAGTAACTTCACCTGTAGATAAAAACGTAACCATTACTAAAATATATCCTGCTATCATTCTTCTTCATCCGTCATTTGTTGAACCATATCAATGCAACATGCCAAGCATGTAGGACAAAATGCAACTGGTAATATACCAAAGTCACCCATTGTACCACCTTCACTGTCTATGTCAAATTCGCCATCACATATAGAACAAGTTTCAATCATTTTTTATTCAACTGTCTCATTTTTGCTAACATATCATCTTTGGTCTTGTATGGTCCTTTGTATCTATACTTACCAAGTGTTACTAGTTTAGGACAAAATGCTCTTGTCCAACCGTTTTCATATTCAATTACATAATAACCTGCACAATGATAACTTCCGCTTTTATTTGTTTTTGTATACATAGGAAGTTTCTTTTTCACATCATACATACCATTAAATGGGATTCCTGCACAAGGATAATCATATAAAATATCTACATGTTTTTCGTCTGTGTTACGAGTAACCTCAACTACTTCTGGCTCTTCGTAGTCATAGTTTTCAATATCAATACCATATAGTCCTGTTAGTTGTGCCTTGTCTAACATGTTTATTTTACCGTTGCTACTAACTTCGTATAGTTCACCGTCAACATATCTTAGTGTTCCGTGTTTTTGTCCTTGAAATTCAACGATCCAAAATTTATCATTAATGATAGGCTTTAATGAATATGTCATGTTTGTGGATACCTCGCTTGTAAAAAGTCTGCATAACGAGCGGCTTGTTCTGCAAGTTTAACTAATTCATACTTGCCACAAAATTTCAAAAACTTAGCACCTACCATTGTATTTGCTTTAGTTGTTGCCGCTTCTTTGATTTGTGAATCAACAAAGTCTTTTACTTCTTGTGGCTGTCTAGTTAAGTCAATAAGTTGTCTGTTACGTTCATAATCATCTAATACTCTATGCTCTACATCATTGTGATCTACCCAACGTTGTAGCATAAAGTTATTCCAGTTGTAACCTTTGCTAGTTCTATCTTCATATGCTTCAAGCATACCCACTTTGTTTCTTGTGCCTTTCTTACGAGCACCTGGATATGCACTAAACACGTTGTCGCTAGTGTCTCCACGAATACATTTTTCAAATAGTAACCATTGCGGATCTGGAACTGTCTTATATTCTTTTGTTTTCTTATCTATTACACGTTCACCTTTGTCGTTGAATATACCTTTTAGTGTGTGTAATTCTTGTGTAATACCATTGTACTGATGTACATTTTCATCTAGTAGTTGTACAAAGTCTGTGTCACTGCTAACAATACAATGTTCATCATTAGGGTGTGTTGCTATCCAACGTGCAATAACATCATCTGCTTCTGCAATCTCTGAACGTACTACACTACAATTTGTTTTATCTTTTAAGAACGTTGTTAGGTCATCAAATATTTCCCAAAACAGTTTATCTTCTTCCTGCTCACGTTCTGTTAGTGCGGCTCTGTTTACTGCACGATTCTTTTTGTAAGGCTCATAGGCATCTTTACGCCAACTGCGTCCTTCTAGTGCAAAGACTACATGATCAGCACTTTGATTGTTCCAACATTTTAGTACAGAATTAAGAGTAATGTGTACTGCAATACCCATTTTATCCCAAGTGTCAGCACCTCTGTGTGCAATGTGTCTTGCTCTAAAAAATGTATTTGCAGTATCTACAAGAAGATATTTGGCCATACTGTATCCTAATTGATTATATCTGGTGTTATTGCGTCCACAACATTTACTGCGGTCTTTGCGGTATAAATTGCGGTAGTAGCGGCTACATCAACTACTGCTACTGTACTTGAACAAGCACTAGTACCAAATAGTATCGCTACTAATAAACATAATTTTTTCATCGAATATTACTTTTATAGTTAATTTTATTACATAATAAAGCAATTTGTGTTATTTGTCAACCAACTATATACATTATTTCCTAGTGTATAATGTTGCTTTTCATTTAGGCACTCGTCATGCACAGGATGATTTATTGACCATTGTCTGCTTTTCTTAAGCCATTTGCGTTCTACCATAACATCTAATGGCTGTCTAAAGAAGTAGGCATATTCTTTATCTTTGCAAAGTAGATCCATATGATCGTCTATACTGAGATTATCTGGATCAATTAAATCTCTAAAGTCATAATTTATTTCATCCAAGCCTTGCATGAATATAACTAGTCGGTCATTGTAATTAGATTTGTCAATAATTTTTTTAAGGTTTTCCCATCCTCTCCTAAATTGGAGTATACTTTTTTTGTAAATGTGGTGTACTTTTTTATAGTTAGACCAAAAGTCATCATCTGGATTAAAACGTTGTTTCATTATCGCGGCTTGATGTGTAGCATTGGCACCAACTTTTAGATTCTTTTCAATGTCATAAACACCGTTCAAGCATACAAAATAAAAGTTTATAACATCTTTGCCAAAGCGGCCTTCGTTTGATTTATAAAACATATTTAGACTGTTCAAACTATTACAGGCATGATTGTAGTCTGAACCAATCCAATGTATACTTGCATTGATACGATTTGCTATTACATTAGGCCAAGCATTGTAAACGTTGTCAGGATGATGATATGATCTGTTAGCTCTTGGCCATCTATCATCATAATAATATGCACCAGAAAATTCGTTGTCGTGTCTTAAGTTTCTACCAGTGCCCCATGCTCCGGCAACTATAAACATGTTTTTCTTTATTTCATTCATTATATAAAATACTTTAGTAAGTTCATTGTAAACTTTTTATAGGTATGTTTATCGTAATATCCTCGCCTGTAAGCATGAGAACTTGCTAATGTCTCAACTACACTATCGGGAACTATACTGCAATTTTTAGGAACTTTTATTTTAAATGGGTCTGCATCAGTCCTATATAAAATTATTCTATTTGCACTTTTACTTATGCGTCTTAAAAACTTTTCTATTTGTTTAATTTTAGGTTTTGGATCGTAGTCTTCATTACATAGTTCAAAGTATTTGTCTTGTTCTAAAATTGTATTATCTAAGCCATCAAGCATTAAATATTCATCATTAACTAAACGCGATCTTAAATTATTGACACCTACAAAATAAACAATATCATCGTTGTATTGCTTTACAACTGCTTGTATTTCATCTAATGTATCAATAAAAAACTCTATTGGACAACGGTGTTTTGCAAATGTTAGAGTTTGTGCTCTATAAATTGTTGCAAGTTGATTAATAAAACTTCCGTCTCTACTATCTGGATGCTCAATCTCTATACTCATCTGACCTGCATACTTTGGATCTTCACCAGCATAAAAATACTTACTGCCAGTACAACATCCACTGCTATACCCATCACCTAAGTTAACAAAGATCATTTCACTTCAGTTCTACCATCACCAACGTTAGTTTTAGTTACTAATGAACGTTGCCTATTATCTTCATCAAATGTTTCCCACTGACTTAGTGCAACATTCTTACAGATTTGTTGAAACCAAACGTCAACTATATCTTCGTCTGTGTTCCCTCTATAACCATTTCTTTTTAGTTCTTCAACAAATAAGTCGTTCCATTCAAGTTCAAATGCACCCTGCGATGGGTTTTTTGCATCAACTTCTAAAGTAATTACTTCAACATATGGTTCGCCTCTAGCAGTGGCTTTATCTTTGGCTGAGTCTGTAGTAACAACCTTTTTCTTTTTTGCTTTTGGTTGACTTGGACCTTTTTTACCAAAAATTCCTTTTGCTTTGTTAATTAAATCTTTCATTACATACCTGACTTTCTTAATTTATCTAGATCAAGCGGAGCCTTATTGGCTATGTCTGACTGCGATCCTGA
>CEPH01021906.1_pt1 | contig 15784 bp, 15 predicted proteins | sample 530571 | NCBI WGS metagenome assembly CEPH01 (sample SAMEA2620413, study PRJEB7988) | marine metagenome | biome: marine biome (ENVO:00000447); feature: surface water layer (ENVO:00002042); material: "saline water (ENVO:00002010), including plankton (ENVO:xxxxxxxx)" | depth 5 m | reverse complement strand
TACGCGCGACCGCAAACAATCTCTAGCGACAGAATTTAAACTTAAATCTGGTTAACATGGCAGAAACAGCACGACCACGCGGCCGACCACCTATTGATGAGCCTGATTACAACGCCGCCAGAGCGCGGAAAATGGAAGCAGATGCAGCACTGGCCGAGCTAGAGCTATTGAAGGCCAAGCGCGAGCTAGTGAGCGCCGAGGATGTCAAAGCCGCATGGGCCGACGTCCTTTCAGCGATGAAGGCAAAGATGATGGCGCTCCCCACAATCTGCGCGCCGATGTGCGCAGTCGAAACCGAGATCAATGTCATTCAGAATATTCTTGAAGGACAAGTCACCGAGGCACTAGATGAACTATCAGCCTACAGACCACAGGAACACGCAGGCCGCACTGTCGCAGGTAATAGCGGAAGCGATGGCGGTTCTAAAGCCGCCACCAAGGCAAAGCGTAGCCGAGTGGGCAGACCTAGAAAGGCGTCTGTCGTCGGAAGCTAGCGCCGAAGCCGGTAAATGGCACACAGCGCGAGCTAACTATCAGCGCGGCATTATGGATGCGATCAGCGACCCGCGTAACCGCGACGTGGTCGTTATGGCAGGCGCGCAAGTAGGCAAGACCGAGATGATCCTTAATGTGATCGGTTATCACATCGCGCATGATCCGTCGCCGATCTTGGTGGTGCAGCCGACGCTGGATATGGCGCAGGCATTCTCGAAAGACCGTCTGGCACCCATGTTGCGGGATACGCCGCAGCTTCGGGGCAAGGTGAAGGACCCGCGTGCCCGTGATGCCAATAACACCACAACCCACAAGGTTTTCCCCGGCGGTCATATCAGCCTAGTCGGATCGAATAGCCCGTCTGGCCTCGCCAGCCGTCCGATCAGGATTGTTCTCTGTGACGAGGTGGACCGCTACCCGGCAAGCGCAGGCAGCGAGGGTGATCCGATCCAGCTTGCTCGTAAACGCTCGGCGACGTTCTGGAACCGAAAGATATTGATGGTCTCGACGCCGACGAACAAAGGCGCATCCCGTATCGAGACCGCGTTCGAGGAAAGCGACAAACGGCGCTATCACGTCCCGTGCGAGGATTGCGGCCACGAACAGACCTTAAAATGGTCTGGCGTGCAATGGGAGAAGGACCGGCCCGAAACGGCGATCTATGTCTGCGAGGAATGCGGTTCGTGCTGGGATGATGCCAAGCGGAACCGGGCGGTGCGGAAAGGATACTGGATCGCGACCGAAGAATTCACCGGCACGGCTGGTTTCCACATCAACGGCATTTACAGCCCGTGGACGCCGCTGGCTGATGCGGTTCGTGATTTCCTGTCGGCTAAGAAACTACCGGAGACACTGCGCGTCTGGACGAACGTCTATTTGGCCGAGACATGGGAGGACCAAGGCGAGCGCGTCGATGATTACGCCGTCGCGGAGCGTGCCGAGCAATTCGGAGACGAGATCGATGAAGAGGTCGTTCTGATCACGGCCGGGATCGACGTGCAGGATGATCGCATCGAGATCGAGATCGTGGGCTGGGGGAGAGACGAGGAAAGCTGGTCGATAGATTATCGCACCCTTTATGGCGATCCTTCGACGCCGCAGCTATGGCAGGACCTAGACGCCACGCTGGCGCAGACGTTCAAGACCGAGGATGGCCGCGACCTTGCTATCCGCTCGGCCTGTATCGACAGCGGCGGTCACTATACGCAGGCAGTCTATAATTTTGTTCGGCCACGGGAAGGAAAACGCATTTTCGCGATCAAAGGTATGGCAGGCGAAAACCGGCCAATCGTTAGCCGTCCCACGCGAAATAACATCGGAAAGATCAAACTTTTCACCATCGGCGTCGATGCTGCCAAGGAATTGATATTTTCACGCCTAAAGATTACAATGGCAGGACCGGGGTTTATGCACTTCCCTGACGACAGGCCGGATGAATATTTTAAACAGCTTGCCGCCTCGGAGAAAATCGTCACGAAATTCCATAAGGGATTTCCGAGGCGCGAGTTCGTAAAAACCCGGACGCGGAACGAGGCTCTAGACTGTCGGGTTTATGCGATTGGGGCGCTGGCTATTTTGAATTTGAATTTAAACGCCATTGCTGACCGCCGGGACCAAGCACCCGAGCCAAAAGCTGACAACCAGCAACAGACACCCGTTCCAGAGGTATTTCGCAGACGCCGCCAACCTAGAGGCGGTTTTGTTAATGGGTGGCGCTGATGTCTAATCTTTTCGATGCGGCCAACGCGCCGACAACCGAGCCGCACGAATTCGTCATTGGCGATTTCGTCCAATGGAAACGCGAAGATATAGTCGGCGACTATCCTGTCGCCACGCATTCTGCAAAGTGGGTTGCACGACTAGCAAGCGGCGCAAATACAGAAATCAATGTGGATGCTACCGAAGCATCTACATATTATCTTTTCACCATTAGCAGCGCCGCTAGTGCAGCTTTCACGCAAGGGCATTATCACTGGCAGCTAGAGATCACCGAAACATCTAGCAACAACCGCATTGTCATAGATCGCGGCACGATTGATATCCACTATGATTTAGACGTCACCGGAACCGATCCCCGCTCGCATGCTCAAATCATGATCGACAAGATTGAGAGCATTCTTGAAGGCAAGGCAGACGCAGACGTTGCCAGCTATTCAATCAATGGTCGGAGCCTGACAAAGATGTCCTTCCAAGACCTTACAGAAGCGCGTGATTTCTATCGGCGCGAGTACGCAAAGGAATTGCGAATTGAGTATGCCAAAAACGGCGAGGAAACCGGCGCAACCATCAAGGTGAGGTTCTGACATGGGAATGCTCGATATATTCAAAGGCAAACCCACTAAGAAGGTCGGTCGCCGGAGCTACTACGGTGCAAACACTGGCCGCCTTTTTGCAGATTTCATTTCTTCGAGCCGCTCGGCAGACAGCGAGATTAGGCCATCGCTCCGCATCCTGCGCGACAGGTGCCGGGAAATAAGCCGGAACCATCCGTATGCCAAGCGCTATCTCCAAATCATGGCGACTAACGTCGTGGGCGACACTGGCGTCCAGATGCAAGTTCGCAAGCGGAATGATGACAACACCCTCGACGCTGTAGGAAATCGCCTTGTCGAGCGTGCTTTTGCAGCATGGGGCCGTCCCGGCTTCTGCACGGCTGACCGGCGTCTTTCATGGGTGCAGGCGCAGCGCTTGTTTATGGAGACGCTGGCGCGTGATGGCGAGGTCCTAATTAAGAAGATTAAAAACCCACGCGACAATCCATTCGGGTTCACTCTGCAATTTATTGAAGCCGACTATCTTGATGAGGAATATGATCAGCGCGTCGAAGACGGCGAGATACGCATGGGTGTAGAGATCGAAAAGGGAACTGGACGGCCGGTTGCATATCATCTGTTCGAGGATCATCCGCACCACGATCACGCTTATGGCCTCCATACCAAGCGCAACCACATACGTGTGCCGGCTGATGAGATCATTCACTGTTTTATTCAGGAACGGCCCGGTCAGACGCGCGGCGTCCCGCCGATGGCGAACGTCCTGTCGAAGCTGAAAATGCTTGATGGCTATCAGGAAGCAGAACTTGTTGCGGCACGCACTGCGGCGTCAAAAATGGGGTTTTTTACTAGTCCAACAGGCGACGAGTTCGTCGGCGACGATTACGACCAAGAAGCGCCGATAATGGAAGCCGAGCCGGGAACATTTACGCAGCTTCCGGCTGGAATGTCGTTTGAAGCGTTCGATCCCGCTCATCCGACTACTGCGTTCGCGGAATTCGAGAAGGCCATTCTGCGATCGATTTCTTCCGGACTTGGCGTCAGCTATGTTTCGCTGTCAAACAATCTGGAAGGCGTCTCTTATAGCTCGATCCGTCAAGGCACCATCGAAGACCGCGATCATTTTAAGATGATGCAGAAGTTCATGGTCGATCATTTTATCGATCACGTTTATCGAGCGTGGCTGGAGATGGCGATCACGAATGGCCGCATTAACCTGCCGATGACAAAATATGATTTATTCGCCGATCAGGTGATTTACCGGCCGCGCGGCTTTGCGTGGGTTGATCCGCAAAAAGAAATTGCAGCAAATGTGCTGGCTTTGAATAACGGCATTGTTAGCCTGCAAGATATCCACGCGCATTATGGCCGCGACACTGAAGACGTATTCGAACAGATTGATCGAGAGCGCGAACTTGCTGACAGATACAGCATTGATACAGCTTTTCAGCCGTTTGGTGCTAAGTTCCCAGCCGAGCCGATTATAGACCGAGGCCAGGAAAATGGCGACTTACAAGGGTGAAACGATTGACCTGACGCCGACCGAGGCGATGGCTGAAGAGGCGCAGCGCTTTTTCGATTGGCGCGCTGAAGGCGAACAAGGCGGCACTGATGTAGCTGTTGCACGCGCGCGTCAGCTTGTAAACCGGCAGGAACTATCACCGGAGACCGTGCGCCGTATGCACAGCTTTTTTAGCCGCCATGAGGTCGATAAAGAGGCCGAAGGGTTCCGGCCCGGTGAGGACGGTTACCCATCACCCGGTCGCGTGGCGTGGGCGGCATGGGGCGGTGATCCCGGTCAATCATGGGCGCGTGGCAAGGCCGCTAGTTTGGACAGGATTGACAACGATGAGCGTGCCTTGCGGCAGCCAATAAGCGGCGCAGTCAAAGAAGGCCTTCAAAAAAAAGTGGATGACCATAATGAAAAATATGGTGATCAAAAGGGCAAGCGCGTCACTTTGCGGATGTTGTCGGCCGTTTTTCGTCGTGGCGTGGGAGCATACAAAACAAATCCCGCTTCGGTGAGGCCGACCGTAACCAGTCCCGAGCAATGGGCATATGCCCGGGTTAACGCATTTTTGCAAGCGGTTAGGACTGGCAGATATCCGAGCAAGAAATTCGACACTGATTTGCTGCCGGATGGTCACCCGCTTAAAACTGAGGTACAATCTGACGACGAGAGGGGTCTTGTGATGGATAGACACATTCAAAAGGTTGAAGAAACTGATGACGCCTATGTCATCACGTTTGGAAAAGCGGATATGGCGGAGCCGGTTGCTATGACCGCAGGCGACAAAGAAGACGAGGATGATTATTCTCGCTTTGATCGGTCGTTGCTGACCTTCCGCGCAACAGACACAGAGATGATGGACGAGGACGACCGCCGAGTGCGGATGTCTCTATCATCGGAAGAGCCTGTCGAGCGTTCGTTCGGTATGGAGGTTTTGCGTCATAGTGACGATGCGGTCGATCTTGGCCGTATGAACAGCGGTTACGCACCGCTGTTGCTGGATCACGATATGACAAAACAGATTGGCGTGGTCGAAAGGACCTATCTAGATCAATCCGCTCGACGGTTACGGGCGGTGGTGCGCTTTGGAAAGGGTGCGCTGGCTAGAGAGATTTATGACGACGTCAAAGATGGTATCCGAAGCAATGTCAGCATCGGTTACCAAATACGCGAAATGGAACCAAAGAACGACCGGGACGGGACGGTCTCGGTCTCCGCGTGGGTTCCGTATGAAGCCAGCATCGTGAGCGTTCCGGCGGATGCGTCTGTCGGTGTCAATCGCGCCGCTGAAATCCAACCCGTGGTGAAAAAGGAGGTCAAGATGACCGAAGTAAATCACGACGAAATCCGCGCGGAAGCAGCCGAGGCAGCAAAGCGCGAGTTTCAAAAGACTGTCGGCGAGATCACATCGCTCGCAGTAAAGCACAACCGCCGCGATCTTGCGGACAAGGCGATCAAGGATGGCCTGTCTGTCGATCAATTCCGTGGTGTTCTGCTAGAAGCAATCGGTGAAGGCAAGCCGCTAGAGCAAGCTGCCGGTGCTGTCGAGATGACCGCAAAGGAGCAACGCGAATATTCGTTCATGAAAGCTGTCCGTGGCATTGTCAACGGTTCCGGCTTGAATGGTCTTGAAGCGGAAGTTAACGACGAGATCGCTAGTCGGATGGGCCGTGCCGCGCGTGGGTTCTATGCGCCAGACAGCTTTTGGACTGGCAAGCGTGACCTGACCGTCGGCACTAACTCTGCCGGTGGTTTCTTGAAGCCAACCGATCATTTGGGTAACGAGTTCGTAGATGCTCTACGCGCTCGTTTGGTCATGAACGATCTGGGGACCCGCTTTATGTCGGGCCTGAAGGGTGATGTTGCCATTCCGAAGCTGGCGACCGGTGTGGCTGCCGGGTTCGTGGCGGAGAACGGCGCAACGTCTGAAGTCAATGCTACCTTCGCGCAAGTGACTATGTCACCGAAATCGCTGGGAGCATTTACTGACGTTTCTCGTCTTTTGATGATCCAGTCTGATCCGTCAGTCGAGCAAATCGTTCGCGATGACCTTCTGAACAGCATCGCTCAAAAGATCGAAGATGTTGCTATCGAAGGTGGCGCATCGAATGAGCCGACTGGCATCACCGGAACCAGCGGCATCGGTAGCGTTGCCATCGGAACCAACGGTGGCGCTATGACATGGGCAAAGGTCACTGATTTAGTCAAAGAGGTCGAGGTGGACAACGCCGCGATTAATGCGAACACTCTCGCATATTTGACAAACCCGAAGGTGAAGTCGCATTTAGCGTCCACATCGAAGGTCGCCTCGACCGATAGCGTAATGCTCCTTGATGCGCCGTGGAATTCACTTTACGGGTATGATCTTGCGGTGACCAACAATGTTCCTTCTGATCTAACTAAAGGCTCGGGAAGCGCTCTGTCAGCTATCATCTTCGGCGATTTCAGCCAGCTTATGATCGGCTTCTTCTCGACGCCTGATGTCCTTATTGATCCCTTCACCGGCGGCTCGTCTGGTGCGGTGAGGATCAGAGTGATCCAAGAAGTGGATATCGCCGTCAGACATGCTCAATCGTTCGCGGCTTGCCTCGATATCGTAACCTAATCTTCCTGCTGGGGCGGCTTCGGTCGCCCCAGCATCCATGAGGTGAACAGATGATTATCAAATGCACTAGAGACGTTCTGATCCAAGGAACCGCATATGAGGCGGGTTCAGTGGTCGAGACAACTGAAAAGATCGCCTTGCAATTGATCAATATGGGCAAAGCACAGCCGGACGGTGATGACGCGGCCGATAAAAAAGATCGCGCCGTCGGTCTGACCACGAAAAGCGCTGCACCATTGCTGAAGCGCGGAGCTAAGAAAAAGGCGAAATAGATGGCGGTCGAGAGTGCAGCGGATAGGGCAATCTTCCTCGATGTCGATGATTTCGGCAGCGCTGCAACTTACACGCCAAGCGGTGGATCAGCCGCGACTGTAAATGGCATTTTTGACAACGATTTTCTAGAGGTTGATGCTGGCGGGGGAGTAGGTGTAGCTTTGCAGCAACCACGGTTTGTCTGCCGGACTGCCGACGTTTCGACGGCTTCGGAAGGGGATGCAATAGTCATTAGCTCGGTGAATTACACTATCCGCATCGTGCAAGATGACGGTACTGGCATGACGACACTGGTACTGGAAAAAGATTGATGGCCCATGTCCGGCAACAAATTAGAGCCGCAATCGTTACGGCGCTGACGGGGCTAACGACTACCGGATCGAATGTCTTTCGGTCTCGCATCTATCCGCTAGAGAGCGGCAAACTGCCGGGGTTGTGTATTTTTACGCGATCAGAAGCGGTCGAGTTTGATACGTTAACGATATCGCGATCAATCAATCGCGTTTTAGAGGTGACCGTGGAAGCATATGTTTCGGCAACAGCCAACTATGATAACACGCTCGACACAATCGCCGTGCAAGTCGAAGAGGCTTTGGCGGCGGATGTCACGCTGGGGGGCCTGTCAAAAGATTTACAGGTTACAGCGTTTGAAGCCGATTTCGCGGGTGACGGTGAACAGCCGGTAGCCGTGGGGCGCTTCACCGTGACGGTGCAATATCGCACCGCCGAAAGAGATGTTGAAACTGCCGCATAGGAGATAAAAATGGCAACTTTCAAAGGCAATGAAGGCACGGTGTTAAGCGGAACCAACGCCGTCGCCGAAATCCGCAGCTTCACGGTCAACGAGACTGCGGATGTAATCGAAGACACCACAATGGGCGATGCGGCAAAGACCTATGTCGCCAGCTTCAAAGACGCGACCGCGACCGTGGAATGTTATTTTGATGACACTGATACCAATGGGCAGGCGACCTTTGACGTCGGCGCTTCTGTTACTGTCAATTTTCAGATGGAAGGCAACACGTCTGGCGATCACAAGCTGTCTGGCACTGCACTGATTACCGGCAAAGACGTCAGCGCTGCCGCTGATGGCATGGTCGAGGCAACATACACCATGCAAATCACTGGCGGTCTGACTGAAGGCACAGTCTCCTAATGTCGCTTGGTCAGAAGATCGCTGAAAGGCGGCAGAAGCAAGCGCGCGTCATCAATGTTCCAGAATGGGGCGAGGATGGCGCGCCTTTGCAGATTTACGTTTACCCGGTTACGGCTGGCGATCTGCATAAAATTCAGAAGAAGCACAAGAATTTTCTGAACGATATGACGATTGACGGCATGGTCGATCTGATCATTCTGAAAGCCGGGGATGCTGATAATAATCGGCTCTTTACGCTTGCCGACAAGACGCATTTGATGGATGAGCCGTTGCCGGTGATTTCGTCAATCGCTGCCGAAATGTTTGCTGATGTTGATGGCATCGAGGTAGCGGAAAAAAACTAAAAAGCGATCCCTTGCGCTATAATGTGATGGCGTTAGCGGATCGTTTGCACAAGACGCAGGCCGAGATCGAGGAATTGACGCTATCCGAGATGAACGAATGGTTCGCATATTTTAAGGTTGTGGAAGATGGCAAATCAAAATCTTAAAATCCAGATCACGGCCATCGACAGAACGAAAGCGGCATTTCGCGGGATCGCAGTGTCGCTCGGCAAGGTCCAGAAGGCGTTATTTAGCTTTAAGACAGCGATTGTCGGGGTGGTCGGTGCCGCTGGCTTGGGCCTACTTGTCAAATCCTCGCTGGACAGCATCGACGCGCTTGGCAAAACAGCCAGCAAGCTAGGCGTCACAAGCCAAGAATTACAAAAACTTCGATTTGCTGCCGAATTAGCAGGTGTTTCGACGCGCACGACCGATATGGCGATCCAGCGATTTACGCGCCGTCTGTCTGAAGCCGCTGTTGATACCGGAGAAGCAAAAAACGCGCTGATCGAGCTAGGGCTAAACGCTAGAGAATTGGCAAAACTGCCGCTCGAAAAGCAAATGCTCGAACTGTCGGCGGCTTTCGATAAAGTCGAGGATAGCGGTGATCGCGTACGTTTGGCCTTCAAGCTATTCGATAGCGAAGGCGTTGCGTTCATAAATACCCTAGAAGGCGGCAGGGACGCGCTACAGGCCACGCTGGCCGAGGTTGATGATCTCGGCATCGCTTTATCGTCAGTGACCGTCAGAGGCGTCGAGAGGGCGAATGATGCGTTCCTTCGGTTAGGCTCACTGGCACGCGGCGTCCGTGACAGCGTGGTCGGTGCACTAGCTCCAGCGTTTGAAGAACTAGCCGACGCGATCCGCTTCAATGTTTTGGAAGCGATCAAAGAGGCTGGCGGCGTAGAGCAATTTGGACGTGACCTTGCGCTGACAATTGTTCGGATTTTCCGCGATGCCGCTAAGGCAATTCAGTCCTTTGTCGATCTGACTATCCGCAAGCTAAATGAGGTTTTAGATTTCACGCGCGAGATTGGCGAGGCGATTGGTAACGATTTCATCGCTTCCATAGAGCGCATCGACACTGTCGATCTCGGCCTGATTGGGGTGTTTGAAAACATCGAGATCAAAATTCAGGAAGCCACGTTTGCGGCCGAAAGGGCCAAAGACGCGCTAGGGGATGTCGGGCAAGCTGGCGGCGAAGCAGCTAAAAAGGTAACCGAAGGCTTCGATTTTGTCCGAATGAAGCTCGACGATGTCAAAAAGAACGGCATCAACGCGCTAGAAGACGCGCTGGTCGATGTGGGATCGCAAACACGGTCACTCAAAGAAGCGTTTTCCGATATGGCCCGTTCGATCCTGCGCGATATTATGCGGATGCAAATACGGCAAGCCATTACGCTACCTTTGGCGCAAGCACTGGGACTTAGTGTCCAGCCGCGTGCTATGGGTGGTCCAGTGACCGCTGGTCGGCCGTATATGGTCGGAGAGCGCGGACCAGAACTGTTTGTTCCCGGCAGAAGCGGCAGCATTGTCCCGCATGGCGGAATGGGCGGCGGCGTCACGGTCAACCAGACAATTAATCTGACAACCGGCGTTAGCCAGACGGTTCGCGCCGAGGTGCTGAACATGCTCCCGCAGATCGCCGATGCGGCTAAGGGTGCGGTGATCGATGCGAAGCGCCGTGGTGGTTCTTATGCGGCGGCGCTGGGGTAAATTATGACAATCTCTTATCCTCTTAGCACACCGACGTCCGGCATCGCTCAAATTAACCTGATCGCGCGGAATGCGACCGCACTGACGCAATCGCCATTCACCTACGCGCAACAGGTGCAGCGGAACACGGGCGCGCGCTGGGAAGCGGACATTGTTTTGCCGCCCATGAAACGCGCAACAGCCGAGCCGTGGGTGACCTTCTTGACTAAACTTTATGGTCCATTCGGCACATTCCTCATCGGCGATCCGATTGGGGCCACAGCGCGGGGATCGGCAAGCAGCACACCGGGCACGCCTCTGGTCAACGGTGCATCACAGACGGGCGACACGCTCTCAATCGATGGGCTGCCGGCATCTGCTACCGGTTATCTGAAAGCAGGCGATTACATACAGCTCGGATCGGCGGCAACTACGCAGCTTTATAAGGTCCTCGATGATGTGGATAGCAATGCTAGCGGACAGGCAAATCTCACAATCTGGCCCGATCTGCGGTCCAGTCCAGCGAATGATGCGACCGTCGTCGTGGCAAACGCGAAAGGACTGTTCCGACTTTCGACTAGTGCCTCAAACTGGACAATCGGAACTGACGGTTTCTATTCAATTGCATTCGGAGCGGTCGAGGCACTATGACGCGAACAGTAACGACAGCCGTGAATAACGAACTGACGGCGGCCAAACTGTCGCCTTTTTTTGCTGTCGAGATGGATTTTAGCGACGGCATCGTGCGGCTTTGGACGGGCTATGGGTCGATCACCATCGACAGCAATACGTTTTTGGCTGGTGGCGATATCCTGTCCGTCTCTTCGATCAGCGAAAGCGGCGAGGTGCAGGCGAACGGCGTGACCATCATGCTCTCCGGTCTTAGCACCAGCTTGGTCGCATCGGCACTGACCACGGCGTATCAGGGACGCGATCTTAATGTTTATGTCGGCGTTCTAAATGCGAGCGGCACAGTTATTTCTGATCCAATCAAAGTTTTTGCTGGCAAAATGGATGTGATGACCGTCGAGGACAACGGCGCAGATGCGCAGATCAATGTGACTGCAGAGAGCAAGCTGATTGATCTGGAGCGAAGTCGCGCACGGCGTTACACTAGCGAGGACCAGAAGATTGATTATCCAAACGATAAAGGTCTGGATTTCATCGCCGGTCTACAGGACAAGACTGTCGTCTGGGGTAGCTAGATGGGTTTTTTCAGCAATTTCATAAAAGCGCTATCTGATCCCGTCAATCTTGCTGTCGCGGCGGTTTCTACAGCCGTACTAGGTCCTATCGGCGGTTATACCGCATTACAGTCATTTGGTGTTCGCGCCGCCGTCAGCGCCGCTCTTTCGTCAGCATCACAGAGCCTATCACCAAAGCCAAAACTCGGAGATTTTGTATCATTCTCGTCTGATGCCAGTGGTCGGACGCAACTTGTCAAACAGCCGATAACGTCTCGGCGTGCGGTTTATGGGCAGACAAGGGTTTCGGGGCCGCTGGCGTTTATGGGCACAACAAATGATGATAAATTTTTGCATTTGGTCGTCCTGTTGGCGTCGCACGAAATTCAAGCTGTCGATGCAATTTTCCTCAACGAAGACAGAATTTTTATCGGCACTGGCGATTTAGTCACCAATCCTGATCGTTATCAAGGCAAAGTCAAGGCACAATATAGGCTAGGCACAACAGATCAAGCTGCCTTGCCCGATATGGTAAGCGACATACCAGAATGGACGAATGAACATCGTTTGCAAGGGATAGCTTATTTATATATCAGACTGGAGTTTGATGCTGACGCTTTCCCGAACGGGATACCTAACATTTCTGCCTTAATTAAAGGCAAAAAACTATATGATCCTCGAACGACTAATACATCTTATAGTGAAAATGCAGCGCTTGCGATCCGTGATTACCTGACAAACGGCAGCTATGGATTTTCGGCAGTGGCAGCCGAGATTGATGACACAGCGTTTCAGACAGCCGCCAATATCTGCGACGAAAATGTCACCCTCGTCGGTGGAAGCACACAGCCGCGTTATGAATGTCATGGGACAATCGATAGCGCTACCGCGCCGAGACAGATTTTAGAGGGTTTGCTGTCATCCTGCGGCGGCATTGTAACTTTTACTAACGGTAAATTTGGTATCAAGGCGGGTAAATATGTTAGTCCGACCTTAACTCTAACAAATGACGATCTTCGGGGTCCGATTGCGGTGCAGACCAAACGTAGTCGTCGCGATAATTTCAATATTGTGAAAGGCACGTTTGTCCCCACAAGTACAAACTATGTTGTGACCGATTACCCGGCTATAACTAGCAGCACATTTCAAACCGAGGATAGCGGTCTGCAACAAATTCTCGACTATGATCTGCCTTATACGCAGCACTCCGCGATGGCGCAGCGGCTGGCTAAAATAGCTCTATATCGCAACCGACAACAGGTGACGATGGATTATCCGGCCAATCTGAAGGCGTTCCAACTGTCGGTAGGTGATACCGTACAGGTGACGAACGACCGCTTCGGTTTTAGCTCCAAGGTGTTTGAGGTCGCTGAATGGTCGCTGGTCTTTGAGGGCAGCGATAACGGCACCACGATGGGCGTCGATCTCATGCTCCGAGAACTGGCGTCGAGTGTTTTCGATTGGAATGCCGAAGAGGCTGATTTCCTGCAAGACAACAGCACATTGCCAAATCCGTTCCAGCTACCCGCGCCATCGATGACCGTGACAGACGAAGTCAGAGCGTTAAATCAGACGGCTATTTCGGTTCTTAAGGTCGAGGTTTCTTCACCATCGATTTATGCGAAGCAGTTTGAAGTCGAAGCCCAAAAATCTACTGAAACAGAGTTTACTTCGCTCGGCATTGGTTCTAGCAATGTTTTTGAATTGTTAGATGTTGAAGATAATATCCTTTACACTGTTCGCGCTCGCATTATCAACGGTTTGGGTGTTCGTTCTGGCTACATCGTCAAATTCCACCAAGTCGTCGGCAAAACTGCGCCGCCAGAGGATGTGACGAATTTTAGCGTAAACATCATCAATACCGAGGCCCATCTGTCGTGGACGCCGGTCGGTGATGCTGATCTCTCGCACTATCACGTCCGGCACGCCAGAGAAACGACCGGAGCGACCTATAGTAACAGCATTGATCTAGCGCCAAAGGTATCGCGTCCAGCAAATACAGTGATCGTCCCGGCGATGACAGGAACTTATTTTATCAAAGCTGTCGATAAACTAGGGAATGCCTCGACCAATGCGACGAGCCAAGTCGCCATCATCGAGGATATCAAAGGTTTGAACGCAGTGGCGACAACCACGCAGCATCCAGCATTTAGCGGCACTAAAACCGGCGTAGTCGTGGTCGATAATAAGTTAAAGCTGAAATCTGCGATCAATTTCGATGCACTGACAGGAAACTTTGACGACGCGGAAGGGTTGTTCGATGGTGCTGGTGGTAACACAGGGACAACTGGAACCTATGAATTTGACAACCATGTTGATTTGGGCGGCGTCTTTACGAGCCGGGTCACCGCCACGGTGAATGTCGCCCGTGTTGATTACGTCGTGCTGTTCGACAGCCGCGAAGGATTATTTGACGATGCTGTCGGCACATTTGAGGGCGACGTTCAGGCGTTCGATGATACAAATGTCGAACTGCAAATCGCAGTAACAGATGACGATCCAGCGGGATCACCCACATATACTGCATTCAAGCCATTCTTCGTGGGTGATTACAAAGCGCGCGCTTTCAAGTTTAGAGCGATTTTGACAAGTACAGACGAGCAAGCCACACCAGAGGTGAGCGCACTATCAGTGACCATCGATATGCCGGACCGGACTATTGCGGTCGGAGATACTGCATCGGGTGCAGGCGCTAAAGCGATTACATTCTCACCCGCCTTCAAGGCATTACAAGGCATCGGAATAACGGCGCAGAACTTAAATTCAGGCGATTATTATGCTATAACAGCAAAGAGCGCCACGGGTTTCACCATTACGTTTTTCAACAGCAGTAACACGGCGGTCGATAGGACGTTCGATTTTGTCGCTAAAGGATATGGAGAGGTGGCAGCATGAGCCAGCATGATTTAGACATTGCCAACCAAGGTTTCCCGGCCACCCGCGCCGATCTTAACAACGCTCTCAAAGCGCTGGGTAGCACTAATTCTGGTGCAACAGCGCCTTCCACAACTTATGCAAACCAGCTTTGGTATGACACTGCAAACAATATTCTTAAAATTCGAAATGAAGACAACGATGCGTTTATTAGCTTGTTAACGCTGGATCAAACAAACGACAACATCGAAGCCCTTACTGTAAACGGGACGGTGACGACCGAAAAGGTGGAAAGTACGTGCGCGGCTGGTGATAGTAATCAAGCGCTTCTGGCCTATCACCCAACAAGCACATCGACACGAAATATAGCCAAATTTCAATCAAACGTCGGTAGCACCCAAGCTGACGTTGTTACGATTGGCTGTGACGGGGGCATAGAGGCCGTCGGTGAAATCACAACTACAAATGCGATTTCGCAAAACAGCAACAGTATCCGCACAGTTATAGGCAATGATGGTGGCTCTGCCACTTTTGGCACGTCAACAAATCACCAAATCAAACTCTTTACTAACAATACCAATGTGGCGACTCTCACTACTGGTGGAGCGTTGCTTATAAATCAAACAACTAATCCTGCTGGGAATATGTTTCGGGTGACAGAAACCGCTGGTAACTCGACCACGACTATTATGACTACCAGCACGTCATATGCGACTACTCTCGAAGGTGGGTTTGTTCAAAGAGCGGGCAATTCAGCTTATTCATTCCAGCTTTACTATTCATCTGGCGGTGGCAATCTTAAGTTTAATTTCCGAGGCGATGGCGAGGCATTTGCGGACGGTAGTTTCACTGGTGGCGGCGCTGACTATGCAGAATATTTTGAGTGGGAGGACGGTAATAGCAGTAACGAAGACCGTCGTGGTTACAGTGTCGTTCTTGTAAATAACAAAATCCGCAAGGCAACATCATCTGATGCGGCGGCAGATATAATCGGCGTTGTTTCGGCAAATCCTAGTGCGGTGGGTGATGCGGCTTGGAATAACTGGTCAGGCAAGTATTTGCGTGATGATTTTGGTAGTTACGTTATTGAAACTCACACATCTACTAAATGGTCTGAAGATGTCACTGATGAGGATGGCATTGTCACAACAAAACAGCGTGATTATGAAACTGATCAAATCCCGTCCGATGTCACTGTTCCTGCCGATGCTGTAGTTTACACTAAAGATGACAAAGGCAACATTCTGACACGCCGCAAGATAAACCCAGATTATGACGAAACCCTGACATATTTACCACGCGAAAATCGTCAGGAGTGGGATACCATCGGCATGGTTGGGAAACTACGACTTCGCGTTGGTCAGCCTACCGGTGACCGTTGGATTAAAATGCGCGA
>CEPH01086852.1_pt1 | contig 15808 bp, 21 predicted proteins | sample 530571 | NCBI WGS metagenome assembly CEPH01 (sample SAMEA2620413, study PRJEB7988) | marine metagenome | biome: marine biome (ENVO:00000447); feature: surface water layer (ENVO:00002042); material: "saline water (ENVO:00002010), including plankton (ENVO:xxxxxxxx)" | depth 5 m | reverse complement strand
CTGCTGCTGCTGCTGGTTTTGATTTCCTTGTTGCGCACCTTGTTCCTGTTCGGGAGCACCTTGTCCTTGTTGCTGACCCTGCTGCTCTTGTCCCGGAGGGGGTCCCATTTGAGCCTGAGCCTCCTGCTGTAAGAACTGAGACTGGATCTGGTAACGTGTCTGTATAAGCATTGACTCGCCCTGCGACTCAGCCTGGGCAACCATGTTCTCTCTTTGCTGCTTAGCAAACTTCTTGGCCTCCGAAGAAATTAAGTCCTGCTCATTATCGAAATTGAAGTCTCGACTCTCTAAGAATGTTCTTCTAGATATCATCCCCGCATTAGCTAAGTTCAGGTCGAAAGATGCTCTCTGGATATCATCTGCCATCTTGAACGGCTTGAACCGTAGAGGAATCTTAGGGATGTCTAAGAAGGCCGAAACCTTGTCTCTGATAAAGCATACTAATCGAAGCATGTCTTGACGATTTCCAAGGAACTCATTCTCCAATGCGCGAAGGTTTACAGATGCTCCGCTGTACTGCGCCTCCCCGTAGAAGAATCCGGTGGGAACTCCCATGCCCGCGATGATCTGGTCGTTGTAGATCCTGATCTCTTGGTGCAGTAGTAAGCTCCTGCCCTGACCACCAATCATTTGGTACCCGACAGGAACAGGCATGACGGGGATGTGATTGTTATCCAATCGCCACTTTTTAATCTGTGACTCAACCTCGTTCTGCCAGTCCTGTAGATTAATTTGCGCGTACGGGTTGTTACCATCAGCTGTTATCTGAGGGAACATTACCCGCATGGGTACAATGTGCTCTAAAGCCACGGCCTCCTGCGCTTTACGAAGAACTTGTAGAAAGAAGATATCCTTGAGGACAGGGAGGATTAGTGGTGCGCCCCACCCGTTATCGGAAGGTTCACGTGAAACTGAAGGACGCTTAGAATGGAAAAGCTTATCTCCCTCTAACAGGATAGCTTTCTTTTTTCGGATGGCCTCAATGAAAGCCTGGGGAACAACCTCAATAACCTCTGGTTTTCCGAGCATGATGTCATTTCGTAAGTGCTGAGGCATTGTGTAGTAGTACAGCTTCTTACCAGTAACCTCATTGTTACGGATAGTGATTGACTTTGGATTCCACCGAATGAGTTTTATCTTATCTGCTGAACGGACAGGCTCGTCCTTAACCTCGGCTGGTCCATGATGGCCGCAGTTCTTACAATCCAGGTGGAACTTAAAACCTTTCCACTTGTAGCCGGCATTACGTGCTTCGTAGTCAGACCCACAATTGTTACAGATTAAGATCTTCTTGAATGGGAAAGAGACGCTAGTAAAACTATTTCCGTATGTATATCTGTCTAGATTTGTCTCGATGAGGAACTGTCTCATCAAGAACGTGTCCTCGAACAGCCCCTTATATAACTCGGTAATACCTTTGTTATCGTCCTCGTAAATCAAGTCGGTAATTGGATAAGTCGCTAGTTTATTAGTGACCGCACTGATCAAAGGGTTTGTTAGCTGGTAGTAACTACACCAGTCAAAACACCCCTTGATAGTCTTGGGGATGTAGTTTTGCGCAACGTCAAAGAATGGGCTTGGGTAGAAGGACTCTGGTCGGCCTACCGCTTTAGCTCTTGTTTTTGAAGAGCCTCCCAATGAGTATCTTGAAACTGCCATAAGTTATAACCCTCTTAAGGAATAAGTTTTTTCAGTTGAGACAGCAGCATCCTAGAGGTGCTCTCCTGAAAGTCCCGCACCGAGTATGACTTCATCAACTGTACGTCATCAATGTTCTGCCCATCGAACTTTGGTATAGCTGCCGACTTGAACGAATTCATGACCCTGCTTTGTGAACTACCTACGAAGGGTTCGATAAACTTATTGCAAGGCTCCAGTGTCCCAGGCCCATAAACCATACCATAGTCAAGCATGGAAGCACCGCAGTACTTAATTACTTCATCCGAAAAAGGAACGTCCTCTTTAACCTGTCTCAGCACATCTAAAGCAAAGGCTGCTCTATGTGGAGATGGTTTCTGGATCATATCAAAACGGGGGCTAGAGCCGACAAGACCCGCACACACGTTGTCAAAAACTTCCCATCTTTTATATGGGTAGTCACTCACGTGGGCAGTCCTAATAGCCTGAATCTTGTTCTTATTAAGGTCAGAAACACTTCCGCCCCAGGTCTTCTTTATCTCAACCCAGCATGTCTCAGGCTCCCAAGCCAGACAGTCTGGTCCGAACTCAGAGATCATAAGAAGGTTCAGCACCAGCGGGTGTGTATCCCTGTGTGTGAAAGCAGATTTAGGTGTTTTCGGTCCGGTATAGTTTGATTCAACCTTCATCAACGTCAATCATCCGTGCGATGGCTTTCTTATGGGTGACAGGCAGACTAGACAAAACACCCGCAGGATCAGCCTTAAACTCACCTGCGAAAGAGTCCCCAAAAGCCTCAGTAATCTTTTCTTCGCCACCACTGTTAAACCAACCGTTCACCGTGTCGGAGCTATACTCTTTACCACCGACCTCGACAAGACCACTTACACTAGCGTTCTTCTCAACACTGTTCCCATAAACAGAAGCAAATGAGTCAGGTATTACTCGGTTATACTGGTGCGTGATAGCATGCTGGACGTCGAAGTTATACAACGCCTCCGCAACATCTTCAGCGTTAGAAGTATTTGCCATCTCAGCGATTTTGTCCAGTTCAGTGTTCGCTTCTTCATCTACAAGAAGCATCTTTCTGAGGTCCAGAGACATTTTGAAGTCGCTACCAATATCAGCGGACGCGTACTTCTGGATATCGTCAGACAGAAGATTAAACACATCCGCACTGGCTTCCTTGACCTGCCATGAAAGACGCCGCTTCCCTCTTGGGCTCAAACCAGCAAAGGCGTTCTCAACAATCTCTACAGAGTCGTCATTGTTGAGTCCGAAGAGCCTCTCAAGTGAGGTATCTTCAGCCTTATCGCTGTATCCAAGCTCCATAGATGCTGACTTAGTCAGTTCTTCTGGGGGCGTAAAGCCAAAGGTCTCCAATGCCGTGTGGATTTTAGCAGCAGCTGTTTTCTGAAGTTCCTCTGGCAGGCTTGTCCCATGGTCGGAGAAGTATAATGCGCTGGCAAGCGTGTTCCCCGCATCAACAACTGGATACTTGTATTGTCGCCCCTCGTCAGTGTCAACGACCAAAGCGTAGTCATCTTCGTAACGTTCGTTTGTTTCACTTAGGTCTACAGCGGTCTTAATAACCGGCGGTACACCTTTTTCGGCAAATGCTTTCTTGAGCAGAAGCCCGTCGTCGTCATAGTGGTCTAAAACACCATTCAATTTCATGTCTCTATCCTCACAAGGGAGCTAAGGTTTTTGGTATAAGCACTTCGGCATCAATAGGGGTGCCAATTGTTAAATTTCTACAAGGAGATACATCATGACTGATGATACTAATAAGGAACTAAAAGTGGAAGTTCCCACCGAATTCGATGTGAAGAACGAATCTATCAAAGCACTTGTACATGGTATACGACAGGGCATTGAGCACCTCTTCAACAGTTATGGCTCACACGTTAGTAAGCCTGCACCCACAGTAACGGTAAAGGTTCCCACGGTAATCGTTGACCCAGAACAGAATACCACCGAAACTGTATACGAAGATACCAAGAATGAATCAATAGACGAATAGGGGATTTCATGGCAGACACCGGTACTACGCATCTGTGTGAGCTTCTCATAAATATCAGATCAAGTAGAAAGTACTCATTACGCAAGATGGCGCAGGTATGCGGTGTAAGCCGAGAGTCTATTCGTAAATACGAAATGGGCAAACTGATACCCTCGAATCAGACATTGAATACAATGTTTGATAATCTGGGCATCGACCCTAAAGAGTGTCGAGAAGCACGTCAAGTCCTACTCTCAGTGTACCGAACGAGGCAGCTGAGAGAGGGCGGAGACGCTCGATCATGTGGGCCATCTGCGCAATTGGAAATTGTTAACCTAGTTTCAGAAGACGAACAACTTGACGGTAAAATAGAGAGTATCGTTAATCTTTTCTTTGAGCAGGTTGCGCCAGACAGGAAGAACGAGAGCCTTGAGTTCTTCTTAAAATCAAAAATTAAAGGCATACTCAGGAGTTAAAATGGGGCGTTATAGAACGCCCGAGACACTGCAAAATTATTTCCCTGAAGAGGACGGTGGTCGTGCTGGAGACGGTTCGGCCTTTTTTTCTTTCGACATGTGGATACCGCTCGATGCGGTTCGGAACGTTGATGCGGTGCTTCGGGCAGCTACATTCAGTACGGTAAACTCACGTACTGGAGAAACATCCAGTATCTGTCTCGGCAGAATACAAAACAACCACGTGGTGGTAGCGAGACACCTCTTCACGGAAGAAGAATGGTCCGAGCGAATACCACCCTACTCTAAACCCCACGTAGACTTTGAGCATTTTGACTTCGGTGACAAGATCAAGCCAAGAAACCCTGCTCAACAGTCTGCTTGGGATGAGTTCTCTAAGGTCGATCACGGGGTTCTAAATCTAGCTTGCGGTAAGGGTAAAACCGTAATGGCGCTAAAAAAGATAGCGCAGCGCGGCCATCCAGCCATTGTTATCGTCAATAACACGGGTCTTATGGAGCAGTGGATTGAGCGTGCTTTGGAGTTCCTTTCGGTCACCAGAGAGGACATAGGTATAGTTCAGGGCAAGAAGGCTGAGTGGGATAAACCTTTGGTCATTGCCATGGTTCAGACCTTAGCCAACAGAGCAGTCAAAGACGACGTTCCAATAGAGTATCGAAAGCGGTTTGGAACAGTTGTGTTTGACGAGGTACACCACCTTTCAGCAGCAAAGTTTTCACTCACCGCCCCACTCTTCTACGGTTCTAGATACGGACTTACCGCCACACCCGTCAGGGAAGATGGGCTGGAGAACGTTTATTACTCTCAAATAGGCGGTATTTTTTACTCAGATGTGGAGAGTGATTTAGACGCGGACATCTATGTCAAAGAGTTGGACACGGATCCACCAATCGATCCAGCCGACATACAGGACGTCACAGGCGAGTTCAGTGCCGGCAAGCTATACAAATTCCTAGGCGAACAACGTCTAAGAAACGAAGAAATTATCGAGCTTGTGGAGAACGCTTTGCTCAAAAGGCGTAAAATAATTTGTCTCACTCATAGTGCGCAACACCCAGAAATATTGTCCAATCTTGTAGTGGACAGGAAGAACTGGAAGTCGTATAAGGTGGGGGTTGTAACAGGTGCTACTCCGGGTGAACATCGGACTGACATTATCAGTACAAGTGATGTCACCTTTGCGACTTTTCAAGTTGCCAAAGAGGGTCTTGATGCGCCTGCTTTAGATACCGTAATCTTTGCTACGCCCTTCTCAAGTTGGGGAGGTTTCCAACAAGGTAAAGGGCGTGTCGAGAGAAAGTACAAAGGAAAGAAATCGCCAATAGCCATCCTAATAGATGACAAAAGCATTTCACCTGCACATCGTATGTGCCAAAAGCTGAGGAGGAAGATTGCGCTTAGAAAGCTCAAAATCACCACAATCAAAGCTTGATCACATACAATTCAAGTGCTCAAATTGTACTGATTGTAAGCTTAGCTTAAATCGTAAGGTTGCTATACATGGCATGGGTTATCCGACCGCTCGTATAGTGCTGGTGGTTGATAGAACGAGCGTTCACGCTGCTGTCTCCGGAAACTTATTTGCTGGTAGAGAAGGCTCTATTCTCAACCACCTCGTACGACTTGCCGAACTAGACCCTAACGAGTTGTGGGTTACGCCATGCGTAGCCTGCCCTACTGAAAGGTCCGTACCTGGTAAGCGCCCAAAAGAAGTATTTAGTGCGCCCAAGCACGCAGCCCTGAAGGCTTGTTCTTCTAGGCTTCACGAAGAGATTAGGGCCATAGACCCAAATCTAATCATTGCTATGGGTCCATCATCGTACGCTTCACTTCGAGGCGAATCTAATTTCACTTCGTCAAAAGGACGTGTTGTAGAGGCAACCATCCGAGGGGAGGTCGTAGACTACAAACTCCCCATGATGGTGATTGACGGGGTCATGACACTCTTAAGGAGTGCTCAAAATCCTGGAAAAATTTGGAATAAGAACCTCGCTGACATCCGGTTAGCGCAACGCATATCAAAGCAACTATGAAGGAGAAAAGAACAATGAATGACAAGGAAATCATGCAGTTGGTTTCTAAAACTGTAGGTGAGCTTGACGAGATCAGAGCTGGGCTGACAAAACTTAGCTTGGATAACGAAGAGCTATTTGAGAGCTACAACGAACTAGTGTCTATGTACAACGACAAGTGGGATGCGATTAGGAACCTGCTTAAAGAGGTTGAGGGCTCGGATGGAATCAGTATCGGAGCATTCAGCAGAGATCGTAAAAAAGTAACGACCAAGTACAAGCCGAGTCTTCTGCCTAACGAGGTCCTTACAGCACCGGGTGTTGTATCAGCTGTCGATGACAAGAAGATTGCAGAGCTTGTCGCTGCGGGTGTCATTGCGCAACATGAGGTCGAAGAAGCCACGTATGCTTATTCGCGCTCGCCTTCTGTGCGAAGCGATATTAAGCGGGCCCAGCTTCCAACCCTAAAGATGTCTAATGGCTGATTTAACAACCACTGTTGTCCTTACCCATGGTGGTAAGGACAGCCAGCAAAGTAAGGGATACAGGATGGAAGAAAGTATAGATGTAAAAAATCTACGGACAGAAGGCGGTGATACAGATACACCTGAGGCTCGAGTTACTCAGGCTGTATCTACTAAAATATCAGACGCTGTTTACTATGGTCAGGGGACGTGGGATAAGGTGCCCTATACGGTAGAAGTGTTTAGTAGTGTGTCGCTTGTGTGTGACCAAGAGCCGAGCAAGTTGGAGGAGGCGCAAAACAAAGCGCATCAACTAGCTTTTGAGAGCGCTCACGAGAGACTACAAGTCTCTCTGGTTGGTCACATCAACAACATAAGAAACAACCTGTACAAAGGGTATTTCGATGAAGATTAAATCGAACATCGATGAAATCATTTGTACGGGGGTTGTGATTGGTCCGGGTGCTCAAAGCCCTACCTCAGCAAGCTTTGGGTATCTATCCCAGGGCAAACCCTGTGGTCAGGTAGAGATAACAAACATCATGGACGACAACGTAAGAGATCGTGTCGACGCCCTTTTGGATGCTCTGGAAGACTATCTTGCAAGTCTTATTGGAGAATCCGCAGAGGAAGTCGAGGAGCGACCAAAAGAAATAAAAGGCCTTATCCAACAGGAGTTCTAGATGGCGAATTGGGAGCTACAACTAATTACTTCCATCGTTCGGGGTGACCAGCCTCCTAAGAACTTTGAGACATGCCTGCGTCAGGGAATACAGTTTAAGACCTTCAGTTCTATTGAGGCTAAAACGCTCTGGTCGGCTATCGAATCTCACTATACTCGCCCTCATAACTTTGGGTACATACCGAGTGAAGATAGTCTATCAGAGCAGTTCCCTAACTTAGACCTGCCAAAACCCTTAGAGAATCTTGTCGATCTATGCGAGAAAGTAAACACTGGTCACCTAAAGAGACAGGCAGACCGGCACATCAATAAGTATCTTGAAATACTCGACGAGGACCCCTTCAAGGCGGTGGCTGACTTACAGTCTGACCTTGCGGGTCTTCAAGAAGAGACGTCGTCAAACAGTGACGTTTCGTTTTCGAGAGTAGCTCTTCAGGAGTGTATATCTGATATCCAGAACACCATGACAGCGTCAGGTGTCACGGGTATGCCTTGGCCATGGGCACGTCTTAATGCCGCAACTGGCGGCATACAGGACGGTGACTTTATCATGGTCTGGGCGTTGCCTAAGAGCATGAAGACTTGGTTCGGACTTGTTATTGCAGCAGAGCTTCTTCGTACAGGAAGGCGTGTACTTGTCTACTCGAAAGAGATGACATGGGATGCTGTGCGGCGAAGAATCACGTCTATCATCGCTAAGGTTGACTACACCCGACTAAAGAAGGGCGATCTCTCTCAAGCAGAGCGAGCACACTATTTCGATTGTATCGAACAGTTAGCGTCTGAGGATTTCCCAGGTGAGCTATTCTTTACAAACGCAGATCGTGCGGATGGTTCCCCCGGTGGTCCGACTGAGATACGAAGAAAGATCGAGTCATATCGGCCTCACTTCGTTCTTCTCGACTCTGCTTACATGCTGGAGCTTCCAAACAGTGGGCACAATGCGCTTGATTGGAAACAGCTGAGTTTAGTTAACAGGCAACTGAAGCAGATCGCAAAGACTACGAAGATACCAATACTGGCTATTCTTCAGGAGAACGAGCGTTCCGCAATGAAGTATGCGAAGAGCAGAGGTACTGCTTCACTCGCAATGAACACAGGTGCGGTCATGGACTGCGACGTTGGTCTACGTCTTGTTTATCACAGCAAACGCAAGGAGATATCAATCCACTGTGCAGCTGCTCGTGAAACAACAGACGCGGGATTTACCATCCACGCAATCCCCGGCAGTAACTTCTCATACGCACACAACACGCTCCACAATGTTGGAGATGACTTTAGAGAAGAAGAGGAGGAAAACGCAGTTCAAGAAGTAGCAGATCCTGCACCGCAGGTAATCCAAAGCCCGTTCATGACACAATCGAGATCTGGCAGAGAGCGACCTGAGGATGAGTTCTCAGGAGACATAAGTGAATAGGTACGAAGTTATAGCAATCCTTTCAGAACACCTCAGAATTGAGGAAGATACGAAAGGAAAGGATAACCTTGCCGTTTACTGCCCCTTTCACAAGGACGGTAAAGAAACTAGTCCATCAATGTATGTATATGTCGGTGATACAACTGATACCAAGCATACTGGTATGTCGTTCTGTCACACGTGCGGTGATGGTTGGAGTCTGGGTAGCCTTCTAAAGAAGCTCGGTGTGAGCAGGAAAGTAATTGACGTCGTCAAACAATCCATAGATTACGCCGCTCCTAAGAAGCCTACGGGACTAAAATCAAGAACGTTGTTCGAATACCCCAGACTTCCTGAGCAGATACTCGGGATGTTTGAGTTCCAACCGAAGGCCTTGTTGAAGGAAGGCTTCGATTTAGAGACTCTAAAACACTTCGAGGTGGGATTCGACAGAACTCGTAAAAGGATAATATTCCCAATAAGGAATCATCACGGTGACCTTGTTGGTATGTCTGGGCGGACAACTCGTAATGAGAGCCCTAGATATAAGGTGTATAGAAGTGAGTTGTACGGGATAATACCCAACTACTCATTCAATAAGTCTTCTGTCTTGTGGAACTTAGACAAGATCTACCAGAGGCGGATGAACATCGGCAGCTCGCAGCCTGTTGTCGTATGTGAAGGATTCAAGGCTGCAATGTGGGTTGCGCAGTGTGGGTACGCTGACACTGTAGCGTTGCTGGGCACGCATATGAGTATGGAACAGGAGTTTCTTCTCAGACGTGTGGCTAACGACGTAATCCTATTCCTCGACAACGACGAACCCGGTAGGGATGCAATGCGAAAGATTGCCTCCCGAATGGGGGGCAGTGTACGCATAGCAAACTACAAAAAACTAGGGGCATCACCGGACGACCTTAACGAGGACGAGGTTCGTTTGGCCATAGAGAATGCTCAATCAATAACAAGGATGAAATATGAGAGAAGATCAAGACGGAAAAATCGATTTGCAAGGCTTTCAGGAGATGTTGAAGAAGCGTAGAATCCCTCCGCAGAAACGCAAATCATTACCCGGTAATAAAAAGAAGTTTAATAGTAGTGAGCCGCCTGAGTGGGTTGTTACTAGTCAGCTTCGCAAGAGTTACTTCAAGCCCGAAGAGAGTGTGCCAACACGTATCCGTGTAATCCCACGGGCAAATGGTGACTTGTTCTACGAATACTATCAAGCATGGGTAAAAGCCAACGGTAGAAACAGTGCGGTAATATCTAATGCTTGGAACGGTCAGCGCGAGCTGCCTTGCATGCTTTTTGACAAGTACTCAGAGACATATGAGAACGGTGGTGATGCCAGTATGTATGAGGCGCGTCGATACCAAGCTTGTACAGTTGTTGTTCTCGAGCACTTCTACAAGATTGAGAGGCAGGGTAAGAGCGGCCCTTACTACATCTACAAGCAGGCTCCTTCGCCTAACCGTTATGGTCAAGTGGTTGAGGACCCTGAGTTTGAGGGATGTCCAAAGGTATTTGGCAGGGTCCTTCACTGGAGTATGTACAACCGTCAGCGAGAGGAGTTCGAGAAGAACCTTGAGCAGGCATTGGGTATGTGCATTAACTGTAAAGAAGGTCAGGTTGAGGCCGTGAAGTTTTCATGCCCCAACTGCGCCAACGTATACGGTGATATTAGAGAGCACCAGATCCCAGCCGCCGAGCTGAAGTTCCTCAAGAGTGGTAAGAAGCTTGGTTGCACTGAGTGTGACCACGAGGATCCCCCGCTCGTCGAGCACGAGTGTGTTGTGCAGAAGGGTTACGGCTCGTCCGCTCGTTATGAGAAAGGCTGCGACAACCCAACGAAAGCAGAGGCTGGACAACCAATTGACTTGGTTATCCGCAAAGTACCTGCTGGCACTTCATACTCAATTGAGATCCTGGATGTAGATATTCCTCAGGATATTCCTGAGCTTCCAAGCATGCAGGAGAATCCCAAAATCTCAACATCCGAACCGATGGACTTTGACCGATTCTTCGGTCGTATGAAGCTTCGCGACCAGGCTTTTGCTCTGACTGGCGATGCTAATAGTTGTCCTTATGGTGACGATCTTGAAAGGCTGATCGACGAGTACTTCGCAGCCGCTCCTGACGAAGAGGACGCTGATAGCATCCCCTTCTAAAAGTCAACCCCAAGTCCCCCCAATACCTGCGTATCTGTTAACTAAGCGCATGGTGTTGGGGGGCATTTTTTTATGAGGTCATTATGGGACTATTCAACTTATTGCCTCCAGCAATAGCTGTGAAAGACATAGCCTTCGCTGAAGAGGTCGTTAATAGATTACAAGATAATAAAATACTCGCCTTCGACACTGAGACAACTGGGTTGTCGAGGTCTAGAGATAAGGCTGTGATTCTCGCTATCAGTGATGGTGAAGATCGGTGGGCAATCTGGCCGCAATGTTTCCATATTTTTAAGCCTCTGCTGGAAAACCCAGAACTAAAGCTGGTTGCACACAACGCAAACTATGACGCTTGGATGCTGAGAAATGTGGGTATCGATATCTACAGACACGCAAGTAGATGCCACTACAGGATGTACGACACGATGGTTATGCATGCCTTGGTTGATGACCAAGCAAAGCACGACCTGAAGTCGTTATCAAAAGAATACCTCGGTATTGAAATGGTTCCTTTCAAGCAGGTCTTCGGATCGCTAATGCGGAAGTACGCATTGCACGAGCTGCTGCTTGACCCAGAGAATGAGGAGGTTGTTTGCAACTATGCATCGCTTGACGCTTATGCAACCTACCACCTTGCAATCGCTCTGATGGAGGAGCTAAAGGGTTCTGTCATCGAGGGTATGGAAGACCCAGTATACAGCGATCTGTGGAGCTACTACATCTGTACGGAGGTGCCATTCACAAGAGTACTCTTTGAGATGGAGCTGAACGGTATCGAAGCATCTAAAGAAGAACTTCTTCAGCAAGCACCGGAGATGGAGCAAAAGCGTCTGGACATCCAGAAGTGGTTTGGTCGGAAGACTCAGCGACTCTTCATCAACCTAAACAGTACCGCTGAGATGGGTGACATCTTCTTCGGGCAGCTTGGTAAAAGACCCCTCTCCCATACACAGGAAGGTAAACCACAACTCAATAAGTCCTCGTTAGATACCTGGGCTCGGGATGGTTGTGAGTATGCGGAGAAGCTTTTGGAATACAGAGACTTAGACAAAAAGCTTGGGACGTACATCACCAACTTACTTGGTCACATATATAAGGACGGTAGAGTTCACGCTACCTTCAATCAAACTGGGGCGCGAACAGGCAGACTAAGTTCAAGCGACCCGAACATGCAGAACCAGCCTGGGTACATCCGCTCAATCTTCAAACCAGCAAATGGTTACAGATTGTTGGCAGCTGACTATGCCCAGTTGGAGATGCGTGTTCTGGCACACTTCAGTAAGGATGAGACACTTATTGATGCAATCAAAAGCGGTCAAGATGTCCACACTGCTACTGCCGCTCAGATGTTCAAAGTCCCGTACGAATCCATTATGGAAGCTCGTAGAAAGGACGATAATGATGAAGAGTTGTCCTCAAGCGACAAAGAGCTGCTTCAGTTCAGGAAAGGTGCGAAAGCAATCAACTTCGGACTGATGTACGGTCAAGGTGCTGGTGCACTATCTGGTACACTTAACTGCTCCTTGGATGAAGCTAGGGGATTGATTAGACAGTACTTTCGATCATTCCCACGCATCACTGAGTACTTCAACGTAGCCATCGACCAAGCTTTTAAGGATGGTTTCTCTAAGACAATCTTGGGGCGTAGAAGACAGCTACCGGGTATTCGCTCGTCTATCAAAAGCGAGCGTGCACAGGCCGAGAGACAGGTGAAAAACTCACCCATTCAAGGCACTGCGGCTGACATCACAAAGCTGGCCATGATCCGTTTGTATGAGGATGACTTTATCCACAACCTGGGCGTGAAGCTATTGCTTCAGATCCATGACGAGGTTGTCATGGAAGTGCCTGACCACGTAGTAGAGAATGATGATTTCAATAACCGCGTTGTCGACTTGATGATGCACCCCTTTACTTTCGACTTGGCAGTTCCTCTGGAAACATCAAGCAAGTACGGGGACAACTGGCTGGAGTGTAAGTGATGAGAGCAACAGTAACGATAACGATTGACTACGATGAGGCACAGTCCTCGTCAGATAAAGACATAGAGCGTTCGCTGAACTTCGCTGTTCAGCACTTAGCAAATAACGGCCTCCTCTCTGATGAGGAGTCGGTTGTCGATGAGTGGAGTTACCAAGTAGAAGTAACTCCAAACCGACTGGCTGGAGTGTAAATGACAGAAGTAATTGAGCACGAAGAAGTTCCCCGCGCAAAAAGGGAGATTGACCTGGCAGTGGAGGAGTTAGTCCTGCATCAAGAAACGGATCAGGTCGTAGGATTCTTAATGGGGATTGTACGTAAGGTTCAGGAAGGCGGCTACGTCTACAAAGACGGGTCGCCAAGCAAGAGAATCCTCAGTGAACATATTCGTTCTGGATTATAATCCAGTAATAGCTGCGAGACAGCAGTGTGACCAACACATCGTAAAAATGTGCTTAGAGACAGCTCAGATGCTCAGCACAGCTCTACACCATCACGGTATAGAGTCATCTTATAAACCAACACATATAAACCACCCATGCAATGTTTGGGCTCGGGAAAACCGAAGCAACTTCATGTGGTTGTGTGAACATGGTATTGAGCAATGTAGGGAGTACACCTCAAGGTACGGCAAGGTCCACAAGAGTGAGAGTGTGATCTGGTCTGCCATGTGGTGCTCTGATGGTCTGCCCGCAGGTGCGTTAACCCCTTTCGCGCAGGCTATGCCCGATCAGTATAAAAGCGAGTGCGCTGTAGATGCTTACAGAAAGTACTACTCAAATGAGAAACTTAAATTCGCCACTTGGCGTAGAAACAAACCCGGTTGGTTAACCGTGACCGGTAACAAGGAGGATTAAATGAGAGCACCTGGAGAGCTTTCCGGGCCGATGGGACTTCCTGTGTCCTACACAAAAGAACAACTATCCGCATTTAAGTGGGATGAAGAGCAGCGCATATTCAGAAGAAGTAAGCTCAGAACCAACTCTAAGGTTCAAACAGGACCTACAAGACGTTTTAGAGCAGCATCGCATTACTGGAAAACAAAAGAATATAAGGAGTAGACATGATAAAGACTAAGCTGAGCAAGAAGAAGTTGTTCGCTTCCCCTGAATCAGATGAGGCCCTAATGAGTTACATCGAGGGTCTTTCTGGTTCTGAAAAAGCTCTCGCTTACACCATATGCGGAATGACCTGGAACCGGGCTGTTGATAAATTGTCCGAGCTTGATTTCGGGTCCGTGGATGTGGAAGTAAATTCGACGGACGCTTTATGGATTACCGTGGGCAATATTAGTGTCCGCATATGTAGGTCGGACGAGGGTGCTATATGTGACATGTACACCCTTGGGGCCGAGAGTTTAGATGACTCTCATCTAGCGGGCTGCTATGCATTCTTTAACGAAGCCGAAGGATATGAGGAGGAAGAGGATGCAATCACAGGGCACCCTATTTGAGAACAACCAAGATCGGATATGGAAAACACCATCCGACTACGGTGGTTATGACCCAGTAGGACATTTAGTGCTGTATGCCAGAACTAGAGACAGCCGTAGGTCTGTAAATCATAACTATAAGGTTGCTTTAGATAATTTACTAAAGCGTAGTAAGGAGCTTCTATTACCAGATAATAATGAACTCGTATACGACTGGAGAGCCCGACATTGGGCATGTGGTTGGGTTGAATACATTATGATTAGCCCAGACGCCCCAGAGGGTATCAAAGTTCTCGGACAAGAGATACTTGACGAGATCGAAATGAACGGAGTCCTGGACCCTGAACTGTACCAAGAGGAACTATGGGACTACGCAGCTCAATACTTTGACGATCTCATCGCATCAGAAAAAAAGGATGTCGTTGAGCAAGTAAGGTCAGAGCACGGATTAGGCGAAGATGACGAGGAGGATATTTACAACGAAGTGCTACGGCACGTCATTGAAGTTATTTTGGAGGAATAAGGGAGAATGTTGTACTGGCAGAATTACAAAGGGACCGTAAAAACAAGGGGAGATGACGATCAAATTGTAGATAGTCCAGTATCCGGTACGAGGGCCGGGTACTGGGGCGTCCACAAAAACACGCACGACCGTAAGTGGTCTATCACACACACTAAAACCGGTCTTTATTTGCAGGATAATATGCGTTCAAAGAAACACGCTAAAGATTTGGTAGAGCATCTTAGTAAGAGCATATATGGGTTTGCTTACTTCTCGATGGACAGGCTTAAACGTAACCGTGAAAAGATATCAGAATCATTAACAGAATACTTCTGTAAGGATTGGCAAGACCGTAGTTAGGTCTTCTACGCCTCTTCGTTTGTAGGCATCATATGTAGATGAGACGCAAACACACATTCTGGTCTTTCTACGTTCTTAGATGCTCTGACGGCTCGCTGTACGCGGGAATCACTACCGACGTCAAGCGTAGGGTAAACGAGCACAACACCTCTAAAAGAGGTGCAAAATACACCCGGTCACGCAGACCAGTCAGGTTAGTCCACCAGAGGATTTGCCAGAATAAAAGCGAAGCTATCCTAAATGAAAATACTTTCAAGAAGATGAGAAAGCGCGAAAAGGAAGCTTTCATAAAGGAAAGCTAATCAAAAGTTAATCAAAAATTGGACACTTGGTTACTGCTCAAATAATAAGAAGCTCAGAGGATGAAGAATAAGGATGCGATGAGTGCTAACCAGATAGTTCGATGACAAAAAACCAACAGATAATATCTGCCGCTACAGACCTTTTTACTAAGATAACTTACTGTAAAGTAAGCCTAAGACTTGTTGCGTCTGCCGCGAAGGTAAGTCACTCACTTGTTCATAAAAATTACGGTACTAAGAAAGATCTTTTCAGAATCGTTCTAAACGAGCAAAGCAAAGATTTCATACAGGCAGTCAGGCTTGATCCCTCAAATCATCAGATAGCTTTGAGCGCCATGGTACTGTCACTTGTAAGTAACCGTAACCATAGTTTTATAGCACTACTCCAACAAGT
>CEPH01086798.1_pt1 | contig 15810 bp, 9 predicted proteins | sample 530571 | NCBI WGS metagenome assembly CEPH01 (sample SAMEA2620413, study PRJEB7988) | marine metagenome | biome: marine biome (ENVO:00000447); feature: surface water layer (ENVO:00002042); material: "saline water (ENVO:00002010), including plankton (ENVO:xxxxxxxx)" | depth 5 m | reverse complement strand
AGTTGTTCTTTAAGTCCTGATAATCTTCTTCGCCCGAAAGTCCGACCACACGGGCATTATTTCCCAATTGTTCAAAAACCTGAAAGTAGATTTTCTCCCTATCCGTTATAGATTTGTCGAAAGAGCGCTCATACTTTACATAGAGGAGCAGTAGCAGACTGCAACTAATTCCAATGGTGAGCCCAAGAATGTTGGTGGTAGAGACAACCTTGTTCTTCCACATGTTTCTAATGGCCAGCCGAAGATAATTTTTTAACATACCGTTGTTCATTTATTTGACCTGGACACTTCTATGCCAACACAATACCAAAGCCACTACCCTCTGCAAATCAATTTGTTATGAATAAAAAAACAAATACAACCATTTATCAATGTCCAGCATCATAACAGAACTGCCCAAAAATGGGCACTTTTCAATAACTTGTCTCCACAATTCTTCCCCATGAAGCAAAAGGCCAAAATACTCATTCTCGATGACGACAACTACGTGTTGCTTTCGCTGCGCATACTCATAGAGCAACACTACACCGATGTTCGGGGCATTAACAACCCCGCGCAATTAGAAACTGCCCTTCAGGAAAATGATTTCGATGTGGTTGTGCTCGACATGAACTTTATGGCTGGTGACACCTCGGGCCGCGATGGGCTCAAATACCTCAGACAAATCAAAGAAGCCAACCCAAAAACTTCGGTGCTGTTATTAACTGCCTATGCAGAAATAGACCTGGCAGTTGAGGCTATGAGACTTGGAGCTTTCGACTTTTTGGTGAAGCCATGGGAAAACGAGAAACTCCTGGCCTCCATTAAAACTGCCTTTGAATTGAATGCCTCAGCCAGAAAGATTGAACAGTTGGAGTCCGGCAAGTCGGTATTGCTGCAAGAACTGAATGCCCCTTTTCATAATATTATTGGTGACTCTCCGGCCATTAAACAGGTGTTTCGGCAAATCGACAAGGTGGCCAAAACCAAAGCTAATGTGTTAATTACCGGAGAAAATGGCACAGGTAAAGAACTGGTTGCCAGAGCTATTCATAATGCCTCAGACCGGGCCTCAGAGATTTTCCTGAACGTAGACATGGGAGCCATTAGCGAATCCTTGTTTGAAAGTGAACTCTTTGGTCATAAGAAAGGAGCCTTTACCGATGCCCGAAACGACAGAATGGGCAAATTTGAAGCAGCCAATGGTGGCACCCTTTTTTTGGATGAAATTGGCAACCTCTCTCTTCCCTTACAAGCCAAACTGCTGCGGGTTATTCAAGAACAAAAAGTAACCCGTGTAGGAGAAAACAAAAGCACCGATCTGGACATACGCCTGATTTGCGCTACCAATGCTCAACTGGAAGATATGGTAAAAGCAGAGGAATTCAGGCAAGACCTGCTCTTTAGAATAAACACTATAGAAATTCAGCTGCCCCCACTTAGAGAAAGAACAGAAGATATTCCGCTACTTGCCAACCACTTTTTAGAAAGCTATAAGCAGAAATATAAAAAAACAGGCCTTTATGTGCCGGATTATGTGATCAACAGACTCATAAAATACGATTGGCCCGGCAACATCAGAGAGCTGCAGCATGCCATAGAACGAGCGGTTATAATGTGTGACGGCAAACAATTGCAGGTAAGCGACTTTAATCTAAAAGAAACCAATGAAGCCGAAAGCGGTACACTCAATTCCTTTAATCTGGACGATCTGGAAAAATGGGCTATAGAGTCGGCCATAAAAAAACATCAGGGCAATATTAGTCATGCAGCCCAAGAGTTGGGCTTGAGTCGTGGAGCCCTTTATCGCAGAATGGAGAAACATGGTATTTAAAGATTTTCGCTTTCAAATTATTCTTCGGTTGGCCGGGCTCACCCTGCTTGGTTATGGCCTGTTGTACTATGCTTTTATTGAGCACAATGCGATTCGCATTTTCTTTTTGGCTCTGTTTAGCCTACTCTTGCTCATTAATCTATTTTACTATCTATACCGTACCCATCGCATTACCAGCAACTTTCTAGAGGCTATTCTAAACAACGATTTTACCATAAAATACCCCACCGTTCACGAGAGCAAACAGCTCAGCGACCTCTATGACAAATTCAACAAGGTGAACGATAAGTTTTCGCAGAACCTTCAAGACCAGGCCAATCAATACCAGTACCTCATGACCATGATTAACCAGCTAAAAATAGCCGTGGTGGCCTTCGATGAAAGGGAGCGTGTGCATGTGGTCAACTCAGCCTTTAAAGCTCTGGTAGAACAAAAAGAGGTAATCAAACTTAATTCCGTAAAGGCCATTTCTAACACACTCTACGAGAGTATTCTGGAATTGAAACCCAACGAACAAAAGGTGGTAAGAGTAACCATTCAGGGGCAAATTCATAGGTTTTCGGTTGCGGCAAGCATCTTCAAACTGAGGCAACGAGAATACACACTTGTTTCCCTGCAAGATATTCACGCTGAACTCGATCAAAATGAAATGGAGGCCTGGCAAAAGTTAATTCGGGTACTCACCCATGAAATCATGAACAGCGTATCGCCCATAGCCTCATTGTCCTCTAGTTTAGAGAATCTACTGCTCAAGTCAACACAGACCTCAGAGCACAAAAGCACCTTATTAGAAGGTATGGGAGCCATAAAAGCCAGAAGCCAGGGTTTAATGAATTTCACACAAGCCTACCGTAAGCTAACCCGAATACCAATTCCACGCATTGAAACCATAGAGGCGACTCCTTTCATACAACAAATTGAAACATTGTTCAGGTCTACCTTGCCGGCAGACACCATCCGGTTTCAAGTTGAAGTACACGAAAATTGCCCGAAACTTTTACTAGACCCTGATTTAATGCAGCAGGTAATTATTAACCTATTAAAAAATGCACTGGAAGCCGTTTCGGCCCAAACAGGTTCAATACAGCTGGCCCTAAAGCCCCACGAGGCCACCGGTCAGGTAGAAATAACAGTCGCAGACAACGGCCCCGGAATTGACGAGAAAATAGCCGAACAAATATTCATTCCCTTTTTCACCACCAAGTCCGAAGGTTCAGGTATTGGGCTTAGCCTGGCTCGGCAAATTGTTCAATTGCATGGCGGCAGTCTCAGCTTTCAGACCAGCTCCAATGGCACCACTTTTAGCATCAAGTTGTAGCTCTTGCTTTTCACTTTAAGCCTTTTAATTAGTTTTGGGAGAAATTTGTTGAATCCATGAAGAAGATACCTCGGTTAGCCCTCATACTGGTTATTATTTTTGCCAATATTGGTTGCGATCAGATTACCAAAGATCTGGCAAGAAAGAATCTTGAATACCACGAAACAGTTGAGGTTTTAGGGGAATACCTCATTCTTACCAAAGTCGAAAATCAGGGAGCCTTTCTGGGTATGGGCTCTACGTTGCCTCCTGCCTTGCGAACCATACTTCTTCTCATTCTCCCCTCCATTGTAATGGTGGCCGTTTTCGTTTACCTTATCCGCAACAAAGACATAAGCCCAATAAGTGTGTGGGCCTTATCATTCATTGTTGGCGGAGGTGTAGGCAACCTATACGACAGGATTTTGTATGGTGAGGTCACCGATATGTTGTTCATTGACCTGCAGTTTGCCCATACCGGCATTTTCAATATGGCCGATGTTTCGGTCATGGTAGGGACAGGTCTTATTCTTTTAGAGCAATTTTTACCCAAAAAGAAACAGGAACTAAAAGGACAAGCACAATAATTCCATAAATTTTAACTTCTATAACCTTAGTGGTGTCAGGTACAATATGAAGAACGAAAAAATCAAAAGCCTGAAAAGTTTGCTCCTTGTGTTTATGCTGGCCTTGACTTGGGCTTGCGACTCGGGTGATGACTCAGGGCCGGTTGAACCGGAAACCAAAGGCCCCATATCGGGAGAAGTAAACCTCTACAACAGCCAGGGTGTACCCACGGCTTATGAAGACATGACGGTAACCATTGTAGGCACCTCCATGAATACCAAAACCAACAACCGTGGAAAGTTTAACTTTTCGAGTGTAGATTTTGGCGAGTATCAATTGGAATTTAAGAAAGAAGGCTTTGGCACCTTTTACAAAACGGTTGAACACAACAAAGGCTTTAGCGTGAATGGTACAGTCCTTACCACGCTTTCTCTGGGCAGGATTTCTAACACTGCTATTTATGACGCCATTCCGAGCCAGGAAAATGGAGATATTAAAGTAAGGGTTACAACTATCCCCGTAGGTACTAGCACCGACCCTGTTTATGTAACCTTTTTCTTCGACTCTGAAGTAACAGTATCCAATACAGAAAATGAAGGCATAAAAGGCCCCATAGCCTTCTTTTCAGGCCAAGGAACCAATGAAGTGACCATTACCGCTTCGGAACTGGCAAGCATGGGCTTTACTTCGGGTGAAACCGTATACTTTAGAGTATATGGCGACTCATTCCATACCAATGCCTATGTGGGCGCTGCCGGAACGGTACACCCCAATGCTAAAACACCAGGCTCCAGTACCATGTCTGTGGTTTTGCCCTAGCTAATTCGAAACGTAAAATCAGATTTCCTTTAGGCATACACAACCAACCCTAGTTTCTGTGCTGTTCGGTTGTGTATTACTGAGTTCTGCCAAAGAGAGTCATTCCTTATTTTGACGGAGTAAAGTCGTAGTAATACATTTGCCCCTGAGAAGAGCCTACGAGCAATTTGTAACTCCCCAGGAAGCGAGTTGAATAAACCGTTTCCTGATAACCATGAAAGGTAAGGCTACATTGACCAGTAGTTAGATCCCAAAGCCTGAAGGTCTGATCGTAAGACCCGGTTATGAGATACCGGCCATCCGGAGAAAAATCGAGACCATAACCCGTTTGCTCATGGTCTGTAAAATGATACTTCATAGATTTTTGAGGCAAGTTCCACAGCTGCGCTCCTTTGCTTCCAAACAGTGCCAGAAAGTTGCCATCAGGACTTATAGCCATCTCATTGATCGAAGCCTCAGTATTAAGGGTATAATCTATTTGCCAATTGGCCGTATTAAATACCACTACCCTGCCGTCTGAAAAGCTCACAAACGCCTGGCTCTCCGTGGGGTTGGCAATAACTCTAAACGCTCCTTTTCCAATGGGTATTACAAGCTCTCTGTCATTGACCAGGAACCGAATTCGCAGCGTGGTATCTCCTACAGAGGCCACGGCATTGGCCTTATTTAGATACAGTACTCCATCAACTCGAGAAGTATGCCCTTCGTACGTCCTAATTTCTTTGCCTTCTTCTACATCCCAAACCCTTACAACACCATCGAAACTAGCCGTTGCCCAGCGTTGCCCTTTCGCATCCATCGATGCCGCAAGTCCGGACCGGTCTTTAAAATCATGAATTTGCCGGCCCGATTCTACCGAGTAAATACCCAAAGTATTAGAGCATGGAGCACCAAACCAACGAGCATCCGGTGTGGCTGTCAACTGCCAGGGGCCGTAGTCACAGACTTCGAAACTGTGACCAAAAGGTTTCTCAATATTCCACACTTTCAGTGTTCCATCGCTGGCTGCAGAATAAAGTAAAGCATTGTCTTTAGACCATGCGAGAGCATTTACTGTACCCGCATGCCCAATCAGTCTGATTTTCCGGCTCATATCACTGGTGTTCCAAACCAAAATAGATTGATCTTCTCCGGCCGAAGCTGCCCAACTGCCATTGGGCGAATAGCTAATTGCCTTTACTGTTTTTGTATGTCCTTCAGAAGATTCAATTTTTCGCAAAAGCTCTCCGGTTGTAGCATTAAGCATATGAATGCGATGATCTGCGCTGCCCAGCATTAGTGTATGACCATCCGGACTAAGGGCATTGCTATGAAAGGCGTTGTACTCTGCCGGATCAGAAAGATCATAGTCCCACAGTTTTTCACCACTATCCACTTTGTATGCAATAGCCATCTCCCCCCAGCACGATACTATCATTTCGCTCCCGTTTTTAGTGAAAACAAGACCAGCTGCCGGGTGAGGCTCCGTTTCTATTTTCCGTATCAACTCTCCGGTTGCCACGTTTAGCAACTTGGCGAAGCCCATCACAGGAGGGTTGTTACCTGTTAACTCCCAGCTAACCACTCCCAGAAGATTGCCCCCCGGACTAAACCTCACCTGATAGATGCCCTGGCTAAAATCAGTAGTATTGACAAACACCTGTTGTCCTGTTTTTAGGCTCCAGAGTATAACCTTATGGTCACGACCACCTGAGGCCAAAAACTGACCATCAGGACTAAAGTCTAAGCTGGAAACAGTACTCTCATGGCCTTTAAACTCCAAAGTCACAGACAAATCGGGTAAGCTGTATAGTCTTATGATGCCGTCTGATGCCGCTATGGCCATATACTGCCCATTGGGACTAACTTTTATATCTGCAAAAGCCTTAACCCCTTCTACGGTTGTTTGCTTTTCACTTTGGTCGAGAAACTTATTAAGAAAATGCCACTCCAAACCTCTTAGACTCTCGTCTGTTCGATATAGATATTTCTTTGCTTCGCTTATTTTATTGAGCTGTAAAAAAGCCTCCGCAGCGGCTATCTGAGTTAGGTATAGCTCATAGGATTCTTCGGTAGGTTTGGGCTGTGCTTTGGCCATAAACGAAGAAAGACCAACAAACAAAATAGCGGCAAAAAAAGGCTTCATGATATTCCTGTTAAAATAGAGTTTTAGTACTAACAAGCACTACTGAAAGTACAGTCAATATAGTGAGACTTGGGCTATGGCAAGATATTTCCACCCCAATTATGATGAGATAGTTTCTGGCGTTAAGCCACAGAATGATGGTGTCAATACTTTTTACCCAACAATTCAACTATTTTTGTCCATTCATTGTTAGGCCTACTAATTGGTAGAAAAATGAAAGAAAGAGTTGTTGTTGGTTTATCAGGTGGTGTCGATTCGAGTGTAACAGCTCATTTGCTAATTGAACAGGGCTATGAAGTTATTGCCATGTTTATGCGCAACTGGGTTGATGATTCTGTAATTATCTCCGATGAATGCCCCTGGGTAGAAGACAGCAACGATGCTCTGGCGGTTGCCGAAAAGCTGGGCATTCCTTTTCATGTCATAGACCTGAGCGAGCAATACAAAGAACGTATAGTTGATTATATGTTCCGCGAGTATGAAAAAGGACGCACCCCCAATCCTGATGTACTTTGCAACCGGGAGGTAAAGTTCGATATATTTCTCAATGCAGCCATGCAACTGAAGGCGGACTATGTGGCCACCGGCCATTACGTACAAAAGGAGACCGTTGAGGTAAACGGGGAGACTGTACACCGTTTGCTTGCCGGAGCCGATGCCAATAAAGACCAGAGCTATTTTCTTTGCCAGTTAAACCAGAAACAACTGTCTAAAGCATTGTTTCCTATAGGGCATTTGCAAAAGTCAGACGTACGAAAAATTGCCAAAGAACAGGGCCTCATAACAGCCGAAAAGAAGGACTCCCAAGGGCTTTGCTTTATTGGAAAAGTGCGGTTACCCGATTTTTTGCAACAGCAACTCAAGCCGAAGAAAGGTGAAATAAGAGAATTAGAAGCATCAGCCGAAAATTTTGAGGCTTATCGCCAGAACGGAAATGCAACCTACTCCTCTAAGAAAGATGAACTAATTGCCCTCACAAAGCCTTACTCATACCAACCTACTGATGGTAAGGTAGTTGGAGAACACAATGGAGCGCACTACTACACCATTGGGCAACGAAAAGGCCTTGGAGTTGGAGGAACCCCAGAACCTCTTTTCGTAATCGAAAAAGATATCGAAAACAATATAATCTACACCGGACAAGGCGAAAATCATCCGGGCTTACTGCGAAAAGGCCTCTTTGTAGCCAACAAAGATGTACACTGGGTAAGGCCCGACCTGGCATTACAGCCCGGAGAATCGGCCGAGTATCTGGGGCGAATCCGTTATCGACAACCTTTAGAGCAAGTGACCCTACACTGTGAGCCCGAGGGTGTCTATTTCATTTTTAAAGACCATCAGAAAGGTATTGCTCCGGGGCAATTTGTGGCTTGGTATCAGGGCAATGAACTGCTTGGTTCTGGAGAAATAGCCTAGGCAATCTTCACTCGGTTAAACCTTCTCATGACCCGGTGGTCTAACCACCAAATTTCAATTCATGAGAAAGTTATCATTCTTATTTACCATGCTGGTGGCTTTTGGCCTGACAGCAGCCTACGCCCAAGGTGGTGGAGGCGGACAACGTGGTGGTCAGCGCGGTCAGGGAGGCCAGGGCGGTGGCCGAATGAGCCCCGAAACTGTAGCCAAAGAGCGTGCTCAAGACTGGCAGGAAAAGTTTGGTCTTTCCGATGAGCAATACAAAAAAACCTATGATGTATTGCTAGAAAATCAAAACACAATGCGCGAGAAAATGCGCGAACTGATGGCCTCAGGAGACCGAGAGGGCATGCGCAGCGCCATGGAAGAAAACCAAAAGGCCCTTGACAAGAAACTCAAAGAAATTTTCACAGAGGCCCAGTGGACCAAGTACGAGGCCTGGAAAAAGGAAAACCCACCGATGCAAAGGCGTGGTGGAGGCAATTAAGTTTGCAAATATGTTTTGGTTGACTAAAGCCCTGACAATAATTTGTCAGGGCTTATTTTTTATTCACTTCTCAGGGCATCAACAGGGTTTGCACGTGCCACTCTCAATGCCTGAATAACAACGGTTGACAAAGCAATTAGTACGAGTATCAAAGCCGGGACAAGGAAAAGAAACAAATTGAGTTCAATGCGATATGCATAGGTATCCAACCACTGCTGCATACTCAAGTAGGCCAAGGGAATCGAAACAATGATCGATATACCAATGAGTTTCAAAAAGTCTGATGAAAACAATCTTATGATGGAACTCACAGATGCACCCAAAACCTTCCGTATACCTATTTCCTTGATTCTTTGTTGAACTTCGTAAAGAACTAAGCCGAACAAGCCCAATACAGCAACAAAAATGGTGATCAATGAGAAACTGGTAAATATGCTTCCAAATTGCTGATCGGCTTTGTATTGTCGATCGAAGTCTTCATTTAAAAAGTAATATTCAAAATCACTTTCACTGTATATCTCATCATACTTCGACTTTATGGCTGTAATCACTTGGCTATAATTCTCTATACCTTCATTAAGCTTGATGGAAATAAAACTTGCAGAAGCGAGATACTTATCGAACATCAAGAATAATGGGTCAACTTTAAGCTTGAGCGAATTATGGTTGTAGTCGTCAATCACTCCTACTATCCTCCTCTCCTTTCCCCATAGTTTTACACGACTTTCAATGGCCTGTTCATTTGTAGCATATCCAAGCATTTCTCTACCTGTTTCATTCAAGATGATTCCACTTAGTAGGTTTGAGTCATCTGCGAATGCAGGGGCGTCAAGTTGCGGTCCAAAATTTCTTCCAGCCAAAAGCTCAATACCCAAAGTGTTTAAATAGGCCGTATCAACCCTGTACATGTAGAAATTGAGGTTACCACCAATATTAGTTTCGATCGATGTTAAGCCAGTGGTACTGTTCAAATCAATAGTTCCTCTTCCTATCATAGTTTCGGAAAAACCCACATTGGAAACCTGAGGAATGGTATGAAGAGAGGTCCTTAATAAATTCAGCTTTTCAGAGATCACCTGATCATCATCTGGTAGTAATGGAGCTCTTAACACGAGCACTTGATCCTTGTCAAAACCAAGTTTTTGATTCCTCATAAAGTCTACCTGCAAGTAAATAACTAATGTTCCAACGAGTAAAACCATGGTGATCAAGAATTGAAAAACCACCAATCCCCTACGTAAATAAGAGCCTCTCTTAGAGTCTCTTAGCTTGCCACGTAAAACCACCATAGGTTTATATCCGGATAATATAAAAGCTGGATAAAGGCCTGAGGCTAAAGACCCGATAACATAGAAACCGATGACCTGCCAAAACAACAGTTGATCATCCAAAACATTGATGCCAAGATCTAGAGCAGCAAAGCTGTTGAACATTGGTAAAACCCCTTGTAGACAGGTGAAAGTTAGAATCAAAGCGAAAAGATTGATCAGAAATGACTCCATCAGAAACTGAAAGATCAATGAAGCTCTAGAAGTACCTAAGACCTTCCTTACTCCAACCTCTTTAGCTCTTTCCAGAGATTTTGCAGTGGATAGATTAATGTAGTTGACCCAAGCAACGAGCAATACAAATCCAGCAACAATCAGTAAAATATTAACGATCTTGATGTCTCCGTTGACTTCCGCCTCAAAGGATTTATCTGAATACAAATGAATCTCTTCAAGGGGCTGCGTAACTAGTCTTTCTTCACGTTCTTCTTTTACTCGTTCTTCTAATGCCCTGTTTAGCTTATCATCAAAGCTTCCATCTAAAGGCGAATTGGAAAGAAGATACATGAATTCATTGTTAGCATTCCAATTCTCCTCCTGCCAATCGAGGTATTTGACACCCGATTGCCATGAAACAAGCACGTCAAATTTTAGATGGGAATTTTGAGGCACGTCTTTAATAACTGCTGTTACTTTCATATCAACCTCACCCCCTCCTGGCACCAAAGTTAACGTCTGTCCGATCGGATCTTGATCACCAAATATTTTCTTTGCTATGGATTCTGTTAATACTACCTCATCTGGCTGATCTAGGGCCTCATTTGGATTTCCTTGAATCACATCCCAATCGAAGACCTCCAACCATCCAGGATTAGCAAAGTATACTCTGTCTTCATTGAATGCCACTTGTTCATTCTTGATCAGAATTCTACCAATATGTCGAGCCATTCCGTAATTCTCGATCTCGGGAAAGACTTCTACAGCCAAGGGTCCAACAGAAGGGTAGCATTGGGCATCCTGATTCTGTAAAACCTCACCTGAATACAGATCAACGGTGACCCTATAGATCAATTCAGAGTTTTGATGATACCTATCATAACTCAACTCGTATTTAGCATAGCTTAATATAAGCAGACATACCGTCATGCCCACAGTCAGACCCAGCACATTGATAAAAGTGAAGGCTTTGCGCTTTCGGAAGTTTCTTATTGCAATGAAAAGATGATTTCTAAAATGTCTTAAGGCATAAATAATGTTGTTCTTGACCATAATGAAATGAGTTATGCTTGACTTAATATGACCGAACCAAGTGGGCAGGGTCGGTGTATTTTGAAGGAAAAGCCTGCCTCTGCCCCATCGGTATATGTATATTTTTACTCCGCATGGTTTAGGTGTTACTCCTGACGAAGCGATTGAACAGGATTGAGTCGGGCGGTTTTTAGCGTTTGACTGGCTATAATGATTGCAGAAATAAGCAGCACCGCAGCTACAGGTAGCACAAAAAACATAATCCCAATGGGTGTTTGATACTCGTATCGGGCGAGCCAGTTTTCGGCACCCCAATATACCAATGGCAGTCCCAGCGCATTGGCCAGCAGAATCAACACCATAAACTCTTTAGATAAAAGCCGAAGTATATCGGCCACCGAAGCTCCCAATACTTTACGTATGCCTATTTCTTTGGTCTTTTGAATGGCAGTATAGCCTACCAGTCCAAACAGCCCCAGGCAGGCAATAGAGATAGCCAAAAGTGAGAATAAGTTGAATACCTTGCCAAACTTCACGTCTGACTTGTATAGGTTATTGAAGCGGGTATCCATAAAGGCGTATTCAAAAATATCGCCCGGGAAAAAGTCGTTATAGGTGCTTTCAATATGGGCGATGGTTTCTTTTATGTTGTTGCCGCCCAACCGAATGTGATAAGTATCTCCGCCACCATCGTAGAATGGCAGTATAAGCAAAGGCTCTATAGATTCCTTGAGTGAACGATGATGGAAATTACTGGTAATACCTACTACATTCCACTCTTTTCCAAAGAAGAAAATCTTTTGATTCAACGCCTCTTGGGCTGACTGGAACCCAAGTATTTTAGCTGCTTTCTCATTGATAATGGCATTATTTATAAGATCAAACTCACGGTTATGATCGGTTTTTCTAAAACTTCGGCCCGCCAGCATTTCAATTTCATAAACATCGAAAAAACCATAGTTGGCGGCCATGCGGTTGAGCATGTGACCATCGGCATCTCCCAGCTTTTTCACATCAAAGGTTCTTGGTAAGCGGCTACCAAACACATTTTGAGAAGTACCGGCACTAATCACATTGGGGTTTTGTTGCAGGGCATCGAGAAAGGCATGGATGTGGGTAACAAAAGTGGTATCGAGGCTTGTAATAGAAGGCCCTTCTACCGTTAACACTTGCTCCAGGTTTACCCCTAAATCTTGATTTTTCATATACTTGGTTTGCTTTACCACCAAGTATGTGCAGGCAATAAGTGCAGTAGAAAGTATAAACTGAAAGGTAACCAGCGACTTGCGCAATACCTGGCCTTGCGCACTTTTGCCATAGTCACCTTTTAAGGTTTGCGATGGCTTGAAAGAGGAAAGCACAAAAGCCGGATATAAACCGGAACACAACGACCCAATGAGCAGAATGATCAGCATCCATACGGCCACCGGCAGCCCCCCCGTTTGCATGGCACCAAAACTTATAAGCGACAGCTGTTCTTCAATCAGGTTGTTGAAAGATACCTGCAGAGCCTGACCGAGCGTAACAGCGAGTGTAAAGGCTATGAGGTTGAGCAAGATAGATTCGGTAAGATACTGGCGTATAAGCTGAGCTCTGCTGGCCCCGGCTACCTTTCGAATACCCACCTCCTTGGCCCGTTGCAATGATCGTGAGGTAGTAAGGTTCACATAGTTTACCCAAGCCATGAGCATTATAAATACGGCCACCAAAATGAGAATCCAAACCATGCGGCCATCGGCTGTTTTATGAATTTCATACTCATAGTCTGAATAGAGGTAAATATCTTCTAAGGATTGTAGATGAAACTTTTCAAAGTTTCCTGTCACCTCATCGCCTCTGAAGTATTTATCCGAAAACTCCTGCAGTTTCTGTTCAAACGCGCGAGGATCCACTCCCTCTGCTAACTCTATGTAGTGAAAATAGTCTGATCCGGTCCAGCTGTATCGTGCCGATTCACCCCACAGGCTAAATACGGTTTCGCGCGAAAGAATGGCCTCATACTGAAGGCTTGAGTTGGCAGGTGGGTCGGCAATTACTGCCGTAAGTTGCCACTGCTGCCGACTGGATCCCATGAGCACAGTAGTGCCCAAATAGTCGGCCCAGTTGGCCTCGGCTTTCTGAAAAACCTTTTGGGCCATAGACTCCGTGAGTACCAACTGGTACTTTCCACTGAGCATAGTTTCCGGGTTTCCGGCCAACACTCCAAGGTCGAACATCTCTGCGTAGCTCGGTTCGGCCAGTAACAAAGCACTTACCGGTGTGGGGTGGTTGTCATATAAAAATACATTGTCTACAAAGGTGTTGACGGTGGTATGATTGACCACTTCCGGATAGTCTGCGGCCAACTGAGGCCCAACAGCCGAATAGGTGATTTGTCCGCGCTGTATGAGTCTGTCGCCTTCAAAACGCTCATTAATCACCCTGAAAATTCTATCGGATTTACTATTGTGCTTGTCGAAGCTTAGTTGAAAAAAAGCGTATTGCAGTACGAAAATAGAAGCCGTAAGACCTAAGGATAATCCGAGAATATTGATAAGGGCAAAGGCTCTATTCTTCCGGAATGACCTAAATGTTGATGTGATATAGTTTTTGAGCATACTAAGTTCTTTTGTGGCTTAGAGCCATTTTGAGTTGTTCTGTTCCCTTTTATTTTATTCCTTATTCAATACCTCAGAGGGGTTTGCGCTGAGTGTTTTTCTTATCGTAAAGTAAATAGCCAGCAAAAGCAAACATGCAGTAAACACTATTGGTTGTAAGATATCCAACCAACTTATATCTATTCGCACGGCATATTGATTGAGCCATTGACTCAAATACCAATAAGTAACAGGCACTATTAAAAGTACTGCCAAAACCAACTGCCAAAAATGAGTCTTTGATACCACCGCGTACAACTGAGTACGACTAGCCCCCAGAACTTTACGGATGCTCAACTCTTTTAATCGGTGTTGAAGTGAAAGCAATAGTACGCTACAAATTCCGCTTACAGAAAGAATTAAAGCAACCACAGTAAGCAGGCCAAGCAACTCTATGGCCTGAGTTTCTCGCGCAAAGAGCTGGTCATAGTAGTCACTTAAATAGAAACTATGGTAGACGTTGCCCTTGAACAGTTCATTGAAACGACTTTTAATTGAAGCTTCAAGAATCGATAAATCTTGAGTTTGGTAAGCAATGGAATAAAAACCCCGGCTCTCGCTATCTAAAACAAATGCTGTTGGCAAATAGGGTTCGCCAGGCCCTAATTGATGGTAATCGGCTACGATACCAATAATTGTTCGCTGATACTCCTCTTCAGGACTGGTTATTTTTCGGCCCAAAACTGTCTCAAAAGGTAGTTCCGGAAAGAGTAACCTGGTGGCAGAAGCTGTTAAAACAACGCCATGATCATCGGCCGGATAGTCTTTTGAAAAGAAACGACCAGCTAAAAGCTCATGGCCATATAGGCTCAAAAAGTTATGATCTACCTGATGCTCGGCAATTGGCAAATTGCTATGCTCTGGTTGGCCCACCGGCCGAATACCGTAAGTTGATATGTGACTTCCCGGAATAGCATAAGAGGAAGCCACCTTCAGCACACCCGGAATATTCATCCACTCAGCTTTTATTACATCCGGGCGTTCAGAAAAGCTTTCATAGTCAAAAGCACGGGGACCTTTTACCACCAGAATGTTTTCTGTGGCAATTCCTCTATCAGTTAATTCTAAATGACGGGTTTGCTTCCATACCACTGAAACAGCAAGCAAAAAGCTCAAAGATATAATCAACTGAAAGGTACCCAGGCCCTTCGATACTAAACCGGCAGAAGTTACTTGTTGGCTTAGCTTGTCTTTGAGGGCATTGCCAATAGAAACCCGCGAGACCAACATGCTGGAGCTTAAAGTAATCATCAGCAGTCCCACAATCCAAAGTAAGAGCAAAAGAGAAAGAGTAGAAAAATCAAAGCGAAATGATGAAGGTATTTGAGCCAGTTCGTTAAGCCATGGTTTCAGTAGCTGAAAGCATGTAAGAGCCATTAATACCGCAATTGTATGGATAAATAAATGGCCAATAGCCCGTTGCAAAAATAATTGGGTAGAACTAAGTCCAAGAGTTTTCTGAATTCCCTGAGCTCTTATTTTTTCCAGGGCCAAAGCCACAGATATGTTAATGGCGTTTACCCATGACACTATAAGAATTATCACCGCCACAACCGCCACGGCCAGTAAGCGACTATTTGCTTTTTGAAGCCAGCCATTATTATTAAAGTCTGAGTATAAATAAATATCCTTAACATTCTGTATTTGAATGTATTGAGAATCACCAACAGAAGTGATTGGATTGAACTTGCTCAAAGCAGTTTTGAGTGCCTCTGAAACCTTTTCTTCCTTTACCCCGGCCGCTAATTTTATATAGAACTTCATTCTGGCCCATGACCAGGAATTCTGGTGAAAATCTACACCATGACGAGCACCAATACTCTCATATGATTTGATAAGCTCGAAAGCAAAATGACTTTGCTGCTCCCATGGGTCAAAGACGCCCACTATTTGGTAAGAGTGCCCATCATCCTCTGTAAACTCTTTTCCCACCACATCTGTATGCCCATAAATCTCTTGTGCCAGGGTTGAAGAAATCATGGCAGTAAACGGCTCCGACAGTCTAGAAATATCGCCTTGCCGAATGGGAAGCGAGAAAATATCGAAAAAATCCGGTGCCAAAGAAATGGCATTAATATCATCACGTAAGACTTGACGTTCGTCATTGGCAAATGAGGTGAGAATACCCCCACCC
>CEPH01035485.1_pt1 | contig 15828 bp, 11 predicted proteins | sample 530571 | NCBI WGS metagenome assembly CEPH01 (sample SAMEA2620413, study PRJEB7988) | marine metagenome | biome: marine biome (ENVO:00000447); feature: surface water layer (ENVO:00002042); material: "saline water (ENVO:00002010), including plankton (ENVO:xxxxxxxx)" | depth 5 m | reverse complement strand
TCAGTCCCAGTGTGGCCGGTCACCCTCTCAGGCCGGCTACCCGTCGACGCCTTGGTGAGCCGTTACCTCACCAACAAGCTGATAGGCCGCGAGCTCATCCCTGACCGAAATTCTTTCCAGCTGCTGAAGATGCCTTCGCAGCTCGTATCCGGTATTAGACGCCGTTTCCAGCGCTTATCCCAGAGTCAGGGGCAGATTGCTCACGTGTTACTCACCCGTTCGCCACTGATCCACAGAGCAAGCTCTGCTTCACCGTTCGACTTGCATGTGTTAAGCACGCCGCCAGCGTTCATCCTGAGCCAGGATCAAACTCTCCGTGAAGAAATGTTGCTGCGATCAGCCGGAAATTGACTGAAGCAGCGAGTTTGATCTGACCAAAGGGATGTCATTGCTGACTATCCGTTGCCGGCACCGAAGTGCCGGACTTTGATCCAAAGGAATCTCATTCAGCCGAAGCTGAATCGAGGTTTTTTGGCATTTGACAAGTGCACGCTGTTGAGTTCTCAAGGATCGGATGCTCCTGCTTTCGGCCTCTCGGCCTCCCCGCAGGGCAACTTCTCTATCTTATCCGTTTCCTCGTCGCTGTCAAATCGGCGTCCGGCGAGTCTCAGACTCGCTCGAGCGGTCGACAAGACCACCGCGAAGAGCGGATCCCCCATCGTAGACCCGGAGGTCTGTGACTCTCAAGGAGTCTGTGTGTTGGGGGGTGGTTCACTGCTTGAGGAGGGGAGGCTCTCAGCCTCACCGCGCTCCTTTGGGGCGAACAAGAAAGACATTACGCGGATATGAAGAACGTGACAAATCCTGCCCGCATCCCGGGCGTGTCGCGCCGCATCACGCGGATTCACGCGGTCCGAGGAAGACTCCAGCAAGCGTCTTCTTGCCGCGACGCAGCACCGACACTCCCCCGGGGAGCCCACCGGTCACCCGCGCGCCGTCGTCGTCGACGCGGATGCCGTCGAGCGAGACCCCGCCCTGCGCGATGGCCCGCCGACCCTCGGAGAGACTGGCCACCAGTCCGGTTGCGACAAGAGCTTCAACGACGGTCATCTCCAGCGCCCCCTGCACGTGCGGCAACTCCTCCAGTGCGGTGCGAAGGACCTCGGCATCCAGCGAGGTGAGATCGCCCTGCCCGAACAGCGCGTCGGATGCGGCGATCACTGCTGCCGTCGCCTCCGGGCCATGCACCGTCGTCGTGACCTCCAGGGCGAGCCGCTTCTGCGCGGCCCTGCGGTAGGGCTCCACCTCGACGAGTCGTTCATACTCGTCGATCTCCTCGCGAGTGAGGAACGTGAAGATCTTCATCCGCGTGATGACGTCGGCGTCGTCAGTGTTGAGCCAGAACTGGTACATCCGGTACGGCGAGCACATGGAGGCATCCAGCCAGATGGCGTTGCCCTCGCTCTTGCCGAACTTCGTGCCGTCACTGTTGGTGATCAGCGGCGTGCCGATGGCGTGAACCGACGCATGTTCGGCGTGGTGAATCAGATCCACGCCGCTGGTGAGGTTCCCCCACTGATCGCTGCCGCCGGTCTGCAGAACACAGCCGTAGGTCCGGTACAGCTCGAGATAGTCGAGCCCCTGAAGGATCTGGTAGCTGAACTCCGTGTAGCTGATCCCCGCCTCCGAGTTCAGACGAGCGCTGACCGCGTCTTTCTTCAGCATGGTGCCAACGCGGTAGTGCTTGCCGATCTCGCGAAGGAAGTCGATCGCCGACAGCGGCGCCGTCCAGTCCAGGTTGTTGACGATGCGTGCGGCGTTCTCCCCCTCGAAGCTGAGGAAGCGCTCCACCTGGCTGCGCAGTCGCGACACCCACTCGGCAACGGTCTCGCGCGTGTTCAGAGTCCGCTCGGCTGTCGGTCGCGGATCGCCCACCAGGCCGGTCGATCCCCCGACCAGGCCGAGCGGTCGGTGCCCCGCGAGCTGCAGCCGACGCAGCAGGAGCAGCTGCACGAGGTTACCCAGGTGCAGGCTCGGCGCCGTCGGGTCAAAGCCGCAGTAGTACGTGATCGGGCCGCCCTCCAGCAGCGCGCGCAGCGCCTCCTGATCGGTGGAAACGTGCACCAAACCACGCCAAACGATCTCGTCCCAGACCGATTCGAACGAAGGGTCGTTCGCGGGCTCCAACGCGCGGACGGGGGAATCGGTCGTGAGTTCTGCCACGAATCTCAGGCTAGCAGCGCGCCCACCGCTGACCGCGGCGTCAGATCGAGGTCCCCCACCATACGAGGAAAGCTACAGCGAGGGCAGTCGTCCAGCTCACGAGGCTCCCGATGAGGAAGTACTCCGCGCGGATGCCGCCCTCTCCGTCCCGGGAGATCTCGGGAAAGCGGACGATGCCCTTCGCTGCAAGCACCGCGGCCAGGAGCGTGAACGCGCCGGTGAGGGTAAGGGCGAAGACGAGCACCCGCTCGATCGGACCGATGAGTCGTCCGCCCTTCAGCGTCGCCGCACGCTCCTCAACGGGCACGTCGCCGTCTCGGAGCGCGATTCGCACGATCACGTTCCCGGATTCAAGAAGGAAGACCAACGCTCCGGCGACGAGCACTGCGACGTCCAGGCTCACCGCGCCCAGCGGCGAGTGGGAGGGCCACACCTCGCCGAGCGGCCCCTGGTCTTCTCGGACGCCGAGAAGCGCGACGGCGAGAGCAGCGACAGCTACCACGAGCGCGACCGGCCAGAACCCGGCTCGCCCGCCCCGGCGATCCGGGGTGGCCAGAGCCCAGACCGCGGCCACGCCGACGGCGACGAAGCTCCAGACCGCGGCATCCGCGCCACCCGAGGCGATCAGCAACACGAGTCCGAGCACGGCCAGAACGATCGCGCGACGCATCCCGGTCAGCGAACGCCGAGTGAGGTCGACGCCACCGACTGTCAGGAGCACGATGCCGGCGGCGATCATCCGGACGCTTCGTCCAGGATCTGGAATCCGGCCACAAGCCCCGCGGCTCCGCCGGCGGCGAGCGCTTGGGAGACCGCGGACTGCGTGATCCCCTCCTCTGCGGCGAGGTCGTGCTGCGTTCGACCGAGGCAGCGACCATAAGCGAGGCGGCGCGTGCGTGACGTCATCGCGCCGACGATCTCATCGCGGACGAGCAGGTATGCGTTGACGGATCGGACACGCTCGGCCATGGCGGCATCCTCCCCCGAAGCTGCGACAACGCGCGTCCGCGCGCGCGGCACGGCGCGATCCTGGAGGCGGTGCACGGCCTCGACGGCATCCCGGGCTGACCACCAACCGGGCCCGTCGGAGATGCGGTCGGTTGCTGACGAAACGGCCCCCACGGTGCCGATGCCGATCCCGAAGCGCAGCTCGATCTCTTCGGGAAGAGCAAGCTGGAGCAACAGGAGCCACGCGAGCGCGTGATCGAGTTCCGCGAAGACCGCCTGGAATTCATCGGCGAACGTCGCCGTCAGCGGGACGATCGCTGTCGGCCGGTCAGCGTTGACGCGCGCGATAGTCGCCTCGAGCTCGCGCTGCGCGGCACCCCGGTCGGCGAGGCGCCGGGATCCGACGATATCTGCGATCACCGCGACGGTCACACAAGCAGTCTATCGCTTATGAAGCGAGATAATAAGCCCCGGGCTGATTTTTTGGGTCTATCAGTCCCGTCACAGCCCCAGCGCGTGCGCAGCGTCCTGCACACGCGAAATCAGTTCCGCGCGCTGCTCGGCAACCCGCTCCGGAGCGGTTCCGCCCACGCCGGTGCGACTGGAAACCGACCCCTCGATCGTCAGGACCTCGCGGACCCCCGGCGTGAGCCGCGGCGAGACCCCCGCAAGCAGGTCGTCGTCGGCGTCTTCGAGTCCGATCCCCCGAACTTCACACGCCTGCACAAGCTTCCCGGAGATCTCATGCGCATCACGGAAGGGAACGCCCTCCCGAACGAGCCACTCCGCGACATCCGTGGCAAGAGAGAAGCCCTGCGGTGCAAGCTCCGCCATCCGGTCGGTGTCAAAACGCAGGGTCGCCACCATCCCGGCGAAGGCGGGCAACACCGTCTCGAGCGTCCGCACCGAATCGAAGACGGGTTCCTTGTCTTCCTGCAGATCACGGTTGTACGCCAGGGGCAGGCCCTTGAGCGTGGCCAGCAGCCCGGTGAGGTTTCCGATCAGGCGCCCCGCCTTGCCCCGCGCCAGTTCCGCGATATCAGGGTTCTTCTTCTGCGGCATGATGCTCGAGCCGGTCGAGTAGCCATCATCGAGCGTGACGAAGCCGAACTCCCGCGTGTTCCACACGATGATGTCTTCGGCAAAGCGCGACAGATCGACCCCGATCTGCGCGGCGATGAACGCGAACTCGGCGACGACGTCGCGCGCCGCGGTTCCATCCAGCGAGTTCTCTGCGGGCCGAGAGAGCCCCAGTTCTGCAGCGACAAGCGCGGGATCAAGTCCCAGAGTGGATCCGGCGAGCGCTCCCCCGCCGTAGGGCGACACCGATGCCCGCGTCGACCAATCGCGGAGCCGTTCGAGGTCGCGCACGAGCGGCCACGCGTGAGCGAGCAGGTGGTGCGCCAGCAGGATGGGTTGGGCGTGCTGCAGGTGAGTTCGCCCCGGCATGATCGCAGCCGGGTGGGCCTCAGCCTGGGCGACGATGGCATCGATGAGACGGACGATCTCACGTACCAGCGTCCGCGTGTGGTCGAGGAGGTACATCCGCACCAGCGTCGCGATCTGGTCGTTTCGGCTGCGCCCGGCTCGGAGCTTTCCGCCGAGCTCGGGACCGACGATCTCGATGAGCGCCTGCTCGAGCGCACCGTGGACGTCTTCATCCTGAGGCCGGGCAACGACCTCGCCGCGGGTGACTGCAGCAGCGAGCTCATCGAGCCCCGCGCGCATGCTGGCAGCTTCGTCGGCGCTGAGATAGCCAGCAGCCTCGAGGGCTGACGCGTGGGCACGCGATCCCCGGATGTCGTAAGGGGCGAGTGCCCAGTCGAAGTGGGTGGACACGCTCAGGGCCGCAAGTTCGGGCGATGGACCCGAAGCGAATCGCGCACCCCAGAGGGCGCCATCGTGCGTTGCATCACCCGTCGCAGTCATCGTGCCAGCCTATCCGCGCGCGGCCGCGACACCGTATCGACCAGCCGCTCGAGAGGGCCGCGCCCGAGCAGCAGTGCCCACGCGAAGCAGGCTGCGATGATCCCGAGCGTCATCGGCCAGAACAGGTTCAGGGCCCGGAACCCGAACAGGTCGGATGTCGTCCCCAGTGCGATGAGCGCCCACACCGCCCACACGACGATCTGCGCAGAGTATGCCGTCAGCGGCATCGCGCCCAGGGTCCGGATCGGAAGCACGACGGCGCGCAGGATAGTACGGCACAGCAGCACGCACAGGGCGATGATCGCGATGGCGAACCCACCCGAGCCCCACACCTCGAGGATGCCACCACTGTGCTCGCTGGCCCGCCACACCTGGCCGAGGTACCCGTCGGGGGCTGGAACAACGACCGCGAGGGTCTCTGCTACCGCGGCAGTCACAAGACCCGCGCCCGCCGTGACCCACAGCACTCCTGCCCGCGCGAGGTCGAGGCGGCCGACCGCCATTCCGGCCAGCAGGAACGCAAGCCAGAGCGGAGCTGGGTAGGCCCATCCGGTCAGGAGGAACACCGCTTCGCCCGGCGCCGTGTCCCAGAACGGCGCAGCCTCGATCGGCGGAAGCAGCCACGGCACGATAAGCGCCACCGCGACAGCCCAGACCCACAGCGTCGCTGTGCGCACGCGCACGAAAGGAATCGCCGCGGCGAACAGGATCGCGTACGCCGGCAGGATGACGTACACCGGCACACCCGTGAGGATCAGTGCGATTCCGATGACCCAGAGCACGAGAGCTCGCCAGGCCAGCCACCTGCCCGGGGCGCGGGGGGCGCGTGGGCCGGCGGTGACGATCGAGATCGAGACGCCGGCGAGAGTCGCGAACAGAATCGACGAGCGACCGCCGACGATCCCACCCCAGGTCACCGGATCGGTCCAGTCGATCTCGGGCAGCGTGAACAGGTGAGCCGCGAGCATCCCGATCACGGCGAGCCCGCGGGCAAGGTCCAGCCCCGGAATCCGCGGCGGCCCGTCCAGGCGGCGCAGATTCCCGACGACCCGGTCGGCTACTGCTGCTGCAGCAGCCACACCAGCAGCGCCTTCTGCGCGTGGAGTCGGTTTTCGGCTTCGTCCCACACGACGCTCTGCGGGCCGTCGATCACCTCGGCATCCACTTCGTACCCGCGGTCGGCGGGGAGGCAGTGGATGAAGATCGCGTCGTCCTTGGCGAGGCTCATGAGTTCCTGCGACACCTTGTAGGGCGTGAGGTCGCGAAGCCGTTGGAGCTTTTCGTCCTCCTTGCCCATCGAGACCCAGGTGTCGGTGACGATGATGTCTGCGCCGGCGGCAGCCTCGTTGGGGTCGGTGTAGAGCGCGACCGAACCGCCGGTCTGCTCGGCGCGGCGGTCGGCGTCGGCCACGACATCCTCACGCGGTGCGTACTCCACCGGGGAGGCGACGCGCACATGCATGCCGGCCGTGACCCCGCCGAGCACATAGGACTGCCCCATGTTGGTGCGCCCGTCCCCGAAGAAGGCGAGCGTGAGGCCCTTCAGCTCGCCCTTGTGCTCCTGGATTGTGAGCAGATCGGCGAGGATCTGACACGGATGGAAGTCGTCGCTGAGCGCATTGACGACGGGCACCCGCGTGCCGGCAGCCATCTCTTCGAGGCCTGCCTGCGCATAGGTGCGCCAGACGATCGCGGCCACCTGCCGCTCGAGCACGCGGGCGGTGTCGGCGGGGGTCTCCTTGCCGCCCAGCTGACTGTTGGCGGTCGAGATGATCAGCGGCGACCCGCCGAGATCGGCGATTCCGACAGCAAACGACACGCGCGTACGCGTGGATGACTTGTCGAAGATCACCGCGACGGTCTGCGGGCCAGCCAGCGGCTGAACCTTCCAGCGGTCCTTCTTCAGGTCTGCCGCAAGGGCAAGGATCTCTGCCTGCTCCTTCGGGGTCAGGTCATCGTCGCGAAGCAGGTGACGGGTCATTGCGCGGCTTCCTTGTGGTCGGGCTGCGAGGTCTCGTCGGGCTGCGAGGTCTCGTCGAGCATGAGGGCGTCGGTCACGGTGGACAGGGCCGCGGTGAAGAGGGTCAGGAACTCGTCGATCTCGACGTCGCCGATCGTCAGGGCCGGCGCGATCCGGATCGTGTCGTCGTTGGCGGCGTTGACGATGAGTCCGTGTTCCTGCGCCGCGGCGACGACGGCCTTCGCGACGGGGCGGGTCAGCGCCACGCCCAGGAGCAGTCCCTGCCCGCGGCATCCGGCGATCAGCGGGGAGTCGATCGCGAGGATGCCCTCACGCACCTGCCCGCCACGGATGCGGGCGTTGGTCACCAGATCGGCGCGCTCGATCTCGTCGAGCACCGCCCCCGCGACCGCGGTAGCCAGCGCGTTCCCCCCGAACGTCGACCCATGGGTGCCGGGGTAGAACAGCTCGCTCGCCTCGCCGTAGGTGATGAGCGCCCCGATCGGGAATCCGCCGCCAATACCCTTTGCCACGGTGATGGCATCCGGGGTGATACCCGTGTGCTGAAAGGCGAACCATTCGCCGGTGCGACCGGCCCCGGTCTGGATCTCATCAAGGATGAGGAGCGCACCGTGGCGGCGGGTCAGCTCGCGCGCGGCTTCGAGATAGCCGTCCGGGAGCGGGAGGACGCCAGCCTCACCCTTGATCGGTTCGAGGATGAGGGCTGCGACCGAGTCATCCATCGCGGCTTCGAGAGCCTCGATCGTCGAGTCCAGGAACTCCACACCAGGAACCATCGGAAGGAACGGTTCCTGCATGGCCGGCTTTCCCGTGAGGGCGAGGGTGCCCATCGTCCGCCCGTGGAAGGCATCGGTGAGGGCGAGGATCCGGGGCCGGTCAGTTCCGCCGTGCAGCCGGGCGAGCTTGAACGCCGCTTCGTTGGCCTCCGCACCCGAGTTCGAGAAATACACGCGGCCGGAATCACCGGTTCCCGCGAGTCGCTTGAGCTTCGCGGCCAGGCCGAGCTGCGGCGGGGTGGCGAAGTAGTTCGACACGTGCGCGAGGGTCGCGGCCTGAGCAGAAACCGCCTCGACGAACGCGGGGTGTGCGTGCCCGAGCGAGTTCACCGCGATACCGGCAAGGAAGTCCAGGTAGCGCTTACCCGCGTCATCCCACAGGTAGGCGCCCTCACCGCGGGTGAACAGCGCAAGGCGGTCTCCGGCGTTGGCAAGAAGGTCGCGGCGGGCATCGTGCTGCCAGGATGCCGTGGTCGGTGCCTCGTCGTTCATTGCGCCTCTTTTCGTCTCGGGGAGTACTGCACTCATGCGCTCACCACTTCGGTTCCGATGCCCTTACTCGTGAAGACCTCGATCAGGAGCGAGTGCGGCACGCGCCCGTCGATGATCGCCGCCGTGTCGACTCCCCCGTCGACGGCGTCCAGACACGCCTGCATCTTGGGGACCATTCCCGACTCCAGCGTCGGCAGCATCGTTCGCAGCTCCGTCGAGCTCAGGTGAGAGACCAGCGAGTCACGATTCGGCCAGTCCGCGTACAGTCCGGGGACGTCGGTGAGGATGACGAGCTTGGCGGCATTCAGCGACACCGCGAGCGCCGCCGCCGCCGCGTCGGCGTTGACATTCAAGGTGTGTCCCGGACGATCCAGGTCGGGCGCGATCGAGGACACGACGGGGATGCGGCCCGCCGCGAGGTGGTCGAGGACCGCCGTCGGGTTCACGTGAACGACATCCCCGACCGACCCGAGGTCGACCTCTTCACCGTTGACGACAACCCCGCGGCGGCGGCCGCCGAACAGCCCGGCGTCCTCACCCGAGAGGCCGGCGGCGAACGGGCCGTGCGCATTGATCTTCGATACGAGCTGCGGGTTGATGTGGCCGGTGAGGACCATGCGCACGACCGAGATCGCCTCGGTGTTCGTGACGCGGTATCCGCCCTGGAACTCGCTCGGGATGTCGAGGCGCTCCAGCATGCGGGAGATCTGCGGGCCTCCCCCGTGGACCACCACGGGCTTGACGCCGACGTAACGCAGGTACGCGATGTCTTCGGCGACCGTGCGCTGAAGTTCTTCGGACACCATCGCATTGCCGCCGTATTTGACGACCACGATCTGGTCGCGGAAGCGCTTGAGCCACGGCAGCGACTCGATCAGCACGGCTGCCTTCTCGGCAGCCTCGTCGGGCGTGGTCTCTTGCAGGTCAGTCATGACGAGTAGGCGCTGTTCTCGTGAACGTAGTCGTGGGTGAGGTCGTTGGTGTAGATGGTGGCCGAGGCATCGCCCACCTTGAGGTCGATGACGACGCTCGTTGCCCGAGGGGTGAGATCCACGAGTTCGCGGGGCTGGTCGGGACCGCCGTCGGAGCACACGCGGACACCGTTCATCGTGACATCCACGGCATAGGGGTCGAAAGCGGCATCCGTCGTCCCGATCGCCGCGAGCACGCGCCCCCAGTTCGGGTCGTTGCCGAAGATCGCCGCCTTGAAGAGGTTGTTGCGCGCAACCGAGCGTCCCACCTCGACGGCGTCGTCTTCGGATGCCGCGTGGATCACCTCGATCGTGATGTCGTGGCTGGCCCCCTCGGCGTCTGACTGCAGCTGGGTCGCGAGGTCGGTGCAGACCGCGATGAGCGCGGTGCGGAAGGCACCCGGCTCGGGCGTGACGCCGCTCGCACCGCTGACCATCAAGGTCACCTGGTCGTTCGTGGACATGCACCCGTCGGAGTCGAGGCGGTCAAAGCTCACGCGCGTCGCAGCACGCAGGTGTCCGTCGGCTTCTGCCGCGCTGAGGACGGCATCGGTGGTGAGAACGACGAGCATCGTCGCGAGCCCGGGCGCGAGCATTCCGGCGCCCTTGGCCATTCCGCCGATCGTCCAGCCGTCAACGGTGATGGTGGTGGTCTTCGGGCGGGAGTCGGTGGTCATGATCGCTCGGGCAGCATCCTCGCCGCCATCCGGCGACAGGGCACCGATCGCGGCTTCGGTTCCCGCGAGGACCTTGTCGCGGAAGACCTGATCGCCGGTTCCGATGAGGCCGGTGGAACAGACCTGGATGTCGCCGGCGCTCACTCCGAGCAGCTCGGCGGCGCGCTCCGCGGTCAGGTGGGTCGTCAGAAACCCGAACGAACCCGTGAAACAGTTCGCGCCGCCGGAGTTGAGCACGATGGCTTCGACGACGCCGTCCTGGATGGCCTGTTCGGACCAGAGAATCGGGTTTGCCTTGGCGCGGTTGCTCGTGAAGACGGCAGCACCGACGGTGAGCGGCCCGCGGTTGACCACCACGGCGACATCCGGCTTTCCGGTCGACTTGAGTCCGGCGGCAACTCCTGCCGCCTCGAACCCTGCGGGCGCGGTGACGGTCACGGTGCCACTCCGTTCGTAGTGAGGGCGCGGCCCTCGGGAAGGCCGAGCGCGATGTTCATGGATTGGACCGCGGCACCGGCCGTGCCCTTGACGAGGTTGTCGACAGCGGCGACGACGACGACCCGGCCTGCGGCCCGGTCGATCGCGAGCCCGAGGAGCGCAGTGTTGGCCCCGACCACGTCGGCCGTGCGAGGGACCTGTCCCTCCGGCAGCAGCTGGACGAACGGCTCGTCGGCGTACGCCAGCTCCCAGGCCGCGCGGATGTCGGCATCCGTGGCTCCCGGAGCAATCGGCGCGGTGGAAGTCGCAAGGATTCCGCGGGCCATCGGGACGATGACGGGCGTGAAGGAGATCCGGACGTCGGTCCCTCCGGCATCCTGCAGCGCCTGACGGATCTCGGGGATGTGCCGGTGTGTGCCGCCGACCGCATACGGGTTCGCGCTGCCGAGCACTTCGCTTGCCAGCAGGTGCGGTTTGAGGCTCTTCCCTGCCCCCGACGGGCCGACGGCGAGCACGCTGACGATGTCGCTCGGATCGATCACGCCGGCAGCCACCCCCGGCGCGAGCGACAAACTCACCGTCGAGGCGTTGCAGCCGGGTGCGGCGATGCGAGTCGCGCCCGCGAGGGTGTCACGGATCTTCCCGCTCGCGACGGGCAGCTCGGGAACGCCGTAGACCCAGGGCTCAGGGTGCGCCCCGCCGTAGAACTGCTCCCACGCTGCCGCATCGCGCAACCGGTGATCGGCGCCGGCGTCGATCACGAGGGGCACATCTCCGAGGGCATCCGTGTATTGCGCTGACTGTCCGTGCGGCAATGCGAGAACCACGATGTCGTGGCCGGCAAGGGTCTCGGGAGTGGTGTCTTGCAACGTCAGATGCGAGAGCGAGCGCAGATGCGGCTGGTGCTCGATGAGGGGCTGCCCGGCGTTGGAGTGGGCGGTGACGGTGCGGATATCGACATCAGGATGCTGGGCTAGGAGCCGCAGGATCTCGCCGCCGGCATATCCGGAGGCGCCAGAGACGGCGACCGAGTAGGTCATGGATTCCACCTTATTGTCTGGGTTCGTCGTGCATCGAAAGCACAGAGCCGGAGGTGGCGACACCGCCGCGCGCGACAGCGCAGCGGGGTCGCCTAGAGTCGGCGACCGCCCAGACGTCGGCGCAGCACGCGAACCGTCGTCGCGAAAGCAACGAGGTCGTGCGGTGCCGGAAGCATGTCGCGAGAGTACCGATCTAGGCCTCGACGCCGCAAATCGACGCGCGAGCTCACGCCGGAAGCAGGGCGCTCACGGCACGTGAGCGCGCGCGGCGCACCCCGATGACCGTGCCAGCGAAGGCGACCGCAGCCCACAGCAGAAGTCCGACTGCAGCCCCGAGCACTTCGTGTAGCGACCCGCCCACCAGAGCGTCGGCGCCCTGCAGGGCAACGCTCAACGGCAGGATCGAGAACGGCGTGGCAGCCAGCGAACCCTCGGTAACCGGTTGAAGGGTGCCTGCGGCCACCAGCTGGAGACCCAGTGCGAGCACCGACACGATGAGACCTGCTCGACCGAACAGGGCGGTGAGTGCCTGGTGGAACAGCGTGAACGACACCGCGGCGGCAAGGGTCAGCCCGTAGGCGACGGGGATCCGATCGGGGACGACACCGAGGACGGCAACCCCCAGCCACACGAGCACCGACTGCACAACGGCGATTCCCATCGCAACCAGTGCAGCGTCAGCGGCGATGTGCGCGGACGTTGCCGGGGTCACGAGCGACGCCCGCGCAAAGGGAGAAACGACGAGGAAGGTGGCGAGCGCCCCCAGCCACAGCGACACCGGCGCCAGCGCTGCCACCGCCGCGGCCAGAGCGGAATCCGGGCCACCGATGCTGGTGGTGGTGACGCCGATCGGCGAGGCGACGGTTGCCGCGATGCTCTGCTGCTGGGCACTCGAATAACTCGGGATGCTGGATGCCGCCTCACCCAGGCCGCTCGCGAGTTCACCAGCGGCGCCGGCCGCGGTATCGAGCCCGCTGGCAAGGTCTGCAGCGCCGGCCGCGAGATCAGACGCACCGGACACCGCCTCCTGCTGAGCCGCCGCGAGTTGGGTGAGCGCTGACGCCGCCGGCCCCGCGAGGTCGGCCACGGCGTCGGCGCCGACGGCGAGTTCGGCGGCATCCACGGCGTCGCCGGCAAGAGCGCCGGCCTGATTCTGAAGGTCCGATGCAATTGCGGCGGCCCCACTGCGGAGGGCCAGGATGTCATCGAGCAGGTCGCCGGCTGGCACGGTCGGGTCCGCGGAGATCACCGCAGCGAGGGCGTCGAGATCGGCGACGCCGAGATCCTGCGCGAGCGAGAGCGCCTCGGCGTCGATCGCAGCGCCGGCCAGCGACCCCGCGAGAGCCGCGGCATCCGACCCGGCTGCGGCGCTCAGCGCACCCAGGTCGCGGACCCCTGTCGGGAGGGCGCGAAGCACCGTTCCAATCCCCTCGAGCCCCGCGACCAGCTCCCGCTGCCCCTCTGCGAGCACTGCCGCTCCCCCCGCGGCGTCCCCGATGCCGCTCGCGAGTTCGCTCGCGCCGTCGGCTGCCTGCCCGATTCCGGTGTGCAACTCAGTGAAGGCTGCCAGCGTGCCTGACACATACCCCGACGTGAGCTGAGCTTCCACTCCGCGCGGAAGGCCCGCTGCCAGAGCTTCGGCCAGCACGCCCGAGAGATACCCGTGACGAGTGCTGGTCTGCACTGTCAGCGAAGCCTGCGTCGGCGCATCAGTGCCGAGGGTTGCGACGTCCTGGGAGAAGTCGGCCGGGATCGTCACCACCGCGAGATAGGTGCCCTGCGCGAGCCCCTGGTCGGCTGTCGCGGTGTCCGTCAGGGTCCACGCGATCGCGTCGTCGGCTGTCAGAAGGTTCTCGGTGACGAGCTTGCCCGCGGCGACGGGCGTGCCCCCGTCCTCGATCGGAACATCAAGATTCACGATCGCCACGGGAACCTGTTCCTGGGTCTGACGCGGCAGCAGCGTCAGCATGACCAGCAGCGGTATCAGGATCGCGAAGACCGCGAGCGCGATCGCCCTGCCCCGACCGCCACCGGTCAACAGCCCCGACAGCCCGGTCATACGACCACCTCGTCGCTTACGTCTTGCCGGCTGCGACCTTCAGGTGACCGGTCTGCAAGGAGGACCCTCACGACGCGGCCGTGAGGGGTCAGGGCAAGTGCATCTTCGGCCACGGGATCACTGACAGCGACAACGAGCGTCGTCGAGGCCGACGCGGTGCGCAGGATGCGGTCAAGCAGCGCCGATTGATCTCGCCTGCGCTGCAGATCGAGGACCGTCACCTCGGGCGTCGATGCGAGCGCGGCAGCGGCATCGAGGGTCCACCGCTGGTGCTCGTCAAGACGCGACATCGGCACATCGACCTCGTCGAGAACGTTCGGCCCGCCCGTCAGTTCCCCCCAGAGCTCGATCGCGCGGCGCACCCGATCACGGTGATCACCACCGCTGCCGTTCAGGCGTACCTGTCGCCGCACATGTTCGACGAGAGTGCTCGCGTCAGTGGGCGTAGGAAGCGCCGGAACCAGGACCGAGACCCGAGAGAGCGGCTCTCTCTCGAACGGGATGAGCCGACCGCCGACGGCAAGGTCGCCGCCGATGCCGGGAATCCGGCCCGAGAGACCTGCGCAGACGGCTGCGGCTTCGGGGCCGTGGACCACAAGGACGCCGGACTCCGGCAGATCGACGGTGAGCGGCGCCGAGTCACCGAACGTCGCCTCGTGCGCATGGATGCCGCGCCCTCGCGTCTCCCGATCGGCCTCGCGCCAGGTTCGCTGATCGAGCATGCGGCGCACTGCCTCACCCTCAATGTCAGCATCCGGCAATGCCCGTACCAACCAGCGCGGCAACCACCACGCGCGCGCACCGAGCAGTGCCATGAGGGCGGGGATCAGGGTCATCCGCACCACGAAAGCATCAATGAGCACCCCCACCGCGAGCGCGAGAGCGATCGGCTGGATGATCGCGTTTCCCCCGGGGACGAACGAGAAGAAGACGGAGAACATGATGAGCGCGGCGGCAGTGATGACCCGCGCGGAGGCGGAGAAGCCCTGGAGTACCGCGGCGTGCGCGTCGCCGGTGTCGACGAACCGCTCGCGCATCCGTGAGACGAGGAACACGTGATAGTCCATCGCGAGTCCGAACAGCACAGCCATGACGAGGATCGGCATGAAGCTGATCACCGGGCCGACCTTGCCGACCCCCAGAAGGGATGCACCCCAGCCCCATTCGAAGACCACGGTGGCGATCCCGAGCCCCGCCCCCACTGTCAGGAGGTAGCCGAAGGTCGCGGTGATCGGCACGGCGATGGAGCGGAACATGATCGTCAGCAGCACCAGGCTCAGCCCCACGACCACGATCGCGAACGGCAGCATCGCCGCGCCCAGGCGATCGGAGATGTCGATGGCGAGGGCAGTCTGTCCGGTGATCTCGTAGGTGAAGCCGTTCGCCTCCTCGAACGCCGCGGCGCGATCGCGCAGGGTCTGCACGAGCTGAGCGGTCTGATCGGATGACGGGGAGCTGTCGGGAGTGATCGTCACGACAGCCATGTCGAGGGCTTCGTTCGGGAACGCCTGCGAGACCGCGGTGATCCGGGGCACGCCCTGGAATGCATCCTGGAGCGCGGTGAGAGCCTGCTCGATCTGGAGCGTGCGAGAGATGTCGGCGGTGACCAGCAGCGGGCCGTTGAAGCCGGGTCCGAAACCCTCGTCGAGCAGATCGTAGGCGACGCGCGCCTCGGATCCGGGCGGATCGTATCCGGCATCGGGCAGCGTCAGACGAAGTCCGGATGCCGGGATCGCGATCACCGCGAGCACCGCGGTGACACCGAGCGCGGTCAGCAGCGGCTGACGAGTGACGATCTTCACCCAGCGCGCTGTGTGTCCCGGCTCCGCGCCGCGGCGAGCGGCCCGACGAACGGCCCGACCCCGTGGGATGAGTCGGCGGCCGAGGAGCGAGAGGATCGCCGGAAGCAGAGTGACAGCCACCAACAGCGCCGTGAGCACCGCGCCAGCAGCTCCCAGCCCCATGACGGTGAGGAACGGGATCCCGGCCACCCCGAGGCCTACCAGGGCGATCATGACCGTCATCCCCGCGAAGACGACAGCCGTGCCCGCCGTTGCTATGGCCACCGCTACCGACTCGGCCGGATCCATCCCCTCCCGGAGGTTGTCGCGGTGCCGGGATGTGATCAGCAGGGCGTAGTCGATACCGACAGCAAGGCCCAGCATCGTCGCGAGGACCGGAGCCGTCGAGGAGACCGGCACGAGGGCACCGACGATCGTGATGGCGCTCGCTGCGAGTCCGACGCCGAGCGCCGCGGTCACGAGGGGAATGCCCGCGGCAAGGAGGGACCCGAAGGTGATCGCCAGCACGATGTAGGCGATGCCCATCCCGGCAAGCTCCGTCCAGTCGACCCC
>CEPH01033961.1_pt1 | contig 15835 bp, 14 predicted proteins | sample 530571 | NCBI WGS metagenome assembly CEPH01 (sample SAMEA2620413, study PRJEB7988) | marine metagenome | biome: marine biome (ENVO:00000447); feature: surface water layer (ENVO:00002042); material: "saline water (ENVO:00002010), including plankton (ENVO:xxxxxxxx)" | depth 5 m | reverse complement strand
TAGCGGGGCGTGACATCCGACCAGGTCTGCCCGGCATCGGTCGAGCGCTCCAGCAGCGGCTCGATCGACCCGCACTGCCCGGCCGTCGCGCGCCACCACACGCCCTCGGATGTTGCGAGGAAGCGCTGGCCCGGACCCGTTGCCGCCGCCACTGTCACGGTCGGCGTCGGCGTAGGCGTCGCGGTCGGAGTCTCGACGCCCATCGTCGGCGTGACGCGTGGCGCCTCGGTCGGGGGAGGTGTCTGCGTGCGCGTGATCGCCAGCCAGCTGAGGCCCCCGACGGCGAGGATCAGCACCGCGACGATCACGATCGACACCCACGTGGGCACAGAGCCTCGGGAGCGTCTTGACGTGCTCGAGCGGTAGGCCACGGCGGTCCTCGCGAGTCGGCTGGTGTGCGGTGGGCGGAACAGTATCCGCTCGCCCTCGCGATGCGGATAGAAGCGTGTGGTTCTGGCGCCGAACCGGCGAGGAGTTCCCCCGACAGGTACCCTGGCGCCTATGACGGAGTCTAGCGCGGGGACAGTACGTTCACGGGAACGAGGGTCGTCGAGGCGCTCGGACGCTCCCGCGGAGCCCGGTTCGTCGCGGCGATCATCGTCGTCTCGGGGGTCGGATTCGGGTCGAAAGTCGCGGCGCAGCGAGCGCGCCAGCCACTCGTGGCGGTCGGGCGGAACATCCGTCGCTCGCTGGGATTGGGAACTTGTCGGATGGGCTGTGCTGCTGCTCGGTGCCGGCATCCTGCTCGCCACCCTCGCCGACCGACTCCTCGGCGGCACCCTCGGTTCCGCGCTCTCGCTTGCCGCCCTGTGGGGCGGGATGCTCGCCGCGATCATCCTTGCGTTCGCGCGCTCCCGGCCCCGGATGCTGCTGCGCTTCCACCCCTTCGACCTGCTCTACGGCATCGTGCTCGGCGTCATCCTGCGCTTCACGCAGGGCTTTCTCGAGATCGCCGGCACCGGCACCGCCGTGTGGCCCACAGCAGGCACTCTCGACGGGTCGCTTCCGGCATCCTTCTGGTTCGATGGCGTGCTCGCCCCCGTCGTGATCGCGCCGCTTCTCGAAGAGTTCTTCTTCCGCGCCGTGTTGCTCGTGGCGATCTTCACGGCGGTCAGACGGATGACGAACTCGCGTTCGTGGGCAGGGTTCGCCGCGATCTCGGTGACGACCGTGCTCTTCATCGGCCTGCACCTGGTCTTCGACACCTATACCTGGTGGTCGGTGGCGACCCTCGGGCTCGTGGGGATCGTGTGCGCCGGCCTCGTCGTCGCAACCGCGCGCATCTGGGGGGCCGTGCTCACTCACATCGTCTTCAACGGCGTCGCCGTCGCGATGCTCGTCGTGGGCACCGTCGGCACCGTCGGCGCTTAGGCGCGTCCTCCCCTGGAGGTGCGGTGACGCAGCTCTCCACACCCGCCTGAATCGCCCTGTGCTACGCGTGCTACGGCTGGTAGATTCGAGCCATGCCCTCCATCAGCCATCGAGAAATGCGCAACAACAGCGCAAGCGTGCTGCGCGGTGTGCAAGAGGGCGAAACGTATGTCGTGACCAACGACGGTGTTCCCGTTGCCTCGATCGTGCCGAGCGGAGAGCAGGCTGCCGAACTCCCCCTTGTTCGCGCGGCGACAGCATCCGACAGGATCGGATCACTCACTCGACACAGCATCCGGGGGAGCGTCCGCGAGACTCTTGACGAACTGCGATCCGAGCGGTGACGCGGGCGTATATCGATACGTCGGCGGCAGCCAAGCTGGTGATTGACGAGCCCGAGTCAGCGGCGCTAGCCGCGTGGGTCGATGACGGTTCCGTCGAGCTCGTCGCCGGTATGCTGCTCGAGACCGAGTTGCGGCGCGTTGCGGTGCGCCATGGCATCCCGCAGCTGGACATCTCCGCCCTCCTCGATCACGTCGCCCTCTACGGGCTGACACCAGCTGTCTACCGCGAGGCAGGAGTGCTACCCGGCCGTGCCCTGCGCACCCTCGACGCGATGCATCTGGCATGCGCTGTTCGCCTGGGCGTTGACACCGTTCTCACCTATGACGACCGGTTCGCGGATGCCGCACAGAGCGTCGGTATTCCGGTCACTGCGCCGGTGTAGCGCGCACTCGCGGCCTACGGTGACGGGGGGAGTGAGACCAGACCCAATCGGGTAGCTTCGGCGATCGCCTCTTGGCGCGAGGAGACTCCCATACGGCGGTAGAGCGAGCGCACCTGAGACTTGATCGTGTTGACCGACACGTGAAGTCGCGCCGCGATCTGCGCGAGCGAGTCGGGGCTTGCCAGTGCCGTCAACACCTCCCGCTCACGGGGGGTGAGGATGACGGCAGGTGGCGGGGCCGGAACGGTCGCGTGCGCGAGATGTGAGGGAAGGTCAAGCGGAATCTCGTCGCGCACAGCGGCCGGCACCACGGCGAACGGGCGCCACAGCATCGACGCAAGCCCGAAGACGGAGCCGCCGATGATCCACGGATGCCGCGCCCCGAGCCGCGAGCGCGTGCGGTCTGAGAGTGCCCCGAAGAGAGGATTGGCGATCGTCGCCGCCACCGCGCCAAGGGTCACAGCCAGCGCGAGGATGCCGGTTCGCTCTGTCGGGGGAGCGAGAAGATCAACAGCCAGCGGCAGACCGGTAATCGCGGGCGCCGTCATGGCCCCGATCCCGACAAGGTTCAGGGCCGCCGGAACCAGTGCCCCCCGTCCCAGTCGACGACGCAGGGCAGGAGGCATGAGCGCCAGGATAACCTCTCGCGAGTTCGGGTGCCGACGAAAAGCGGCGGGCGCGACCGGGATGCTGTGTCGCAACGGCGCACCGTTTGGCGCACACGCCGGCGCCGTCCTCACATCTGCGGCGTGTCGCGGTTGGGGTGCGCCGTTGCGACAGGGCTGGTACCACGGGCACGGCGCGGATGGTTCGCGCGCAGCATCCGGATGCCGTAAGCTATCCCTTTGGTGCCTGCCTCACTGCGGCAGATCACCGCGAACGTGAGCCCTCCACTGGCGTGTTCGGCGGCCTTCGGCCTCGGAACCACCCCGGAGCGGGATTCACGAACTCCTCCGTTCGAACCAGAAAGCAGCACTATCGTGACGCGCACATTCACCCCCAAGGCTGGCGAAATCCAGCGCGAATGGCTCGTGATCGACGCCACCGACGTCGTTCTCGGCCGCCTCGCCTCCCACGCCGCAGCGCTCCTGCGCGGCAAGCACAAGGCGACCTTCGCACCGCACGTTGACAGCGGCGACCACGTCATCATCATCAACGCCGACAAGGTTGCCCTCACCGGCCAGAAGCTCGAGAAGAAGATGGCCTACCGCCACTCCGGATACCCGGGCGGCCTGAAGGCCGTCGCGTACAGCGAGCTGCTGGAGAAGAACCCCGTCCGCGCCGTCGAGAAGGCCATCCGCGGAATGCTCCCCAAGAACAGCCTGGGTCGCCAGCAGCTGTCCAAGCTGAAGGTGTACGTCGGTGCCGAGCACCCGCACGCCGCTCAGCAGCCCAAGACATACACGCTCGACCAGGTCGCCCAGTAAGCGCCGGACAGACCCAGAAGGACATACTCGTGGCGAACGACACCACCGCAACCGAGCCCACCAGCTACACCACCGAATCTGCCGTCGACGTCGAGGCTGTTGAGGCTGCACGTCCCGTGCTCAACGTCCCCGGCGCGGCAGTGGGCCGCCGCAAGGAGGCCATCGCGCGCGTGCGCCTGGTCCCCGGCACCGGCACCATCACCGTCAACGGCCGCACGTTCGAGAACTACTTCCCGAACAAGCTGCACCAGCAGCTCGTGACCGACCCCTTCACGCTGCTGAACCTCACCGGCGCCTACGACGTCATCGCCCGCATCCAGGGCGGCGGCCCCTCGGGCCAGGCAGGCGCCCTTCGCCTGGGCATCGCCCGCGCGCTCAACGAGATCGACGCCGAGAACAACCGCCCGGCACTCAAGAAGGCCGGCTTCCTCTCACGCGACGCTCGCGTGAAGGAGCGCAAGAAGGCCGGTCTCAAGAAGGCGCGCAAGGCTCCGCAGTACTCGAAGCGTTAATCGCTTCGCCACCGCGCACCATGCCGCTGTTCGGCACGGACGGCGTACGAGGGCTTGCCAACGGCATCCTCACCGCCGATCTCGCGTTGTCCTTGGCCCAGGCGACCGCTGTCGTCCTGGGCCAAGGACGCACCGCTGACGCCCGCCGTGCCGCGGGCAAGCGGCTCACCGCCGTCGTCGCGCGCGACCCGCGCGTCTCGGGGGAGTTCCTCGTCGCCGCCGTTTCGGCGGGACTCGCCTCCTCGGGCGTCGACGTCCTCGATGCCGGCGTGCTCCCCACCCCCGCTTTGGCCTACCTCGTGGGCGACCACGACGCCGACTTCGGGGTCATGGTCTCGGCATCCCACAACCCCGCCCCCGACAACGGCATCAAGATCTTCGCTCGCGGCGGCGTGAAGCTGCCCGACGTCGTCGAGGCGCGCATCGAAGCCGCCATGAGCGGCGAAAAGCTGCAGCCGACCGGCGCCGGCGTCGGCCGGATCACCCGGTTCTCGGATGCCGAGGACCGTTACGTCCTCCACCTCCTGCAGTCCCTGCCGCATCGGCTCGACGGGCTTCACGTTGTGCTCGACTGCGCGCACGGCGCGGCATCCGGCGTCTCACCGCAGACGTTCTCGGATGCCGGCGCACGCGTGACGGTCATCGGCGCCGATCCCGACGGCCTCAACATCAACGACGGCGTCGGCTCGACACACCTCGACCAGCTTGCGGCAGCTGTCGTCGCGCACGGCGCCGACCTCGGCATCGCGCACGACGGCGACGCCGACCGGTGCCTTGCCGTGGACGCTGCCGGCCAGGTCATCGACGGCGATCAGATCATGGCTATCCTCGCCGTCGCGCTCAAAGACCGTGGGGAGCTCACCGACGACACTCTCGTCGCCACGGTCATGAGCAACCTCGGCCTGCATCGCGCGATGGCCGATCACGGCATCCGTGTCGAACAGACCGCCGTCGGCGACCGGTACGTGCTGGAGCGCATGAACGAGGGCGGCTTCGCCCTCGGCGGCGAGCAGTCCGGACACGTCATCATGTCTCGCTTCGCCACCACCGGCGACGGCCTGCTGACGGGCCTGCACCTCATGTCGGAGATGGCCCGGACCGGACGTTCGCTCGCCGAGCTCGCGTCGATCATGACCGTCTACCCCCAGGTGCTCGTGAACGTGCAGGGCGTCGACCGGTCGCTGGTTGCGACCGACGAGGTCGTGCAGGATGCGGTCGCTGCGGCATCCACAGCGCTCGGGGACTCGGGCCGCGTTCTGCTGCGCCCCTCGGGCACGGAGCCCCTCGTGCGCGTCATGGTCGAGGCCGCCGACGCCGAAACCGCCCACGCTCACGCCGAGGCCCTCGCGGGCGTGGTGCGCGAACGGCTCAGTCTTCCCGTCTGAGCCGCCCCTCCAGGCATCCGTTCGGCGGCATCCCTCGCCGGCTCGGCGCGTGGCTAACTCCTCAGATCAGTTATGTGAACGGTGCAACCGCGGCGTGATCTGGCTCACACTCCGTCGTCTTTGAGGAGTTAGCCACCGAGAGGCCGCGCGAACTTTCGTGCGCGCGTCGTCGCGGGCATGGGAGCGCTCACAGGCATGCCCCACGGGGGTTCGTGAGATTCACACCCACCGCGCCCCCGCTCTATCGATGGGAGAAGCTGGGATTTTCCTAGCACCTCGTCGCGCACTACGCGCTCGACGAGACGAGCGGAACGGTAGCCGCCGATAGCTCGGGCAACGGCCACGACGCCGCCTACATCGGCTCACCGACGCTCCTCGGTGCGGAGGGTGTGACATTCGACGGCACCGACGACTACGTCGACCTTCCCGACAACCTCATCGGCGGTCTCGACTCGGTGACCGTCGCGATGGACGTCATCGTCTCGCCCTCGCAGAGCGGCAACTACTTCATTTGGGGATTCGGGAACACCGCGGGCGATGGCGCGGGCAACGGCTACCTCTATTCGACCGGAAACAACTACCGGGGAGGCATCGCCACGGGCAACTGGACCACGCACGTCCTGGCCGACGCGCCGGCGCCCACGGACCAGCACCGGCGCGCCGAGCACGATCTGCGCTGTTGCATCATCGACGGTGGTGCCGAACTGTCGCGGCCGGCCCCGGTGCTCAGCCCCAGCCCATGGACTCGATGTACCGGAGCAACACGCCCTCGCGCAGGGCCCACGGGCTCACTTCGAGCTCTTCGACATCCATCGCGCGCATCGCCTCGTGAAGCACAACCGCACCCGCGACGATCTGGAAGGTCCGATCGGCGGTGATTCCGGGTAGTTCCTGGCGAGCGGATGCCGGAATGCGCGCCAAGCGCGGGATCCACGACCCGAGCGCAGCGCGGGGGAGCATCATCCGTTCGCTGCCCGACCACCCGGGCATCGGGTAGCCGACGAGTTTGGCCAGCGACCGGATCGCCTTGGAGGATCCGACGGTGTGATCAGGTCGGGGGAGCGCACCGAAAGTCTTGGTCAGCGGCTTGAGCGTCTGGCGGGCGTGTGTCCGAAGACGATCGACGGCCTCCTCGCCGGGCGGGTCATCCGGCAGGTAGGCGATCGTCATGCGTCCAGCGCCGAGGGGCACGGATGCCGCTTCATCCGGGAGCTCGTCACTTCCCGCCGCGATCTCCAGAGACCCGCCGCCGATATCGAAGAGCAGGATCTGACCGGCCGACCAGCCGAACCACCGCCGCACCGCGAGGAACGTGAACCGGGCCTCCGAAACGCCCCCGAGAACCTGGAGCGGTTGGCCGAGCGCTGCCTCGATTCGCGCGATCACCTCGGTTCCGTTGGTGGCCTCGCGCACCGCGGAGGTCGCCGTCGCGAGGAACTCGTCGACCTTCTCGCGTTCGGCGACCACGCGGGCTTGTGACACGGCATCCACGAGCGCGGCGATCCCCTCCTCGCTGATCGCGCCGTCGGGCGTGACGTACCTCATGAGGCGCAACACGGATCGGTGGCTCGTGGAGGCGAGTGGGCGGCCGCCGGGGTGAGCGTCGGCGACGAGAAGATGGACGGTATTGGAGCCGATGTCGAGGACGCCCAGACGCACGGGGGTCAGCTTATCGGTGGCTCGGGTAGGCATCCGTGCCCGGTCGTTGTCGTGCCGATTGCAGGATGAACGCCGTGGCCAGTGGCTCAGGTGCGCCACCAATGACGATCGCGCCTGCGTTCGGCCCGGCGCATCAGACGAGGCCTCAGGGCAGGGCGTCGGAGGGCGGTGCCGCACAACCGACGATCCACGCCTTCGCGAAGGCGGCAGTCTGATAGGCGTAGTTGTAGATCCAGCGCGACAGGTTCAGGCTCTCGTCGACGGGGATCACGGTGACGTCGGCATCCGCGCACGCGCCGAAAATGTAGCGCGTACGCAGCACGTGCGGCGTGTAGGTCAACACGATGACGCTCTCATCGTCGGTCGCATAGGCGTCGAGCATCGCTGCTTCCCCCCGCGTCGTGAACGGGTCGGGAGTGCGACAGGTCACATAAGCCCGCCAGCAGTAGGCGAGTTCATCCGCCGAGTCCGGCCCCGATGCCGGCACTGACACCAGGACCTCGTCAGCGATTCCCTGATCGCGCAGGCTCTCGGCATCCGCGATGCGGGTCGCAGTCGGTGGGCCGATCACATAGAGAAGGTCGGCTTTGGGCGCCGCGGGAACTGCCGGGAAGACATACAGGGGAAGCCCGATCACGGCGACCAGAGCGATGATCGCCAGGATGCCGAGAGCGCCGCGGCGCGCCCATCGCGTTCGAGTGAGCATCGACTCGTCGTCCACGCGTGCATCCTCCGTCTCCTCGTGCGGCGACCACAGCGTCGACGTGCTCCGACGAGCGACAGTGTAGTGAGCCATCCAGGACAACTCGGCTGAGGGAAGGACAACTCGGCTGAGGGAAGACCAACTCGGCTGAGGGAGGGACAACTCGCGTGGGGGTTACGATGGCCCCGTGCCCAGCGATGCCGCAGCCCTCGACGCCCGCGAGCAACTCAACCCGCAGCTCTACCGTGAGATCCTGCGCCCCGAGTGGGCGAGGCTCGCTGCCGACATGCGTCAGCCGCTCACCGAAACCGAGATCGTGTCGCTTCGCGGCCTTGGGGATCGCCTCGACCTCGACGAAGTGCGCGAGGTGTACCTCCCGCTCAGTCGCCTCCTGAGCCTGTACGCGGGCGCAACCCGGCGGATCGGAGCCGACACCAGCGCGTTCCTGCAGGAAAACGACTCGACCACCCCGTTCGTGGTCGGCGTCGCCGGATCAGTCGCCGTCGGCAAGTCCACCATCGCGCGCCTGCTGCGCGAGCTCATGAGCCGCTGGCCCGACACCCCGCGCGTCGAGCTCGTGACCACCGACGGCTTCCTCTACCCCAACGCGGAGCTCGAGCGCCGCGGCATCATGCACCGCAAGGGCTTCCCCGAGTCCTACGACCGGCGCGCGCTCGTACAGTTCCTCACCGACGTCAAGAGTGGGGCGCCCGAGGTCCGCGCTCCCTTCTACTCCCACATGAAGTACGACATCGTTCCGGATGCCGTCATCACGGTTCGGCGCCCGGATGTCGTCATCGTCGAGGGACTGAACGTGCTCCAGCCGCCGCCCTCGCCCAACGAGGTGGCAGTCAGCGACCTGTTCGACTTCTCCATCTACGTGGATGCCGATCCCGAACACATCACGCAGTGGTTCGTCGACCGCTTCCTCGCTCTCAAACACGGTGCCTTCGCCGACCCGGGCTCGTTCTTCAACGTCTTCTCCGATCTGACCGACGAGACGGCGGTCGAGACCGCCCTCGGGTTCTGGAACGAGATCAACCTGCCGAACCTGATCGAGAACGTCCTGCCCACCAAACATCGGGCGACCCTCGTGCTGCAGAAGGCCGCCAATCACGCCGTCGACCGCGTCCTCCTGCGCAAGGTCTAGCAGCGCGCTGTGCGCCCGAAAGGGGCGCAGATCGGCGGATTCTCCAACCGGCGGGGCATGGGAGCGGTCCCAGCACGGTCAGGGCTTCACCGATATCGCGACACGCCGATCGTCATGGTAAAGATGTTTCATGCGGGGTGGTCATCGGGGGCCGTATGAAAGCTCTGCTCCCTAACGGGCGTGGGCGCTTCTTCGGCGTGACGTTCCTGTCGGCGATTGCGGCAGGGGCGCTGATCGGCGTACCCGCGGTCGCTTCGGCTTCGCCCGGCGACGTGGTCGATTCTGGGGCATCCGTCTCGCGTTTTGTGACCTCCGAACCCGCCGCATCGACCGCCGGCGGCGCGACGAATGCGGCATCCTGCCTCGCCGGAGTGTCGCCCCACCTCGTGCGACTCACCGGCTCCGACGAGGACCCGGTGCAAAACCCCGTCCTGCTCGTGCACGGGTGGCTCAGCACCGCCATGCCGGAGTCGGAGGCGGGACCGAGACCGGTCACGACGAGCACGGGTATCGCCAATTCGCCGTTCTCTCGGCCGGTCGAGTGGTCATCGGGCGGCGACCCCGCCGTCGATCTGCGCTCGCTGCAAGAGCGCCTATCGGAGCTTCCCGACACGTCAGTGTTCGCCTTCGACTACTCCTCCGTGGCCGCACTGTGGGTCGGGCACACGGCGACCGCACCCGCGCTCGCCGGAGCGATCGAGTGTCTCGCCGAGGCGTCAGGCGACACCGTTGACATCGTCGCGCATTCGATGGGAGGGCTCGCGCTTCGCTACGCCCTCGGGGGATCGAACGAGGGCGTAGCCTCGCACGTCGGTCAGGTCATCACCGTCGCGACCCCGAACGAGGGGTCCGAGGTCGCGTCAGTGGTGTCGGTGCTCGGCGATGCGACAGAGTCCCTGTTCTCGTCGGCGTCGGTCATCGCTCAGATCGCCTTGCCCGCGATCGTCGGGATCTGCAACCGTGAGATGGAGTCGGATGCTCGCGTCGGGTGCGACATCCCGCCCAGCGTCCGGACTGTCTTCGCCGTCGCTGGTGACGGCGGCCAGGCGCTTCGAGCGGGTTCGGCCGAGCTCTCGAGTGTGCCTGAGTGGCCGAGCAGTCTGAACGTGCACGCAATCGCCGGCGACTATCGCATCCACCTGACGGCGGGACTCGTGCCCCCAGAGATCTTCACGGCTCTGCGCGACGCAGCTGGCGTGTTCGGTCTGGATCTCGCACCCGCGCTTGACCAGGTGTTCGAGGCGGGGGACGGCATCGTGGAGGTCACTTCAGCGACGGCGGATGCCGACTCCAGCTTCATCGCCCGCTGTGAGGTGACCGTCGACCTCACGACCACCGTCGGGTCGGCGGACTTCGGCGATCTCACCGAGCGATTCGGTGGTATCCCGCCGCTCGCAGGGCCGTGCGCGCACGATCGCCTGTTCGAGAACGACGACGTCGTCCGGGATATCGTCGCGACGCTCGGGGCGTCCCGCGGGTAGTGCTGTCGCGACGCTGGGGCGTCCCGCGGGTAGTGCTGTCGCGACGCTCGGGGCGTCCCGCAGACAGCACCGCCGCGACGCTGGGGGCGTCCCGCAGATAGCACCGTCGCGACGCTGGGGCGTCCCGCAGATAGCACCGTCGCGTATTCCCGGCGGCGGCGCAGGATGAGCGCATCCGCGACCCGTAGCATGTGTGGAATGTGTGGAATCGTCGGATATGTCGGGCCGCGTGAGAGTCAGCCCATCCTCATTGCTGGACTGTCGCGCCTGGAGTACCGCGGCTACGACTCGGCGGGCATTGCCGTCATCGACGGCGACGGCCACCTCGGGATGCGCAAGCGGGCGGGCAAGCTCGGTGTCTTGCGCGATGACCTCGCCGAGCATCCGCTCCCCGCGGGCACGACGGGCATCGGGCACACGCGCTGGGCGACCCACGGTGGCCCCACGGATGCCAACGCCCACCCGCACCTTGCAGACGACGACAAGCTCGCGCTGATCCACAACGGCATCATCGAGAACTTCGCCGCGATCAAGAACGAGTTGCGCGAAGAGGGTTACGAGTTCCGCAGCGAGACCGACACCGAGGTCGCGGCGGTGCTGCTGGGACGCGAGTATCGCGCGCACGGCGGCGACCTCGTCGCCGCGTTCCGGTCGGTCGTCCGCCGCCTCGACGGCGCCTTCACCCTCCTCGCGATGCACCGCGACAACCCGGGCCTCGTCGTCGGCGCCCGCCGCAACTCGCCCCTGGTGATCGGACTCGGCGAGGGCGAGAACTTCCTCGCCTCCGACGTCGCAGCCTTCGTCGAGCACACCCGTCAGGCTCTCGCGATCGGGCAGGACGAGATCGTCGCCATCACCCCCGACGGGGTCGAGGTGACGGACTTCGACGGCAACCCGGTCGGCGTCGAGCCGTTCGAGGTGCTGTGGGATGCCGCAGCCGCCGACAAGGGCGGTTGGTCGTCGTTCATGGCCAAGGAGGTGTCGGAGGAGCCCGAGGCTGTCGCGAACACGGTGCGGGGACGCATCCGTGACGGGGTCGTATCGATCCCCGAACTCGATGGCCTCGACGACCTGTTCGCCGGAATCAATCGCGTGATCGTGGTGGCCTGCGGCACCGCGGCCTACGCGGGCATGGTCGGCAAGTACGCGATCGAGCAGTGGGCGCGGGTGCCCGCCGATGTCGAGCTGGCTCATGAGTTCCGCTACCGCGACCCCGTGATCGGGGCTGACACTCTCGTCGTCTCGATCAGCCAGTCCGGCGAGACGATGGACACCCTCATGGCAGTCAAGTACGCGCGCGAGCGCGGCGCCAAGACCCTGTCGATCTGCAACACGCAGGGGGCGACGATCCCGCGCGAGTCGGATGCGATCGTCTACACGCACGCGGGGCCCGAGGTCGCTGTCGCTTCGACCAAGGCGTTCGTCGCGCAGATCACGGCGCTCTACCTGCTTGCACTGCACATCTCGCACGTGCGCGGAACCCTCAGCGACACCGAGATCCGCCAGCAGGTCCTCGAACTCGAGGGTGTTCCCGAGAAGATCGCGCGGGTCCTCGAGGGCGAGCAGGAGCACATCGAGCAGTTCGCGCGGTGGATGGGCGACACCCAGTCGGTGCTTTTCCTCGGTCGCCACGTGGGCTATCCGATCGCGCTCGAAGGGGCTCTCAAGCTCAAGGAGATCTCCTACATCCACGCCGAGGGCTTCGCGGCCGGCGAGCTCAAGCACGGCCCCATCGCCCTCATCGAGCCCGGACAGCCGGTCTTCGTGATCGTCCCCTCGCCGCGGCACTCACCGCTGCTGCACTCGAAGGTGGTCTCCAACATCCAGGAGATCCGCGCTCGCGGTGCCCGCATCATCGCGGTCGCCGAAGAGGGGGATGCCGCCGTGCTGCCCTACGCCGACGAGGTGCTGCGCATCCCGCTGGCAGACCCGCTGTTCGAGCCGCTGCTTGCCGTCGTGCCGCTGCACATCTTCGCGATGGGCCTTGCCACGGCCAAGGGGCTCGACGTCGACCAGCCGCGCAACCTCGCGAAGTCCGTCACGGTCGAGTAGTCCCGACTCGAGGCTTCGGTCGAATACTGCCGCTTCTATCGGATGCTCCGCGCTGCGGCCCACGGCCCGCAGCCCGCAGGTGTGCTCGTTGACCTGGTCGGCGGCGAGTTCGCCATCAGCCAGCCCGCCATCTCGCGGCACCTGAGACTGCTGCGTGAGAACGGCTTCGCGGATGCCGAGATCGATGGCGCCCGGCGGATCTATCACCTTCGCGCCGACGGCCTCGACGCTGCTGCGACGTACCTCGACCGGCTGCGCGCACCCCTTTCCCAACGTCTCGACGCCCTGCACACCGAGATCGCGCGCGGCAGGTCGGCGCGGCGACGCGGCGAGGCCGCTGCCGAGCCTCGCCTGTCAGCGGCATCCGGCATTCCCATCACTCCCGACCAGGAGGCATCATGACCCTCGGCGCTCCACGGATCACGCGCGACGGCGACCGGTACCACCTCGAGTACTCCGAGGTCTATGCGACCGACATCGACGACCTGTGGTCGGCAGTCACGACCGCCGAGCGGCTGTCGCGGTGGATGGCGACCTACCGCGGCGATCTGCGCGAGGGCGGTGCGTGGGAGGTGCTCGGATCAGACGGCGAGGTATGGTGCCGAGGAGTCGTCACGGCCTGCACGCCGCCGCAGAGCTTCACCACCACCTGGCACGCCGTGGGTGAGGACCCCACCGAGCTCACGGTGAGCCTCGCACCCGACGCCGCGGGAACCCGCCTGACGCTTTCGCATCACGGCATCCAGTCAATCCTCTACGGGGCCGGGTGGCAGACCTATCTCGAGCTCTTGGCGCAGGGGCTGGCAGCGCCCGATGCCGTCCTCGTCGACGACGCCGCGTGGGACGCGCGATTCGCCCAGCTGCGGCCCGTCTACGACGAGAGATTCGCCGCGCTGCGCGACTGACCCGGCGGCTGGAGACGGCGCCGGTCGGGGAGCGAATCGCGGGGGCACCGACTGCTCATCCGCCTGTCACGGTGTGTTCACCTCGGCGTCGCCAGTGGCCACATCGGCCTCGTAGGTTCGCAGGGTTTGCTCCAGACGAAAGCTGTTGATGTCTCTCTCCACGCCTGCGCGCCTGTTCCGTCCGTTCTCTCTCCTCACCGCAACCGCGATTCTGGCCACACCCCTGGTGGTTGCCGCACCGGCCGCAGCGGCGTCGGAGACACCGCACCTCCTGATCACCGAGATCGCTCCCGACAACGTGGGCTATGACGATTTCGAGTTCATCGAGGTCCACAACTTGGGCACCGAAGCGGTCGACCTGGATGCCGACAGTGTCGGACTGTCGTACATCTACGCAGACAGCGACGACAGGTCCTCGGACGTGCCGCTGACCGTCGAGCCCGGAACCGTCATCGACGCGGGCGAGACGCTCGTGCTCTGGCTGAGCTACACCACCTCGACCGTCGACAGCTTCGCCAAGACCGTCGACGACTTCCGCTCCCACTTCGCCGCGACCCAGCCCCAGACCGACTACGACGTCGTCCGCGTCACCGGCCAGTCCGGGATGGCAAATGGGGGCGGTCGCGGAGTTCGGCTGAGCGTCGCGGATGCCGAGGTCTCGCGCGCCTTCGTCCCCGTCGGTGGTGCCGGCACCGACCTGAGCGTGCACTTCCAGGTTGCGGCATCCGGGACCTCTGCGGCGGTCCTGTCGACCCTTGCAGAGCCCAGCCCGGGCGTCGTCGTTCCCGAGGCGCTCATCGCCGAGGAGCCCGAGCCCGTCGTCGAGATCGCCCCCCGCGACCTGATTGTGACCGAGTTCGCACCCGACAACGAGGGCACCGATCGCTGGGAGTACGTCGAGGTCTACAACACCACCGATCACGACATCGACCTCACTGCCACCAACACGACTGTCGTCTACGACTACGTGTCGAACTCCAAGGCTCTTGCCTTCCCCGCGGGAAGCGTCATCTCCGCCGGCGAGGCGGCGGTGCTGTGGCTCCAGTATTCGCCGAACACCGACGGTTACACCGCCGACGACTTCCGTGCGTTCTACAACGCCGACGCCGACCTCACCGTCATCCCGATCACGGGCCAGTCGGGGTTTGCGAACGGCGGGGGTCGCGGCATCCGTCTGGTCTCGGGCGAGACCGTCATCACCGAAGCCTGGTACGCGGCCGGAGAGGTGGGGAGCGGCACGAGCGTGAACTACCGTTTGCCGGCCCGCCTGACCGACACGATGATGGCTGTGCTCGAGGCGACGGTGGCGCCAACGCCCGGTGTCATTCCGGCAGACACGCTCGTCCCGGCACCGTTCGCTCCGCAACCCGATGCCGATCTCGTGACGGCGCCGCTGCAGATCACCGAGGTCGCGCCAGACACGGCGAATGTCGGCGGGTCCGATGCGTACGAGTTCGTCGAGGTCTACAACGCCACGAGCGCCCCGGTCGACTTCTCGGACTACACCCTGAAATACCTCTACCCGCTGGCCGACCTCACCAACTCATCGACGACGCTGTGGCCGGCGACCGTTCGTGACGCGGTCATCCCCGCGGGCGGCACGATCGTCTTCTGGATCAAGAACGGCGCCAACGACGCGCTCACGGCAGCCGACTTCAACGCCCACTTCGGAAGCTCACTCATCGCCGATGAGAGCCTGTTCGAGATCCGCTCGGGCGGGATGTCGAACTCCTCCGCTCGAGGGCTCGAGATCACCACGAACACCGGATTCACCGTCAACCGCGCGTACTACAACCTTGGTGGCATCGACGATACGACCGCCGATCAGCCCATTCAGTACGCCGTCAATCACGACGACCTGACTCTGCAGACCAAGCTCGGGACCTCCGGCGCGACGCCCGGGGCCATCGCCCCCGAGCAGGTCGACGACGGACTGATGATCGTGCCGGCTGACACCACGGCTCCCGAGATCGCCGACCAGACGGCAGCCGAGATCGCCCCCGGCATCGACTTCGAGATTGCCGTCCGGGCCACTGACGACATCCAGGTCAAGACTCTCTCGATCGCCGTGCGCAGCAACCTTGACGCACAGCCGATCCGCCACGAGATCGTCTCGGACGGGGCCGACGGCTACGTCCTGCCGATCGCCGCTGCCGACCTCACCGGCAAGCGCTGGTTCGAATACATCGTCGTTGCCAGCGACGGAACAAACGAGTCGGTCGTGGGCCCGGTTCGCGTGGCCCTTGCCGGGGTCGACACGTCGCCCGTGCGCCTGAACGTCACCGACGAGCAGTGGGTACGCGGTGAGGTGGGACTGATCGCGGGCGGCGACACCTACCCCGCCGAGGTCGAGCTCAGCATCGACGGTGCCCCTGTCGCGGCGACGCCTCAGCTGGAGGCGGCACCGGTGTTCGCGTTCGAGGCGAGCGGTGTCGACACCTTCTTCCGCAACGGCGTGAAGGT
>CEPH01017903.1_pt1 | contig 15885 bp, 27 predicted proteins | sample 530571 | NCBI WGS metagenome assembly CEPH01 (sample SAMEA2620413, study PRJEB7988) | marine metagenome | biome: marine biome (ENVO:00000447); feature: surface water layer (ENVO:00002042); material: "saline water (ENVO:00002010), including plankton (ENVO:xxxxxxxx)" | depth 5 m | reverse complement strand
TGACCTATCCGACTCTGAGATGAGAATAAAAAAACATTTATGTAAAACAAATTCCTTAAAGAAAAATTTTTGTGAGGGATGGCGCTTTGCTATCCCTCGCAATATCTGTCGCAAGGTGTGTGCCTTGCCTGAAGAAGCGAAAGCAGAAACAGATACTTTTAACTTTTAATTTTGCAGAGGTGCATTATGAAAAATTTCTATATCAGAAATATCAAGGGGAACAGAGATAGCAGAAAGCAATCTGTTCGTAAATTTAAAAACAGTTCTCAATACTGGGAAGCAACATCCAAGGAGGTGGTCAGATGATGGGTTTAATTATCAAGAACATTGACCTAGATGAAATGATGAAAATTCAAAATGAATTCGAGAAGAGACTTGAGAGTGGATACGACTCTACAGTTGATAAACGATTTCATTTTTACTGGGAACAATTCGGAAACATTTTCGATGACCTAGAATTTTCTTATTTGATAGACAGCGAAGCTTATGCGGATGCAGATGTGTCGTTCTACGCTATGGTCATAAAAGGTCTGTCTGTACAGACTACAAATATGCTCATGATGATTTTGAGAAAAAGTTTTGATTCTGACTTTTTCAATAAATTGAAATTTGAGGCTGTGACTGAGATGGAAGTATCTCCTGAAATCTAAGTCATATGAGGAGAGGGTTGAGCAATCAATCCTCTCTCTCAAAAAACTGTCATCGAGGTGTGTGCCTCGGTCTGATGATGGAACAAAAGTTCCGAAACAGTTCTTTTAACTTTCACAAAATGCGGAGGTGCAAATGAGTGAAGAAAATAAAATGATGGAAGCCTCTCCATCTAAAGCGTTGAGGCTAATGGTAAGCAACATTAAAGCTGGAAGAGTTCCTATGCTCTTGGGCGGTGTTGGTGTTGGTAAATCTGCAACAGTATCTCAGTTAGCTGAAGTGCTGGCTGGAGATAGGAAAGTGGTTGAGACAATCAAGCCTAAGAAAAATGAATTCGGATTCATTGATTTTAGAGCGAGTCTGTACGAGACCATTGAGTTGGGTGGTCTACCTTTCATTGAAGGTGGAGAACAGAAGAGAGCATTTCTCGGAAATCTTCCAGTCAATGGAGAGGGTCTACTTTTCATTGATGAGTTCGCACAAGCGACAGCAGATATGCAGAAGCTTCTTGGACAGTTGGTCAATGAGAAAAAGTTGGGCGAGTATCACTTGCCTGATGGCTGGCAAATTGTCATGGCTGGAAACAGAGCGAGTGATAGGTCAGGTGCTAACAAGTTGCTAGCACATATGTCTGACAGAGTCTCGGTCTATCACTTCAAACACGATGTGAACGACTGGCTCGTTTGGGGTTCTGAGAATGGCGTTCATCCATCAATCTTAGGGTTCATAAATTTTATGCCTAAGTTGTTATGGAAGTTCGATGCCAAGGATAGCAATCCTCAACCATCTCCTAGGTCATGGACAAGGTTATCTGACATCATGAAGGTTGAGACTGACCAAGACTTGATGCCTTTTCATGCTCAAGGAAATGTCGGCATCGAGGCTGGGTTAGAGTTTATGAATTTCATTACTCTGTCTCAGGATATTCCAAACCTTGCGGACATTGTCGATGGCAAGGAGGTCGATGTTCCTGATGGGTTGGGTCTGCAATATGCGACTGCTGTTGCTTTGGTCTCGGCTATCCAAGATGCAGACGATAAGTTGAAGCCATCTTACTTCGACAATGCTCTGAAATGGATGAACACTTTTCCATCGAAAGAGTTCCCTATATTTTTCGGTAGGGCGGTTGTCGGTGCTGTTCCTGATTTGAAAAACACAAAGACTTTCTCTGTGTTCAATTCAGAAAACAAGGATGTGCTGATTTAACTTGATAGCGTGTGGGAGAAATATTTACCAGTAATATTTTTCCCACCTCGCTTTTGGAAACTGTCATTGAGTGTGGTACTCAATCTGATGATGGAATGAAATTCCGAAACAGTTTTTTTAACTTTCTTTTATTTTGCGGAGGTGCATATGAAAAAGAAAAAAATAGATACAGTCTTTGCTGATACTTTCACTAAGGTCAGATTTTATTCGTCTGCTATTAGCGGTATCAAAAAAGACAATGGTGCTACCATCGAATTGTCTGCTCTTAAAGATGCGGATTATGATTTGGTAGGTGTTAATAAAAAAATCTTTGGTCGTGACATCAACAAAGAGTTCAGACAAATTCAAAATGAATTTAGAAATAGAGTTCTTTATCCAATGACTTATCCTTGGTCTGATGGTGGCAAGATGGGTTCTGAGTGGAGGATAGTTTCTAACGAAAAGTATGACTCCTTGATGGCTGGTTTTGAAACTTACGACAAGAAGTTTTGGAGGTTGGTCGAAGCTGTTAAGAGCAATTACGAGGACATGATTGACGAAGGCATGAAGAGACTCGGTAAGCTTGCAAACATTAGCGACTACAAAGAGTGGGAGGACATTGAGCATAAGTTCAATTTCCAAATTACTCCTGATGTTTTTACTTCTTACAATACAAGTAATGACACGAGAGTTAATCTGTCTGAGAAGCAGAGGAAAGCGATAGAGAATTCTATTGCCTCTAACTACGAAGCTAACTTCAAGTCTTTGTTAGAAGAGGAAAAGAAAACTCTCGAAGAGTCTGTCCAAAATATCATCGATGCTCTTAAGAAAGATGGGTCAGGAAAATCTTTCTTCAAGGACAGCGTGTTCAAAAATCTGAAAGAGAAAGTTGAGAGGGTCAGAGACCTTAACAGAAACATCTATCAGAGTGCTGAGTTGGACAAGGCTATCGACATCATTGTTGGTTCGCTTGCTTCGGTCAATGACATTGACTCATTGAGAGACAAGGGAGAGATTGGTAAATCTAAAAGAGCCAAGGTCTCTGCTGACATGGAGAAAGCTAAGTCAAGCTTAAATCAAAATACGCTTGGCAAGATTTTCTCAGGTACTGGATTATCGGAGGGCAACGATGAGTAGCTACGATAAATCTAAGAGGGCATTGCATGGTGTCCTCTCTGCCAATGAGGTCATGGTCAAAGCTAAAAGCAAGTTGATGAATTCTGAGTCAGGTCTTGCTTCAATTCTTTTGAGTCTACCTTTGGAAGAGGACAGTTCTTTTGACACGATGGCTACAGATGGAAGGGTCATCAAATACAATCCTGATTTCGCTCTCGGTCTACCGATGGATGAAATCAAAGGTGTTCTTATTCATGAGGCACTTCATGTTGTATGGGGTCATCATCTTAGAAGAGGAGATAAACATCCGAAGCTTTGGAACATTGCTACTGACTATGCAATCAATGGCTATATCATTTACAAGCTTGGTCAGAAGTTGCCTCAAGGTGGTTTAATCTCAGATAAATATCTCAACAAAGATTACTCGGTCATGAGTGCTGATGAAATCTACGACATATTGTTTGGCGATGACGAGGCTCTTCAGGAAGCTATCGATGATATGCAAGAGCAGATAGGCGATGACTCAGACGAGAACGAAAGTCAGGGTCAGGGTCAGGATGAATCCGAAGAGGATACTCAAGGCTCAGGCTCAGGCGATGGCGATGAGGAATCCGATGAGGAATCCGAAGGTCAGGGTTCAGGCGGAGATGCAGACGATGATGCAGAAACTGGTGATAACGAAAATATTACTGGTAATGGTTTGTCCGATGTGCGTTCTCCTCAGACCAATGAGTCAGGAAAGATTGACTTGAATGATTTGCCTCAGATGGCTGGCGGTGTCTTTGATATGACTAAAGAAGATGGCTCTCAGTTTTCTGAAGATGAGTTGCAAGAACAGATAACTGTACTTGATGCTCAGGTAATGATGGCAGAGAAAGTTCAAGGCATGATTAATTCAGGCGAAGGCTCAGGGGTTGATTACCTTGGAGGTCGTAAGTCTGAGTTGGTTGAGCAAGTTGTTCCTTGGGAAGATATGTTCAGAGATATGTTCACTAGGGTTCAATCTCAAAACAACACTTGGAAGATGCCTAATCGCAGACACATGGCTCGTGGCATCCATATGCCTAGTAAGGACAGAGAACCAGCTATCAAAAATGTTGTGATGCTGGTTGATGTTTCAGACTCGACTTGGGGAGACAGAGACTCATTCATTACTGAGGCTCTCGCTATCCTCGAAGAGTTTCAGGTCAAGAAACTCATGGTCAATAGGTATGCTGGTGTCGCTTACAGAAATAAGCAAGGCGAGTACTTCGATGTCTATGATACTGACCAAGGAGATGAGATGCCTGATAAAGATGAAATCAATTTTGCTGGGTCAGGGTGGACTAACTTCGATGCGCCTTTCAAAGCTGTCGCAAGGTATCTAGACATTGACGAGATTGATTTGATTGTTCACTTCTCAGATGGAGAGGGATACTTCGAGAAGAACCACGATGCTCTGCTTGATACTCCAATCTGTCATGTTTTTAGCTATGGTAAGAGTGGCAATAACAATGGCGGTAAAGAGATTGAAAAGTCAGGCTTCGGAGAAGTTATCTACATGAGTTAATCTCAATGAGCGTTCTGAGAGGAGGTTTTTAGGGTGGTACTAAACCTTAGCCTCCTCTCTTTTCGCCAGCGAGAGAGCCTCTATGGAGGTCGAATTTAGGAAACTGATAGGGAAAATGTGTGTTTTCCCCTGATGACTCAATATGAGAGCGTGTAAGCGTTGGTTCAAAAGAACCGAAATCAGTTCCTTTTAACTTTCAAATGCGAGGTGCATATGAAGAAAATATATGAAAAGTTTTTGAGTCTTTTCAAAACTCAAAAGGTGGAAGATAAACCTTATTATCTTTCGTATGAAAATGGCGGTGTTCTTGTTCTTAAGAGACCTACCAAACATCAAATTGAAACCAATTTGGAATTGGCTGGGTCATCTACAAAGACAGCATTTACTGGCAGAGGTTTGCTGAGTGGCAGAAAAGCAAGGCGTGTACAGGAAAGCTTGAAGCGTAGAGGCAAGTTCAAGAAACAGCTAAATCAAACTATGACTGGTAATATTTTTTCTAATCCAGTCAAACAGGGAGGTGCGTAATGGCAGAAGTAAAAGAAACAATGTTGTACATGGATGAGCGAGTTGCTTTGAAGGATGAGGTAAGTGATTTGCTTGATACTATTTCTGTGTTAGCTGATGACTTGCTTTCTTATCAAGAAAGTATCGACAGACTAGATGTAATTAGTCTAGATAAAGTGAGAGACTTGCAAAGTTCACTTGTGACTTTCTCTGACATCTGCGAGGGTGGAATCATCGAAGCGTGTCAATTTACTCAGGCATCACTTGGTTTCTTTATCAGAGAAATTGAGGAAGATAGAAAGCAAGGAGGTTCGCTATGAGTATCTTTTCAAAAGCTAATCCTACATGGTTGAATAGGGATGTTATTAGAGAACATTTCAGTACCATGCCTCATGGAAGTGTTCACAAAGCGGAAGGCTTCGGAGATGTTGAGAATAGATACAACACTATAGAGTCTACTGCTATTTTCATGACTTCCATGCTTGACTATGTAGATGTCAATGGAGAATGGATTGATAGGTTCATTGATGAAAATGTTTTGCTTGAAGAGTTAAAGGCTCATATGCAAAACCTTCATGGCAATCCTGATGAGTTGGAAATGGATGATACGCTCGAAGATAATCTCATGTTTAATTGTCATAAGCGTGAGTATGGAGAGCGAGGTAATTTCATGCTTCATCATCCTTGTCTAATATCTGTCATGTATCCATCTACAAGGTGGCATATCCATGAAACTAATCTCAGATACTGGCTCAAGGTTTCTGCTCTGAGAAAAGCTTATCTTGAAAAAGATGTTGATGCTTATCTCTTAATGATAGAGAGACCTTATCGAGTGCCTGAGTTTGTTCGTTGGTGCTTACATGACCAGCAGAAAAACAATGCCAATCCGAGTGAATATACTGAGCATTGCAATCTTTCAAAAGAAAAATATTGGGAGGTTGTTCGCTGGTTGTGGACTGATACAGAGAATGTCTATGAACATTTTGTTCCTTGGATGGCTCTGATATTAGACCACGATGCGAAAGACATAAGACTCATGATGGATAAAGAAGATAGGGAAACCTTTGACCATTTACCTGACGAGTTCTATGTCTATCGAGGTGGAGAACACGAGCATATGTCTTGGACTTTAAGCAAACAAAAAGCTGAATGGTTCAGAGATAGATACGAAGGTTTTCGAGACTGCAAACTTTTTGAAAAGAGTATCAAGAAAGATGAGGTGCTTGCTTATATCAATGCAAGAGACGAGGCAGAGATTATTCTTAGACCTCCAGCCGAAACCTTTGCTGATTTCTGTATCGAAGAGCAATTCAGAATAACGAAAGCATAAAAAAAACAAGGAAGTAAAAACTAGCGGAGGCTATGTAGTATTAATTTACTGCATAGCTTCCGCTTTTTTTTTGGTCGAAATCCTTCCCCGAAAAACAATGACTGGTAAATATTTTCTAACCAAGCGATTGCACCTTGGTGGAGATTATGGGCAGAAAATTGTATGTGGATAACTCTGTGGATAAGTTGTGAATAGTTTGACGATGTGCAAGCCGATTGCTATACTGGTTGCACAGCGACAGAGACTGTCGCTTTTTAGAAGTGTTTTAACGACACCTCCTAAGAAAGTTAAAAGTTGAGAGAGGTAATAGACTGCCTCTCTCTTTTTTTATATAATGGGTTATTGGTTTATTTTTTTTCATACCAATTCTCCCACGAGGAGGTGCTGGTACAACAAGTGATTCTCTTCTAGTGCCTCCTCTCTAAATTAAAATTGAATTACTGATAGCATTTCTCTACAATAGCATTATGTATGCAGTTGTAAGACACACTTACGAATTAGATTTGCCTGAGCCTTTTGTTAAATCTTCTCAAAAGAGTATTGGAAGATGGGTGCATAAGGTGTGGGTACATGACTCCGAGTTAGATGCGATTGCTCATGCGATTAAATTACTTGACGAACCTCTATTGAAACATGATGAGTGGGCGATGGACATTGCTATAGAACAGTTAAAAAATAATAGGTTCTATCAGTTGGGTAAAGAAAGCGTAGCGATAGCAGAAGTAGAACCTTCGCCTGACATAGTGTACTTACATGATGACGATAACAAAATTAATTGAGGAGGCTATATGGCTGAGAAAAATTTATATATTAGGTGTGATGAAGAGACCTATGTGAAGGCAAGAGAGTTGGCACAAAAAAATCTTCGCTCTTTAAACAGACAAGTAATTCATTTAATCAATGAAGCTTATGATAGCATTGTGAAATCAGAACCGCAGATTGCAGAACCACAACCTATCCAAGATGAAGAGGATGACAAGTATATTGATGGTGTTTTAAAAACAGATATATATAAATATAGAGACGATGTTCCTCGTGAAATCTTAGAAGAGTGGGAAAGTCAGGGTAAGCTTACTCAGTCAGGTTTAGAAAAGCTTTCTGAAATAAGGAAATTGGACTCGTCTGACTAAGATACCAAAAGTTTAGCATTGCATCTGAGCAATCAATCACACTATCAAGTTGCGACTGAGTAATCCTATCAGGGTTCTCAGTCATGACTTTCCAAAACTCTTTCTCCTTCTTACTCCCACAATCTTCCACCAATCTGTTTTGAACTTGGCTAAGTACAAGTGGTTTTGTATTGACGCTGGGAGAACTATTACTGGTAAATATTTTGTCAAGGTCGCCAGCCGAACTCGTGGGAAAAACTCCTGACCTAGAAATCAAACCAAGATATTTGTCACAAACATTGTGTTGCTTCTCGTTGATTAGTTGCTCGGTATAAAGCTTGTCGATAAGATGCTGGTCAAAGACTATGGCTCTGCCAACCTTAGTATTATCAATGCTTCTTACTTCTACCTTGTGTCTCAGGTGTAGATAGGAATTACCTACATCATTTACGATTAGAACTTCTTCAGAAATCCCAGTCGAAGTCATCTTCTTGTTCTTCAATCTCTCCATACCTACCATTTACTGGATTATAATTAAGCTTAACACAGCCGAGTTTGGCGTTCCAATACCACCTTGCCTTGGTGCAATGTATTTCGACAGCCTCGTTGCCTCTATGGACTGCTAGGCATACATCAGGCTTGGTACTCCATGCCATTGACTTAGCTATATCAAGCGGTGTTGGGTGTCCTACTTTGTCTTTGTTAAATGGTTTGCTTGGATGTGCCACGAACCAAACCAAACAATCTGTTTGCTTGGCAAAGAGTTGCACCTTGCTCAACATATCGCTGACCATATCTGTTTCTAAAGCATAAGACTTATCAGTATGTATAAAGTTGAATGGGTCAATCACTAACATCCTACATCCCATCCTTTGGATACTTGCTTGTGCTTTATCAAGGATAGCTTCTATTGTCGGCAATCCTCCATCCAAATAATCTTGGAACAGTATGTGTTCCTCTATCCATGCGGAAGCATCATCTCTCTCTTCCTCTGTCATTCTTTCATTGTGTCCTTTGAAGAATGGCTTACCAGTTAGCACCTGAGCGAGTTGCACGCTATGAAATGAGGGCGGTTTTTCAAAGCTTGCATAACAAGTTTTCCAGCCATACAGCTTGCCAGCATTGACTATCACTTGGTCAAGGAAAGCAGACTTACCATGACCAGCCCATCCAGTCACAACATAAAGCTGACCAGTCTGAAGTGTGAACAAATCATCTAAAGACTTTATGCCAGTAGATATACCTGAAGGCTTGCCATCCTTATACAAACTCTCGAACTCGTCTGAGTAATGCTTCATGTTGTTCAATCCATGTAAAGGAATGGGTTCTGCATTGAGGACTTGCCTCCTCAGAGTTGCCTCGTCTGTATTGATAAGTAATTCATTGGCATCCTTGTATCCTTTGTAATCAACACGATAGCACTTTGCTTTCCCAATCCTTCTTCCCAATTCGTGAACCAAACAATCTCCAGCAGTATCAGTATCTGAAGCTAGTATTATCTTCTCGTATTTGTCTAGCAAGTCTTTGTCATTCCAAACATACTTGAACCTTCCATCTTCACTTGGGTCTACCTTACCATCAGTAATCTTATTAGGACTTCCATTAGGCACAGAGAAAACAGAGACATCCATATCTGCATCTAAGAAAGCTTGCTTGATTGACAAGGCATCCATCTCTCCTTCTGTTATAACCAATCCCTCAATCCTTTTACTCTCTTCTCCTTCTTTTCCCCACAATCTGCTAGCAGAATTTGTCCACCAAAAGTCTTTCTTGCCATTGGCTGTACGCCATTTACAAGCAGAAACTTTTCCATTTTCCCAGTATGGAAAACCTATGACTGGTAAATATTTTGTCTCCTCCCAAACACAATCCATTTTTTTCGCAGTATCTAAATCAATCTTTCTTTTGCCTAACCACTCACTAATCTTTTGCTCGCACTCCGATAGCTTCTCTTCTTTTATTGTGCCGACAGATATGCTTCCTCCTTTGGATGTCACAATGCTTAGGCTTCCGCTTGTTGTAAATGTACCTGATGTTGTTGAGTCACTTATTATTTCCATACTTCTTTCTCCTTTTCTAGATATGCCTCCCTTGATATTACAATGATGGCAGTAATAGGTAATCATATCTATGCTAATGTTCACACTCAGAGGTGTGTCCTTTTTATTTTTTCTTTGGCTGGAACAGTTAGGGCAAATGATTTTGTATTGACCTACCTTCAGACCTGATGTCCTTGGGTTGCTATCAATATGCTGGCGAATTTCTTTCTTTTCCATTCTCACTCTCCTATATACTTACTATGTATATACTTACTAAAATACTTACTAAGTACCTACTACCACTTACTATCTACCATGCGATTTATTTCATTCGCAAGAATTTTTCTAGACACAAGCGGATAATCATAAAGGTTCTTAACAGCCTCCAAGATATTCTCAGAATTAATCTCATACCTCATGCAGAGATTCTTGAAAGACTCTGACTGGAAATACTCAATAGCTTCTGTGGAAATATCTAGATTTTTGGAAGCGATGTCTCGTATTGCTTGTTGCAAAATTTTCTTATCGAGATGCTTACCAAAATCCATGAAAGGCAGTATAAATTTTTTTTTACTTTTTTTCAAATTTACCGCCACACTTATCATTTTTCGTGTATAGTATAGGAATATTATATACACATTAACTACTATGAAAACTATGAAATACGAAATTGAAAAAGATGTGCCGATGCCTGAGCGTAATTTGAGAGGGAAACCTATCAAGTACGACTTGCCTCTTATCCAAATGGATAAGGGAGACCATATCTTTATTAAGATTAGTAAGTCTAAGATTGATAAGGAAATCAAGATAATAAGAAACGCTGTTCATAGATTTAAATCTGTGCGACTTGATATGTCGTTCTCTGTTATTAAGATGAAAGGTGGTGTTGGTATATGGCGAACTAACTAACTTTATAAGGGAGGCGAAATTGGAAACAAATCAAATCAAAAATGGTCAGATGTTTCAGAAAGTAAATGAGACAGACCGCAATGGTGGTGGTGGACTATACGAAGTATTGGACATTACTGTAAATAAAATCAGAGACTATGAAGTAGGAGTAGCTATCATTGGTAAGGTAGGCACTACTGACACTTTGGCTGTCCAGCTATCTGACCTGACTAATCACAGACAGTTTAGATTTAAAGGCGAGGCATCTTTAGAAGTCATCAAAGTACATAGACTCAAGTATGCAGATGGCACGATAGACATTCTCTCAGAGAAACTCTTGAGTACATCGAAGGTTGATAATGTAAAAGAAGTTATCAATGCTGAGGCTGAGAAGAAATCTAGACCAGTCACAGTTTATAATATTACAAACAACCATCGAGACACAGCCATGTCGAAAGCCTTCGCAGATGCAGAGGTCAAGAAATCCAAGGCTGTTGAGAAGCAAGAGCAAGCTGAAGAAAAGGATGCAGAAGTTGTTTTGACTTTTGATTGCAAATCGATAGCTTTCTGCACTTATCATGACCTTCATGTCATAGGTCAATTCTTGAAGGGTCATCCTGACAGAATGACTAACTGCCATACTAGGTTTAAAAATGCTTCTAGTAAGATTGCACACCAGCAAACTCTTGATAGGTTTAGGGATGGCAACATAAGTCTCAGGGATTTAAGAAGATACTCACACAGCACTACAAGAAACTTAGGGTCTACTCTAAGCTTGGCTGGAGTTGTGACTAGGATAGCTAAAGCAGTTGTACAGCTTGGCACTCCTATAGAGAAGAAAGACTTCGGAGTTGAGTGATGGGAGGATATGGCGAAAGATATGATGACTTGGGCGAAAGACAAGTCTCTCGTTGCATCAAGGTTATTCAAAGAATTAGGAAGAAGAACAGACCTTTATTTGCTGAGGACTTCTATACTCTTGACGATAAGGTCAAGGAGATAGTTAAGGAAACCGATAGGCTAAGGAGAAGGATAGAAAGACTTGAAACCAAACGAGCAGAGTTGAGGGCGGACTTCAACCTCAGATGGTTCGGTGTAAAGTATTCTCCTTCTACTTGGACATATTGGGCGGAAGCGATAAGAAGGTTCTTTTCTTTGCCACAAGATTAATGAAGTACACTAATAAGAATAACTTGCCTGAAGAGATTGTTCGTGCTGTCCAGCAAGATACATACTCTAAGGGTAAAGCTTCTATTAGTGTGACTGGATTACTCTCTGCACCTCGACCTAATATCTTGGCGAGAGAACATCACAGCGAATTAGTTGTCGATGTATCAGACGAGATATGGAAGATATTAGGAACAGCTTCGCACTACATTATGGAACAAGCAAACATCGGTCACGAGGGAACGATAACCGAAGAACGCTTGTACTGGAATGTGCGAGGCTGGACTATCTCAGGACAGTTTGATTCGATGTCATTGAAGGACTCTACTCTCAGAGATTTGAAAGTCACTTCCTCATGGACTGTGATGCACGCTCTGAAGGAAGGGAAAATTGAATGGGAACAACAGTTGAATTGTTATGCTTGGTTGTACAAGAAAAATCATAACAAGGATGTTGAGAAGTTGGAGATTATAACTATCAACAGAGATTGGTCTGAGAGACAGAAGCAGAGAAGCGGTGGGGATTATCCTGATGCTCAGGTATCAGTAATACCTATCAATCTTTGGACAGAAGAAGAGCAAGAAGAATTCATTGTGTCTAGAGTCAAGGCACATCAAGAGGCAGATGCTGACTATCTTATTAGTAAAGACTTGCCCTTGTGTACTGACGAGGAACGATGGAAACAAGCTGACTCTTATAGAGTATTGAAGAAAAACAGAGTACGAGCAATTCGTGTTTTCAATACTGAAGAGGAAGTGAACGATTTTATTAACGAACAAAACGATAAAGATTTGTATGTGGACTTTGTCAAAGGCGAGAGTCGTAAGTGCAAAGACTACTGCAATGTCTCACAGTTTTGTAATCAATACGCTATGGAGGTAGCCAATGGATGAAAATATAACTGGTAATATTTACCTAATCACCACGACTTGTCGTGATGGTTTTCACGAATACTATGACAAAGCAATGGTGTCTAGTAGATACAAATGGGGAGAACATCCCAAGGCTGAAGATGATGTGACTGAGCAATGTTATCTTTCTTGGAACTACTCAAGTTGTCAGGATGCTGACAATCAGAACTGGTACACAGATGGAAACAGACTAATCAGAATTGACGAGGTTAGGAAACTTAAAAAGTCTGAAGCTAAGGTTATGCAGAAGCATGGAGTTGCTTACTGCTATAACCTAGATGAAATCATAAAAGCACAGTTGCCTGACCTAGAGGCATACTGGAATGAGCAGATGGAGATGGAGGCTAATGCAAATGTCTGACTATAAAGAAATATGGGAGACACTATCTCAAGTAGATGTCTCAGAATATGTTGAAGAGAAGATGAACTTGTCTTATCTTTCATGGAGTAGAGCATGGTACTTGCTCTGTCAGAATTATCCTGATGCTAAGTATCTGTATCATGAGCCGAAGAAATTTGAGGATGGCACTTTGGAAGTTGCTGTCACTATAACCATTGGCGAGTGCAGTCGTTCTGCTACCTTGCCAGTTATGGACTACAAGAACAATAGCATAATCAATCCTGATAGTAGGCAAATCAACGACAATAAACAGAGATGTTTTACGAAGGCGATTGCTATGTTTGGATTGGGTATATCATTGTACATGGGTTTCTCGGATGACTTGCCTGACGAAAGCAAGGACAAGAAGTCTGAGGAAGTAAAAAAGAAAACAGCTAAGAAGGTTGTTAAGATGAAGGCAGACCTAAGAAAAAACGAGTCTTATGAGGAACAGCCTCAGAAAGAAGAAGAGCCAGCCTATGATGAAGGTTGGGCGGAAGCTTTCGTTGAGGGGATGTCTTTGATTATCACAGCCTTTGATAACACCGAAGAACTCAGGTCGAACTACAAGTCTAATGCAAAGCATATCGCTGTATTGGGCGAGAAGTTTCCTGACCACAAGGAAAAGTTAGATACGCTGTTCACAGATAAAGCCGAAGAACTTGACAAGAAGGAGGGTTAATATGGCAGACGAAAGACCGCAAAGCGATGGTGCAATCTATCAGAACAATTACAAAAAGACTGACAAACAGCCTGATTGGACTGGGAAGATTGAGATACACAGAGATACTCTGAAAGAGTTGGTAGAGAAAGCAAAGACTGGAGAACCAGCAGAACTCAGAGTTGCTCTTTGGGATAGGACTAGCAAGAATGGCAACGACTACAAGTATGCTCGTCTTGATATTCCTATGAAACAAAATACTGAGACTAAAGCTGAAGAGCCGAAGCCTGAAGAGGAGAAGCGAACTCATCCAGTCTTGGAAGATATTGATGTGCCATTCTAGTTGTTATGGAATTTGAGTATGACAGCAAGCTAGGTTTTGAAGAGAACTTCAAGCTTTGGTACAACGAGAACTCTAGGGAAAGGAGGGCATATAACCAAGAGCCTCATCCTTTTCCTATTGGCAAAAGGATTTTCACAGAACTCTATGGCAATAGAATTCTTGAAAGGAAAGACTTAACTAATTTTTTTGGAGGTGCAGATGGCACAGAAACAGAGAAGTAATCTACCATCATACGATGGCTACCATAAGATATTCGATAGGATATATGGGATAGTAGAAAGGAGATTTGAATTTGAGGTTCATGAAGTTTTAGAAACTGTATTCAATGAACTGGAAAAGAAAGAAGAACCTAGCTACTCGGCAATCAAGGATATGATGGATGCACTTAAGCAAAGGACTATCAGGGAACTTCAAGACTTTGAATGTGAGATAGGAGAACTGCTTGAAGGCAGAGCATCAATGGGGGTCGATGAGGTTGAAGATAACGCTGACAAATATCAAGCTATCAAATCTGACAACGCAGATGTTTTCACGCAGAAATTATGATTGGTAATATTTTGTCATGAGTGAAGAAGTAGTTGAAAACTGGCAACACATGATTAGAAAGTTAGCACCTCTAATCGAAGATGCAATGGTTCAAGTACACACGAAAGAAGCAGAGGTCAAACAGTTGCAAGCTGTGTTGAAGCTGAAAGCTTTGGATAGTGGTATCAAAACCAATAGCGGTCAGGAGACTTATGCCGAAGCATCAGAAGAGTTGAAGGATGCTAGGATAAAAGTTGGGGTAGCCAAGGGAACTCTAGAAGCTATACGAGTAAAGCTGAAGAGTCTAGAGGTTGGCTATGAAGTATGGCGAACAAGAGAAGTCTCTCAGAGGAGAGAACAAGCTAGGTATGGTGCTTAGACTTAATTGGTACTTTGCTAACATCATACCTAGTCAAGTCGTTCTTTGGCATTTGCGCCATGTTATAGCGACTCTAAATAATATAACTAAAACGATGCCAGTCAAATTTTCGGAGTGGGAGTTTTCTGACTATAACTAAAACTCCCCTACTTAATTACATGAAAGGAAAGACACCGACTAAAGAAGAACAGAAACATATGGATAGAGTAAGAGCGTTGGGTTGTATAGTGTGCCTCAATAATGGGTATCCAAATACACCAGCAGAAATACATCACATCATAGATGGCGAAAGAAGTCATATGAAAGTCTTGCCTTTGTGTGCCATCCATCATAGGAATGGCAGTCACAATCCACCGATAAGCAGACATCCAAACAAGAAAAGATTTGAAGAAGCGTATGGAACAGAAGAAGAATTGTTAGTACAAGTTGGCGAGTTGTTGGAAAAAAATATTACTGGTAATAGTTTATGAAACCACAATCTGCAAAAGCAAAAGGAAGGAATTTACAGAAATGGTTTGTAGAAAAACTGGTGGAGTTTTTGAAACTAGACGAAGAGGATTTAGAGTCAAGACCTATGGGTAGTCAAGGCGAGGATATAATCATGGGTAAGCAATCAAGAGAAGTGTTTCCCTACAGTATTGAATGTAAGAACCAAGAAGCCTTAAATGTATGGAAAGCTTACGAACAAGCTACAGAAAACTGCAAGGGTTATGAACCTTTGGTAGTAATGAAGAGAAACAGAACAAAGCCACTTGTTGTCGTGGATGCAGAACACTTTATTAAATTATTTATGGAGGTAAATGATGAGTGAAAAACAAACGAAAATGGGCGATGAGTCTATTCCACAATACAACTTCTCTGTTGATGTTGTAGAGCAGACTGTCGATTTAAGAAACTTTACTATCGAAAGCACCAATCCTTTGGGCGATGACGAGATGGATGAAGTCATTGAAGCTTTGTCTCAGGTAGATATAACTACTGAGGGAAGTGCCATGCACTATAGAAACGATAAAGGAAACGACATATTCGTTATCTTTCGTGGCACAGAGTATGGCGATGATGCTCAGATAAGTATAGAAAACTTCATTAGCTTTGAAGATACTAACGAGTTGGGGAGGTCAGTAAAATGATTGCTTATAAGATTACTTATAT
>CEPH01043387.1_pt1 | contig 15900 bp, 10 predicted proteins | sample 530571 | NCBI WGS metagenome assembly CEPH01 (sample SAMEA2620413, study PRJEB7988) | marine metagenome | biome: marine biome (ENVO:00000447); feature: surface water layer (ENVO:00002042); material: "saline water (ENVO:00002010), including plankton (ENVO:xxxxxxxx)" | depth 5 m | reverse complement strand
CCGCCCCGCGCGAACGCGAGGCGGCGGCGATCATCAGCCACGCCGCAGCAGCGGTCCACGCCGCGAGCAGCAGGCCGAGCAGTGCCAGCGCGGTTGAGCCTAGGTCCATGAGAATCAGCTAGGCCCGGCAATGGTCGCTTGGCAACCACGCCGGGCCTGCAAGACGGGCGAGTTTCCCCGCCCGTGAGATGATCGCTGGCTTAGTAGCGATAATGCTCGGGCTTGAAGGGGCCTTCCTGGGACACGCCGATGTAGTCGGCCTGTTCCTTGCTCAGCTCGGTCAGCTGGACGTTGAGCTTGGCGAGGTGGAGCGCCGCAACCTCTTCGTCGAGGTGCTTGGGCAGAACGTGGACCGCGTTCTCGTATTCGCCCGCCTTGGTGAACAGTTCGATCTGCGCGAGCACCTGGTTGGTGAAGCTGGCGCTCATCACGAAGCTGGGGTGGCCGGTCGCGTTGCCGAGGTTGAGCAGACGGCCCTTGGACAGCAGCAGGATGCGCTTGCCATCGGGGAATTCGACCATGTCGACCTGCGGCTTGATCTCGGTCCACTTCATGTTGCCGAGCCCTTCGACCTGGATCTCGTTATCGAAGTGGCCGATGTTCCCGACGATCGCCATGTCCTTCATGGCGCGCATGTGATCGACGGTGATCACGTCCTTGTTGCCGGTGGTGGTGACGAAGATGTCGGCGCGCTTGGTCGCCTCTTCCATGGTCACGACTTCGTAGCCGTCCATCGCGGCCTGCAGGGCGCAGATCGGGTCGATTTCAGTGACCATGACGCGCGCTCCGGCACCGGCCAGCGAGGCTGCCGAGCCCTTGCCAACGTCGCCGTAGCCCGCGACGCAGGCGACCTTGCCGGCCATCATCACGTCGGTGCCGCGACGAATCCCGTCGACCAGCGATTCCTTGCAGCCGTACTTGTTGTCGAACTTCGACTTGGTGACGGAGTCGTTCACGTTGATCGCCGGGAACGGCAGCTTGCCCGCCTTCGACAGCTGGTAGAGGCGGTTGACGCCCGTGGTGGTCTCTTCCGACACGCCGCGCACGGTTTCGACCGTCTTGGTCAGGTAGCCGGGCTTGCGTTCGATAAAGGCCTTGAGGGCGCGCTGCATTTCGCGCTCTTCCTCGTTGGTCGGCGCGGGCATTTCCTCGCCCGCTTCGATCCGTGCGCCCCACAGCGCGAACATGGTCGCATCGCCGCCATCGTCGAGGATCATGTTGCAGGGCTCATCGCCCCAGTCGAAGATGTGCGCGACGTAGTCCCAGTATTCGGCCAGCGTTTCGCCCTTCACGGCGAACACCGGAATGCCCTGATCGGCAATCGCGGCGGCGGCGTGGTCCTGCGTCGAATAGATGTTGCAGGTGGTCCAGCGCACGTCCGCGCCCAGCGCGACGAGCGTTTCGATCAGCACCGCGGTCTGGATCGTCATGTGCAGCGAACCGGCGATCTTCGCGCCCTTGAGCGGCTTGTCCTTGCCGTACTGTTCGCGCAGCGCCATCAGGCCGGGCATTTCGGTTTCGGCGATCGCGATTTCCTTGCGACCGTAGTCTGCCAGGCCGATGTCTGCGATAATATTTGCGGGGGTAGCCATGCTAGCTCCTTTGGGTTTGGTGGGCATACGCCCTTAAAGGCGCAGGGAACCCGGGGAATGTTCCGTTGCGGGCGTTGAGGTGCCGCGCAGATTGATACGGCCCATATAAAGACTTCTTTATATCTGCAAGCGATGTACGCCGGGGAATGCGCCCGAAAATTCTTTGCGTGCGACGAAAAGCGCCCAAACGGGAAAGAATGCGGTGCCGAGCCGTATGTTCTGTTGAACGCGGTTGCGCGCGCGCCGATCCCTTCAGGATTGCCCGAAGCCTAAGACCGCGCCACACAGCGCTCCACGACTCAAACCGCGAAGGATAGACATGATGAAGATTTCCGAAGGCGACACGATCCCGCAGGTCACCCTTACCAAGGCGACCGAAAACGGCCCCGAACAGGTCGACAGCCGCGAATACTTCGCCGGCAGGAAGGTTGCGCTGTTCGCGGTGCCCGGTGCCTTCACCCCGACCTGCTCCGCCAAGCACCTGCCCGGCTTCGCCGAAAAGGCGGACGAGCTGAAGGCCAAGGGGATCGACGAGATCGCCTGTATCTCGGTCAACGACGCCTTCGTGATGGGCGCGTGGCAGAAGGCCGACGGCAGCAAGGATGTGACCATGCTGGCAGACGGCAACGGCGATTTCGCCGAAGCGGTCGGCCTGACGATGGATGGGTCGAGCTTCGGCATGGGCCAGCGCAGCCAGCGCTATTCGATGCTGGTGGACGACGGCCAGGTGCGCAAGCTCAACGTCGAAAAGCCGGGCGACTTCAGCGTCTCCAGCGCAGAATACATGCTCGGCCAGCTCTAAGCTTCAAGCCAGGATAAACAGAAAGGGGGCGCGCCTTCGCAGTGAAGGCGCGCCCCCTTTTTTGTGTCACCCGGCGGGTCGGATCAGAACTTAAAGCCGATCGTCGCAAAGACTTCGCGCGGATTGCCGTAGAACGCGGTCAGCGTGCCTTCCGGCCCCAGCGTGGGGATCGGGAAACCGTTCGCGCCATTGATGATCTCGCCGGTGGTCGGATTGGTCGCGACGAAGGTGTAGCCGCTGGTCTTGTACCGCTTGTCCAGCAGGTTCTTGCCGTGGACCCCGATCGTGATCCGGTCGCCCGGCAGGGTGTAGACGATGTCCGCGCTCAGCAGCGCATAGCCATCCTGATCGAGATAGGGATTGGGAATCTCGAACTGGTAGGTCTTGCTGCGGTAGCTAACGGTTGCACCGGCATACAGATCGCCGGTCCCCACAGGGGCGTTGTACGCCAGCGTCGCGCTGCCGGTCCACTTGGGCGTGTTCTGCACCTCGCGGAAATCGGCGACGTCGGTCGGCGTGTTGTTGATGTTGGTGATGTACTCATCATACTGCGCGTCGATATAGCCGAGCGAGCCGGACAGCACGAAGCCCGCCCCCAGCCGCGCCGAGCCTTCGAATTCCAGCCCCTTGAAGGTCGCCTTGCCCGCGTTGGACACCACTCCGCAGAAGCTGGGCAGGCCAGCCACGGTACACGCGACCGATCCGGGGATCTGGACGTCCTTGTAGTCGGCATAGAAGCCGGCGATCGCGACATTGATCATGCCGTTCAGCAGACTCCCTTTGTAGCCGACTTCGTAGCTGTCGACCTCTTCCGGCGCGAAGCTGAGGAACGCAGTGATCTCGTCGTCGGAGCGGACGCCGTCATTGTTTAGATCGGGGGCGTTCGCCCCTACCCCGCGCGGGTCGAAACCGCCGCCTTTGAAGCCCTTGGAGTAGCTCGCGTAGATATTGTGGTCCGGCGTCGGCTTGAAGCTGATCGAGGCGCGCGGAGTGAACTTCTTGAAGTCGCGCTCGCCGTCGAAATCGGTACCCGGTGCGCCGAACGGCACGCCTGCGCCGCCGAAAACGGGCGATCCGCCGCCCAGATAGTTCTGCCGCAGGATCGACGCCTGCCGGTTATCCCAGGTGTATCGACCGCCGACCGACAGCGAGAGCTGGTCGGTCAGGTCATAGGAGAAATCCCCGAAGATCGCGAAGGTCTCGGTATCGACGTCCGCCTGGGTGTATGCGGTCAGCCCGGCCAGCGTGGTGAAGATGCGCACGTCGAACAGCGTGTCTGCCGTCGCGTCGAGATAATAGGCACCGATCAGGCCGGTCAGCGGGCCGCCATCATCGTACAGAACCTGCAGTTCCTGGCTGATCTGTTCGTTCAGATAGAGGCCGGGAACGTCCAGATCGACCGCGGGCAGCGCGTCGAAATCGATCGGCGTGCTGCTGTCGTCCTTGCGCCATGCGGAGATGGAGCGCAGCGTCAGCCCTGCCCCCATGTCGATTTCCGCCTGCATCGACAGGCCGTAGGATTCGACCTCCTGCTTGGGATCGTCGAGCCCGCCGCGCGTGTCGAACACATCGTCCAGCACCGGCGCGCCGGAAACCTGGCCCGGGATCAGGCGATGGCCGCCGCGCGGATTGCTCTTGTCCTTGGTGTAGTCGCCCTGGATGCGCAGGAACACCGGTTCGCCATAGCCGCCCATTTCGAAGCTGGCGCGGCCGGCCCAGATGTCCTTGTTGTAGTTCTCGGTCCCCAGCGTCAGGTTGTCGCCGAAGCCTCCGCGCGAAAGCCGTGCGACCGAACCGCCGACGCGGATCAGATCGTTGAGCGGAGCGGACGCGGTGACCACGCCTTCCGCCAGATTATAGGTGCCGTAGCTCGCCTTCGCCTTGAGCGAGAAGTCCTGCGGCAGGCGACGGCTGACATACTTGACCGCGCCGCCGATCGTGTTGCGCCCGTAAAGCGTGCCCTGGGGCCCGCGAAGCACTTCGATCCGCTCGACATCGTAGATTTCCAGCACCGCGGCCTGCGGGCGGTTGAGATAGACGTCGTCTAGATAGATGCCCACGCCCTGCTCGAAGCCGGAAACCGGATCCTGCTGGCCGATCCCGCGGATGAAGGCCGACAGCGTCGAATTGGTCGCGCGGCTCGCCTCAAGCGTCACGTTGGGGGTGTAGTTGCCGATATCGGTAATATCGACCGCGCCGCGCTGCTCCAGCTGCTCGCCGCTGAACGAGGTGACCGAGATCGGCACGTCGATCAGCCGCTCTTCGCGGCGGCGGGCGGTAACGGTGATGACGTTGAGATCGGGATCGGCGGATGCCTCCTCCGAATACGGCATCGCGTCCTCGGCGGACGCATCCTGCGCCATGGCAGGCGCCGCAATGAAGGCTGCAAAACCCGTCCCAGCCAGCAGGCCGGCACGCAAGGCATGACTCTTGGCGCTACGCATCCTCAAATTCCCTCTCCATTTCGTTTCTTATTCCGAAGGCATATTGAAACCTGAACCATGTTTCAAGTTATGTCTTGTGAGCGCGGTGGAGTTTCCATAGGCTGTGGCCATCATGGCACGTACCGATCCGGATATTTCCCCCGCCCCGCCCGCGACCGAGCGGGGGCGACGCACGCGGCGCAAACTGCTGGATGCGGCAACCATCGAGTTCGGGGAACGGGGCTTTCACGAAGCATCAATCGCCTCGATCACCCGCCGCGCGGGTGTCGCCCTGGGCAGTTTCTACACCTATTTCGGCAGCAAGGAGGCGATCTTCCGCGATCTGGTCCGCGACCTGAGCGAAGGCGTGCGGCAAGCCGCCGCGCAGAGCCTGGCCGAGCGGGAGCTGGACGCACTGGAGACGGAGCGCGCTGCGCTGGGCGCATTCCTCGCCTTCGCGCGCGAGCACAAGGAGATCTACCGGATCATCGACGAATCGGAATTCGTCGATCCAGAAAGCTACCGCCTGCACTACGAAAAGACCGCAGAGCGCATTCTGGGCCGTCTGCGCGCGGGCGCGGCGGCGGATCAGCTACGCGGCGATCTGAACGAAGCCCATGCCTGGGCGATCATGGGAATGAACGTGTTCCTCGGCCTGCGCTACGCGGTGTGGAGCAATGGCGACGAGGATGATGGCGAACGCGCGGCGCTGGCCGCAGCCTCGATCCTGAAAGACGGCATCGGACCACGCGACCAGGCAGACTAGCCCGGCGCGCGACCCGCGCCGCTCATCAGTGCCCCATCAGCTTGAGCACTTCCTCGCGGCTGCGGGGATCGTCACGGAACACTCCCATCATTCGGCTGGTCACCATCGTCACCCCCGGGGTGCGCACGCCGCGCGCGGTCATGCAGGCATGGCTCGCCTCGATCACCACCGCCACGCCTTCGGGCTTGAGGTTGTTCCAGATGCATTCCGCAACTTCGGCGGTCAGCCGCTCCTGCACCTGCAAGCGCCGGGCAAAGCCGTGCAGCACGCGGGCGAGCTTGGAGATGCCGACAACGAAATCGGTCGGCAGATAGGCGATGTGCGCCACGCCGATGATCGGCGCCATGTGGTGCTCGCAATGCGACTGGAAGGGGATGTCCTTAAGCAGCACGATATCGTTGTACCCGCCCACTTCCTCGAACACGCGGCCCAGATGCACCGCAGGGTCTTCGGTATAGCCGACGCAATATTCCTTCCACGCGCGTGCCACGCGCTTGGGCGTGTCGAGCAGGCCTTCGCGCGCGGGGTCGTCGCCCGCCCACTCGATCAGCGTGCGGATTGCCGCCTGCACGTCTTCGGGCACTGCGGGCTTGCCGTCTTCCCGGTCCTCGTCGGGCCCAACCAGACTGCTCATCTCTTCAACCGTCCCTTCACCTTGCGCTTCACCCTGTCGCGCAGCCGCGCGAGCAGGCCGCCTTTGCGGAAAAGTCCGCCGCGCGCAAATGGTCGCAGCAGATCGTCGGGACGTTCCGGGTCGAGCATCGCCGATTCGGCGAGGTAGCGGGTCACCCCGTTCTTCTCTGGCGGGCGATAGGGAACCAGCCGGCGCGATCCCTCAAGCCCCAGCTCGCCAATCGCGCCCTGCATAGTGCCGTGCCGCTCCAGCGCCTGCGCCATCGCATCCTCGGCCACGCCGCAATGTTCGGCCAGCAGCGAGACGCGGATGGAGCGGATCTCCTCCTCCAGCCCGCGCCCGGTATTGTGCGGACGGTTGGCATCGAGGATCACGTCGCATTCGCTGTCCAGCGCCATCGACCGGTTGTTGAGGTTGGCCGATCCGATCCGCACCACCTCGTCGTCGACGATCATCAGCTTGGCGTGAACGTAGATCGGCGTCTCGCCGGTATAGGGCACGTAGATCTCGAAAAACTCGTCGCCATCCGCCGCCTCGACCGCTTCGGCGACCAGATCGCGCGCATGATCCATCGCCTGCTGCTCGACCCAGCCATCGGCGTGTTTGGGATGGATGATGACGATTTCGGGCGGGTTCTCGCCCGACAGCCGCAGAGCGATCGCCTCGGCAATCTTGCGCGAGGTGAAATACTGGTTCTCGATATAGATGAACCGCTTGGCCCGCGCGATGTGGGCGAGGAACAGCGTCTCGATCTCGTTGACTTCGGTCACGTCGCCGCACTCGGCACGGGTACGCGCAAGGCCCACCTCGACATCCTCGAACCCTGCCTTGAGCGGCTTGGGCCAAGGGGAGCGGATATTATCGGCGGGGCGTGCCAGCGGATCGCCACCCGCGACCTGCCAGCGGGTGTTGCACAGGTCGTGCAGCGCACCGGCGACCGGCCCCTCCATCATCAGCGTGATGTCGTGCCACGGGCCGTGTGTGCTGCCCGGCCAGTTGAGCCGCCGGGGGTCGTCTTCCAGATGCTCACGCGTGTCCCACCGGTCGTAGGTCAGGTCGATCCCGCCGCACACCGCCAGCTTGCGGTCGAAGACGGCGATTTTCTGGTGATGGCTGCACCCGGTCGGATGGTGGCTGTCGAAGCGGAAGCTGATCCCGTCGACCATCCACATCCGCGCAATGTCGTAAGCCATTCGTCCGCGTTTGAGGAATTGAACCCACGACAGCCCCCATTTGAGAATGCGGATGTCGAGATCCGTGTGTTCCTTGACCAACCACGGGAGATAATCGCCCAGCCGCGCGGGACGATCGGCGTCGCCATTGTCCCATTCCTCACCACGCCTCAGCGAGATGCGGGTGTCGAAATCCCACCCGATCAGCACGATCTGGTCGCGCGCGTTGTACATCGCGGTGTGGACCAGCGCGAAGTAATCCTCCCCGTCGATCACCACCGCCAGTCGGTCGGCGATCGCATAGCGCCAGATGCCGGGTTCTGCGGACGCGTCGGGGCCGGTGCCACCGGCGATGGCACTGTTCGACCCGTCACTGCCCCCCTCGCGACCCACTATTCCGTCGCGTCTTCGCGGGTTTCGAGGGGGAGCTCTCCCTGGTTATGCGGGGTGGCATCGCCCCGCCTCGGACGTTTGAAAATCGCTTCTGCACTGCTCACAAGGGGGCTCCGGAATGTGGTGTCCCTTCAACCAGAAGGCACGGCATGAGTTCCGCGAGCAACCCGACATGACGCGAGGACAGTCAGAACTTGAGCGTCGCCTCGATCGCCCAGGTCGAGGGCTGGGTAAGAAAGCCGATATCGGTGGTAAGGCCGGAAAATTCCCTGGGATTGTAGTCCGCGTAATACTTCTCGTCGAAGATGTTACTGGCGCTCAGGAACAGGCCCATGCGGTCATTCTCGATCCCGATCCGCGCGCCCAGCAGGTTGAGCGGCCCCTGCACGTCGAGATTGTCGACCTGCCAGTACTTCTTGCCCCGATGTTCGTAATCCGCCCGCACGAGAAGATCGAATGTGTCCGAAATCGGCGCCTTGTACTGGAAGCCGAGATTACCGGTGAAGCTGGTCGACTTGGGCGTGTGGTTGCCGATGAAGGACGGGTCCAGAGCATATTCCTTGATCTGGGTATCGGTCGTGCCAAGCGCCGCGAAGATCTGCAGCCCGTCGGCGACCAGTGCCTGCATCTCCAGCTCGACCCCGAAGATGTCGACCCGGTCGATATTTCCGATGATCTGCGATGCCGATAGCGCGTCGATATAGAAGAACTGGAAATCGTCGCTTTTGGCGAAATAGACCGCTCCGTTGAGGATGAGGCGGTTGTTCATCCAGCTCGACTTGAAGCCTGCTTCAAAGTTCTGGAGATATTCGGACTGGTAGACGGGGATCGACACCGTCGGGGCATTGAACCCGCCCGACCGGAAGCCGGTCGAGTAGGTGCCGTAGACCAGCTTGTCGTCGTCCAGCCGGTAGGTCAGCGTGACTTTCGGCTGGACCGCGGAGAAGCTCTCGCTCCGCACGCCGCCATTCTCAAGGTCGGTCTGCCGGCGCTCGTCGAGGTCATAGCGCAGTGCGCCTGACAGGATGAGAGAGTCGGTCAGGTCATATTCGAAGTTGGAATAGACCGCATAGGCGTCGTTCCGGTTGCTCTCGTTGAGCGTGATCAGCCTGAGCGCGGGATTATCGATCTGGTCGCGCGATCCGATGCCGCCGGCGGTGCCCTCGGCATCGATGAAGGCACGGGTCAGCAGGTCGCGGTTGGTGTGGAGATAATAGACCCCCGCGATCCACCGGAACGGCAGCGCGTCGTCGGAAACGTAGCGCAGTTCCTGGCTCATCAACTCGACCGAGAGATCCTGGCCCTGCCCGGCCTGAATACCCAGGCCTGCAAAGCCGCCGGGATCATCAATCGCATTCGAGAAATCGAGATCGCCGCGGACGTTCTCCGCAAGGTCGGTGTAGGCGGAGATAGAGGTCAGAGTGCCGTTGCCGATCTCGAAATCCCACTTCATGGCCCCTTCGACAATATCGCCGAACGTCAGCCCTTCGATGTTCTCCGCAGGGTAGACGATATCGTCCGCATTGCCCGATCTGACCTGCGAATCGTAGATCCCGCCCGCCTGGAAATCGCGATAGGATGCACGCAGGTCCAGCTTGGTCGCGGCCCCGATATCCGACACGAAGCGACCGCGCAGCGTGTAGTCGTGATCGACGAAATCGACATTCTTGCCCGTGAAGCTGTTCTCGATCCGGCCGCCGTCGGAAATGTAGTTGCCCGAAACCCGCAGGCCCGAGCTGTCGCCGATCGGGGTCGAGATTGCTGCGTTGAGGTCGACGAAATCGCCCCTGCCGTAGGTCGCCTGAACCATGCCGGAAAACTCGTCCCCGGGGCGCTTGGTAACGATGTTGATCGCACCGCCGATCGCATTGCGCCCGTAAAGACCGCCCTGCGGGCCTTTCAGAACCTCGATCCGCTCCAGATCGAACAGATTCATCTTGAGCTGCTTCTGGCTGTTCTGCGGCACGCCGTCGACGATCACCGCGACCGGAGAATCGGCGTTGTTGATCTGGGTGACGCCGCGCACGACGACGAAGCTGTTGAGGTAGGTGAAGCTGTCGTCGAACGAGACGTTGGGGACCAAGTCCATGAAATCCTGGGTCGAATCGATGCCCGCGTCCGCAATCTGCTCTTCGCCGAAAGCCGACACCTGGATCGGCACGTCCTGCAACTGCTGGTTGCGCGTCTGCGCGGTGACCACGATGACACCGAGGCCTTCTTCATCGCCACTCTCGTCGTCGGCGACGGTCTGCGCGAAGCCGGGTGCAGCCATGCTCGCGGCGCTGGCGATGGCAAGGGCGCTGACGGTTCTGGCAAGAATTGTTGGGCGCATCATTTGGCTCCTCGGCTGGGTCGTAGTTCGAAAATGGGATGGCTGGTTTCAGGTCCGGGGCGTATCCGGCGGTTGATATCGTCGAAGGATCGCGCGCCCGCGCTCATCCCGGAGTGGATCACGTGCATTCCGCTCATGATCCGTCCTCGTGCAGTTTGCCCAGCGGACTGTACTGTTCCGAAAGTCCGAACTGGTCGGGTCCGACGATGGCGAGCGCCTCGGGCGTGGTCAGCGCAGGCGGAGCCTCGCACGCGATCACCGACACGCGCTGACCATAGGCCAGTCGCTCGGTCGGGATCGCATGGGCGGTTTCGCTGTCGACGATGGTCACCAGATCGGGAACGACCGCGCGAAGCGTGCCATCGACGTGAACCGACAGATTCTCGTTCTGGAAGGCAACCACGGCCGAACTGCCGCCCGCAATCGTCTCGACATGGCATTCGCCGGTGACCCAGCCATCCTTGGTCGTGCGCTCCACCGCGGTGATCTTGCCGCTGAACACCTCGGTCGGAGTGTCGTAGTACTGGTGATCGTCGAGCGCGCGCAGCAGCCGCTCGATCGGCGGCAGATCGCCATAGGCCGCACCGGCAATGGCCTGTCCGATCTCGATCGCGGCACTGATGGTATAGCGCACACAGGCCTTGCGCGCCTGCGCGCCCGTCATCGGATAGCACGACAGGCAGCCCGCCGCGCCCATCACGGCGACGACGGGGCGGGCGAATTCCTCCGCCTTCTTGCCGTTTTCCGCTTCGAAGGTGACGACATTGCCGTGTTCGTCGGCGAGCGTCATCGGGGCCACCGCAACACCGGCAATGTTGAAGCTGGTCATCTGCAACTGCGGGAAGGCACGGCCCATCCCGTCGCCATCCAGCAGCGGCAGGCCGCGCATCGCAGCGTAGGCGACCGGCATCATGGAATTGCACCCGCCAATCTCCGCCGAGGTGATCACGCTGGCCTGGCAGCCGAGCCGCTGTTCGAGCGAGCGAACGGCGCGATCCTGATCCTCCAGCGAGAACAGCTTTTCCAGCATCACCGTCGGCGCGCCCATCGCCGCGGCGACGAACACGGAGTCGCTGTGGGTCAGCTCTGCCGGATCGGCCAGTTTCACCGGCCCGTATTCAGCCAGCGCCTCGCGGCACAGCAGCGACCCCAGATAAGGGTCCCCGCCGCCGCCGGTGCCGAGGAACGCCGAGCCTATCGCGAGATGCTCGATATTTTCGAGCGTGACTGCCTCAACCACCAACTGTCTCCTTAATGGCCAGATCGCCGACCGCGCGGCAGAAGACGCGCGTTGCCCCGCCCGGCAGATATTGCAGCGGGAAGGTCTCGATATCGGTGATTTCCACGCTCCCGGCGGCAGCGCCCGCCTCGATCGCCTTGTCGGTTGCTTCCTTGCGCGCCTGTTCCAGCGCGTGTTCCCGCTCGGTCGGATCGGTAATCGCGAAGATCGAATCCACCTCGCCGCTGACCTGCCCGATCGCCGCGCCGATCGCATTGGCGACGCCTGCATGGTCGGGCCGCATCATCTCGGACACGCCTGGCGGTTGCTGATTCACCAGTACCCCGCCGCCGCCGACCAGGATCATCGGCATCGGGTCCGGGCTCGTTTTGACCTTGTCTATCGCCGTCGCAACGATCTGCCGGATCGCCTCGGCCGCGCCCGTGACCAGAGCGGGGTCGATCGCGCCCAGCCTCTCGCGATCGCCGATCTGGGCCCAGCCCCCGGCCACTGCAATATCGCTCGCCGTCAGTTGCTCGCCGCCGAAAATCAGGGCTTCTTCGGTCAGCCGGTATCCCACCGAGTCCGGGCCTACGGTGACCACGCCATCCTGCTCGCGAACCCGCGATCCGCCTCCCAGGCCGACCGAGAGCACATCCGGCATCCGGAAATTCGTGCGCACTCCGCCGACATCTACGTGGACGCTCGACTGGCGGGGGAAGTTCTTCACCAGCACGCCGACATCGGATGTCGTGCCGCCGATATCGACGACGATCGCGTCCGACGCTCCGGTAAGCCAGGCGGCACCGCGCAGGCTGTTGGTCGGCCCCGCAGCGAAGGTCAGCACGGGATAGCTGCGCATGTGATCCGCGCTCATCAGCGTGCCATCGTTCTGGCTGACGTAGTACGGGCAATCGAGGCCCAGCGTGGCGAGCGCATCGGCGAAGGCGGTGGCCACCTTTTCCGCCAGCGGACGCAGGCTCGCATTCATGATTGCGGCATTCTCGCGCTCGATCAGACCGGTCCGACCAAGCTCCGACGACAGCGAGACCTCGATCTCGGGCGCGACCCGCTGAACGATCTGCGCCGCGCGCCGCTCCTGATCATCGTTGATCTGGCTAAAGATGCCTGAAATGGCTAGCTGCCCGACCCCATCGCGCTGGAGAGTACAGGCAACCTCCTCGACCGCATCTTCGTCCAGCTCGCCGATCGTGCGGCCGTCGAACTCGTAACCGCCACGCACCAGCGTGCGCCCGGCGAACACCGCGTCGCGCACATCGTCCGGCCAGCCGGAAAACGGCGGCACACCGCGCGATGCCGGCAGGCCCAGGCGCAGGCAATGCACCTTGGCCAGATCGTGGCGCTGGACGAAAGCATTGGTGAAGTGGGTCGTGCCGATCATCACCGCTTCGACCGCGGCGGGGGACGCCTGCCCCTGCTCCAGGATCGTTCGGACCGCGGCGACGATGCCGCTGCCCACATCGCTGGTGGTAGGCACCTTCACCGTCGCGAGCACGTCACGATCGGACAGTAACACCGCATCAGTATTGGTGCCGCCTACGTCTACCCCTATGCGCAAACCCGATCTCCCATTCATGGTCGATCTGGAGCATGCCCGTCACGGCAGGCAGAGCAATTGAAGCGGTGTGGAGGGTGGCAAGCCTACTTGGTAGTCATTGAATCCGGCGCGGCTTGCAGCACTACCGAAACAAGTAGGTCGGCCTTCAGATCCAGCCCTTTTCCTGCGCGCGGACCACGGCTGAAAGCCGGTCGTGAACGCCCAGCTTCTTGAACACGCCTTTCAGATGGAAGCGGACGCCGTGGTCGGAAATACCGAGTTCGCGCGCGAGTTCCTTGTCCGATCCGCCGGTCGCCAGCGCCCGGAGCACGTCGGTCTCGCGCTTGCTGAGTTCGCTCGCAGACGCCCTCGCCGCGCGATCACGATTCATCACGCTGCGCAGAAAGTGCAGCTGGGCCTCGTCCGCATCGGGCTGCGCGGCCAGTTGCGCGACGTAATCGGCCAGATAGCCGCCAAGCATATCGGCGCAGGTCTGGCGCATCCCGGTTGCGATGCCCAGCGACGCCAGTTCGGCGACCTCGCACAGCGCGCCTTCACGGTCGCCCGAAACATGTCGCAGTGCGAACAGCAGCTGGGTCATCCGCGAAACCGAATGGACCACCCCGCTCCTGCCCGCTTCCTCGCGCGCGTCGGACAACAGCGCGATCGCCTCCGCCGTCTTCCCTGCCCAGTGCATCTCATGCGCGGAGGCGAGAGAGAACAGCTCGCGCTCCTGCCAGCTCGATGCGGCAAGCACGGAAAAGTCGGTGAGAGGCGGCTCGACGTCGACGCCATTTGCTCCCAGCCGGGCCTCGCCCACCAGACAGGCCATCACCGCGCCGAGGAGGTTGCCGATGCGGCCAAGCCCGCGGGCCTCCAGCTTGGCCCGCTCCTGCTCGACCAGTTCGATTGTCCGCGCGATCCCGTAATCTTTCACATAGATACGGGTCATCGGCTCGTAGGCCGCGAAGTAGATGTCGAACCACGCCTCTGCCTCGGGCATGCGCTGGGCCGATTTGCGCAGCGAGTTGCGCGCGCTGGTCAGGCGTCCAGTCTCGAATTCCACCTTCGCGCCCAGCGCGGCGATCACCGTCTCGACGCCCTGATCGGTCGAGAATTCGTCGCGCCACATCTTGCGTGCCTTGGCCAGGCTTGCGCGCGCCTCGACCAGCTTGCCGCGCGCAATGTCGATCGTGGCCTGGTGGGCGTGCAGAAACATGAGGTTGTAGCGGGAACCCGCGCGCTCCCCCTCCAGCCGCGCCTCGCGCAGATTGGCTTCGGCCGCATCGAAACGGGCCCGCTGCGAATTGAGGACGCAGGCCAGCGTCGCGAGGAAGGTCTGCCAGCCCGGCTCGCTCGACTGTTCGGACAGAAGCTCGGTCAGGAACTCCAGATCGTCACGCCGCGCGAGCGCGCAGCCATAGACCAGCAGGGTCACCCGGACGATCTCGATCTCCCGCTGCATCGAGTTCGCCACGCGAGGGTCTTCGGACAGATCGCGCAGCTCCTGCTCTGCCAGATTGATCCGGCCCGACTTCAGGTTGACGATGCACCGCATCATCCGCAGCTCGGGAGACGCGGCGATCACCTCGTCGCTGGCGTTCTTCACCAGCGCGGCCAGATCCGCGAAGCCGCACAGCACCCAGATCAGCAGCGCCCCGTGTTCTTCCGCATAGGCGCGGACCCGCTCCGGCATTGCGGCCTCTCCGGCCAGGCGCGCTGCATCGGTCAGCCTGCCTTTACGCGAGCACCGGTCCGCAAGGGCAATCACACGGTGCCTGTGCCCGACCGGGTCCTGCAACAGCGACCATTCGCGCACGCATGCCGCAAGCGCGGGATTGATCGTATAGTGCCGCCCTTCGATGTCGACGAGACCGGACAGAACCCGCGCAACCGACGCCAGCACCCGGTCCGTTCGGACCTCGTCATGCAGCAATTCCCGATCCGGAGAAGGCACCAGCGATGCCGCGGCCAGAGCCTGCTTCTGGCTGTCATCCAATAGCGGCAGCACCCGCCGCTCGACGACATCATAGATCCCGCAATCGCGCAGGATATCGATATCTTCCCGGCCCCACGCATCGGTCTGCGCGCCGGCCGCCCAGTGCGAGAGCCTGACCGCCGCGTGCGGCCAGCCCCCGATCAGATCGAGAATGCGCATCCGGTTGGCGGGCCGGGCGATCTTGCGAAAGGCACGCGCGGCTTCGGCTCGGGTCAGTCTGAGCACCGCCGGCCCCACGATCGGGATCGGCTGCGCCAGCCCCTCCTCCAGAACGGAGAGGCCCTGCGGGTTGCTCATCCCGAGAAAGATCTGCCCTGCCCCTGCGCCCCGTGCGAACCTCTGCAGGGCCGAGCCGAGCCATTGGGCGTCGCACAGATCCGCATCCTCGACGATGATCCGCCGCGCCCCGCCGCCCATGTCCATCACCGCCTGCGCGGCGCATGTCGGATCGGCCAGATGGTCCAGCCTGTCGAAGTAGGAGACGCCCCCTTCCCCCGCATCCTGCTCGGCAAGCGATTGCAGCAGCCGCCTGGTCTCGAACCCGGGCGGCGCGCAGACGGCCACGATCGGTCCCGCAGCACAGGCCTGTTCGATAAAGCGATGGACCCGTTTGGTGAAAACCGGAAAAACCCCCAACAATCACCTACCAAGTAGGTGGCCGCACGCTAACGCGCGGAAATGGCTCGGGCAAGCACCACCCGAAGGCAGACGTGCCAGCGGCCGCCTGTCCAAGGTCTTTCGAAATCATGGGAAAATTCCGCGCGCAGCATGGCGCGCTGCCTCGAATGGAAATGGTGCGCCCGACAGGATTCGAACCTGTGGCCCCCAGATTAGGAATCTGGTGCTCTATCCTGCTGAGCTACGGGCGCACACCACAAAAGTGGCCTTCAATTAGCAGCAATTCTGCCGGTGATCAATCCGGGAGGTTATCATGTGACCGATCGCAGGGATGCTTGGCTCCCTTCATACCAACCGGTGATCAAGACCGCAAAAGCGCCAAGAGCCTTGGG
>CEPH01075385.1_pt1 | contig 15957 bp, 12 predicted proteins | sample 530571 | NCBI WGS metagenome assembly CEPH01 (sample SAMEA2620413, study PRJEB7988) | marine metagenome | biome: marine biome (ENVO:00000447); feature: surface water layer (ENVO:00002042); material: "saline water (ENVO:00002010), including plankton (ENVO:xxxxxxxx)" | depth 5 m | reverse complement strand
CAGCCGCCGAGCACCGGGGTGATGTAGACGAGGCTGGTATAGGCCCCGTAGATCAGGCTCGCTCCGCCATCGGAATAGAGCCAGTGCTTGACGAGATAGAGCACCAGCAGGGCGCGCATGCCGTAATAGGAGAAACGCTCCCACATTTCGGCGAAGAACAGAACGTAGAGGCCCTTGGGATGTCCGAGGACCTCTTCTTTGGGCCTGGTGATGGCAAGCGCGCCAACCACCAGAAACGCTGTCAGGATTACGGCAGCGATCGCGGCGATCCAATCGCCCTCGTTCCACAAAGCCATGTCTTTCATGTAGTTGCTTCCCCGAAGAATCTGTCGGGCCGCCTCTTCTCCGGCCCATTATGGCGCGCACCCTAGCGTGCAAAACCGCCGTGTGAAGCCCAAGTGACGCCTGCATGTCTGATTCTGCGCTGAACAAGCGCGCGGCGCGTGGCGCGCAGGAACCTTGACCCGACCCGCTGTGTTATGTCACTGAACCACCATGGCGAACACCGGCCCCACCTCCCAGCGCCCCGTCTATCTGCGCCTGCGCGACCTGATTGCGGCAAACATCATGGACGGGGTGTTCCCGGAAGGGGAGATGCTTCCCTCGGTCCGCGCCTTTGCGGCGGAGCATGGTGCCAACCCGCTGACCGTGGCCAAGGCCTTCCAGCAATTCCAGACCGATGGGCTGATCGCGGTGCGCCGCGGGGTCGGCATGTATGTGCGCGAGGGCGCGGCGGCGAAACTGCGCGCGGCGGAGCGCAAGGGCTTCCTGCAGGACGAATGGCCCGCGATCCGCGAGCGGCTCGACCGGCTGGGCCTGTCCGCGCGCGAACTGCTGGACTCTGCCGACGCCTGACCGGCCATGGGCCCGACGTGCCCTTCGTCGGACTAAAATTCACATTTATCATGTTGGTGCATTGCAAAATCGGACCGGTTTTGCCACGAAGGCCCCACATTAGGGTCATCGTATTGAAGAGCCGGGACGCATTCGCGGGTGAACCGGCCGGGCACGCTTTAGACGGGAGGCGCGAGGCATGATCAGATCCGAGCTTTTGCAGAAGCTTGCGCAGGACAACCCCGAATTGCGCGCTCAGGAAGTCGAGCAGGTCGTCGACATCTTCTTCGAGGAGATCGCCCAGCGTCTGGCCGAGGGCGGACGGATCGAACTGCGCGGTTTCGGCGCCTTCTCCACCCGCGAGCGCGAAGCGCGCACCGGGCGCAACCCGCGCACCGGCGAAGCGGTCGACGTGCCGGCCAAGCGCGTGCCCTATTTCAAGCCCGGCAAGGAAATGCGCAACGCGCTCAATCCGGACTGATCGCCCGGACCTCGCCCGAGACGCATCGGGCGCTCGCCATAGCAGCAAAACACGGCTATTCGCGCCCGCTCCGGCTGCGCGGGTGTGGCGGAATGGTAGACGCCGGGGACTTAAAATCCCCTGTCCTCTGGACGTGTGGGTTCGAGTCCCACCACCCGCACCATTGTGGAGCCCTTGCCCTCGTCAGGCGCATGTCGCACAGGCGCGCGCATGACCCGGGAAACATGGCTCAACCGCGCAATCCGCCTGATCGAAGCGGACTACAACCGCTCCTCCGACACGCACCTGATCCGTGTGCCGCTGCCGCATTGCCGGGGGATCGAGCTGTATCTGAAAGACGAAAGCTCGCACCCCACGGGCAGCCTCAAGCACCGGCTCGCCCGGTCGCTGTTCCTCTACGGGCTGTGCAACGGTTGGATCGGCGAGGGCACCACGCTGATCGAAGCGTCCTCGGGCTCGACCGCGGTCTCAGAAGCCTATTTCGCCAAACTGCTCGACCTGCCGTTCATCGCGGTGGTGCCTGCTAGTACCGCCGAGGCGAAGCTGGAGCAGATCCGGTTCTACGGCGGGCAGATTCATCCGGTCGAAGATCCGGGCATGGTCTACGCGGAATCGGAGCGGCTCGCGGCGGAGACCGGCGGGCATTACCTCGACCAGTTCACTTTTGCCGAGCGGGCGACCGACTGGCGCGGCAACAACAACATCGCGCAGAGCATCTTCTCGCAGATGAGCGAGGAGGATCATCCCGATCCCACGTGGATCGTGTGCGGCGCGGGCACCGGCGGCACGTCGGCCACGCTGGGCCGCTATATCCGGTATCAGCGCCGCCCGACGCAGCTGTGCGTCGCCGATCCCGCAGGCTCAGTCTTCCATCGCCACTACGCCGACCGCGCGGTCGAGACGCTGGACGGGCGCTGCGAATGCCGGATCGAGGGGATCGGGCGCGCGCGGGTCGAAGCCAGCTTCGAGCCCGGTGTGATCGACCGGATGATCGCGGTGCAGGATGCCGATTCGATCGGCGCGATGTTCGCCCTGTCGAAGACGCTGGGGCGCAAGGTCGGCGGATCGACCGGCACCAACCTGTTCGCCTGCCTCCAGCTGATCGAGGAAATGGCCTCCGCTGGGCAGACCGGCAGCATCGTCACCCTGCTGTGCGATGATGGCGCACGCTACGCCTCGACCTATTACAGCGAGGAATGGCTGACCGAATGGGGAGGAAACTGGCGCCCGGCGTATGAGCGGATGCTCGAAATTCTCGAATAGCGTAGCCGCGCGGCCAGGGCTTTCGTTTACGGCTCCCTAACCAATTTCCTTCACTCCCCGGTCAAGCGAACCGCAACCGGGGGGTCTGATGACCGAAGCGAACCGACCAGCTCTCAATGTCCCGTCAATCGATGTCGACGTGGCGATCATCGGTGCAGGCCCCGCAGGGCTCACCGCAGGCTACCTGCTGACCAAGGCGGGCAAGAGCGTGGCCATTATCGAGAAGGATGCGACCTACGTGGGCGGCATTAGCCGCACCGTGGAGCACGAGGGCTACCGCTTCGACATCGGCGGGCACCGGTTCTTTTCCAAGTCGCAAGCGGTCGTCGACCTGTGGAACGAGATACTGCCCGACGACTTTATCGAGCGTCCGCGGATGAGCCGCATCTATTACGAGGGCAAGTTCTACTCCTACCCGTTGCGAGCGTTCGAGGCGCTGCGCAATCTCGGCCTGTGGCGCTCGACCATGTGCATGGCGAGCTACCTGTGGGCGCGTGCCTTTCCCAACCGCAATATGAAGAGCTTCGAGGACTGGACCACCAACCAGTTCGGCAAAAAGCTCTATTCGATCTTCTTCAAGACCTATACCGAGAAGGTGTGGGGCATGCCCTGCGACGAGATGAGCGCGGACTGGGCGGCGCAGCGGATCAAGGGCCTCAGCCTGATGGGCGCGGTGGTCGACGGGCTGAAGCGCAGCCTCGGCCTCAACAGGAAGCCCAATGACGGGATGCAGGCCAAGACCCTGCTCGAAAGCTTCCGCTATCCGCGCCAGGGCCCCGGCATGATGTGGGAGGCCGCGCGCGACAAGATTATCGCAAGCGGCAAGGGGCAGGTCATCATGGGCCATGGCCTCGAACAGCTCGCCAGCGATGGCGAGGGCGGCTGGCGGATGCGCGCGGTGGGCAAGGACGGATCGAAGATCGTCGTCAACGCCGCCCACGCGATCAGCTCTGCGCCGATGCGCGAGCTTGGCGCACGGCTGCATCCGCTGCCCGAGACCAGCTGGAACGGCAGCAATCTGCGCTACCGCGACTTCCTGACCGTCGCACTGATGGTCGAAGGCGAAGACCTGTTCCCCGACAACTGGATCTACATCCACGACAGCAAGGTGAAGGTCGGTCGCGTGCAGAACTTCCGCAGCTGGTCGCCCGAGATGATCCCCGACGAGAGCATGGCCTGCGTCGGTCTCGAATATTTCTGCTTCGAAGGCGACGGGCTGTGGTCGATGGACGATGCCGACCTGATCGAGCTGGCGACCACCGAGATGAAGGTGCTCGGCCTGCTCGACCCGAAGAAGGTCATGGGCGGCGCGGTCGTGCGGCAGGAAAAGGCCTATCCCGTCTATGACGAGGATTACGCCGCCAATGTCGCGGCGATGCGCGGCGAGCTGGAGGCGAAATATCCGACGCTGCACCTGGTCGGGCGCAACGGCATGCACCGCTACAACAACCAGGACCACGCGATGATGACCGCGATGCTGACGGTCGAGAATATCCTCGCCGGCGCGCGCGTTTACGACATCTGGTGCGTCAACGAGGATGCCGAATACCACGAAGCGGGCGACGAGGGTGCCGACAAGGCGCTGCCTGCCCGCGAACCCGTGACGACCGATCAGGCCGCCGCGCTCAACTCGATGCGCGACGTGCCGACCCGCATCGTCGAGGATGGCGAAAGCGACGCCGACAAGCGCCGCGCCGCCTGACGAGATACTGGGAAGGGCACGCACATGCAGGCCATGCTGCACCGGCTGAGCGATCTGACGATCCTGCGCTACCTGCTCGCAAGCGTGGGGGCGCTGGCGGTCGACATGGGTTCCTTCCTCGGCCTGATGGCGCTGGGCCTCGCCGCAACGCCTGCGTCGGCGGCGGGCTATACGCTGGGCATCCTCGCGCACTGGCTGCTGTCCAGCCGCGCGGTCTTTACCGGGCGCGTTGCACAGAGCGGGATCGCACGCACGCGCCAGAAGGTACTGTTCGTCGTCTCCGCACTCGCCGGGCTGGCGCTGACTACCGGCATCGTCGCCGCAGCGCAGGCGCTGTCGATCGATCCGCGCGCGGGCAAGCTGGTTGCAATCGTGCTCAGCTTCGCGCTCACCTGGTGGCTGCGCAACGTGGTGGTGTTTCGTGCGCTCGCCTAGTGCGGGCACCAGCCTGCCGCGCCCAAGCTTTGCCGATATGCCGCATATCGTGCGGATGTGGGCGTTGCTCGCGCTCATTCTCCTGCTCGTTTCGGCCGGGCGCATCGCGCACTGGCAGTTCCCCGATCCCGACGACATCCTGCGCCTCGTGCAGGTGCGCGATCTGCTGGGCGGGCAGGGCTGGTTCGATCTCGACCAGCACCGGATCGATCCCTTGCGCGAGGTGCCGATGCACTGGTCGCGGCTGGTCGACATTCCGCTGGCGCTGGTCATCGGCGCTCTGACCCCGCTGGTCGGGCAAAGCGCTGCCGAAGGCGTGGCCCTGATTGCGGTGCCGCTGCTGACCCTGCTGGTCGCGATGGCGTTCGTCGCACCGGTCGCGATCCGCCTGTTCGGGCGTGAGACCGGCGGGTGGGCGGTGCTGGTCGCAGGGATGATGCCGCTGCTCTCCTATCAGTTCCAGCCTCTGCGGATCGACCATCATGGCTGGCAGATCGCCTGCTTCGCCGCCGCCTTCTGGGGCCTGTCGCAACGCGACAACCCGCGCGGGCCGATCGTCGCAGGGCTTGCGATGGCGAGTGGCCTGATGATTTCCATCGAGGGGCTGCCGCTGGCCGCGCTGGTGGGTGCGATCCTGGCGCTGCGCTGGTTGCGCGATCCGTCGACGCGCCTTGGCCTGACCCATTACCTGCAGGCGCTCGCAGGCGGGCTGATCGTGCTCTATCTCGCGACCCGGGGCTGGCCGCAGGCTGCGCAATATTGCGACGCGATTACCCCGGCGCATCTCGGATTTTTCGTGGTCGTCGCGCTCGGCACCAGTGCGCTGGGCCATGCGCGCCCGCTGCCGCCGATCGCGGTGCTCGGCGCGCTGGGAGCGATCGGCGCAGGCGGCGTTGCGCTGTTCGGCGCAGCCTCGCCCGCGTGTCTGACCACGCCGTTCGGCTCGCTCGACCCGCTGGTTCACGATTACTGGTACGTCAACGTGATCGAGGGACGCCCGGTATGGGATCAGACCGCCACGATCATACCGGCGCTGCTCCAGCTCGCGCTCGCCTTCGCGGTTGCGGTGCGGCTGTGGCTGCGCGCGCCGCTGCCACAGCGCGCGCAGCTGGGAGAGTTCGTGCTGCTTTTCGCGGGCACGCTGGCGCTGGGCCTGCTGGTTTCGCGCTCGCTCGCGTTCGCATCCCTGCTGGCGACGGTTCCGCTCGCCTGGCTGCTGGGCGAGGCGCTGCACCGCCTGCGTACTGCGCGCAAGCCGACTCCCAAGATCGCGGTCGGCGTGGCGACCCTGCTCGCGCTGCTGCCGATGGCCCCGGTCGCGCTGGCGGAGAATCTCGCCTCGAGCGCGCCGCCCGCACCCCGCCTCACCGCGCAGGTCGGTGGTGAGGCCGCTGGAACGCAGGCCGCGGGTATCGTCGAGAGTTCGTGCGACCTGCAGGCCAGCTCGGCGCGCCTGAATGCGCTGCCGAAGGGCACGGTCTTCGCTCCGCTCGATATCGGGCCGAGCGTGCTGCTCGAAACCGGACACAGCGTGATCGCTACCGGGCACCATCGCGCCGAGGCGGCGATGCACGATGTGATCGGCGCGTTCCTGGTCGAGCCCGAGGTCTCGCGCACGATCCTGCGCAGCTATGGCGCGGATTATCTGGTGCTGTGCGACGATCTGGCCGAGCCCGATCTCTACGCCCGGCGCGGCGGCAGCCACAGCTTCGCCGCGCGACTGCTGGCGGATGACGCGCCGGACTGGCTGGAGAAGGTCGAAACCGGCGCGCCCGCCAGCTTCCGCGTGTGGCGAGTGCGCGACTAGGCGGGTTTGAAGTCCAGCGCGACGCCGTTGATGCAGTGGCGCTTGCCGGTCGGCCGGGGTCCATCGTTGAAAATATGCCCCAGATGCCCGCCGCAGCGCGCGCAGTGCACTTCGGTGCGGGGCACGCCGATCTTGTAATCGGTGGAGGTGCCGACCGCACTGCTGCTGATCGCCTTCCAGAAGCTGGGCCAGCCGGTGCCGCTGTCGTATTTGTGCTTCGAGGAATAGACCGCGTTGCCGCAGCCTGCGCAGGCATAGAGCCCTGCGCGCTTTTCCTTGTCGAGCGGAGAGCTGTAGGCGCGCTCCGTGCCTTCCTCGCGCAGCACGTAGAATTCGGCCTTGGTCAGCCGCTTGCGCCATTCGGCTTCGCTGCGGCTGACGGGGAAGCTCTTCGCCTCGGCGCTGCGTCCGCAGGCGACAAGCGCGAGACTTGCGACACCGCCCCCGAACAGGGCGAGGGCGGAGCGGCGATTGGCGGTCGGTCGGGTCATGGCATCATTCTCTCGCATAGTGTCCATGTAGGGACGCTGAAGGAGATACGAAGCCCGCGCGCCGCCGGATGCGCCGCCGCGTCAGAACTCGGTGACTTCGACCTCCAGCTTGCGGAAGCCCTCGACGAAATTGGCGCGCACGCGCTGGACATCGCCTGCGACATGCACGTGCAGGCGGCGTTTGTGCATCTCCTCCAGCAGCACGCGCAGCTGCAGCTCGGCGAGCCGCGCGCCCACGCAGCGGTGAATGCCATAGCCGAAGGCGAGGTGTCGCCGGGCGTTCTCGCGCGTGATGTCGAGCTTTTCGGCATCCTCGAACACGTTCTCGTCCCGATTGGCCGAATTGTACCACAGCAGCACCTTGTCGCCTGCCGCGATGTTCTGGCCGAACAGCTCGGTATCCTGCGTCGCGGTGCGGCGCATGTGCTTGAGGGGCGTCTGGTAACGGATGCATTCCTGCACCGCATTGGGGATCAGGCTCGCGTCTTCCTCGAACAGCTTGCGCTGGTCGGGGAAGCGATCGAATGCATGGACGATGCCGCTCATGGTGTTGCGCGTGGTGTCGTTGCCGCCGACGATCAGCAGCACCAGGTTGCCCATGAATTCCTGCGGCTCCATCTGGTTCATCGCAGGCGAATGGATCATCCGGCTGATCAGGTCCGGCGCTTCGCCCTTCTGCGCCCGCTCGGCCCACAGCAGCTGGAAATAGGCGGCCATCTCGTGGAGCATCCCGCGCCGAGTCTCGTCGAGCGCGCGCACGGTCGCCAGTTCGGTGTCGCCTGCCCAGTCGGACCAGTGGGTCAGCAGGTCGCGGTCTTCCCACGGGAAATCGAACAGGATCGCCAGCATTCCGGTGGTCAGCGGGATGGAGACGGTGTTCACCCAGTCGAACACCTGGCCACGCGGCAGCGCGTCCAGCGTTTCGCCGGTGCGCTGGCGGATGTCGTCTTCCAGCCGCTTCATCTCCGCCGGGGTGAAGGCGGGGGCCACGGTCTTGCGCTGGCCGGTATGCTTGGGCCGGTCCATCGCGATGAACATCGGCAGCCGCATCCGCTCTTCTTCGGGAATGTCGGGCAGATCGTCGAGGATGGTGATGCCGCCATATTCCCAGCTCGAGGAGAAGATGTCGGGCAGCGCCTCGGTATGCTGGACCGCCTTGTGGCCGACCACCGACCAGTAGGGGCCGAAGGGGCTTTCGGGGATGTAATGCACCGGGCCCGCCGCGCGCATCTCCTTGAAGATCGGCTCCCACCGATTCTCGAAATAGATATCGCTGCGGCTGGTGTCCCACTTGTGGGGATACTCAGGCCGCGTGTCCGGATTGGCGGCGTAGTGCGCCTCCAGCGCTTCGTGCGCGCTGGGCGATCGGCTCCACTGGTGCGTGCCAGCGGGGGATTGTGCGGTGGTTGCCATGGGCATTCCTCTCTCGCGTCCGGCGCGCCTTCATGGGCGCACCGTGACGTTCGAGCATCCTGCCCTACCTTGGGCTCAAGTCAAGGTAGGTTCCTAATCAGGACTGATTGGAGGCGCTACCGAACAACGCCAGCAGGCCCTTGCGCCCCGCGCCCTTCTCGCGCCCCGCGCTGCCCGACTTGAGCACCTTGGCGCGGAACAGGCTGGCGCCGATCTTCACGAAGATCGCGACCCACAGCACCTGCCACGCGATCGCAGCGAGGTGCCACCACATGACGCCTTCCTTCGCTGCGCGCGCGACCATCATGTACGGGCTCGACAGCGGGAAGATCGCGGCGAAGATCTCCAGCGCGGAACCGGGCTGGCCGACCGCGAAATTGGCGAGGAAGAAGATCACCAGCTGCAGGATCGTGGCCGGCATGCTGACGGTCTGCACGTCACGTACGGTGGGCGCGAGCGATCCCACCGCGAGGAATACCGACCCGATCAGCAGGTAGGCCATCGCGAAGTAGATCACGAACAGCGCGAAGAACAGCGGCCAGCCGACTGCGGGCGGGGGGATCACGGGCAGAGCGCCCGCTCCCAGAATCAGGATCACCCCGGCGGCCGCGCCCCACACGGTCAGCCCGACCAGGCTGACGCCGAGCATCGCGAACAGCTTACCCACGAACACCGCATCCATCGGGATCGCCGCGGCGAGGATCTCGATGATCTTGTTGCCCTTCTCCTCGACCAGGTTGGAGAGGACCATGCCGGCAAGGAAGATCGTCAGCATGAACAGCATCACGATCCCTGCACGCGCGGTCGCGTCCTGCGCGGTCTGGCGGTTGATCGCGCCGTCGGTCATGTCGATCGCGATGTTCGCCTGCGGGATCGCTTCGCCGCGCGCCGCGCCGACCATGATGGCGACTTCGCCCTCCCACCGCTCGACGTCTTCCTTCGGACCGGTGAGCAGCGGATCGGCGAGGCTGCCCGAGAGCACGCCGAGCAGATTGCGGTCCTCATCCTCCAGCAGTGCGCGCGGATCGGCTCCGTCGGCCCGATCGACCAGCGTCACCTCGGGCATGCCGACCAGCGGCTCCAGCTCGTCGCGCACTCTTTCGATTGCCGCATTGGCATCGGGCGTGAACGCGACCGCGAGCTGCGGCTCGTCCGCGCTGTCCGCCGCCATCGCGCCGACATAGCCGCCGCCTGCCGAGATCCCGAGGAAGAACAGCGGGCCGATCAGGAACAGCAGGAACACCTTGCTGAACACGATCGCGGTAAAGTCGCGCCGCGCGATGACCCACGCGGCCTGCCACAGGGAGAGACGTGCCGAACTGCTCATGCCGCAATCTCCTCAGCGGGGGCGTCGCTTCGCATTGCCTCGGCCGCGGCCTCGCCCGCGATCTGGACGAAGGCGTCGTGCAGGCCTGCGCGCTCGATCGAGAGCGAGCGGATGCCTGCATCGCCTTCGATCAGCGCGCGCAGCAGCGGCTCGATCCCGGTGTCGGGCACTTCGAAGATCCACGCATCGCCGTCGCGCGTCGCGCTGGCGGGCAGGGCATTGCGCCACGCGCCGCTCTCGTTCTTGGTCTCCAACCGCACCTGCGGCGGCAGCCGGTCGCGCGCGACCTCGACCGATCCGGCATAGGGAACCTGCCCGCCCGCGATGATCGCGACATCGCTGCACAGGCGTTCCGCATGGTGGATCACATGGGTGGAGAAGATCACCGTCGTGCCATCGGCCGCCAGCTGGCGGATCAGCCCTTCCAGCTTGCCCTGGTTGATCGCGTCGAGGCCGGAAAACGGCTCGTCCAGAATCACCAGTTCGGGCCGATGTACCAGCGTGCCGAGCAGCTGGACGGTCTGCGCCATGCCCTTGGACAATTCCTTGATCTTCTTGTCGACCGCGTGGCCGAGGCCGTATTCCTCCATCATCGCGATGCCGCGCTTGCGGCCCTCGGCGCGGGGCAGGCCGCGCAAGGATCCCATGAAGGCGATCGCGTCGGGGGCTTTCATCGCAGGGTAGAGTCCGCGTTCCTCGGGCAGGTAGCCGATCCGCCGGGCGATCCGCTGTGGGCGGTCCTCGCCGAAGATGCGCCGAACGCCTTCGTCGGGGTCGATAATGCCGAGGATCATGCGCAAAGTGGTGGTCTTGCCCGCGCCATTGGGACCCAGGATCCCGTAGATCGCGCCGCGCGGTACGGTCAGGTCCACGCCCTTCACCGCCAGCGTCTCGCCGAAGCGCTTGACCAGTCCGCGCGCCTCGATCGCATAGTCGTGGCTTTCGAGAGGTTTGTCGCTGGCGGGCGCTTGGTCTAGCAGGTCGGTCATCGCGGTGGAGCGTGCCGTGGTCCGCATGAAGGAGCAAGCCCGTCGATGAGCGAACGCTCTGAAATCGACCAACTGCAAACCGAGCTCGTCGAAAAGGCGCGCGAGCTGGGCTTTGCCAGCATCGGCTTTGCCGAGGCGCATGACGACCCGCGCATGGCCGAGCGGCTGTCTGCATGGCTGGAGGCGGGCCATCACGGGTCGATGGGCTGGATGGAGCGCGATCCCTCGGTGCGCAGCGGCCCGCAGGGCATGTGGCCCGAGGCGCGCAGCGTGATCGCGCTGGGGGCGAACTATGCCCCGGCGGACAATCCTCTCGACGCGGCGGAGCCGGAAGACCGCGCGCGCATATCGGTCTATGCGCAGGGGCAGGATTACCACGACGTGCTCAAGAAAGCGCTCAAGGCGCTCGCGCGCTGGCTGGTCGCCGAGACGGAGAATCGCGGGCTGGGCGAAACGCGCATGAAGCTGTTCGTCGACACCGCGCCGGTGATGGAGAAGCCGCTGGCGCAGCGCGCGGGGCTGGGCTGGCAAGGCAAGCACACCAATCTGGTCAGCATGGAACATGGCAGCTGGCTGTTCCTCGCCGCAATCTACACCACGGTGCCCTTCACACCGGATGGCCCGCACGAGGACCGCTGCGGATCGTGCCGCGCGTGTCAGGATGCCTGCCCGACCGACGCCTTCCCCCACGCTTACACGATCGATGCGCGGCGCTGCATCTCCTACCTCACGATCGAGCATTCGGGGCCGATCCCCGAGGAATTTCGCGAGGCGATGGGCAACCGCATCTATGGCTGCGACGATTGCCTGAGCGTGTGCCCATGGAACAAGTTCGCGAGCAGCGCGGCGGCCAACCGCGCCTTCCTGCCGCGCGCCGAACTTGTGCGCCCGGCGCTCGCCGACCTGTTGCAGCTGGATGATGCGGGTTTTCGTGCGCTGTTCAGCAAGTCGCCGATCAAGCGGATCGGGCGCGATCGCTTCGTGCGCAATTGCCTGATCGCGGCGGGCAATAGCGGGGAGGTCGAGCTGCTGGCGCAGGTCGAGCCGCTGCTGGCCGACCCCGATCCGGTGGTGGCGGAGACGGCACAGTGGGCGGCTGAGAGGCTGGCTCCCCTATCCTCGCCGTCACCCCGGACTTGATCCGGGGTTGGTGCTTCTTCTTCGGGTGGGGCTTGCGAAAGAAAGCACCGACCCCGGCTCGGGGGCCGGGGTGACGTGTATTGAGGGTGGGCGCTACAGCAGCGACTTCAGCGCCACCTCGGGATCGGCGAGCGCCTCAAGATCCGGCTCGCTGCGCGCCTCGATCAAACGCCGCCCCTGCGCATAGTCGCGCGTGGCGTTGACGCAGTCGAGCGCGACCACCCGGCCTTCGCGCAGATACACGATCGAGAAGCTGCGGCTGTCAGGATCGCCGCGGAGCACCGTATCGTCGTCGTCGCGGGAGAAGCCGACCGTCTGCAGCCGGAGGTCGTACTGGTTGGACCAGAACCACGGGACGGTGTTGTACGCCTCGGGCTCGCCGGTGATGTGGCGGGCCACGGTATTGGCCATGTCGGTCGCGTTCTGGACCGATTCGAGGCGGATCACCCGGTTGTCGGCATAGGGGTTGGAATGCGCCGCGCAGTCGCCGATCGCATAGGTATCGTCCAGCGTGGTGCGGCAGAAATCGTCGACATCGACGCCATTGGTGCCTGCCGCGCCCGCCGCCAGCAGCGGGCCGACTGCGGGGACGATGCCGATCCCGGCGATCACCAGATCGGCTTCCACCTCGCTGCGGTTGCCATCGCCCGATTCGATCGCCACCGCGCGTACCCGGCCCTGATCGTCGCCCAGCAGGCATTCGACATTGTGGCCCAGCAGCAGCTCGACGCCCTGCCGCTGGTGCTCGGCCTCGTAGAAGCCGGACAGGTCCGGCCCGGCCACCCGGCTGAGCACGCGGTCCTCCCGCTCGATCACGGTGACGGGCAGGCCCAGCTTGCGGAACACCGCCGCCGCCTCCAGCCCGATATAGCCGCCGCCGATCACCGCGACGTGTTTGACCCCGCCGCCCAGCTGTGCGCGAATCCGGTCGACATCGCCGCGCGTGCGGATCGAATGGACCCCGTCCAGATCTGCGCCGTCGCACGGCAGGCGCCGCGGATCGCCGCCCGCGGCCCAGATCAGCGTGTGGTAATCGAGCGTGCTGCCATCGCCCAGTTCGGCCGATCGCGCCTGCGGATCAATCGCCACCACCGCAGTGCGGGTGCGGATTTCGATCTTGCGCTCCGCCCAGAAGCTTTCCGGGCGGATCAGGATCTTCTCGAACGGGCGCTCGCCCGCGAGATAATCCTTGGACAGCGGCGGCCGCTCGTAGGGCGGAAAAGCTTCGCGGGTGGCGATCGTGATGCGGCCTTCAAAGCCGCGCTGCCTAAGCGCCAGCGCGGCCTGCGCGCCGCCGTGGCCGCCGCCCACGATCAGGACATCCGCAAAGCTCATCCCCTCGCTCTCCCTTACCGGCCCAGCAGGTTGCGCGCCTGGCTGGCAATCTGCGCCAGCGTGGCGGGCGCGACCGGGTTCTGCGCCTGCGCGCGGCGGATGATGCCGCGGAACTGGCGCACCGCCGCCTCGTGCCGTTCGAGCCACGCGGCGACGATTGCCGCCGGATCGCCTGCCTGATCGCCGTCCTGCGCGAACATGCGGCGCAGGAATTCCAGCCGCATGTGCTGGAAATCGCGGGCAAGCCCGGCGACCAGCAGACGGTCCCACACGTCGGACGGGCTCATCAGAGCGGCGGTGCCCTGCGCCCAGTCGAGGCCAAGCTCGCCGCCCAGCGCGGTGAAGGCCTTTGCCAGTTCGCGCGGGTCCACGTCGAGATCCTTGGCCAGCCGGGCAAGCCCGATCCCGCCGTCCAGATCGAACAGGTGGGCGACCGCGGCAGCGATATCCTCCGGCGCGCCCGCCTTGGCGAATTCGGCCCGCATCCGGGCGGATCGCTGGCGGCTTTCCGCCCCCAGCAGGTTGACCGTGCCCTGCGACAAGATGTCGAGCGTGGGCCGCAGGTCCTCGACGATCGCGCTCGGGCTGGCGGTGTCGCCGCACACCCGGATCGCGTCGGCCATCTGGATGCGCATTGCCATCGCCACCCGGTCGAACAGGGTAAGGCGCGCGTCTTCGGGCATCGCAGCCTCGTCCAGCGCTTCCCAGATCGCGGTCACGTCGAACAGCCGGTCGGCGGTGACGAAGGCGCTCGCGACCTCGTGCAGCCCGACGCCCTCTTCCTCCGCCAGTTCGAACGGATGGACCATGCCCATCCGATTGACGATCCGGTTGGCAAGCGCGGTCGCGATGATCTCGTTGCGAAGGCGGTGCTGGCGGATCTGTTCGGCAAAGCGGGTCCGCAGCGGGGTGGGGAAGGCGGTGAACAGCGTGCTTTCCATTTCCGGATCGCTGGTCAGGCTGCCCGCTTCGATCGCATCCTGCAGGGTCAGCTTGCTGCTCGACAGCAGCACCGCGAGTTCGGGCCGGGTCAGGCCGTGGCCTTCGCCCGCGCGGCGGGTGAAGACCTCGTTCTCGCCGATGCCCTCGGTCCGCCGGTCGAGCATGTCGGCGTCTTCCAGCGTCTCGATCAGGCGGATGGTCGATGCGGTCGCCTGCTCTCCGCCCTGTTCGGCGATCGACACCGCGAGCGCCTGGAGGCGGTTGTCTTCGAGCACGATCGCGGCGACCTCGGCGGTCATTTCGGACAGCAGCGTGTTGCGCTCGTCCTCCGACAATTCGCCCGCGCGGCGCGCCGCAGCGAGCGCGATCTTGATGTTGACCTCGTTGTCCGAGCAGTCGACGCCCGCCGAATTGTCGATGAAGTCGGTGTTGAGCCGCCCGCCGTTCAGCGCGAACTCGATCCGGCCTGCCTGCGTCACGCCGAGGTTGGCGCCTTCGCCGATCACCTTCACCCGCAGGTCTTCGCCATTGACGCGCAGCGCGTCGTTGGCGGGGTCGCCGACCTGGATGTTGTTCTCCCTCTCGGCCTTCACATAGGTGCCGATGCCGCCGAACCACAGCAGGTCGGCAGGCGCCTTGAGGATGGCGGAGATCAGCGATTCGGGATCGAACTCGGCCCGGTCAACGCCGAGTGCGGAGCGTGCTTCCTTCGACAGGGTGATCGATTTCTCGGTCCGCGGATAGACGCCGCCGCCCTTCGATATCAGCTCCTTGGCGTAATCGTCCCAGCTGGAGCGGGGCAGGTCGAACAGCCGCTTGCGTTCCTGCCAGCCTGCCTCGGGGTCGGGATCGGGGTCGATGAAGATGTGGCGGTGGTCGAACGCGGCGACCAGCCGGATCGACCTCGACAGCAACATGCCGTTGCCGAACACGTCGCCCGACATGTCGCCGCAGCCCACGACCTTGACCGGATCGCTCTGCACGTCGACGCCCATTTCGCGGAAGTGCCGCTGGACCGAGACCCACGCGCCGCGCGCGGTGATCCCCATCGCCTTGTGGTCGTAACCGTGGCTGCCGCCGCTGGCGAAGGCATCGTCGAGCCAGAAGTCCGCGCTTTCCGCGATCGCGTTGGCGACGTCGGAGAAGCTTGCCGTGCCCTTGTCCGCCGCGACCACGAAATAGGGGTCCGCCTCGTCGAGGATGCGGATGCCTTCGGGGTGAACCACCTCGTCCTCGACGATGTTGTCGGTGATCGACAATAGCGAGCGGATGAAGATCTGGTAGCTGGCCTTGCCTTCGGCGGCCCACGCATCGCGATCATGCGCGGGGTCGGGCAGCTGCTTGGGATAGAAGCCGCCCTTCGCGCCGGTCGGCACGATCACCGCGTTCTTGACCCGCTGCGCCTTCATCAGGCCGAGGATTTCGGTGCGGAAGTCGTCGCGCCGGTCGGACCAGCGCAGCCCGCCGCGCGCGACCGGGCCGGCGCGCAGGTGAATGCCTTCGACCCGGCGCGAATAGACGAAGATCTCGCGATAGGGGATCGGCTTGGGCAGGCCCGGCACCTTTTCCGAATCGAACTTGAACGACAGCGCGATCCCCGGATGCAGCGCGAACGCATTGGTCCGCAGCATCGCCTCGATCACGCTGCGATAGAGCCGCAGCAGCCGGTCGTCGTTGATCGCGGCGACGTTCTGCAACCCGTCCTTGATCGCGGATTGCGCGGTCTTTTCGGCGACCTTGCGATCGCCCTCGAAAGCGGGGTCGTGGCGGGCGACGAACAGGTCGATCAGCGCGCGGG
>CEPH01173104.1_pt1 | contig 15995 bp, 21 predicted proteins | sample 530571 | NCBI WGS metagenome assembly CEPH01 (sample SAMEA2620413, study PRJEB7988) | marine metagenome | biome: marine biome (ENVO:00000447); feature: surface water layer (ENVO:00002042); material: "saline water (ENVO:00002010), including plankton (ENVO:xxxxxxxx)" | depth 5 m | reverse complement strand
ACTCCCGCCACCTCCACCAACTTTTCTTATTTTGAAGACTATTTAATATTATGAAACTTATAATGGAAAACTGGAGAAAGTTTGTTGTAGAAAATGATTTATTAAATAAAGCCAGAAAACGTTTCAAGGAAAACCCTCCACCTGAAGTCGGAGGCCAAATCCCGTTCAATCGAATAGGGAGACAAAGACAATTTAAACCTCAAGAAAAACAAGAAATAAAACCGAATTGGAGTGTCTTAGTGAAACTTGAAAATGGCAACACGCGCTCAGAAGACAAATATATTGTTTCAGTTACAAATTTGATGGACCCTGCTCAAAAAGTGGAATTTGTATCTAAACCAAGAGGACGCCAAAACACCCTGCGTTTTAGAAATTTGGCTAAGCTCAACGCATATAGAGAATTTATAAAACAATATATGACAGAAATAAAAGAAATTATTTCTTATCAAAATATAAACGCTGACGGAAAAGAACTCGAACGCCTTACGGTTAAACTAGATAAGGGTGGCGGACAGAAATACATTCACATTAAATCTTAAATTCAACAGTATTTGATAAGATAAAATTGCTCCCGATACCTTTATTTGTTTTTCTTGATATTATCTTATTTGGTTGTTATAATTAAAATATGATTACTTTAACCAAACTCGCCGCTGATAAAATTAAAACACTTCTCGATAAAAAACAAGAAACAGGAATCAGAGCCGGTGTCCAAGGTGGTGGCTGTTCTGGTTTTACTTACCAATTAAAATTTGATAATGAAAAAGAGAATGATAGAGTAATAGAAAGTAACGGAGTTTTCTTATATATCGATCCTAAAAGCTTTCTTTATTTAATGGGAACACAAATAGACTTTGTAGATGAACTAAATCAGTCTGGATTTAAATTTATTAACCCAAATGCGAAAAGAACTTGTGGCTGTGGAGAGAGTTTTTCAATTTAAGTAAACTAGTTATTTGTATGAAACTAGAAAAAAACTTTTCACTTCACGAATTTAGATGCAAAGACGGAACAGACGTCCCAGAAGAATTTATGTGTAATGTCCAGCAACTGTGTATGAATTTGCAAGTACTTAGAGACCACATAAATAAGCCGATTACAATAATCAGCGGTTATAGAAGCCCAGAATATAACAAAAAAATAAAAGGTGCTAAAAGGTCTCAACATCTTTTGGCAAAGGCAGCAGATATTGTAGTTGCTGGTATGACCTCTCTAGAAGTTAGAGATATTATAATTCAACTTATTAAAGAAGAAAAGATGGACCCAGGTGGTGTAGGTATTTATCCTACATTTGTGCATTACGATGTTCGTGGAAGAAATGCTCGTTGGGGTTCATATAAAAAATAAATAAACTATTTAAAGTTATGAATAATTTCTTTAAAAGGCCAAATTTAAAATCACTAATTGGCAAAACTCCATTAATAAAGATATCTCCACACATTTATGCAAAATTAGAAGCATATAATCCTGCAGGCTCTGTAAAAGATAGAATGATAAGTTATATTGTTGATCGAGAAAGACTGTTTGGAAGGATTAAAGAAGATACAATATTGTGCGAGGCAACATCTGGAAATACAGGTATTGCACTATCTATGATGGCCGCACATTATGGATTAGAATGTTTGATATTCATGCCTAAAAATATGTCAGAAGAACGCAGACAAATGATGCATATTTATGGTGCTAAAATAATAGACGCCCCAGAAAATGATTTTATTGGTGCCATTGCAATGCGCGACCAATTTCTTTTAGCCAATCCCAAGGCTTGGTCTCCAAAGCAATTTAGTAATAATTATAATATTATTTGCCATCAAACTATAACAGCGCCAGAAATACACAAGCAAGTTATAGATACTAGATATCAATGGTCAGCATTTATTCACGGTTCTGGGACCGGTGGAACAATTGAGGGAATAAGAAGGTATGTTGAGACAAATAATCTTAGAACTAAAATATGCTTAACTAGACCGTCAGAAAAAAATCATGGAATACAAGGTATAGGTGATGGTAAAGATTTTCTTTTTAATCCAGATAATGCTCACAGAATTATAGATATAAAAACTGAAGACGCTATATATAGAGCGAAAGTTTTCGCAAAAAAAACTGGCATTTTAGTAGGCATTTCTTCAGGTGCAAATCTACTAGCAGCAGAAAGATTGGTAGATGCTATTGAACCATCGGGAATAGTTGTAACTATGTTATGCGATAGAGGAGAGAGATACATGTCAGTTTATAATGAATTAAACTAATTAAAAGTATGGAATATAAAAACATATTTGAAAATTTTAAAAATTTTCTATCTGAGCAGGATGACTCTTGTAAAGAGAATAAGAATTGTGGTTGTGTAGATAGCTCTCAAAGTGATTTAAGCATCGAAGAAATACAAAGTTTTTTAAAAAAATTATATCCTGATGATTTAGTAATTTCATATTCTGGAAAGTTCGGTACCGCTGGTCCGGGAAATCCCGATGGTGTATGTGGTAAAGAAACCCGTCAGGTTATTATGAAATTTCAAAAAGAAGCTGGAATATCTTGTGATGCTTGTGTTGGTGAAGAAACAGAAGCGGCGATGAGAAAAAAGCTTCCAAATTTTTTTAAAAATGCAGAAGTTAAAAGTAAAACAAATAATGCAGTAAAGAAAAAAGATAAAAACACAACCATAAGAAAAACTCCAAATAAAGTTATAATTGACACCTATAAAGTTTGGCGCGATAAATTATATGCCTTCAGTAATGAAAACGGCCGTTTTCCTAACAGTGAAGAGCAACTTGAAGAGCCTTTCAAAGGTTTACGGGACGAATGGGTGAGGATTCTTACTACCAATGAAAAAATAAGGTATAACAACTTCCTTGATGGTTCAAATGGTCGCACTCCTTCACCAGAGGATTTTGGAAGACTACTTGATAGTGAAAACAAAGAAAAACCAAGTAAAACAAATATAACTCCAAGTCCATCTCAAGATAGTCAGCAACCTGAGAAAGAAATAGGTGAATCAGATAAACCTTATGTTTTGCCTTTAAACCTTTCAAAAAATAATTTTTTAAGTCCTAGTATTATAAAATCAGATTTTGGCTCCAAGAGAGAAGGAAGCAAGCACAGAGGAACAGATTATTTTGTTGCAAGAGGAACAAAGGTCTATGCTCTCATGGATGGTGAAGTTAAAACAGTGATTAATAGAGCAACTTATGAAAAGACAACTGATATCAAGATGTCTCAAATTAATAAACAATATAAACATAAATTAGAGTTTGAAGACGGTGATAAAAGAATTATCAACGCTGAATCTGCAAATCAATTGTACATCAAAGTTCGCCCACCAAATTCTGGCAAAGGACCTGTAAAATATGCATACAGAGATCTTCGAAAACAATATGGGCTTAGAACTTGGGCAGCAGGAATATATGTTAAACTAGAGCATGATACAAAAGATAAAGAAAAAAATCCAGCTGGAGTAACTATAACAAGATATTTACATCTTCACGAGGTGTATGTAAAACCTGGCGAACCCGTCAAAAAAGGCCAATTAATTGGAACAGTCGGCAATACTGGGTGCTTTACTTCTGGTCCGCACTTGCATTTTGAATTATATCAAGGTGGTCAAAACGACGCGGATCGTAGAGGTAGCCAATGGTTTAAAGATAACGATGAAAACGTAGGTAGAATAGGGGAACCATCCACATCAGCACAGAGTTACCAACAAGTTTCAAATCCAGTAGAAAGCGAACCTGATACCGATTATGAATCCCGCTCAAAGAGAACAGACATAAGAGATGTTTCAGAGTTTAAATTCAGTAAACAGGAACTGCGAAAGCGTCGATACACTGCTCGTTATCGTAGAAATATGAAACTTTCTTTAAGTGAATTGAAAAGAAAATTCGGACGTAATTTTTCGTATACTTTTGGTGTTTTAGAGAATGATGGAACTATAAAGATAGAAGATTCTTTTCAGCAAAATATAAAAAGATATGGTGCATCAATGCCCAAAACTGTCGCGGCATTGGCACACCTTATTGAATACAGTCCAAATAACCCTAAAAACAAAAATAATAAAAAATATAATCAAAAAAGTCAAATAACTGATTGTCAAATAAAAGGTCTATTAACTTATTGGTCTCGCTCAAAAAGTCATGGAGAATCAATTGATTCTTCAGCAGGAAGGGAAAAATCCTTTGGCTTAAAAAAACCTCCGGAAAATGATCCATGTGTAAAACGCACTAGAAAGGGAAAGAAACGTGCACCATATCAATCTTTTATAGAATCAAATCATATGATGCAAGCCTTATCTAGAAAATATGACTCAAGAAGCAAAGTAGTAAGAGATAAAAACGGAAATGTAAAAGCAATAAAAGTAACAAAAGATGGAAAAGTTGTAAGAGTAATCAGGCAGCCGTTGGGTATTTTGACAGAAAAAATGATTGACTCAGTTACAAAAAATCTTGGAGTAAATATAGTTGGTAAAAATAAAAGTACATTTACTTTTGGTGGTGGCACCAATAAACAAACAACAAAAGATATGTTTTACTTTTTTGCGAATTTAGCAAAAATAGACGAGCAGAAATTTTCAAACGATGATCCACTTCAAAAATATTATCAAGCCTATAAAGATGAATTTGATAGATTAATAAAAATTCAAAAAATGAGATATTATTCCGACGCTTTGCATCCTTCCGGTGTGAAATCTATACCAGGTTTTTCATGGGGTAAAGGTGGTCTTTATGCTGGAGCAGTAGATTTTGTTTGGGTTGTAAAAGGTAGAAATAACAAAACATATATTTTGTCTGTGTATACAAAACATAACCCTAAATACCCTAAACGAAAAGAAGGACAGTCGGGCAAACAATATAAAGCATCACGCCTAAATGCACAGTGGGCTGCAAACTATCAAGGATTTGACTTAATAAATGCTGTATTATATAAACTATTGGAGAAAACATAATGAGTAACATAAAAGAACTAAGTATCGTAGAAATAATAGAAGAAGAACTACTAAAACTTCTTTCTGAGAAAAAAGAAAAAAAACACGCCATGTACAATCCTAAAACAGGAAAAAAAGTAATGGCAGATGGTGAAAAACATAAAGAATTAGCTAAAAAAGGGTATGTTCATTACAACCCTAAAAAAGTAAAATCTGCAATTGATAAAGAAGGTGGAGCCGCAGGTTTAGACGCTATAGTAAAACACACCAAAGCAGATAAGAAAGAACTAAAGAAAAGCATCTCAAAAGTAAAGGGTGTTGTAAAACATAAAAAAGGCGACTTTATAACAGTGTCTACCGGACGACAAGTTGCTGAGGAAATAATAAAACAAGAACTAGAAGCCGTTCTTGATGAAAAAAGAAAAAAGCGCAAGAAGAAAAAAAAGAAAAAGAAAAAAGGAAAAAAAGACGCCTGTTATCACAAAGTAAGGTCTAGATATGCTGTTTGGCCGTCCGCTTATGCTTCTGGAGCACTAGTTAAGTGTAGGAAAGTTGGTGCCAAAAATTGGGGCAACAAAAGCAAGAAGAAAAAGAAATGAAGAAGTCAGAACTTATAGATATAATAAAAGAAGAGCTGTCTATAGTTCTGGAAAAAAGAAAAAAAAAGCGTAAGAAAAAGAAACGCAAGAAAAAAGCTGGTAGCGAATCAAGCAAAGAAAGTAGCTTAAGAGACTGGTTTAAAAGAAAAGGCGCTAAAGGAAAAAGAAAAGGCTGGGTAGATTGCAATGCTCCTGATGGAAAAGGTGGCTACAAGTCTTGTGGGCGCTCAAAGGGAGAAAAGAGATCTAAATACCCGGCATGCCGTCCTACTCCTGGTGCCTGTAAAGAGCGAGGTAAAGGAAAGTCTTGGGGAAAGAAATCTAAAAAAGGAAAAAAATAATGAAAAAAATAAAAATTAACATACTAGAAGGGGGCTGTAATCCTTGCGATGCTGCAGCCCCGTTACCAAAAGACCCAAGAGGCCATATGCACACAAGTGATTGCGAAAAGCCTAGCTATAAAGACGCTCATAACGGTGAAGAAGCTAGAATGCATAGAACAACCCTTGCTCACCTAATGGCAGATGTAAAAGTATTGTTAGACCTAGTACAGGATTCGGATGATTTACCAGAGTGGCTTGAGACTAAAATTACCAAAGCAGGCGATTATATGTCTTCTGCGGCAAGATATATAGCAGGTAATACAGCTAGAGACCAAGGTCAACTAGAAGAGCAAGTTGATGTCGAAAAACTAAAAGAATTGGCGTCCGCGGCTTTACAGGGTCTCTTGGCGGACATTGATAGTTTAAGTGAAGAACAAATGTCTCAAATTATAAACATGTCTCCTTCTTCGGGAGGCAGTGCTATGACTGAAGGATTAGTCGGCCTAGCAGAAGAAATATTAGTAGAGTCTCATTTTAATATGTATGATTATCTTCAAGATGCTATTGATGAAAACGGAGAAACACCTTGTCCCCAATGTTTATACGAGGTTTTATCTGAAGCTTCTTGCGGATGTCCTGATTTGATTCCTGAAGCTAAATATAGAGGTAGAAAAGTCAAACTCAACAAGCCTATGCGCGGTGATGTCAAGAAGTTCAAAGTCTATGTAAAAAATGCAAAAGGAAATGTGGTCAAAGTTAATTTTGGCGACAAAAAAATGAGAATTAAAAAATCTAACCCTAAGCGCAGAAAATCTTTTAGAGCAAGACATAACTGTAAAAATCCTGGTCCAAAGTGGAAAGCAAGATATTGGTCTTGTAGAAAATGGTAAAATAACTTGACATAAAATAAAAATTAATTTATAATTTTATTATGATTAGAATTATTGAAAAAATTCCTCACAACGTAGTTGTAGCTTGTTCGGGAGGAATAGACAGCATGGTATTTACTCACTTCCTTCAACAAGGAAGAAGAAATGTCAGATTAGCTTATTTTAATCACGATACTTTACACTCCAAACAAGCTCAAGATTTTGTAGAAAATTATGCAAATGTTAATAATTTAGATCTTTTTATCGGAAGAGTAAAGGGAACTAAAGGCAAACGTTCTATGGAAGAGTTTTGGAGAGATGAAAGATACTTATTTTTTAATAGAATAAAGACAAATTTTTTAATAACATGTCATCATTTGGATGACGCAGTGGAAACCTGGGTAATGTCTGCTATGCATGGTAGATGTAAGCTCATTCCCTACAAAAGAGGAGAAAATATTTATAGACCTTTTTTAATGACGTCTAAAAAAACTATTAAACAATACGCAGATAGAAAAGAAGTGGAGTGGGTAGAAGACCCTTCAAACGTCAGAACTGAATATATAAGAAATCACATTAGACACAGTTTGATGCCAGGAATATTAAAAGTTAATCCTGGAATTCGAACGATGATAAGAAAAAAATTAATTGAAACTTACTTATAGGTTATGATATAAATTAAATATAAGGGCTCATAGCTCAATTGGTTAGAGCTACGGTCTCATAAACCGTCGGTTCCTGGTTCAAGTCCAGGTGGGCCCACCAAACAAAAAACAAAAAAAGGAGCAATATAATGATTGTACAAAGACTAAAAGAAATTCTAGAAGCACTAGCAGAAGCGACCGAAGATGCACAAAAGTGTGAAGCAGGAAATGCTTCAGCTGGGCGTAGAGTTAGAAAAGTTTGTATGGAAGCAACTAAAGAGTTAAAAAATTTACGTGCCTTGGTTTTGGAGCAGTCTAAAAAATGAAAGATTATTTTTGGGGAACTATGGAAGAAACTTCAGAAGAAGAGCGTTCCATTCACGAGTTTGCATCAGAGACTAAAGGTCATGCATCAACAGATTTTAATGTTGTAGATACTAGTCATAATAGAATATATTTTTATTCCGGAGTTACTCGACCAAAAGTTCTTCAATTAAATAAGTATTTATTCAATTTGAATGTTAATATGTTATCAAAGACTGGTCCACTAGAGTATCAACCCCCTCCAATAAAGTTACATATTAATAGTTATGGTGGTTCTGTGTTTGCTGGCCTCGCGGCTTTAGATTATATAAAGAACTCAAAAATACCAGTTCACACAATTATAGATGGATGCGCCGCATCGGCAGCTACTATGATGTCTTGTGTGGGTTCTCATAGGCAAATGCATCGAAATGCTTGTATGTTGGTACATCAACTTTCGGGTGCCATGTGGGGAAAATTTCAAGAAATGGAAGACGACTTCGAAAATTCTAAAATGCTAATGCAAAAAATAAAAAGTATTTATGAACAACACACAAAAATTCCAAAACGAGAAATGGATAAAATTTTAAAGCATGACTTGTGGTGGGAAGCAGAAAAGTGTTTACAATATGGATTGGTGGATGAAATTATATGAGTATATTTGATAATTTATTAGGAAAAACTATAAAAGAAGAAGAAAAGATATCTTCTGAAGAAGAATCTTTAGAATTGATAAAAAGCTATCTTGGAGATGACCTTGAAATTGTAGATTTGCAATCTCACAATCATTATAAAAAATTTCAAAATAGAAAAAAAATGTATAGATTTACTATACGACTACTTTCGTTAGATCTATTAGCGCGCCTTGGAAATGATAAGAGAGTAAAAAATGTATATTTTGCTTCAAGACATCCTCACCCCGGAGGTGGAGCAGACTCTATTTCTCTGAGGCACAAAGTCATTGTTGAATATCACTGAATTTATTTTTTGCTTGGTTCAAAAATAATTTTAAAGATTCATAAGTTGTTATAATTGTTACGTGATGAAAAGCAACGTTTGCTGCAAACACAACTCCCACAACACGATTATTTTTATCAAATACTGCCGCCCCTGAAGAGCCTCCTATTGCGGGAAAAGTAGCCATTGCAGCACTTCCGCTTATTTTGCCGCTATATATGCCTTTAAAAATTGGCACTGTAGGTGGGTGATAGATTCCTAACGGTGCACCAATATAATACAATTCATCTCCAATTTTTGGCGCAAATATTGAAATTTTAGTTTTTTTAACATCCAAGGTAGGAACCCATAACAAACACAAATCACCCTTGCTAATTTTGTCATCAAAAGAAACGTGTATTGGCCAAGCTTGATGTTTAGTATTATCATGGTCTAAGACCATTATTGTTTGACTAGAATTTTTAATTATTTTATTATCAGGCTGTGAATCACAGACATGCCCAGCAGTTAAAACTGTCATTTGATTTTTAAATATAGATAGTGCCATACCACTGCCACTTTGTGCATAAGAACCAACAGGGCATTTTTGTTTATTATTTACACATGAAATTATTTTTGTTGTATGTAATATTTTTACAAAACTTTTGGTCGGCAACTTGTTTGCGCCACTACTTACACGAGAAACAGCACAACTACATAATAGTGCTGAAATGAGTATTAAAAGTATATTTATTTTTTTCATCATATAAAATAAATACTTTTAAAAATATAAAAAATCTTAAGGAGACACAAAAAGATATGTTTTTTAGCGTAGTATTTTCTACAATTATGACTCTTCATTGTTTACCGAGCACAACCCAGTCTAATCTTGAAGACATAAAGTATTTTAAAAATTTATCCCCAATAACATATAATGACAGTATGATACCAAAAAACAAATTTACGTACAGCAAAGTACCAACTAAATTAATAAAAATAAATAAAATTTCTAATTAATTTAGCAACAATTACGAGAAAGGGTTTGTTTTGGCCAAAAAAACTTATGTATTAGACACTAGTGTTTATTTAACAGACGCTAGTTGCATCCGAGCTTTTAAAAATAATGATATTGTTATACCGTTAAAAGTTTTGGAAGAGATAGACAAACATAAAAAAAGGCAAGATTCTGTAGGTTCTCAAGCAAGAGCTATTATAAGAAAGTTAGATGAACTGAGAGCTAAGGGAAGCTTATCAAAAGGTGTAAGACTAGAAAAAGGAATGGGAGTAGTAAAAGTTTGCTCATACAATCCTTTATGTTTACCAGATGATTTAGATTTAGAAGATTCTGATAATCAAATTATTGCAACAGCTTTATCAGAGCAGGATATATCACCTGCCTCTAGGAAAGTAGTGGTAGTTTCAAGAGATATTAATATGCGAGTTAAATGTGATTCGTTAGGACTCTTGACAGAAGATTATCAAGCAGAACAAGTGGTAGAAAATTCTGAAGGTTTATATACGGGCCGAGCAGAGATTTTAGTAGATGAGCAACAAATAGACAAGTTTTACGCAGGCGAAGATATTTGGATTGATAAAAGCGAAACAAAACTTTATCCAAATCAATTTGTGATGTTAATATCAAGTAGCAATGAAAAGAAGACAGCTTTAGCTAGATTTCTAGATTATAATCGTCCACTTAAAAAAATTATATCTTCAAATATGAAAGTTTGGAGCACAACAGCTAGAAACAAAGAGCAGCAATTTGCCTTAGAGCTGCTTATGGACCCATCAGTACCAGTTGTCTCTTTAGTGGGTAAAGCAGGTTCTGGTAAGACTCTTTTAGCCCTTGCAGCTGCATTACAGCAAGCTTTTGAGAACAGGCAGTATAAAAAAATCGTAGTAACCAAACCAGTAGAACCAGTAGGTAAAGATATAGGCTTTTTACCAGGAAGTATGGAAGAAAAAATGATGCCATGGTTAGCTCCCATACAAGACAATCTTCAGTTTTTAATGGGCAATGATAAAGCAACACTTGAAATGTATATGGAAAATGGAGAAATAGAAGTTGAAGCTATGACTTTTATAAGGGGTAGATCTATAGCAAATGCTTTCATAGTGATAGATGAAGTCCAAAACATGACCCAACATGAAATAAAAACAGTCTTGACAAGAGTTGGAGAAGGTACTAAAATAGTATTAACAGGAGACATAGAACAAATCGACAATGTTTATATTGATGCTACTAATAATGGTCTTTCTTATGTTGTTGAAAGACTAAAAGAAGAACAAGTTACCGGCCATGTAACTTTATTAAAAGGAGAAAGGTCCAAAGTTGCAACTATCGCAGCAACAAAATTATAATATGAATAACTTAACTTTACTAAACGAAAAAGTCCCAACAGAAACTGAGCTTAAAGAGATTATAGTAAATTATGTTGGAAAAGTTTTAAATCCAAATTCTGATGATATCACTATTCAGCAAGTAATTGAAGTTTTCTCAAAGGAGTTCCCTGAATTTTTATTAGCACTTGCAGAAGAAAATTGGATAAATGGATACACTCAAGCCCTAAAAGATGTAGAATTTAGAAACAAAAACAATGAAAAACTATATCAAAAACAAGAATAAAAATACATTTTATGTTGAAAAGATTAGAGTAACTATAAAAGATACGACTAAACGATTGCCAGTATCAGATATAAAATTTGCAATAGAAAAATCTTTGAGTAAAATTCCTAGTAATTTACTGACAAATGTTAAAGAAATACAAGTTGGTAATTTTTCTTTTTTAAAAGATAGAAGTTTAGATGCAATGTATAAATCTTCTCGTATATATTTGGGAGTTCATCATAAAAAAGCAGAACAAATGATAGACGATATTGTTCACGAGGTTGCACATTCAGTGGAAGATGTTTATCAAGAGCAAATTTATGGAGATAAAAAGATTGAAAATGAATTCATAAAGAAAAGAAAGAAAATGTGGGAACTTTTAAGAGCACGAGACTTTAATGTAGATATTAAAAGTTTTTTAAATGTAAGTTATGATAGAGCATTCGATGAAATGTTATATAAAAATTTGGGATATCCGCTTCTGTCTGTTATAACAACAGGACTATTTTATTCACCTTATGCTTCAACATCTCTCAGAGAATACTTTGCTAATGGCTTCGAAGCATTTTTTATGAAAGAAAAAGTTAATGAGCTAAAAAAGATAAGCCCATCTTTGTATGAAAAAATGATTTTTTTACTTGACAAAAAAGGAGAATAATATTATGTTTAATAAACAAGTTGAAGTTTTAGAAGAAGAAAACAAAATTATAATAACGGTTAGTACAGAAAGTAGAAGGTTTATAACAGAAAAAAGAATAACCTTTAAAGATAATGTCAAATCTTTAATACCTAAAGAATATATCGACAAAGCAAAATTAATCTCAAAGCCAAAAAATTATATAGGTAATTTTAAATCTAAAACGTACAACACTTCTGGAATTTGGGTATACGAAATAGTTCAAGAACCAAAGCCAGAACCAAAAAAACAAACAAGAACAAGAAGAAGAAAGACTGTAAATAAAGAAAGTAATGACACAAAGCAAGAATGATATTAAAAGAATTAGTTTTTCAGAATTAAAAAATTGGAAAGAATGTCCGTATAGACATAAGTTAATATATGTTGATAAGCTACCTCACTTTGAAGGCAATGAGTATACCGCATTTGGAACAGCAATTCACACAGTTTGTGAAAAAATTATACCCTCAGAGAGAAAAGACTCAATTGAAATATTTCAAAAAGCTTTTCAAGAAGAAATTGAAATCTTAGAAAACCAGGGTAAATTGTTAAAGCAAGATTTAATAGAACAAATGAAAAATCAAGCAATACCAATATGTGAGCAGGTTTTACCATCAGTCAAACAACACTTTGGCAATTTTTCAGTTATCTCAGTAGAAGAAGAAATATTAGAACCAATAAATGAATTTGACTCTTATGGTACAAACTTTAAAGGATTTATTGATATGGTCATTCAGACTAGTGACGGAAAATATCACATTATAGACTGGAAAACTTGCTCTTGGGGCTGGTCAAGAGATAAAAAATCAGACCCCATGACGACTTATCAGCTCACTTATTATAAAAACTATTTTTCTAAAAAACACAATATTGATCCAAAGTTAATAGAAACACATTTTGCATTGCTAAAAAGAACTGCAAAAACAAACAATGTTGAAATTATGCGTGTTACATCTGGTCCTAAAAAAGTAGATAACTCATTAAAAGTTTTACAAAATGCTGTTATAAATATAGAGAATAAAAACTATATAAAAAACAGATTAAATTGCAAATATTGTAAATTTTATAAGACAGAGTATTGTAGGTGATGGAAAAAAAGAAAATATTAGTAATAGCTGACTCTCCTTTAGTGCCTTCCGGAGTTGGTACCCAAACAAAATATATGATTGAAGCGCTTTTGAAAACAGGAGAGTACAAGTTCTTTTGTTTAGCAGGGGCAGTAAAACACAGAGATTACAGATTACAAAAAGTACAACCATGGAATGAAGATTGGTTAATACAACCAGTGAATGGATATGGTACCCAAAATATAGTGAGAGCAACACTGAGAGATTATAGACCTGACGTTTTATGGTTTATGACTGACCCTAGATATTTTGTTTGGCTCTGGGAAATGGAAAATGAAATAAGAGCTAATGTACCAATGGTTTACTATCATGTGTGGGATAATTATCCAGCCCCTATGTATAATAAGACGTTTTATGAATCAAATGATTTAGTATGCACAATAAGTAAAGTCACAGATGATATAGTAAAGACAGTTGCACCAACAACAGCTGTTAAAAGAGTGCCACACACAGTAGATACAAATATTTTTAAAAATAAAAAGAGTACCAAACAGTGTAAAGAATATAGGAATGCAATCACTGGCGGTAAAGAAAAGACAGTATTTTTTTGGAATAACAGAAACGCAAGAAGAAAACAATCTGGAACTTTGATTTACTGGTTTAAACAATTTCTAGATAAAGTTGGACATGATAAAGCATGCCTTTTGATGCACACCACACCTAAAGACCCTAACGGTCAGGATTTAGAGGCAATTGTAGAAAATTTAAATTTAAATACTGAGAATCAAGTTTTGTTTTCAGTGGATAAATTAAGTCCAGAAAAGTTGTCTTTATTATATTCGGCTGTTGATTGTACAATTAATATATCAGACGCCGAAGGCTTCGGACTGGCTACATTAGAGTCTTTATCTTGCGAGACTCCAATAATAGTCAATATGACTGGAGGCCTTCAGGAACAAGTAACTGATGGTAAAGATTGGTTTGGCTTTGGAATTGAACCTAGCTCAAAGGCCATTATAGGCTCTCAAGATGTGCCTTACATATATGAAGACCGTATAAACGAAAATGATTTTATTGAAAGCCTTATGGGTTTTTATAATATGTCTAGCGACAAAAGACAAGAGTTGGGTAAACTTGGTCGCGAACATGTTCTTAAAGAATATGGATTTGATCAATATGAAAGGATGTGGAAAGAGACTATGGATGAAGTAATCGAAAAAAATGGTTCATGGGATAATAGAGTTGGTTATAATCCATGGTTTTTTGGAGAAATAACGTGAAAATATTATTAGAAGGACCAATACTGACACAATCTGGATATGGGGAACACACTAGACTCATCTACCGAGCACTCAGTACTGTAAACGAAATTGAAATTTTTATTAATCCTCTTAACTGGGGACTTACTGGGTGGGCTGATTATTTCGACAAACAAGAGAAACAATCTATCGATGCATCTATAAGAAACTTTTCTCGAATAAGTCAAAAAGCAAAAGCTACAGGTCAACCTATGAGCTTTGATTTGCATATTCATGTAGGTATTTTAAACGAGTATTCTAGAAAATCTAACAACTCCATACATATAACAGCTGGCATCGAAGCGGACAAAATATCAAAAAATTGGATTCTAAAAACATATAAAGAGCCACCAAATAAAATAATTTTCACTTCTACGCATTCTCATAATGCGTATTTAAATACTCATTACAAAGGAGAGGCTAACAACAGAGAAGCAGACATATATGTAAATAAAAAGATAGAGACAGAAGTGATTCCATATCCTGTAAAGAAAACTACCCCTTCTCACATCGACATGGATATAACTACAGATTTTAATTTTTTATCTATAGCGCTAGTAAGCCCCAGAAAAAATCTTCACAAAATGATTGAATGGTTTGTGGAAGAATTTAAAAATGAATCTGTTGGCTTAATATTAAAAATGGGCATGAGAACTGGCTGTTTGTTAGATAGGCGAAAAACAATTAAAGAATTAAAAAATATTCTAAAGAAATACAAAGATAGAAAGTGTAAAGTTTATTTGTTACACGGTGATTTGACTGATGAACAAATTCACTCTCTTTACATTAGAGAAGATATTCATGCATATGTAACTACAACTTGCGGAGAAGGATATGGCTTGCCAATATTTGAAGCGGCATATTCTGGCCTTCCAGTGGTGGCGACAGATTGGTCAGGACATTTGGATTTTTTGAGTGCTCCGTACAAAGAGTCTGGAAAGCTTAAAAATAAAAAACTTTTTGCAAAATTAGATTATGATTTGACACCAATACCCTATGAGCATCTTTGGGAAGACGTGCTCGAAGATGGTGCATCTTGGGCTCAAGTCAAACCGGCTTCATTTAAAAAACAAATTAGAAAAGTTTTCCAAAACTACGGAATGTATAAGAAATGGGCAACTGTGCTAAAAGACCACATAAGCAAAACACACTCAGAAGATAAAATAAATTCACAAATTATAAATTCAATAATTCCGAAATTACACGCAACAAAAAGAAATATTAGTAAGATGCAAGGATACGAAGATGAAGTTATATTGTAAAGCTCAATTTTTTAAAGAGACTTTGCAGATAGAAGAATCTTTTACTATAGAACAAAAAGAATTATTTTTCAAAAAAATAATAGATGCAAAAAAAAGACAATATTCATTTTATCCAATAGACGTAAAGTATAAATGCAATTTTTATAAATCAAAAATATTTGATAAAAACAAGCCCACTATAATAATACCAATTAAGGATAGTTTAAAATTACTTGAATATACTCTTGAAAATATCCGCATAAATAATATTCAAAAATATTGCAATATTCTTGTTGTTGATGATAGATCGAAAGAGAAAGTGCAACCCATTGTCGAACAAGAAGGCCATAATTATTTAAGAGTTGATAATGATAAAGGTTTTAATTTTTCAATGCTCAACAATATTGCAGCTAAGATATGTCACCAATTAGGTAACGATACAATCTTTCTTTGGAATTCAGATTTGTGGGTAGTCAGTGAGTCAATGTTTTTGGAGTTTTTCAAAAAGCATAAAAA
>CEPH01041136.1_pt1 | contig 16059 bp, 29 predicted proteins | sample 530571 | NCBI WGS metagenome assembly CEPH01 (sample SAMEA2620413, study PRJEB7988) | marine metagenome | biome: marine biome (ENVO:00000447); feature: surface water layer (ENVO:00002042); material: "saline water (ENVO:00002010), including plankton (ENVO:xxxxxxxx)" | depth 5 m | reverse complement strand
GAATGGAGAAAACAATATGAAGAACACAAAGCAGACAAAAAGAAAGCCCGAGAACTCAAAGATAAGCAATCGGGAGTTAATGTTGAAGAAGAGGGATCTACTAAATCAAAAGGTTCGTCAATTAATCGCTCTCGTCATTTAGTTTTACTTGCAATGAACCAAACCGGTTTGAACAACATATTTAAGATGATAAGTGAAAGTTACAGTGAGAAATATTTTTATAGAAAGCCTCGCATGGATTATAATCTCCTTGCTAAATACAGCGATGGTGTTATTGCTATGTCTGCTTGTCTTGGTGGTGTTTACGCTGGGTGCTATTGGGAGAATGTTGAGGATGGCGAAGGAGCAGTTCTTGATTGCATGCGAGAGACCACAAGAACGATGGTTGGTATTTTTGGTGATCGTTGGTATGGCGAGTTGCAATGGAATGCTGTTCCTGAACAACATGCTTTAAACAAATACATCATTCAAATACACAAAGAATTCAACATACCTTTGGTATCCACAGCAGATTCTCACTATCCCAATCCAACCGCTTGGAAAGATAGAGAATTGTACAAGCGTCTTGGCTGGTTGGGTCGAGGTGCGCCTGAATGGTTGGACATGACACTTCCCGGTTCCGTTCAAGACATGGACTACGAACTGTACCCAAAGAACGGAGAACAGATGTGGGAAGACTACAAAAAATATTCACAAGGATTTGATTATGAAGATGAACTCATTTTGGCCTCAATTGAAGAGAGCCACACAATCGCTTTCGAACGTATTGAGGAATTTATTCCAGACACCACTGTTAGGCTTCCTGACTTTGTTGTACCTGCTGGTCGCGATGAAGATGATTATCTCCGCGATCTCTCGCTTGGCGGTTTAAAATTATTGGGAAAACTTAATGATAAGTATATTTCCAGAGTAAATCATGAACTGAAGGTTATTGCTGATCGTGGTTTTTCAAAGTATTTCTTGACAATGAAAGCTATCTCTGATAAGACCAATGAAGTCCAGTTAGCTGGTCCCGGCCGTGGTTCTGCCGCCGGTTCTTTAGTGGCCTATGCTCTAGGTATCACACAGGTTGACCCTATTGAATACGGTCTTCTCTTCTCCCGTTTCTTACGCTCAGATGCAACAGATTACCCCGACATTGATTATGACGTGTCTGACCCTATGGTTCTTAAAGACATGCTTATCGAAGAATGGGGTGATGATACTGTTGTTCCTATCTCGAATTGGAACACACTGCAATTGCGTTCTCTTCTTAAGGACATCTCTAAGTTTTATGAGATTCCCTTCAATGAAGTAAATGCAGTAACAAATGTTATGATGAAGGAAGCCACACCTGCCGCTAAACGAAAGCATGGCATTCGTGCTGGTGTTTACACTCCTACGTTTGAAGAGACAATTCAGTTTTCTGATAGTCTCAAGGGCTTTTTAAACAAGTATCCACATGTAGCAGAGCACGTTATGGCTCTCTATGGTTCGTATCGCTCTTGCTCTCGTCATGCCGGTGGTGTGGTGGTTGGAGAACAATTAGACAAATACATGCCATTGATAGCTTCCAAGAGCGTAAGACAGACACCATGGTCTGAAGGACAAAATGTTCGTCAACTTGAGCCACTGGGGTTTATTAAGTTTGACATCTTGGGACTATCTACTCTTCGGATGATTGAAGGATGCATTGAAAGGATTCTTAAGAAAGAGGGAAATGACAATCCAACTTTCAAAGACATTAAAGATTTCTATAAACACAACCTTCATCCGGATAAAATTGACCTAAAAGACAAGGGTATTTATGAAAACATTTTTCACGAAGGTAAGTGGGCTGGTATCTTCCAATTCACAGAGAAGGGCGCGCAAGATTTTGCAAAGCGAGCCCAGCCAACAAGCATTATTGATCTTGCGGCTATTACATCTATCTACCGTCCGGGGCCTTTATCGGCTGGTGTGGACAAGCAGTATGTTAGCGCTATTAACGATACTTTATCTATTCACTACATACATCCTTTGGTAGAAGAAGTCACTAAAGAAACGTATGGCTTCTTAATCTTTCAAGAGCAAATTGCTTTGTTGGCCTACAAATTAGGCAAAGGTATATCTATGGACGAAGCCAATCTTCTCCGTAAGGTACTTACAAAGAAAGGAACAGGTAAGGGGCATGAAGTTAAAGAAACAATCAAGAAGAAATTTATCACCGGCTGTCTTGAAAAAGAAATCTCTAGAGAAGACGCAGAAGAACTATGGGCCACATTCGAATACTTTTCGGGCTATGGTTTTAATAAATCTCATGCTGTGTCTTATTCCATTATTTCTTATCAATGCGCTTACCTTTACAACTATTATCCTGCTGAGTGGATGTGCGCTTTTTTGGACCGTGAGCCCGACACTCGCAAAGAAAAAGCCATTAACATTGCTAAGTCTCATGGGTTTCATGTACGCCCTATTGATATTAATCTATCTGGAGTGTCTTGGGAAGTTGTTGGTGGAAACGAACTCATCGCTCCTTTAACGACAATTAAGGGTCTCGGTGATAAAGCGATTGAAGAGATTGTTGCTAACCGTCCTTTCGAGACAGTAGAAGAACTGCTTTTCAATGAAGACATTATCTATCGCAAGCTAAACAAGAAGTCACTTGATGCTTTGTGTCGTGGCGGTGCGTTAGATGATTTGATGGATGATCGCTTCACAGGCGCTCAACACTTTTGGTCTGCTTGTTGTGTAGATCGTCCAAAAAACAAGAAAAAACTTGATGAAAACATTGAGGCATACAAGGAGGCCGGAGACTTTACAAAAGACGAAAAAGTTGAATTTCTTTCGGAATTGACAGGAATTTTTCCTATGTCTTTAGTTGTTCCGGAACATGTTAAAGCATCTTTGGACAAGTATTATGTTCCCCCTATTTCTGAGTTTGATCCGGAACTTGGAGCGTGTTGGGGTATTCCTCGCAATGTTAATCTCCGAAAGTCAAAGAATGGTAAATGGTTTGCTGTGATTGATTTGATTGATTCCAACAGTAAACTTACCAAGATAAGGTACTGGGGTGTTAACAAGGATACTATTCGAGACGAGATACTTTTAAACGAAGTGTATGTTATTAAACCACAGTATTCAGATGGTTGGGGCTTCTCAACCAGAGGTCATGTGGATAAAACATGGAGAAGAATGACAACCAACAGGGAGGATTAATGGAAGGTTTTAGAAAAGTTAACAAACGAGGTTACCCCGGAATGCTAGTGTTTGCAAAAAAAATTAGAAACATAGACTATTCTGAAATGGGCGAAGAGATAATAACGTATGAAGAAAAATTAAGTGCTGGCTTTATTTTAGAAAACAGTGAGTATTTTGAGGGCTATTATTCAATTAAATTTTTTACGGGAGAGCGTGAGTTTCATTGGGGCTCGGATTTGTTTGAAAGAAATTTAGAATTAGACTTGACAAATCCAGACAACAGGTTATAATATAAGAGTAAAAAGGAGGAAACAATGGAAAACAATTTTACAATTGACATGACAAAAGAGATCAAAAGGTGTGTCGTCCAAATACCAGAAATGTGGAAAAACTCTAAGCATGAATTGTGGTTTCGTAACAACAATTATGCTAAAGGTGCACATGGTGCCTACGCATACAAAAAGTTTCTAGAGAACAAAGGCTATACTGTTGAAATTATAAGCGATGAAGGAGATCTTCGCTATAGAAAAGATGAAAGCGATTCATGGATAAAAGCAGAAGTTAAAGCATCAAAGGCAGATTTGAAAACTCTTAAAAAGCCAAAAGATTTTATAACAGAGAAACTTTGGTTCAATCAATTGAGACCAAAGCAAAAGGGATGGAATGAAGCAGTTCTTGTTGGGTTTTATCCTAATCACATTAGAATTTGGAAAAAATGTAGAAAAGATTGGGATAACCAGTGCGACATTCTAACTTCAACTAACAAAGTATTAGAACACGTGGGCACAGATGAGTTAAGAGGTGTTATGTTAGAAAAAAATTCAAAAAGAAATAATTTTCATGAATGGAATTGTATACACAATGATCAACAAGGGGATTTATTATGAGCAACAATGTAAAAGCCGGTCATAAAAACAAACAATCATATGCAAACACTAGAAAAACAGGCAAGGAGCAGTATTATACAAACGCTAATGTTGTTGATATGTGTATGCAAGAAGTGACAAAACACATTGATTTAACTGATAGATTTATACTTGAGCCTTGTGGAGGAACTGGTGAGTTTATCGAAGGGTTTCGAAGGATCGGAATAACAGATGACAGGATTGTATCGTATGACATTGAACCAAAGCATCCCAAAGTTGTTTTTGGTGATTATCTCAAAACAAAAATCGGATACAAGAAATATGTTTCTATCACCAATCCACCATTTGGTCGCATGTCAACTTTAGCAAAACAATTCTTCAACCACGCTGCAAACCACAGTGATTATATTTGTTATCTTATTCCAAAATCATGGAGAAAGTGGTCTACTCAAAATTCTTTAGACGAAAGATTTCATTTGATTTCTGACATTGAGTTACCGAAGAACTGCTTCTATCTTCCAGACGGCCAAGAGACCAAAAAAGATGTATTAAACACCGTATTTCAAATTTGGGAGAAGAGGCACCTTGCAAGGGAAAAGATTACAATACCTGATAATGGATTAGTGCAGAAGATAATACCAACAATGAAAACAGTCAAAGATAAAAACAATAAAGATGTAAAAAGACCAGACTATGTCACAGGTGCTAATTTCGAAATGATTGTCTTTGGTCACTCATGCGGTAGATTTAAAGACTTGGACCCAACTCAAAACTATGATGCCAAGACAACAACAATGTATTTTAAAATAGATCGACAAGATGTAATTGAGGCAATGAAAGAAATAGACTTCTCAAAGCATTTTAACAATGTATCATACGTGCAGGCTTTGTCATTACAAGAAATAAATTATGAATTAAATAAACATTTTAAATTAAAAAACTACAAATTTTAGGAGGAAGTATGTTAGATAAAAAATTGCAAAAAGAAATTATTAAAAAGTTCAAAGGAAAAGGAGGTCCACCTGATTGTGAATCTTCTATCCTTGATAGCAAAGATGTAAAAGACTATGTTGACCTTTTCGCAATGGCTTCTCTAGCCGCTAAGATAGCAGAGCGATGTTGGCCGGCAGTTAAGGAAGCAAGGATAACCAGCACTGGAGACGGTGTTATTTATAAGATTGATCGCAAATATTTTCGCGGTCTTGAATACTGTTTTAAACCAACAAAGGAGGAATAATGATTGAATTGAAAAGTATTAATGTAAAAGATCATGTAATGTGGGTAAGAGAAGAAAGTGTAACAGCAGTTACAAAAGTTCCGCAAGGATATCCAAAAGGAGTTGTCTATTGGAACATTCATGGCGCCGGATGGTCGGTTATGGTTGCTGATCTGCCGTCACAATTAAAATGGATGGTGAAACAATGAATCATCTAATGAACTGTCATGGCGAATGGAATGCTCTGTTCGCTTGTGCAACAACAATGCCCATCATGGGAGTTTGGCTTAAATTTAAACTAGGAGGTAAGTGTGAAGCAGCAAGAAAAAACAAATAGAGAGTTACTTAGAGAAATCAAAAAAATGGCTGGCCTACCAGTTAACGATAATTATTGGTTTTCTAGAAAAGAAATGAAAAAAATTATTGGAAAAATAAATCCAAAAGTAAAGTGGGCTACTAATGACAAAGAAAAGAAAGGGTACATTAGAACTGTGGATCTTTTTCCTAGATTTCTTTCCAACTGGAAGAAACAAAGCACTGTGAATACACACCCACATAAACACAATCTAAAAATGATTTATGGCTTGTTATCTTCAAGCGTAAACTCAAAGAGAGTGGTTTTGCCGACTCCACAAAAAATCTCCGCAACCAAACTAGGGATTAGAAAAACAATCCCGCAATGGAAGCAAGACTTGATCTCTGCAATTAAGTCACTGCCGGATAATACAAATCATTGGTCCGGTGAAATAACAGGAGTGGGTCAAGTATCTATAAACACAAGAGGTAAACATGACAAATAATAACATAAAAATAGTGGTGAGTCAAAATTATGAAGACACGAAATCTAAAGAAGAGCACATTGCGGATTATATCGCGAGTCTCAAAGCGATTGAAGAAGCTATGGAGCCCTACAAAGAACAAAAGAGGGAACTTAAAAAAGAGTACCTTGAAAAGAAATGGCTGTCGAAAGAAGACATCTCACTCTCGGTGCGAGCGTTGCGCTTGCTCAAAGACAAAGTAGACATCGCCGCTCTACTTGACATGTATGATGCTCTCAAGGACAATGAAGATGAATAGAGCCCAACGAAGAAAATTGGGAATAAAAAGAAAGAAGCCTGATCTTGAAAAAAAGATTGGGCTTTTTGATAAACTTCCCAACCACTGCACTAATTGTCTTTGTGCTTATGACAAAACAGATAAAGAGATGGTTAAAACTTGGAATGTGGTTGTCCGCGAGAAAGAAGGAAAGATCAATCTCTATTGCCCAAAGTGCTGGGATAATGCACACAAACTAATTGCTGAAATGAAGGAGAAATTAAATGAGAATAAGAATAAAAAAACTTGACCCGAGTGCCATAGTGCCAAAGTATGCTCACTTTGGAGATGCTGCCGTTGACCTAACATGTGTAAGACGATGGGAAGATGATAGTGGTAGACTGTGCTATGGCACCGGTTTAGCCATGGAGATACCAGAGGGTAACGTCGGCCTATTGTTTCCTAGATCGTCCATAGCAAAAACAGATCTTCGATTGTGCAACTCGGTAGGCGTGATAGACTCAGGGTATCGTGGAGAGATAATAGTTAAATTCGACAAGTCCGGAGATTATTGTTACGGATTAGGCGACAGAGTGGCCCAGTTGTTGCTTATTCCGATACCTTCGATCCAGTTTGTGGAAGTCGTAAATTTACCACCATCAGATAGAGATGTAGGGGGATTTGGATCTACAGGTAACTAATTAAGTTATGGAAACAAAAAATAAAAACAAGCGTATTGTTTTTGAAGAATCAACCCATAAACATGCTCAATTAAAGGTTCGGCTTGAATACGATAGTTTAACTCAAGCCGAATTCTTTCGTTGTTTGATCGGTGGATATTTAAATAAAGATCCAAAGATTATTAAGTTTATTGAAAACTATAAGATAGAAAAAGGAAAAGATTCAAAACGAAATACAAAGTACAGACAGAAAGATACTCAAAAAGGTGAAGAACTTCTAGAACAGTTTGGCATTAAAGATTCTGAACTGGAAAACATTTTTGATTTGATAGAAGAAGAATTTCCTGATTTGTAGAGTTTTTTTGTTTTTACCGTTCTATTTATTAAGAATTTAAGTTTTAAGGAGATTTTAAACTATGAGTAAGAAACTTTTGTCCGAAGCCCAAGTCCGCCGTTTCATGGGTCTTGCTGGAATTAACCCACTTAATGAAATGGCATACAAGCATGATGAAGAAGAACTTGATGAAAATCGTAACAAAAAAGACGATGAAGAGAAACATGAAGGAATGCGTGGCAAAAAACATGACGAAGAGAAACATGAAGGAATGCGTGGCAAGAAACATGATGAGAAGAAACTTATGGAAGAAGAAGATCCAATGGATATGCCAGAAGATGACATGGACGACGATGATGGCGAGATTGATGCTGAAGTTGAAGAAAGTGACGTTATGAAAGGTATTCAAGGTCTTAAAGACGGCCTGAAGGTTCTCGAAGACATCGCAAGTTCAGCAGGTCTACAGGCCGGCGACGAACCAGAAATGGACATGGACGATGAACCAGAAATGGACATGGACATGGAAGAAGATGACATGGAAGATGAACTTATGGAAGTTGACATGGAACTCACAGAAGATGAAATTGTTAACGAAGTTGCTCGTCGTGTTGCAAAGCGTATCGTTGAAGCGAAACGCGCTCATAAGAAAATGAACGAGGCTCTTGGCCGCAAAAAATAATTTTCTTGACAGTTAAATAAAATTGTGTTATATTATAAGGACTTGGAGGGGATAACATCTTCAAGTCCTTTTTCATTAGGAGGTTGCATGAAACACATTATAAAAAAATTAGTTAGTTTTGCTAAGGAAAAGAAAAAAACAAAAAAGAAAGTAAAAGAAGAGCCTGAGGAAACATCCGAAGACGAAACTAAAGAGACAGAAGAAAAACCGGTTGTTGATGTCAAAACTTTGCTTCAAGGCGCGATGGAAGAAATGGAAAGTAGAACCATGTTACTTCAGGGCGAAGTTAATGAAGAAAAAGCAGGAGAAATACTGTCTGGCTTCTTAGCATTAGCTGACTTAAAGCCTCCAAAGCAGGATTTGAAAGAAGGTGAGATGCCCTATGATCCAATTACTTTGTACATTTCAACTTATGGTGGCTCTGCCGATGAGATGTTTGGGCTATTTGACATCATGAATAACTGTAAGAAGTCTTGTGTTATCGAAACTGTTGGTGTGGGAAAGGTTATGTCCGCAGGAACTTTGCTCTTGGCAGCAGGAACAAAAGGACATAGAAAGATTACAAAGAATTGCAGAGTTATGTTACATCAAGTATCGGCCGGAACATTCGGCCCACTATTTAACATGACCACAGAGATAGACGCCATTCAATCCCTCCAGGAAAGTTATATAAGTGCTATGGTTTCTTGTACAAATTTGTCGAAAAGGAAACTTAAATCACTACTTAATGAGAGAGTTAATGTTTATCTCAGTGCAGAAGAAGCAGTTGAGTATGGCTTAGCTGACATTATTATTTAGAGGTATTAAAATGGTAGATAAAGATTTTTACAATGAGGCATCCGCCGCTAAACTTGGTTGGGACCCTTCATGGTTTGGACTAACAGAATATGATTCTAGGCTTGTTAAAAAGATCCGAGAGTTCCAAAGAGAGATTGGGCTTAAAGCCGATGGTATGCTTGGACCTGTGACTTTTCGTAGGCTTGTAGCCCATCGAGAGGCAGAAGAAGAGTATGAAAACAATGTGACGTTTGAACCCGGAGAAAAAGCAATTCTTTATAAAGGGAAAAAGTATCCCATCAAGTGGGACAAAGTCATTCTGCCATCAGATCCTAATGGGCTAGAACACACCAGTGGGTACACACCAAGCAAAAGAAAAAGAAACGTTTCTATGTTCGTTACCCACTGGGACGTTTGTCTTAACTCACGTACATGTTACAAGATCCTCCAAAAAAGAGGGATTAGTATTCACTTCGCCATCGACAACGATGGGACAATCTATCAGTTTCTTGATATGAACGACATTGGATGGCATGCTTCAAGCCGAACAATCAACAGAAAGGCTGTTGGTGTGGAGATCTCAAATGCATACTATCCCAAGTATCAAAACTGGTATAAGAAGAATGGATTTGGAGAGCGCCCAATGATTACAGATGCATCTGTCCATGGTAAGCCTATGAAACCCTTCATGGATTTTTATCCTGTGCAGAAAGAAGCACTTAAGGCATTGATGGAAGCAGTTCATAATGCACTTGGCATTCCCCTTGAAACACCAGAAGAACAAACCGTATCCAAGGAAGTTCGTTCTGGTAAGTTTAAGGGCTTCGTACACCACTATCACTGCATTAAGTCGAAGATCGATTGTGCTGGACTTGATCTCAAGCCAATTTTGGAGGAGATAAAGGATGAGCAATAAACTAACAAAAGAAAAAATTGATCAATTGATAGAAGAAATTTTAACAGAAAATAAAGAGCCGCGTAAAAAAAAGCCGCTCCGTGTAGAAAAAAACATAAAAGATCTTGACAAACTGATTGAAGATGTTATATTAGAATCATCTAGAAAAAAATAATTGGAGGTTAAATGTCAAAACAATACAGCAATGGATCTTCTTTGAACGAGAAGATCCTTAAGGGCATGAACGTTCTCGCAGATAATGTGGGAACAACTCTGGGCCCAAAGGGACGCAATGTTATTCTTTATGATAAGAAACAGAACATCCCTGTGATTACAAAAGATGGTGTAACCATCGCAAAGTTTGTGGAACTTGAAGATCCGTTTGAGAACGTCGGTGTTCAAATCCTCAAACAAGCAGCAGAGCAATCTGCAAACAAGGCTGGTGATGGAACCACAACCACCACTGTCCTCACAAGAGGAATCATCAACAAGGCCCAGAAGTATCTGACCTCTGGTGTTTCTCCTATTGAACTTAAACGTGGTATGGATAAAGCCTGTGAGGTCATCTGTGACAAACTGAAAGAGTCTGCGAGACCCATCCAAACAGAAGAAGACATCTTTCACATCGCAACCATCTCAGCAAACAATGATAAGGCAATTGGAACTCTTATCTCCAAAGCTATTGACTCTGCTGGTAAAGATGGAACTGTCCTCGTGGAAGAAGCGAGATCAGTTAATACGTCTCTAGATTTGATTGAGGGATTCCGTTTCGATTCTGGTTATCTTTCGCCCACATTTATCACGAACGAACGCAATGGTACCGTAGACTATGATAGTCCTCTTCTACTCGTTACAGACGAAAAAGTTGAGACAATAGAGCAAATTTTACCTACTTTAGAACTAGCAGCCCGAGAGTCTCGTCCTCTTATTATTGTTGCCGGCGACATGGAAGGTCAAGCACTAGCTGCTGTAATTGCAAACGCTGTTCGTGGCACAATGAAAGTGGCTGCTGTTAAGGCTCCGAGATACGGAGAAGAAAGACGAAACATTCTTAAAGATCTTTGCGCTTCTGTCGGTGCCACATTTATTACTAGAGAGAACGGATTAACTCTCAAAGAGGTTAAACTTACACACTTCGGTCAATCAAAAAGAATTTCTATAACTAAACACTGGACCACAATAGTAGGAGGTAAAGGCGATGAAGAAGAGATTGAGAAAAGGATTGAGTCTGTTAAGGCACTTATTGCCGAAGAAGATAACCTCAAGATTTGTGAAAGACTTCAAGAACGAATCACTAGATTGGCATCCGGAGTGGCCGTCATAAAAGTTGGCGCTGCAACTGAGGTTGAGATGATTGAGAAGAAGCATCGGATTGATGATGCTCTGGAAGCCGTTCGTTCTGGTCAAGAAGAAGGTGTGGTGCCCGGTGGTGGAATTGCTCTATTAAAATCAGTAACTGACATTGAGATACAAGCAGAAAATGAAGAGCAGGCTCTTGGCGCCAAGATTGTTATTGAAGCAGTCGAAGAACCAATCCGCCAAATGGCTTTGAACGCAGGTCTTAGTCCTGACATTGTGGTTAAGCAGGTTCGTGAAACTTCAACTTTTAATCATGGCATGAATTTTCTCACAGGAGACATTGTTGATCTTGTTGAATGTGGTGTCATTGACCCTGTTAAAGTAACAAAGTGTGCGCTACAAAATGCAGTGTCTGTTGCCTCAACTATTATCACAACATCTCATGCGATTGTCTCTAGCTAATACTATTTACTAGTACGGAGGATTTGTCATGACAAATAGCGACATAACACACTTGACCCAAGCCATTATGGAGCTAAAAGGTCAGATTGAAAGAATGTCAGAGCGCCAAGAAGAAATGGTTGAAGACGTTAAGAAAATTAAAGAAGCGGTATACAATCCAGACGAAGGGTTGTATGCTCGCTTAAGAGCATTAGAGCAGTGGAAAGAAAATCAAGCAAAGATACAGTGGGCCGTGATTACAACTGTGATAGGTTTAGTGGCAGCAACTGTATATAAAATGATTATTTCTGCTTGACAGATGTTTCTTTCTATGTTATAATATAATAAACGGAGAGATTATGAGAGTAAGAATTAGCTATTCAGTAGATCTAGATGATGTACCGAATGAATGTGCGCGTATGTTGAATGATACTTTAAATAAACTAAATAAAGTTCATGAAGACATTGAAAGTTTAGTCCATCAATTAGATAATAATTCTACAGTTGATTGGCAAGTTCAGCACAAACTGAACAGATGCAGAAAGTCTTTGGCGAAAATCGACATGATTTTAGAAGACAACAGTATGATTTTAGAAGGGTATCATTCTTCTAAAAACCCAAAGGAGGAAGAAGATGTCACTAGTGAAGGGTGATCTAATCAGGGTACCGGCTAATGCATGTTTGACAAAAAGGCTTAGTGATTTAGCATTGATAGATTCTTATGTCTATCTAGAAAAACCAACGCTTGGAATCTTTATCAAATATACGCTGGACCAAAAAGCGCTGATCTTTATAAATGATAAATACTGGTCGGCGGAACTAAGAGATGTAAAATACGCAGGAGTAAAAAATGTTAGTTGAATTAGTTGAAATAAGAGAAACAGAAAGAGGAGAGTATAGTTTGAAATCTATCTATATAAATCCAGACCAAGTTGTGTACTTGTCTGAGAACAGTAAATTAAAACAAAGTTTACAAGAAGGTAAAATTAATCTAGGTTTAAATCAAAACTTTACAAACTTTACAAACGTAAGAATGAACTATCAAAGTTATGCATCAAATCTAATAGTCGTCGGTGATCCGGGGATGATAGAGCAAAAAATTAATAATTCTAAAAGAAAACAACTGCTTAAAGGGTAACGGAGAAATAATGAAATCATATAAAATTTATGCAAAAGCATCTTGCGGATACTGCGCTAGACTATTACAAGCTATGATCAATAAAAAGAAAACATTTTATGTAGAATTTTTAGACGATAAGCAGCACGTACTAGCAGAAGTAAAAAATAAATACAACCACCACACAGTGCCAATAGTTATTTTAAGAGAAAATGGTGAAGAAACTTTAATAGGTGGTTGCGATGATGCACTTAAAATGTTAAATAAGGAGAACTAATGGAAAACATGTCAGAATACACAGTACAAAAACCGTGGGGTCATGAAATAAGATTTGCAGAAAATGATAAGTATCTAGGAAAAATCTTATACATTGCTAAGGGTCACAAATTATCTAGACAATACCATGAACTAAAGGATGAAACAATTATGGTTTATCACGGCACTCTTCTTTTGGAATTGGGCTTGCCAAATACAGAAAGTTTTAAAACTTTAACTCTCCGCTACGGCGACAGATACAGAGTTAAGCCTGGTGTCGTCCATCGCTTTATAGCGCCTGAAAATGAACCTGTAACATTGATAGAAGTATCCACACCAGAAATAAATGATGTTGTAAGATTGGAAGATGATTATAAAAGAATTTAGAATTTCTCCTTTTGTTTGCCCTCCTCTCTAATTATTATAGGGGGAGGGTTTTTTATGTTGTGGTTTCTATTATCATGTTCTTTGAGCTATCATGAGGAGCAAAAGTCTAAAACCCTTTTTATCGAACAGACACGAGCAGTCCACCACTATAATTTTAATAAAGCTATTGACTCTTCATTAAAAATTATTAGCTATAATGATCAACTAGAAAGCATGGGACACGGATCAGGCAATTACTTTAAAATAGGTAAAGAAAAATTTATTGTAACAGCCGCTCATTTGCTATCTGATGACACAGTATTGTATGGAGATGACGAAGAAGTTTACATAAAACTAGAGCCTGCTTTCGTTGATCTAGATAATGACATAGCGATTCTCAAGCCACTACAAGATTTAAAAAACACGAGAGCAGTTGACTATAGAATAAATACCAAACAAGACTTAATTGGTGTCTCAGTCGTACATGCCGGATATCCCTCAGATTTACAAAGATCAGTTTTTAACGGAATGGTCTCAGTGTGTTCTAAAGATGCATTGATGATGCAGTCATTTGCGCTGCCTGGCTCGTCAGGTTCTGTAGTCTTTGATAATTCTGGTAAGATTGTTGGATTGGTGTCTGCACTAAAACTTGGTGCGTATGGTTATTCTCCTTTTCCTCAATTACATGAGACACTAGTTTATGTCTCCAGATTAAATAAACTTAACAGATCATCAATAAAAGAGATACTAAAAAAGTGGAAAAACTCAAAGTAGGAACATTACTAGTTGATAATAACAAAGTCGGAGTTATAATAAGGGTTATAACAAGCGGAACCCTAAATACGCAGCATGATCTTATTAAATGGAGAAATAACTACGAGGTTTATTACAATGACGGAACAGTTTCAATAATTGGTGAGGCGACTCTTCATAAGTTAGTACAAAGAGGTGAGGTTGAAATTTTATGACCTACTACCACCCTACTACCCTACCCCCCTCCCCCCTTGATATACACGGGGCTACCTGGCTACCCTCCTGGGAGGGCTTGTGTTGAATCCCTATGACATCAAACTACCAGCAGAATTAGGTCACCTAAAGGCAATGTACATCATAGTTAGTAAAATAATTAATAACATTTGGGTTGAATACACTTGTTATTGCGAGGGGATAAACAGTATACCACAAACAGCCTTAATATTCCCAATCATCTTTAACGAACTAGATTTTTATGAAAGTTTATTGGTTAGAATTAGTTGCCATTTGCCAGAAAACGTATTGAACGAGTTAAAGCATGAAGAAAATTTTTGGCACTGGTAAACTTGTAATGTACGATGATCCCTTTATTGGAATGACGTTGTGCGTTATTTTAGCAGATGGTGTGTCTGGTTATGCTAGCGAAACAAAAATTATTTATGTTGTCTATTGTTTCAAGCTAGCTGAGACCTTCTTGGCTTATGAAGCCGAAATCTACGAGCTAGAAAATCTCTGAAAAAATTTTATCTAACTTACATAAAATTATAACAAATTTGTTAAAATGTGTCAAGCGTTTTATGTAACTTTCATAAAATTTTCGCCTTGCAAGAAGTGTGCCAATTTTTATTTACATAACTTCAATCAGTGAATCTACACTTAACAACACTCCACAAAAGATTCGGAATGTCTTGCAAGAACTGTGCCAAAAAAAATTTACATAACTTGATCATTATTTTGTGTAACTTTCATAAATTATAACAAATTTGTTAAAATGCACTTGCAAGAACTGTGCCAATTTTTATTTACATAACTTAAACATCGGAATCTTCGATTCCGGCACACTCACGCAAGATTTACACATTATACGTTTGAAGTTACATAAAATTTTAACAAACTTCATAATTTTAGCAAACTTGTTAAACTTTTTTATGCAACGGACAAAAAATGACCTTTACAGAGAGAGTCGACATGTTATACTTATAGGTGTAACGCAAAAACTTGGAGCGAAAATGAAAAGAGCATTGACAGTAAGTGATTTGCCTGTCGGCACAATAATAGTACATAAGACGTGGCTGGACGCAAGTAACACGATCCCGAAACAATATATAGGAATCGTATACGAACAACACGTCATCGGTAGGCTTGAAGAGAGACATGTGTGTATCCATTATTGTGACGGAGACTCAGAAGTTTATTTTCATTACGAGATTCCCGATAACAAAATGTATATCTTGGAGGTAAAATGATAGGCAGACTTGTAAGAGATAAATACAACAACAGAATAGGCATAGTATTGCGTAGAAAAATAACACGCACAGGTACTTTTCGCTATCATGTGTTTATGGATGGTAGAGTTCAATCTATCAATAGCTGTTTTTTGGAGGTGATAGATGAATAAAGGTGACTTGGTACAGGTAAGACACAACGAACATCATGGGTTATTCATCGTCATGGAAAGGTGTTCGGTCGGCAGTCAGTTCGTGAAACTATATTCTTTGAAACATAATCGCACATGTTTTGACATGGCGCGTTCATTGGAGGTGATTTGTGAAAGTAGGTGATTTGGTAAGATACAAGCAGTTTGGCCGTTCAGCAATCTCCATAGGAGTTGTAACTGAAGTCTATCAGGAAGGCTTTGCTACGGTTCATTGGTTTGACGATGGCGAATGGTGTTGGGAAGATACTCGTGATTTACAGCCGGTCAAAAAATGTCCTTGACTTTTTCGGACAATCAGTTATACTATAAAGGTAATCAACAAGGAGGTGAGCAATGGCTTACATAAAACCAAAAATGAACGTGTTCTTCGCGAACAACGGCAAACCAATTCAGGCAATCATAGACAAAGTTGCTTTTAGGAAGTACTGGGCGAAGCCCTACAAAGACAAAACCACAGGCAAAATGGTAAAGAAACAAAAGTCAATGCCTTTCGCTTGCTGTCGGGTGATTATCTCGGCTGATCCTTCTGT
>CEPH01008295.1_pt1 | contig 16118 bp, 13 predicted proteins | sample 530571 | NCBI WGS metagenome assembly CEPH01 (sample SAMEA2620413, study PRJEB7988) | marine metagenome | biome: marine biome (ENVO:00000447); feature: surface water layer (ENVO:00002042); material: "saline water (ENVO:00002010), including plankton (ENVO:xxxxxxxx)" | depth 5 m | reverse complement strand
ACAGTAGTACCTGAGTACAGCTGAGGCTTTGTAAGCATTCTGATGTGTACGGGCGCGTACGCGAGAGGGCTCCCATCCATCTTGTATATGCTAGCGAACAATGTGCACATAGCCGCATCTGAGAGCGGAGCAGACGTTGTCGGCTCAAATGATTCAGTAATGACTTGGTACACCTGTCTGGGACCGAGTGACTCGGCTATAGAGTCGCCCACAGTAATCGTAAAGTTGTTGATACTGTACGTGATGCCAGACTTAACTAAAGATATGACGTAGTCACCCGCAGGTACCTGTAGGTCGAGTTGACCAGCGTTGTCTGTGACGCCAATCTCAACCTGAGGGCCAGTGCTCTTCGAGACAACTACCGTGGTGCCAATATGAGGCGTTCCGTTATTACCCTCTAATGTCGCACAGTAAAAGCGAATGTTCTCCAATCCATAGGGCTTGATTGCAAGAATGCTTTTTGCAACATGGGGTACACCATCCTTGTACCAGACGAGGAAATAGTCTCCCTCTTCTTCAAAAGTGACTTCGGCTGTGTACGCATTGTAATCAGCGTCATACGCGGCTGGGATCGGGTCATCTTCACCATCCGCTACAATGCTGTCTCCTGATGCATCCAACACGGCAAGGGTAACCGTGGAGTCATTCCCACCAGCTTCCTGCGCTGAAAGCGACATCACAACAGCGGTATCTAAAGCAGCGTCTGTAAGGGGCTGGCCAATCTCTAAGGTGTCTCTGAATACAACAGTTTCGCCTTCGGTGTAGAAGACGTCAAACTTACCAGCCTCTACAGGAATGAAGGCTTCGCTGAGGTACAGACTTGGAATGCCTGTCACCTGGGTCATGGCGAGAGAGAAGGCTTCTACACCGTCGGAGTCTTTTATCTTAGCTAAAAAAGTGCCGCCGCCGATCTCTGAACCGGAGTCAAAGAAGTGTAATACCTTCGATGTCGATAGTCTTGCTTTCACTTCTTAGGCTCCTTCAACCCTAGCAGCTGTTTAGCACTCTGTATCGCTACGACCTCATCTTGCAGGGTAGCTTTCTTAGTTGGGCCACCTAAGCTGTTATTAAGAACGGACTTGAGGAAGTCCCTTTCGGTATTTAAGCGCAGCTTTTCAGCCGCAACATACGCTATGACTTGTTCTCTAAGCTCCTTTAGCTTCTCGTCCTTAATACCAGCCATTACAACATCCTACGATGTTGCAACAGCTAAGCCGGTAGCACCTATCGCAGCAGGTACAGCAACCTTCTTCGCCGTGTCGATCATCTTGCGCTTGGCCATGTTCTTAGCAACCATGCCTGCGCCAGCCCCGAGTGTCCCACCAGCTGCCGCACCGGTTGCGGCGCTACCGAGAACTTGTGGTGCGAAGAGCTTGAGATACTCTGTTGGGTTCTTAGCGAAACCGCCCATACCCTTTAGCTCATCAAAACGCTTTAAGAACTCTGCATCCTTAGCTGCCTGGTTACCGAAGGCTACCTGGCCTTTGGACGCATCGGCTTTCTGGAACGGGAGCAGTCTCTTCATCCCGCCCTCACTGGCTTTCGCCTTTTGTAGTTGTGCGAGACGTCCAGCATGAGCAGTTCTACCAGCATCAGTCGTAAGTTGAAGTAGTCGAGTAAGCTCTCCTGCACCTCCAGCAAGTCCACCAAGACCTGCCCCACGGGTAGCGTACTGAGCTACGGATGGCATACCAAACATCTTCATGAGAGGATTTGCCTGCTTAATCTTACCAGCAGTCTTCTCTACGTGTGCTGCGTAGATAGCGTTTGAAGCGTACTGAAGTCCGATCAATGAGGGGCTTGCAACTTTGCCCTTGCCCATCTTCTCGTTCATCTTCTTTTTCATTTTTGACTTAAGGATCTTCGCTTGAATCTGATCAGGAAGCTTGGACTGCTTACCCTGAAGATGTGGGCTCTTATCCATAGCTGGAGAGAAGGTCATCTTATCATTAGCAGCGGTCTTATCTAGATCGACCATTGCGTAACTCACCTGCATGACCGCAGCGGTCTTGTCCATCGTGCGGATGGTCATCGCTGCCTTCTGAATCTTTGCGTCGTCCCAATCAGGGTATACCGCTCGTAAAGCCTTCTCCGCTGACATGCCCTTAGACTTCATCAGCGAGATTGCCTTTTGAATGTTCGCTTGCTTGTTCATTTCTTTTTATTCCCCGCTAATAAGGATGTTAAGCCAGCCGCGCCAGCGCCGCCGGCGATGGCCTTACCCTTGTTCTTCTTAAGTGCCTTTAGAAGCCGATTCTTTTTAGAAGCGACAACCACACCTTTCTTGGATCCTTTAAGCATCTTAGAGCCTTTGACCAAGGCACCGAGAGAAATACCGCCAGCAGTTAACGCTACTAGTGTGTTGACCCTTGCTTTGTTCCTGTCTCGCTTTACGCGGTATAACTTTCCTTCGAGCCTACTTCCTCTTTCTAACGACGCATTAGCAGCCAAACCGGCCCGCTCAGAAGCCCTTTTTATACTCTTAAGGTGTTTATCTGGCCTTCCAGATTCTTTTAAACGGTCATGATAATTGTGGAGACGAACGAAATCTCTATCACTTTTCCTGTATGCTATTTCATTTGCCTCAACGCGCTTCTTGGCCTTTGTCACCCGAGACCCAGTCAAGTCCGCAACATACTTCTTTAGCCTGTGAGTAGCTTTCCTTTTAATCATTTATGTACCTCTTTAGCTTCTTCTGAATCGCGTTCTTCAGGCGGCTAACTTGGTAATCAGGCATCTTTAGTTCCTTCGCGATAGCTCCCGTAGACGTCATTCTAGGTTTACCATACCCAGTTAAGTGTTCGTAGACGGCCCTCTCGTTACCTGTAAGTTCGTACTTGAAGAGACGGAGGACCTCTTCAGACTTTGACGGGGTAAGCGCATAGGGATCGTCCTCGAAAGCTTGGGTAGTTAAGTCATTCCGAAGCTCAGAGTCCATCCTCTCAGCCTCAGCTGTCTTCCAACCAAGACGTTTCGCAATCTCAGGAACCGTAGGTTCTGCCCCTGACTCTTCCAGAAGGTCTGCTTTCGCCTGCTCGTAGAGCTTAATCTTATAGACTCGGTTCTCAGGGATGCGACCAACGTTCTGGTTCTCGACGATAAACCGCTTGGCTTTATCGAGATACCGGTAAACGTAAGTGCCCAGTGAGCCCTTACTTGGGTCATAAGACCGAAGCGCATCAACAAAGCGGAGCTGAAACTCTGACTCAATCGCTGAGTCTGGAATCATCTTTACCTTACCTTTGTATACATTGACCTTAGAACGAATCATCGGTCTAAAGCTACGCAACAAAGGCTGTAGGTCTTTGGGATTCTCGCCGTTGTTCTTCCAAGTCTCCCACAGCTTAAACTCTCTGAGCTTCTTGTCATCAAGCCTAAGCTCTGGGTGCTCGTAACCCTCAAGGGTATTTGGTGACTTGGGAGGCTCTTTGTCGGCTACATCCCGGTCATGCTGCTTGATAGAAATTACACCAGTACTGGTACGGCGAGTGTGAGACTTTACGCTCGTACTCCCCGCATACTTAAGAAAGTCCAATACAGGATTCGTCTCCATGTATTAACCAGCCCCTTACTTATCTTTGAGAAGTGATGCTAAGCCTACAGCGCCTGTACCACCAGCAACAGCGGCAGTGGTCTTAGGATTCTTCTTCATCGCCTTGATGAGTTTATTCTTCTTGGAGGTGCTCATAACACTCTTACCGCCACGCTTTAGCGCTTTAGTAAGCAAAACCCCAGCGGCTCCAGCTGCTGCGAGGCCCGCACCAGCCTTTGCACCCTGTGCGATCCGCTCAGACTTTGCTGCGGCAACCGACTTTTCAGCATTCTTGGTGTCTACTTTAAACGCCTTGTTGCTTTTAAGGGCGTTTAGGTTTTCAAGTCTTTTCTCAGCGTTAACAAGCTTTTTACCCTTTACAGTATTCTTAGCACGTTTACCGATGGACTGAAGTCCAGCCATGATAGCTTCAGTCTTGGGGCCGGCCAACTTACTAAGCTCGGCCACGGTCAAGTTCTCGTCCATTATATGTCCTCCGTTTTGGTGCTTCTTCGCACCGTAAAATGTGTATCTATTATGCAGTAATAGATGCTTCTTTAGAACTCCCTAGCTGGAGCTTTCTACAATCTCATTCAAACTAAAGCCGCGAGTCACAATACGTGATCTCTTCACAGAACCCAACCCGAAGGTCTTCTCCATCTCAGTTATTGCACCCTCTACTAGCTTTGTCTTCTCTTCGCTAGTATCTTTAGACTTATCATCCTCTTTAGTTTTCATATCTTATCCACGTTTGTGTCTTTCATTGAGGCTAATAACTGGCGCTTGTACTCTTTTACCGCTGAGAACTTAGCCTGTCTTGTGTCGATTTCCTTTTTGACCGCCCTTGCCCTTGTTTTGCTTTGAGGGTCCGCTACGAGCGACTCGTCAGCGCCGTCTAATTCGGCAAGACCATCAAAACTACCAAATGCGTACCCGTGAAAACCCTCTATTTCTTCATCACGACTTTCGTATTTACGATTAATGCCAAGATTTGAAACGCCAGTGTAAGCATACTCATTCTTGTTACCGAATATATCAAGCATTGTAGCATAGGACCTGTCTATGTACGTATCAATAAACAGGTTTACGTCTGTCCGCATTTTTTTCAGACCCAACCATGTCTCTGCCAAATTGTCAGCTGCGTAAGATGCAGAACTAGTCTTTTTCAAAAGGGACGCTGGGACCAAAACCTTGCTTGTATCTGGCTGCATTGTATCTCGGTTGTACCCTGGCAACTTTTGGTATATCTCAACCATGTCTATTTGCTCTTTTTCCTTGTCGCCTGAGTTAACGCCTGCTGCTTCTGCGTCTTGTTCATCCTTCTTGACCTGATCCTCGTTTGACACTTCGGTGCCTTTGAACAGGATGGCGGGGTCGTCTATCACCGATTTACAACCCAGCATCTCATCATAGAATTCTGTACCAATTTTATTAGGCAGGAATATGGACGAATACCATGGAGGAGTAACAGCAGCCTCAAAAGTAAAGTTCACCTTCTTCTTGCTGGTGTTCCACTGCCGTGTGTAGACATTCATAAAAACAGCAGGAATTGCGGTGCTAGTTACGACGCTTTCGCCCGTTACTGTGTCGGTGTAACCTCCAGTAACCGCATACTCGCTTGGGTGATCATCAGAACTTCTGCCTGTTGCTGACACGGCGTCAGGCGGTAAGTGCGTTCTTTGAGGGTTTCCTTCTGCGTCCTCAATTCTCTCTAAAGTATAGGTTGCATTTGGATTAAATTGGTTCCCCAATGCTTTTCGAGCATCCTCATCGTAGTATTCGTTGCCCGCAGCATCTTTACCCATGTCCTCGACTTTTACTTTCCCAACGAACTTCTTCGTCGTAAAGCTCGTGTAGACCCAGTTTGACTCTTGTCCTCTCCCTCCAAATATTTCGGAAGCTTCTGTGTGTGTCCGGCAGTGTGTGAGGATAACCTTAGTCTCTGCACCACCGTTACCGTCAGCGATGTGTTCAAGACTATGTATTACTCCCAAATAGTGTGTTCCGGTAGACCTGTTCTTCTCAAACTCTGCTTTTTCAGGAGATGCCTTATCTGAACCCAGGAGCATGAATCTATCCGTACCATCCTCTGGGTCTAAGACAAGACAAGGGAGTCCTGTTACAAGCTGGGGTGAGTAGCGCAGGTTGAGGCGAATTACCCTGCCTTGATAACGTTTCTTGAAGAAGAGGAAGTTCGCTGCTCTGTGTAGGTGTCCGTTAGCCCTTGGGTCCTTTTCTCCCCCCTCTTTAATTTGCTTCTTGTACGCCTTCTTCATTTGCTTCCAGTCTGCGACCCCCTCGAACTGAGCCACAATACCTGTGAACTTCTCGTGGTCCATATGAAAGCTGATGCGCTCTTTTACTGCTCTCTCAGTGGAGCTTTTATCCCCGCCCCCTAAGATGGTGGTATTCGGAGAGAAGTACATATCCTGGCGATCTCGACCACTTCTTCTACGGGTGAACAACCAGAGGCGTGTGACCTCACTCATCCAGTTACGAGAGTAAAAAATAGAGGTGATCATGTCCGGAAATAAGACGTTACATTTTGGTGGTGGGCACATGTATAAGTCGGGCCTAAACATCATCATATGAAGCCTGCTATTCGCCGTTGCGTTCTCACCACGCTCTGTCTTAGTGGGTTTCGTTAAGCCGCCACCTGCTTGCCTAACCGCCTTCTCAAGCAGAATCTGTATCTGTGAAAGGTGCTCTTTCCTAAGAGCTTTTGGCGCAAACTTGTAATACAAAATCAGGTTTACTGCTTTAGCTGCATCTTCATACGCCAAGTAGAGTTGGTCAGCACGTGTCCTGATCTTGCTGGAATTATTACCAACTGTCGACTTCTGATACATGCTGTCCCTGACAGTCTTTCCCTTATTCAGTATTGTTGCGGCAGACCATACAGCGATGTTCCCACCCGATGTCAGCTTGGCAAGCTCAGACTCAACCTGACTGTTTCTGTTCGCCTCCCCAGTGGCCGAGTCATAACCAGGAGCAAAGGCGACTGGGTCTAAGCTGCCCGCAAGTTCATTAACTACCTTCTGGTTCCATACTGTTTTACCAAGGAAGTTCCTTACGTTCTTTTCTGATTCGCGACAACGTCTAATGAACTCGCCTACCTCACCAGAACCTTTATACTTCACATTGAGCTTTCTAGTTCTGTAGGTGGCGAGTGTGTCGGACTTAGGGACAAATGGGGGCGCTAATATACTGTTCCACTCATAGTGTATATGCGGAAGAATTGCGGATATAAGCTGTAGGTAGGAAGTCGTGTTCTGCGTAGATCTGCCTACCCTCTTCAACCACTTCTTGAAGGTGTAGGAGTTCATGAACACGGAAGCCGTTTGATCCCTGTCCGATGCCGCTATCGTCCTCGTAAGATGATATTTAAGCTCCGCGTAAGACATCATGTCGTTTACACCGCGATGCTTTTTTCCATTCTCACCCGGAGAGAAGACGCCCGTCGCTGACTCAAGGAGCGATACAATACCCCCTAAGATACCAGAAGGTTGGACTTTACCGTTCGGCTTAGCAGTAAGTATCTCTGTAAGCCTGTCCGCCCCAGTAGTCTTCTTCCTGCCGCTTGAGTAAATCCTAGTAGCGCCTAAGAAGATTGCCTTTTTCTTGGACTGTATCTTTCCCTTATGCGGACCCCAGTACATCTGGGCCATATTGAAATAGGATGTAAAGTCCTGGCAAATCAGATTGATGCTGCGAAGACCACCAATCTTTGAGAACCCGTAACCAACAAGCTCGCCCGTGAAGAGGAGTTTCCAGTTCATTATGTCGTAGAAGTCATGAAGCTTCGACGCTACGCCCGCTTCCTTATCAGCCTTTCGATCCTCAAGTTTAATGGATCTAGCGTTACCCAAAGACCCATCAGGATACGGAACTTCTTTTGTCCCAAGCTCGTAACGATCCTCAAAGAAGAAGATGTGAACGACAGACCTCGGGAGGAGTTTATGAGCCATCTCGTTTGATGGGATAGAGATCTGCGCCGTAGCACCAGCGCCTATCGACGATGATACTTTGAAGTTGACCATATCTATTTCGATACCTTCGATGAATAGACGAAAGCCAAGCCTTCTTGCGTGTGATCTTTCAGACAATGCTAAGCCCTATTGCTAAAAGTCGATATCGGAGGCAATAACACCGGTTGCCGAACCGGAGGTAAACTGTATGTCATCTACATCTCCAACATTATTACCAGCTGAGTCAATAGCTATGATGCCACCAGGCTGCTCACCGTAACCCCTAAGCACGGTGTTCCCCTGCGCGTCACGAGTTGGGTATGTACCACCACTATGAAGAGACGGGTTCACGATGCTGCGAGCAAAGGCCTGAACGCTCGAAACCTGAGCAAACTTACTGAGCTTGTACTTTCCACCCGCTCTGGTTTCGTTTCTCATGCTGTTAGTGACGTCCATGAAGTAACCAATCATCTGGTCTGCTTCGCCACGACGAACGCCCATTGTGTCTTCTAAGAGGTCGCTTACATCTTGGAAGCCTGCCTGAACAACGTCTCTTCCGAGCTGTCGAAGAAAGCTGCTCATGAATATTTTTGCTTTTTGGGGGTCTCGGTTGTTAATCGCTGCGTGCTTCTGCAAAGCAGTGACAGCATAACCAGCGTTTCTAAGAATAGAGGCCCCAAGATTAGTTGTCTCAGCAAGCCCTCTCGCACCGGGGATCTGTAGTAATGCCCTCTTTACTGTGTTTCCTGCTTGGGGCCCTAATTGACCCAATACAGAGAATCGCTCATATTGCGCCCCAGTGCCGGTCCTTAGCCCCAAAAGCCCCTCAGCCCCAAATAAGCCACCGTCAGGAGAACCGAAGAATCCAGTGCTCGGTCTGATGTAGTTAAAGCCTCTTGGGTCGAAGTCCTCACCGCCCATGAGCCTAAACCCGTGGGTTTTATCAACCATGCCTAAGCCTGAGCCGGCTTTTAGCTGGGCAACCCGCATGTATCTCTGTGTCAAGAATCCAGACTGAGCTGCTAGGTTGATGTATCGTGTGACAAACAATTGGAAGTTAAACTTCATAGCGTTTGGTGAGTCCGCTACCTCGGAACACACGGCATTGATCGGGTAACCTTCGACGATGATATCGTCCCAATGGATGTAAAGACGAGCACCCTTCTCTACGAGCTTAGTCGCCCTGAAGTGCTCATCCCAGTTCTTCCAGAAGACAGCGCGCCAGTTATAGTCCGTTGTGTTCATCAACAAACCAGAGAACTGTATTGAACGAGGGCGTTGCCCGAAAGCGTAAAAGTAAGAGTCACCGAAAGTCTCGATTACCTGTGTCTTCTCAATGCGAGACTCTTGAACGGACTGTAAGATCCAATCAGTCCATACATTGCCAAGGTTCGAGTCCATGTCTTCGCCCGGCTTGATCGCTCGGACCTTTTCTTCCGTGCCGCCAAACCCCATGGCGTCCCCGATACCGGAAATGGTATTAGCTACGGAAGCAAATGGGTCGTAGCCAACCTCACGGTTTACCTTATCAGCAAGATAGTAACCGCTCTGATTGATGTTCATGTTGACACCAATGTTATTGAAGCACTTAATGGTTTTGCCGTCTGGGCCCAATACCTGAACGTAGGCGTGTGTATTCGGCTTCGCCATAATACCGTTTGTTGGACGACCTACAGTGAAGTCAATTCCACGTACCTCTGATAAAGCCTTAGCAGTGATTGTGCCGGCCCCAGTACCCCCATCTGAAGCATCCTTTTTATAGTCCTCAGCATATGTTTCAGAGGTTACCTGACTATCATCAAATGCTATACCCGGCTTGAAGTACTTAATGTCTTGTGACACAGCGTTGAACCAGGGATCAGGCCTTACCATAACAGCGCCCTTACTCTCACCCATAACTAACTCCCGTACTAAGGCTATCAGTTATATTATTGAGTAATAGAAGCATCGTTAAAACCCACAACCCTAAATTCAAATCGGTGTTTACAAGCTGAATGTCCTACCCACCAGTGTAGGAAGATATATCCAAACCAAGTTCAGAAGCTTTTGCAGTAATTGCTTCAAGGACATCGCCCCTGTTTCTGCCAGATGCTTCATTCGAATACATCGTCCCTAAGTAAAGAGCTGTCTCTTGGTGGTCTGCCATATAGTTATTTACGCCGTTAACAATTGTAGAGCTTGAAGATCTCAAAACAGTTGTTGGGTTAGCTGGCATCACGGGGTACTTGGGTTTTCTGGTGATGTATTGGTCCGGAGCTTCTTCAGTAGACCTGTTATGCATACGGTCCCAAAACTGCCGTGAAGTGCTAACAGGTCTGGCTGGTGTTTTAGGAGTCGCCAAGCTCGTCTTCTTTGGTGGGTTATCATCTAACTTAGAACCACCAACCTTCAGATATTCAGCTGCCTTAGGGCTTTTCTCAGCAAGTTTGGGTAGAGGTATCTTCTCACCTTTTGAGTCAATCAGCCCGTGTCCATCTAGACCGTACTTCTTTCGTTGAAATGCACCAGGATCAATGGAACCATCCACAACCAACGTTGACAAACGCCATTCAATAAACTCCTTCGGATACAACGTCTCCTCAGAAAGTCTTGGGATAGTTAGTTCCGAAGAAGCCATAAGAACGACATCCTGCGCTGAGAAGCTTGAATCAAGCGCACAATGCCAATCAAAAGGATAGTCAAATTGGGATGATGATAAGGTTTCAAATAGCTCTAACGCGCTTTGCGCAGAGCCTAGTTTCTCTTTCGTCAGAGATACGAATTTAATAATTGTCTCTTCAATTGCTGGGTTGGTTCCATCCTGGTTGACCCCGATGCCCCTTGAGAAGTTCCTATCTTTTGCGTAGGCAGTCAGATTGAGCCTAGTAGAGGTGTCAATCGGGAAAGCTGTCCACAACGACGGGTCGAGCAGGCTTGTGGCCACCCCAGCAATGTCAATGCTCCCTACATCGATAGCGCTTCTCTCAATGTGTCCTGTGATAATGCCCACATTTTGAGAAAGAGACTCCCACTGCCCTGATGTGTAGTTAGATACATCTACGCTCTGTCCGAGGTAGTTGATAAGGCTATTATTCGCTACCACGATCCCGCTAAGGTTCGGTGCGCCGGAAATGAGACTAAGGTCCTCTACGGCTGGGCATCCCTTCACCATGACATTAACGATACGCGTGACCGAAGTGGTGATTGAGGCATCCTCACTGTCTGTAAGCGTATACGTCAGGGTATATGTTCCAGCCGTGCTGTCATCCACAGTCCCTGTCACAACAACGTCATCATAGCGATCAACGCCATCCTCAGACGCTGTATAGCCAGGCTCCGACCACGGGGTGCCATACAGTTCCACGTGTACTGTAGAGCCCCCAATAAGAGTAATGACCGGTACACTATGGACAGTTACGGTCCTTTGTACAGTGGCGCTAAGACCAGAGTACGGATCTGTAACCGAATAGGTAATTGTGTATGTGCCTGGTGTAGATAAGTAGTTACCCTCAAAAACGGCAACGTCTGACTGGACCGATCCGGTGATATCTGCCCCGTTCGAGTCCAGTGCTGTTGCGCCGAGGTCGCTATATGCCGTGCCGCTTTGGTGGTAGACAACACTATCCCCATTCAGACTAATTGTTGGGGGATCAGCCTGTTTCACAGCCTCAGTGATGATAACATCTCGAGTAGCAGTCGTTGTGTTACCAGCCGTGTCAGTCGCTGTGTACGTAATCGTGTACGTACCTGGTGTGTCTGGAATGTTCTTAGGGCTGGTAGTTACCCCTACAATTGAGTCTGTGTCATCTGTAACTCTATAGCCGCCATGGACTGACTCATCGTAAATCGTTCCCTGCGTCAGTGTTACAGTAGCATCACCATCCGCTGGTGGACTGTTTTCTACATAAAGCGTGATAACCGGAGCTTCGTTATCTACCTCTTCCCTGTAAATGGTCCCACTAATTATTTCAGTAATTCTATTATGGGATGAATCAACCCCCCAGACTTCCCAGTGAAAGTTACCGTGGTCGATATTCAGATTATCTGAATCTATATACGTGTTAGTACTAGCGCCGCTGGTGCCTGCTGGCATTAAGTCATACTGATCGCCAGTAGATGCAGCAATGATCTTGATGTGCGCATGGTCAATGCCAGAACCTAATGCGATAGTGAACTTGTAGTTCCCAAGGTTAGAGCCTGATGTAACGACACTTGCATAGGCAGATATACTCAAATCTGCTTTATCATCTACCGGTTCGTCAACATCTCCTACCACTAAGATACTTGTCGACTCGGCATACTGCCCCGCAAGGTCAGTAACCCTATACACTACGTCATACCTGCCCGCCCGTGCGGTACCGTTTGCAAATTTGTCAATATTGTCGGCTACACTTGTTGTAAGGGCTCCGTAATGCTCATTAACACCATTTTTAGAGTTACCGAATGTAGTGTATTGAGGTTGACCGACAGGGTCACCATTTTCGTCAACACCATCTCCCCGATTCAGCGCCGTCCACAGCGCGAAAATCACTGACCCTTCATCATAGATACCGGGCATAATCTGATATGGAGTCGTAATCGTAGGGGGATCAAGAACAATGACGGTACGCTCACCCGTGGCAGTCTCTCCCTGCGAGTCTGTAACCGTATAGGTAAATACGTACTCACCCGGCTTATTCGATTCCCAACCAGGTTGGTCTATGGTTACGACGAGGTCATCTACGCTGTCCTCAGCGTCACTCGCAGTATAGCCGCCGTAAGTTTTCTCACCTGCTGAGTCTACGCCGTCCCAATCAACGCCAAGTGGGACATAAACAGTGGTAGTATTTATTTTTATATCCGGGGGTGTATTAGCAGAGTAAATCTCAATGTCCCGGTAAAAGGTACCTTGTTTCAAATTACCTTCTGTAGAGCGGTAAATGTAATAAAGTCTGTATGTACCTACGGGTTGCTCGTTATGCAGCCTAGCCAGGGCTATCCTAACCGGGGAATCGTCTAGTAAAGCCGGAATCCAAGTGGCAATATTTTGGTTAGTATCATGATTTTTGAGCTGGCTGTAATACCACTCAGTCGTATCGCCCTCAGCGTCTTGAATGTTGACACCGGGCTCGCTAAACCCTACACCCCCGTTCTGCTCAAGCCGAACTAGCGCTGCGCCATCGATTGTCCCTGTTGCCGGCTCATTTGGCGCTACGTCCGACTCGTTGTCCCCCCGATCTGATATGGTGATAGACTCAACATTTAAAGCATTTACCTCCTTGATAACTGAATTCACGCCACCGTAGGTACCCCTGTAAAGGAACCTATAGGTACCGTTTAGATGAAGGGTATGCTCATCAAAGTCGAAACCCGCATAGCCGCCAGGAACATTGGTAGCATATTCTGCATTGTACCGTTCTACATCTGTCGATGTAGCTCGAGAACCAAAGTATTGACTGGTTAATCCGTCTCTATCAGTCCTCAAGACTACAAGGCTTACATGATTAAAGCTTGTTCCTCTATCCAGTCTTAGGGAGAGGTTGTCGACGACTACACCATCTCCCACCCAGTCATCATCGTAAGAAGTTATTGTAGGAGTACTCCGAAGAAGAGTCGTTCTCCAATTAGAGTCAACGCTAGTATTTTCTGTGTAAACAGCTATACTGTTGTCTTGTCCGAGGTTTACATCATACACTTCCCATCGGCCATGCCCGTCGATGATGCGAACGTCTGGCGTCTCACCAATGGCAACACCAACATGCCTATACTCGACTTTGCACAAGAACTCCCAATCGTCATCGCCTTGAGTAAAAGGTAAGAAGTCTTCTTCTAGTTGGTTTCCCGCCCCACGCTGTTTTTGTATTGCCCAGTCAGAGATGTTGTGCTTTATCCTTCCCCAAGCCTCTCCCTGTGGATTACTAGAATTAGCATCCTGGTATGCTGTCATATTATCGAAGGTTAGCTTGTCTCGATACTCGGAACCGCCAACGATATCAACTCTCTCGCTAGAGTGCCCACCAATTAACCTCGATATCTCGATGCCCCCAAAGTAGATGTCGACATACTCGATGGCGGAGTAGTCGGGTAGCGTCATACCTACATATGGGGTCTGATCAGCAGTTGGATTCAGTGAAAAGTAGGTGTGATTCCACTGATAGTAAAGGTCAAAACTGAACGGCGTGACGTTTTGTAGCTTGATCTTAAACTTCGGCTGCGTTGAGACGAAGTCTGGCAGTGTGCTTCCAGTCACTCCGTCAGGCAATATTGGATTAGTGTATATCATGGCTACCCCAGCACATTAACAACGATAAGTATTAATACTTGATTAATTACGATTAAGAAGCTCGATATACTTCGCATAACACCACTTCAAGCCGGCCCACGCAAAGGGTGTCACTGCGGCCCCGGTTACTACGCCCCAAAAAAATGCGTCCATGATAAAACCTCTATTATTACTCGTTAATAAATCACTTGGAACCCGTCTGAGGGTCGAGCAAGATTCTGCCTTCAGCGCCCTCAGGAAGTTTTTCCATGATTACTTGTGCGAGGTCAACTGTTCTAGCGACCTCCGCAATTTCGTTATACGCCCGCTTCCAATCAGGCTCCATTGACACCTCAGTCTTGCCGCTGTGCCCGTGGATGGCTCTGACTTCGCCAAGGTTATCATAAACGGTAACCGTTGGGTGCTCACTTAACCATGTAAGAGCGACCTTACCGTTGTCAAACACAATACCCTGCGCGATTCTACCCGTTCCGGAGATACCTGACTCGTCTTCTTTTCTATGTAGGTAAAAAACCTTCATCAACACCTCAAGCGTTCGTTACAGGCGGTTTGTTAAGAGGTCCCTGCCCTAAACCTTTGAAACCCACAACGTTAACACGTTTTGCTCTAGGTGCACTAGCATCCTTAGAAGGAACTTTACCAGGCTTCAGGGAGTTAATCTTATCACCACCAATGGGTGCAGTGGAAATTGGCTTTGTCGAAGGAGGTGCTGCAAAAGCTTGTTTTGCAAACCTACCCTCTGAGACAGCCTCAGCTATCTTAGCAAACTCATCCCGCATTGCGCTTATTTGATCGCTAGTGATCATGTCTAAATATCCGGCGTCGGTACAGCCAGTGTGCTACCGCCTGTCCCAACCAAACTAGCTGCTTGATTCGCTTGCAATGGATTGACGAGTAGTTGGTTAGCCGGTGAGCCCCCACCTGGGGAGTAAATCTTGCTTGTTTCACCAAACCGCTTGTATACTTTTCTCTTGTTGGTATTCGTTGGTTTAGCCTTAGGTCTAGCAGTGGGCGCTACTTGCCCACCAGGTCCGGCTGGCTGAGAAGACTGAGGCGCTAGCTTCTGTCCCTGGAAAGCTGAACTGGCAGCGGGCACGGATTTCGGGGTTGTCTTTGGAACGGGTGTTTCAGAACTTCTACCAGGAGTTCCATCTTTTGGTGGTGCGGTCATGTCTGGACCAACTGGTTTAGCAAATTGAGGCGCTAACTTAAGCTTCTTACCCCCTAAAAGACCGCCTGGAACCAACTTTTGTCCCTGGAAAGCTGTGCTGGCCTTACCTGGTGTTATTGCTGGCGCTGGCCCGGCATTCTTGTTTGCTTTATCAGCAGCTCTCTGAGCGTTCCGGTCTTTCCACCACTCGTTCATCATCTTCTTAGTAGTCCGATTCCAAGTACTTCTATCATTGTACTTACCCTTCTGACTCTGAATAAACTTGGCCCTTTCTATGAAGCTAGCACCCTTCAGCGTCTTCGGTGCCTTGTAACCCTTTAGATTGAATTTGTAGGTCTTCGGTGGCTTAGGAGCAGCTACCTGCTTAGGAGGAGCCGGCTGTGCTGGGGGCAGCTTTTGGGTTTTTCCAGTGTCCCTCATGTAATTTGTTTGTATTGGTCCAATCGGTGGTCCAGCAATCTTCGTCATCTCGTCTCGGAAGGCTATTAAGCTTTTGATATCAATCATCTTCGTTTCCTTATTAAGCTTGGAGCTTTCTTCCGAAGTTCTCAAGCGAGTCTAGTATTCTATCGGCAACGTCTTTCTTACCTGTGTAGGCAGACTTGTTGGTTCCTTGAAGAACCACAATGCCGCCCTTCTTCGCACGCTTACGAGCAGTGGGGCTAGCAGCACCAAAGAGCTTCATGATGTCCTTGTCAACCATCTCCTTAGGGAGAGCAGAACCACTAAAGTCCTTGGTCTCTTTAACAAATGGCGCGTTAGGAAGTCCCATCGACTTGGCAAGAGCCTTTCTCTGTCTTCTTGTGGATAAGCCACCCTTACCAACGCCTCTCATAAGTGAACCAAGTAGTCCTGAACCTTGGATAACCAAAGGACCGGCCAAACCACCACCAAGGTTAATTAACGCTTGTTCACCGACATCTTTTGTCAGCCCAGCAGCGCCAGCAGAAAGTGAGCCTCCGGCAGCGTCTATCGCATACGTGCCATAGGCCTTAAGCAAGTTGCTTCGTCCCTTACGGTACATAGAGGGAGAAATGTACTTGAGCTTCTTCAGAGCCTTAAGCCCATAATAGGTTGCCGCAGCTTCCTCAGCGAGCCGTGGAGCATATCCAGCCGCCGCAATCATTGTCCTCTTACCACTGAACTTACCTGTAGCCGGTACAAACATAGAACCGGTGCGAGACAATGCGGGGCCCATTCCGTACA
>CEPH01064513.1_pt1 | contig 16227 bp, 16 predicted proteins | sample 530571 | NCBI WGS metagenome assembly CEPH01 (sample SAMEA2620413, study PRJEB7988) | marine metagenome | biome: marine biome (ENVO:00000447); feature: surface water layer (ENVO:00002042); material: "saline water (ENVO:00002010), including plankton (ENVO:xxxxxxxx)" | depth 5 m | reverse complement strand
ACGCCCGCGCTGCACACGCCGCTGATGGCGGTGACCAATGCGATTTCTTCCGTGATCATCGTCGGCGCGCTGATTGCCAGCGCCGAAGCGGGTAGCGCGGTCGCCAAGTGGCTCGGCCTTGCTGCCGTGGTGCTTGCCAGCATCAACATCTTCGGCGGCTTCGCCGTGACCGAGCGGATGCTCGCCATGTACAAGAAGAAGGACAGCAAATGAGCCTTCCTCGCGATGTTGAACCGCTCGCCGTGCCGCCCGGTACCGATTACGGCATGAGCCACGCGGTCGAGACCGCTGCCGCCCATGGCCCGACCAATCCCTGGGTTGCGCTCGCCTATCTGGTGGCGGGGGTGTTCTTCATCCTCGCGCTGCGCGGGCTTTCGAGCCCGGCGACCAGCCGCGCGGGCAACCGCAACGGGATGATCGGGATGCTGATCGCGGTGGTCACCGTGATCGTCACCCACGACATTGCCAATATCGTCGAGATCCTCATCGCCATCGCGATCGGCGGACTGATCGGCTTCACCATCGCGCGCAAGATCGCGATGACGCAGATGCCCGAACTGGTCGCGGGCTTCCACAGCCTCGTCGGCATGGCGGCGGTCCTCGTCGGGCTGGCTGCGTGGATGAATCCCGGTGCGTTCGGCATTCTGGATGCCGAGGGTCAGATCCTGACCGTCAGCCGGATCGAGCTGGGGCTTGGCATCGCCATCGGTGCGATCACCTTCTCCGGCTCCGTCATTGCCTTCCTGAAACTCTCCGGACGCATGGGCGGCAAGCCGATCATGCTGCCCGGTCGCCATATCATCAATCTCGGCACGCTCGCCGCGATCATCGCGCTGATCGCCGCCTATGCGATGTCCGCCACGGCGGGGCCGGGCCAGGGCTGGATGATTATCGCGGTTGCGGTGCTCGCCTTCGTGATCGGCTTCCTGTTGATCATTCCCATCGGCGGGGCGGACATGCCGGTCGTGGTGTCGATGCTGAACAGCTATTCCGGCTGGGCAGCAGCAGCGATGGGCTTCACGCTGGGCAACACCGCGATGATCATCACCGGCGCGCTGGTTGGTAGCTCGGGCGCGATCCTCAGCTACATCATGTGCCGTGCGATGAACCGCAGCTTCATCTCCGTGATCGCGGGCGGCTTCGGCGCCGACGACAGCGCTGCTGGCGGCGGCGAGGCGCGCGAACAGCGCCCCTACAAGCAGGGCAGCGCCGACGATGCCGCCTTCATGCTGGAGCAGGCGGAGAAGGTCATCATCATCCCCGGCTACGGCATGGCCGTCGCCCAGGCGCAGCACGCGCTGCGCGAGATGGGCGATGTGCTCAAGAAGAAGGGCGTGGACGTGAAATACGCGATCCACCCCGTCGCGGGCCGCATGCCGGGGCACATGAACGTGCTGCTGGCAGAAGCCAACGTGCCCTATGACGAGGTGTTCGAGCTGGAGGATATCAACTCCGAGTTCGCGCAGGCCGACATCGCCTTCATTATCGGCGCGAACGACGTTGTGAACCCGGCGGCGAAGACCGACAAGTCCAGCCCGATCTACGGCATGCCGGTGTTCGACGTGGGCAATGCCAAGCAGGTCTTCTTCATCAAGCGCTCCATGGGCGGTGTCGGTTACGCGGGCGTCGACAACGACGTGTTCTACCTGAACCAGACGACCATGCTGCTGTCCGACGCGAAGAAGATGGTCGAAGAGATCGTCAAGGCACTCGACTGATGCGTTTTCTGCTGGGGCTGGTCCTCCTGGTGGTGCTGGGCGTGGGTGCCTGGCTCTACTGGGGCGGCGGCATGCAGGTGGTCACCGAACGCAGCGTGCGGGTCGCGCTGGTTGAGGCGGGCGTGCCCGAAAGCCAGGCTGAGTGTATGGCTCCGCGCATGGCCGAGAAGCTTACGCCCCAGCAGCTGCGCAGGCTTGAACGGGTCGCTCCGCAGGAAGGCGAGGCGAAGCTGCCGCGCAATGCGGGCGACGCGCTCGATCGCATTCGCCGGGTCGACGATCCCGAGGCTGTCGAAGTGACCATCCGCGCCGCCGCTGCGTGCACTTTCGGCGGGATTTTCGACAAGCTTTAGAGTCCCTTGTCTTCGCCCCAATGCGTGGCACTATGCAACGCATAAGAGGGAGAGAGACATGATCCGCACGCTTATGGCCGCCACTGCGCTGGCTTCGCCTGCCTTCGCCGAGACCATTCCCGTCGCGCCGGGGGAGGGCGCGCAGGAGCGGTTGCAGGAGGCGCTGATCCTCGCCGAGCCGGGTGACGAGATCTTCCTCCAGGCCGGTCGCTTCGTGCTGACCGACGGGCTCAGCCTCGATGTCGACGGCGTGACGCTGCGAGGTGCGGGAATGCACGCCAGCGTGCTCGACTTCACCGCGCAGGAGGGTTCGGGCGAGGGACTGCTGGTCACCAGCGACGGCGTGACGCTGGTCGATTTCGGGGTCGAGAACCCCAAGGGCGACGGGATCAAGTCCAAGGGCGCGGACGACATCATCTATTCCCGCGTCCGCGTGACGTGGACCAATGGCCCGGCGAGCACCAACGGCGCATACGGCCTCTACCCGGTCGAAAGCACGGGCGTGCTGATCGACGGGTGCGAGGTGTCGGGCGCGTCGGACGCGGGCATCTATGTCGGCCAGTCGAGCCGGATCACCGTGCGCAATTCGCTTGCCAGCTACAACGTCGCCGGGATCGAGATCGAGAACAGCCGCAAGGCGATCGTCGAGCGTAATTACGTGACCGGCAATACCGGCGGCATCCTGGTGTTCGACCTGCCCGGCCTGCCGGTGAAGAACGGCGGCGAGGTGCTGGTCCGCAACAATCTGGTCGCGAACAACACCACCGCCAACTTCGCGCCCGAGGGCAATATCGTCGCCAGTGTGCGGCGCGGCACGGGCATCATGGTGATGGCGAACGATACCGTGTGGGTGGGGCAGAACATGCTATACGACAACCCGACCGCGCCGATCATGGTTATCGCCTATCCGCTCGCCTTCGATGACCCGGAATACAACCCGTATCCGCGCGAGATCAGCGTGGACTGGAACATCGTCGATGAAGGCGGCACCGATCCGCAGTTCGAAGGAGCGGAGCAGCTGCTCGCCGCGTTTGGCGGCGCCTTGCCGCCGGTGATGTGGGACGGGCTGGAAGATCCCGAGATGACCACGCTGATGGTCCATCCCGACCTTGCCGGATGGTCGGTCAATCTGCCCAAGCAGGGTGCGGGCATTGAAGCTGCGCGGCCCGGCCCGCTCGAAGCGCCGGCCATCGGCCAGCCGATCAGCATCGAAGGCTGGGGCGCGCCCGAGGCACTGGAAGCACGCCTGCCGTGAAGACGCCTGCTCTCCTGCTGGCCTGCGCTGCGCTGGCGCTGGGCGTCAGCATTGGTGCCAACGCGACCGCGCCGATGATCGACCGGGATGCGGTCATCACCGGCACCGCACTGCCCAAGACGCTGAGCGAGTACGGTTTCTTTCGCGATCCCGCTGCGCAGGTGCCGGACGCGGGGGTAACGCCCTACCGCCTCAACATGCCGCTGTTTTCGGACGGGGCGGAGAAGCTGCGTTTCGTCTATGTGCCCGAGGGGGCCGAGGTCGGCATTGGCGAGCAGACGCTGCTGGATTTCCCGGTCGGCAGCGCGCTGATCAAGACCTTCGCGTTCGGCGAAGGCGCGGATCGCCGCCTGATCGAGACGCGGGTGCTGCTCCATCGTGCCGACGGATGGCTCGCGCTGCCCTATGTGTGGAACGAGGCGCAGACCGAGGCGACGCTTGCGCTGGCGGGGACGCGGGTGCCTGTCACCACGCCCTATGGCGAGCAGATCAATTACCGCGTGCCCAACAAGAACCAGTGCAAGGAATGCCACGGGCTGCAGGGCGCGGTGACGCCGATCGGGCCGAAGGCTCGCAATATGTCGTCCGAATGGCTGCAAGCCTTCCTCGGCTCCGTCCCCGAAGTGGCGGACACCATGCCGCGCTGGGAGGATCGCGCGAGCGCGGACGCCACAGGTGCCGCGCGTGCTTACCTCGACGTCAACTGCGCGCATTGCCATCGCCCGGCGGCAACCGCGTCCAATTCCGGGCTCGACCTGCGGTGGGAGACCGACGATCCCTACTCGATCGGCATCGCCAAGCGACCGGTCGCCGCGGGGCGCGGATCGGGCGGGCTGGAATTCGACATCGTGCCGGGCGACCCCGAAGCATCGATCCTGGTCTATCGTATGGCGAGCGCCGAGCCGGGCGTTGCCATGCCCGAGCTGGGCAAGGCGACGGTGCATGAGGAAGGCCTCGCGCTGGTCGAGCGGTGGATTGCAGGGATGCCCACGCCATGAAGTGGGTCTGGCGAATCCTGCTGCTGCTGGTCGTCCTTCTGGTCGCGGCGTTCTTCATCTTCCGCACGCCCGACACCGACCCGGCGGAAATGCGCGCCAAGTACGGGGGCGCGCCCTCGCAATTCGTCGAAATCGGTGATGGCGTGACGGTCCACCTTCGCGACGAGGGGCCCAAGGATGCGCCCGCGATCATCCTGCTCCACGGCTCCAACGCGGATCTGCACACCTGGCAGCCATGGGTCGATGCGCTGAAGGGCCGTTACCGCGTGATCCGCTTCGACCAGATCGGCCACGGGCTGACCGGGCCGGACCCGGACAGCGACTATTCGATTCCCAATTTCGTGTCGGATATCGACGAGGTGGCGGACAGGCTGGGGCTCGATCGCTTCGTGATCGGCGGCAATTCTATGGGTGGCGGGCATGCTGTCGCCTACGCGCTCGCCCATCCCGACCGGGTCGAAGGGCTGATCCTGGTCGATGCCGCAGGCGCGCCGATCCGCAAGGAAGGCAGGGGCAATATCGGTTTCACCATCGCCCGCACGCCGGTGGTCAACCGGATCATGAACCACATCACCCCGCGCGGCATGATCGAACAATCGCTGCGCGAGACGGTCAGCAATCAGGCCATCGTCACCGATGCGATGGTCGACCGCTATTGGGAATTGCTGCGCTATCCCGGCAATCGCGATGCGACGCGCATCCGTTTCTCCGGCGAATGGACCAGCTTTTCGCAAGACGAGGTGGCGACGATCGATGCGCCCGCGCTGGTCATCTGGGGCGAGGAGGACGGGTTGATCCCGGTCGAGGCGGGGCTGTGGTACGACCGCTATCTGCCGGGCAGCACGCTGGTGGTCTATGAGGGGATCGGCCATCTGCCGCAGGAGGAAGAGGCGCAGCGCAGTGCCGATTATGTCGCGCAATGGCTGTCGCGGCAGGTCTTCGCTGCCCCCGCAAGCCCGTCGCCTGCGCAATGACGGGCATACCTGCTGCGCTGCTATGGACGTTGCGCCCGCTTCCTCGGTAAGGCTGTCAATCCCCCGCAGCTGGATTCGAGGACGTGGTTTTGCGCAAGGTTGGCCTGATTGGCGGTATGAGCTGGGTCTCTACCGGCATGTATTACGAGTGGATCAATCAGGGCGTCGCCAAGCACTGCGGGCCGATGGTGTCCGCCCCGCTGCTGATCGAAAGCCTTGATTTCGCAGAGCTTTACGGCCTGACCAAGGACGATGAGTGGGATCGTGCGGGGCAAATCCTCGTCAATTCGGCGAAGCGGCTGGAGGCGGCGGGGGCCGAGGCGCTCGCCATCGCGGCAAATTCGATGCACCGCCTCTACGATCAGGTCGCTGACGCGGTCGATGTGCCGGTGCTGCACATTGCCGATGCGGTGGGCGAGAAGATGAAGGCGGCGGGCGCGGTCAACGCTGCGCTGATCGGCACCCGCAACGTGATGACCGAGAGCTTCTATCGCCGCAAGCTGGTCAGCCACGGGATCGACCTGCTGCCGCCCGACATGAGCAATGTCGATCGGACCAACGAGATCATTTACGAAGAGCTGATGCGCGGCAAGGCGAGCCGCAATGCGGAGCGTTTCTTCCGCACCATGATCACCAATCTGGAACAGGCCGGCGCGAAGGCGATCGTGCTCGCCTGTACCGAGCTCGACATGGTCATCGATGTCGATGCCAATGTCCTGCCGATCTTCGATTCCGCGCGCATCCACAGCGAAGCGGTGGTCGATTGGATACTGGAGCGGTAAGGGGCACCCACAGCTTCCAGTTTCAGCAAAGGTGATCGTCGGGTGGAGAACAGCGCGGTAATCGAGCGGCCAGCGGATCGCTCCCACCTCGCGGCCGATCCCGCGCGCTCGCGCGGGCGGGAGTTTCCCGGGACGACAGACGAGAGCCGGGGTCCGCGCAGCGCGTTCCAGCGCGACCGCGACCGGATCATCCACTCGATCGCCTTCCGCCGGCTGCGCAGCAAGACGCAGGTCTTCGTCGCGCCCGAGGGCGATCATTACCGCACCCGCCTGACCCATAGCCTTGAGGTCGCGCAGATCGGCCGCGTGATCGCCCGATCGCTGGGGCTGGACGAGGATCTGACCGAGGCGCTGTGCCTTGCGCACGACATCGGCCATCCGCCCTTCGGCCATGCGGGCGAGGATGCGCTGGACGCCGCGCTCGCGGATGCGGGCGGGTTCGACCACAACGCGCAGACGCTGCGCACGCTGATGCGGCTCGAAAGCCCTTATTGCACGCATGAGGGGCTGAACCTGAGCTGGGAAGTGCTCGAAGGGCTGGCCAAGCATAATGGCCCGGTCGAGAACCCGCACTGGGCGCTCGCCGCGCTGGACGAGGCCTTTCCGCTCGACCTGCATCAATGGCCCAGCCTGGAAGCGCAGGTCGCTGCGGTCGCGGACGATATTGCCTACGACAATCACGATATCGACGACGGGCTGCGCGCAGGCTTTCTCGAACTCGACGATCTGCTGACGCTCGACTTCATCGCCGATCAGTGGCGAGAGGTCGAACGCCGCTTTCCCCACGCTCCGCGCGACCGGCAATTGCGCGAGCTGGTGCGCGGGCAGATCGGGTGGATGGTCAACGATGTGCTCGCCCACACCCGCGCCTCGACCGAAGGGTTGGACGATTCCACACAGATCGCGCAGGCGGGGCGGCAGTTGGCAGGGTTCTCGCCCGCGCTGCACGCGGCGGAACGCAGGCTCAAGGCGTTCATGTATGCCAAGCTCTATTACCATCCCGAACAGACCGCGACGGCGGACAAGGCCCATGCCGTTATAGAACAGCTCTGGCACGCCTATTGCGAAGATCCGGCGAGGATGGGATCGGAGTGGGCGGACGGCTTGCCTGCGCAAGAACCGCACCGCAGCAGGCATATCGCGGATTATATCGCGGGCATGTCCGATCGATTCGCGCTAGAACGCATTCGGGAGATCACCGGAAACGCGCCGGACGATCTGAGCAATGTGTAAAGGGGGCACATGAGCAGCCGATTTCGCGTCGCTATGGGGGGAGTGAGCGAGGTCGTGGGGCTGCGCCTGATCCATCAGGCGTTGCATCAGCCGCAGATCCGCCTCGTCGCGCTGACGCTGGGCGAGATCGAGATGCCCCGGGGCAGCCGGATGGAAGTGTTCATCGCCGATGCGGACCGCTGGTCACGGGTGATGAAGGCGATGCGGCCCAAGGTGTTCATCGTCGGTCTGGGCCCCGCGCTCAATCTCGCCGGGCGCGACGACAGTCCGCTGCGCGCGATCGAGGACGAGGAGGCAGTGGTCGAAATCGCCAAGACCGCGCGGTTTGCAGGGGTCGAGCGGCTGATCGCGATCAGCGCCGAAGGGGCGGACCGCTGGGCGCGCGACCGGCATCTGAGCGCCAAGGGCAAGGCGGAGGCGGAGCTGGCGCGGCTCGGGTTTAAGCGGCTCGACATCATCCGCCCTGGCCCGCTGGTCGAAAAGACCTCGCCCGATGGGGGCAAGCTGGCTCGACTAGGCGCGCTGCGCGGTCGCGGGACCGATGTGCAGACCGTGGCGGAAGCGATCATGACGCTGAGCTTGCGGCGCACCCCGGGCAAGTTCACCCACGAGGAGGACGGGATAGAGCGCGCTGCGGCGATGCTCTCGCGCGCTCCGACGGGCAGGCAGGCGACGAGCGCGGGGGCAGACGCGACGGGTGAGGATACCGGCGACGCGGACCACCCGCGCGCGCAGCAGGAATAGACGCAATGTGGCAGGCCCTGTTCGATATCACCAACGCGATCGCGCTGATCGGCTGGGCGCTGCTGATCCTGCTGCCCCGGCGCGAGAGCGTGATCTACACCATCTTGTACGGCGCGATCGGCCTGCTGTGCGCGACCTATCTGGTGATGCTGGTCGCGCTGGTGGGCAATCTGGTCGATCCGATGCCGGCCGCCGGAGCCGCGGCGGATCCGGGATTCGACTATTCGGTCGAAGGGCTGATGGCGATGTTTCGTTCTCAGGGCGCGATCGTGGTCGGCTGGACGCATTACCTCGCGCTGGACCTGCTCGCGGGGCTATGGATCGCCCGCGATGCGGACAGGCTGGGGGCGGGGCGGTTGCTGCAGGTGCCCTACCTCCTCGCGACCTTCATGGCCGGGCCGGCGGGCGTGTTCGCCTGGCTGGTGACGCGCCAGTTCATCGGCGGCGACAAGGCGGCGCGCTGATGGCACTGGTCGATCAGGACAGCGCGCAGGTCCGTTTCCCGCCGCCCCTGGTGGTGCTGGGATGCCTGCTCGCGGGGCTCGCGCTCGACCGGGTGCTGGGCCTCGCCGCGGTCGATATTGCGGTGCTGCGCCCCGTGGGCGTGGTGATCGGCGCGCTGGGTGCTGCGATTCTCGGCTCGGGACTGATCGGCTTCTTCAGGGCGGGCAATGATCCCGAACCGTGGAAGAAGGACACGCAGCTGGTCACCTCGGGCCTCTACCGGTTCAGCCGCAATCCGATGTATCTGGGCATGGTGATGGTCCAGCTGGGCATCGCGCTGTTCTGCCAGAGCATTGGTGGCGTGCTGTCGGTTCCGCTTGCCATTGCGCTGGTCGATCGGTTCGTGATCGCGCGGGAAGAACCCCATCTGCGAACAACCTTCGGGCGGGATTACGAGAACTACTCCAAACGCGTGCGGCGCTGGCTGTGAGCGCGAAACGCGAAAGCCCCGCCGCCCAGCGCAACCGCGAACCTATCGCGGACGTGCTGGCCGATGTTCTGCCCGAACGGGGCATCGTGCTCGAAATGGCGAGCGGCACGGGCGAGCATGTCGTTCATTTTGCGAAGCGTTTTGCGCATCTCGACTGGTATCCGAGCGATCCCGATGGCGAGGCGCGTGCATCGATCGCCGAATATGTCGCGCAGGCCGGGCTTGCGAATGTGATGCCACCGCTCGCTCTCGATGCGGCGGCGAGCGAATGGCCGCTGGACGCTGCCGACGCGATATTGTGCATCAACATGGTCCATATCAGCCCGTGGGAGGCGACCGAGGGGCTGTTTGCAGGCGCCGCGCGGCTGCTGCCGCCGATGGATGGCCCGCTGATTCTCTACGGCCCTTATCTGGAGCGTGAGGTCGAGACAGCGCCGTCCAATCTCGCCTTCGATGAAAGCCTGAAGGCGCGGGATCCCCGCTGGGGCCTGCGTGATCTTGCCGATGTCGATGCACTGGCGAAGCGCCACGGGTTCACACGCACGTTGCGCGTGGCGATGCCCGCGAACAATCTTATCGTGGTTTACCGCAAGCCCTGACGGTCGGCACCGCCGACCGTCAGGATGCCGAGCCTCAGGACGTCTGCGTGAGAGCGGGCTGCTCGTAATTCTCCGGCGTCAGATCCAGCCGTTCGATCCGTTGCACGGGCTCGCGCACGCGCAATCTGGTGCCGGTGGTCTGGGCGAAGCGCTGGGTGATCGTGTAGCGCTCGATGATGTAGAAGCCCGGAATCTCGCCATCGCGGGCCACGGGGGCGTAGCGGCGGCTGTTCACGTGCCGTTTGACCTGATCGAGCCAGCCGGTTTCGCCTTGCGAGCGCAGGACTTCGAAATCCTCGACCACGCCGTCGGCATTGACCCAGAAGGCGACGTCCGCCCATGTCGGGTGATTGCGCGACAGCGACGTCAGACGCGCGTTCCCGCTGTTGGGCCGCGCCGATTCGCGGTCGAGATCCGCATCCGTGTAAAGCGGTGCAGAATAGAGCAGCATTGGCCGTTTGACGCCGCCACGTTCGGCAAAGCGGCGGATCAGATCTTCGGTCGAAGCATCCTTGCCGTCCCTACGATCGACCCGCGCCAGCATGACGTCAGCGATCAGGCCGAGATCCTCGGCACCCTCTAGAGGTTTCTGGCGAATTTCCTGCAATTGCTGGACGAAACGGCGGCGATAGACATCGTTTCTGGTGGTTACGAAACGGCTGTCGTCGAGCAATGCCTGCCGCAGCCGGGCATAGGTCGCCACGCGCGGCTGACCTGCTGCTAGCGCTTCTTTTTCGACCCGCTCGTAGATGACCCTCGCATCGTCCGGATGGCCGAGCTTGGCGCGGCTGTCGCCGACATCGAGATCGGCGAGCAGGACGCGCGGATCGTTGTCGTCGAAGCCTGCCTCCAGCGCGTCGCGCGCATCGAGCGTGGCGAGCTTAAAGCTGTTCGCTTCGCCCAGATGTTCGGAGACGCGTGAATAGGCGCGGTACAGGCCCGACACCTCTTCGGGCAGTCGCTCGTCATAGCGGCTGTTGCGACTGATCGCCTTCCTCAGGATGGAGCTGGCATCGCGATATTCGCCTGCGACGAACAGATTTTCCGCGTAGGCCAGCGAGGCCGCGATATCTTCTTCCGGAGGGCACCCGCGTTCGAGACAGGCGGCAAGATCGCGCGAGGTATTCTCAAGAGACCTCGCGGTGACGACGATGTTAGACTGGTCGTCCGATTGTTGCTGTGCAGATGCGCCAGAGCCGAGGGCCAGCAAGGATACGCTGAGCGGAAGAAGAATACTGCGGGTCATGATAAATTTACCTCACCGTAGTTCCAGGGAGTTATTTTATACCATGCTTTGCCGCAGTCGCCTAATATCTTTGCGCGATGAGGAAAACGGGGCGCGCAGCCGTGCCGTGCGCCCCGCAATGGATATCAGTCGATGGCGTCTTCGCCGGCCTGCCCGACGGACTGAATGTCTTCGCCGGCACCCTTCACGGTGTTGCAGGCGGTCGCGGTGAGGCCGAGGGCTGCGATTCCGGCGGCGATGGCAAGCTTGCGGATCATGGGTAAGTCCTTTCAAGAAAAAGGCGCTCCATGCGCCTTTGCCGATGTCAACGCTGTTGCTGGGCGAGCGGTTCCTCCGGCGCAGGAACGTCCAGCCGGGCGCGTCGCGCCTTGCGTGCAAGATGGCCCTCGCGCACCAGAATGATGGTCCCGGCAAGGATGATCAGCGGCGCACCGATCCAGGTATTGGGCACCGGCAGCTCATCGAACACCTGCCAGCCGTACAGCGTGGCCCACAGCAGCGCGGTGTAATCCATCACGATCACCGTCGCCGCCGATCCGAAGCGCAGCGATGTGGTCAGCAACAGCTGCGCCGCCGCCCCGCTCAGCCCGACGCCGCCCAGCAGCAGCCAGGTCTCGCTCGAATGCGCCTTCGCGACAAAGGGCAGGGCAAGGGCGAGCAACGGCACGGTCAGCAGGCAGAACCAGAAGACGATGCTGGTCGGGCTTTCGGTCTTGTTCAGATCCTGGATCTGGATCGATGTCAGCGCGACCATGAACGCCCCGCCGAGCCCGACGGCGATCCCCAGCGGGTCGACCGGATTGCCGCCGGGCTGGGCGACGATCAGGATGCCGGCGAAGCCGATCGCGATCGCACTCCAGCGATAGCGGCCGATCCGCTCCTTCATCAGCAGCATGGAGAGGATCACCGCCCAGATGGGCGCGGTGAAGTTGATCGTGGTCGCCTCCGCCAGCGGCAGCATGATGACCGCGCCATAGACCAGCGCCATGCCGACGATGCCGTAGGCGCTACGGATTGCGTGGCTCTTGAAGCGGACCGGTTTGAGCGTAGCGAAGCCGACCGTGGCGGCGGCAAAGGCAATCATCGCCAGCAGCGTGACCGCCTGACGCCAGAAGATAATCTCGAGCAGGTGGACGCCGTCTTCGCCGACCAGCTTGACCAGCATCGACAGCGTGGTGAGCGAGAACGCGGCGAGCAGGCGCAGCCCGATCGCGGTCAGTGGGCGGGACTGGGCGACCGATGCATCCATGCGCTGCTGGTAGTGATTGCTGGTGCCGGTTCAAGCGATGATTGGATCATTGCGCTTGGCGCGGTCAGGCCCCACCTGCGCGCGATGACGTGGTGGCACGATCTTCTTTTCATCAGCGATGCTGGCCGCGTCGCTCTGCTTGGCGCGGGCTTCATCGCGCTCGCGCTGGTGGCACTGGTGGGGGAGAAGGTGCGTACGAGACGCGCGCGGATCGATCGGGTTGGCTGGGTGCCGTGGACGACGATCTTTCTTGCCGCTGCCGTGATCGGCGGCGGGTTGCTGGCATCAGCGATACCGCCTCTTCTTCAAGGGTAGCTAACGCGGCTGACGCCGCGATCCTTGAACCGGTGCAAGCATCTCCGGAATCGCGAGCCGGAGGCGAGGGCAAGCGCGACCGCGCGCCCGCAGATGCCCCGAAACCCGCGAAGAGCGGGGAGAGGGAATAGCATCGAGGATGCACCCGCGGATGCGGGTGCGTAACCCACGAAAACTACAGACATGCCTCCAAATACGCCTGATCGAAACCGAACTGGCGGGCCTTTTCCAGCGTGTAGGGGCGCAGGCCCGAACTGCGGAATTCGCCCTTGATCTTCCCGTCTTCGCCTTCTTCCAGATATTCGAACTTGAACAGTTCCTGGGTGACGATGACTTCGCCCTCCATCCCGATCACCTCGGTGATGTTGGTCGTGCGGCGGCTGCCGTCGCGCAGACGCTTGACCTGAACGATCAGGTCGACGGACTCCGCGATCTGGCGGCTGATCGCTTCTTTGGGGATCTTGATGTCGCCCATCAGGATCATGTTTTCCATACGCCCCAGCGCCTCGCGCGGGGAGTTGGCGTGGAGCGTGCACATCGAACCATCGTGGCCCGTGTTCATCGCGGCGAGCAGGTCGAAGGCTTCCGCGCCACGAATTTCGCCCAGGATGATCCGGTCGGGTCGCATACGCAGCGCGTTCTTGACCAGGTCGCCGATGGTGATCGCGCCTTGCCCCTCCAGGTTTGGCGGGCGGGTTTCGAGCGGCAGCCAGTGCGGCTGCTGCAGGCGAAGTTCGGCGGCGTCTTCGATGGTCAGTACACGCTCGCCCGGGTCGATCATCTTCGACAGGGCGTTGAGCATGGTCGTCTTACCCGAGCCCGTACCGCCGGAGATCACCACGTTCATCCGGCAGGCGCCTGCAACCTTGAGCGCGGTCGCCATCTTGTCGTCCATCGAGCCCCAGTTCTTGAGCATGTCGATGGTGATCGGCTTTTCGGAGAATTTACGAATCGAGATCGCCGTGCCGCGCAGCGACAGCGGCGGCACGATCACGTTGACGCGGCTGCCATCCTTGAGGCGCGCGTCGGCCAGCGGGGTGGTCTGGTCGACCCGGCGGCCGACCTGGTTCACGATCCGTTGCGCGATCTGGAACAGGTGCTGTTCGTCGCGGAACTGGATCGGCGCGATCTGCAGCTTGCCCTTCTTTTCGATGTAGGTCTGGTCCGGGCCGTTGACCATGATGTCGCTGACGTCGGGATCGGTCAGAAGCTCTTCGAGCGGGCCGAAGCCGAGCAGCTCGTCGATCAGCACCTTTTCCAGCGCGAACTGTTCGCGCCGGTTGAGCGTGATCTTGAGCTCGGCCAGCACCTCCATGATGATCGGCCGGAATTCCTCGGCCAGCTCGTCCTTGGTCAGGGTGGATGCGGCTTCGGGGTCGATCCTCTCGAGCAGGCGCGGCAGCACCTGTTCCTTGATCTTGTGGACGCTCGCCTCGAACCCGGTGACCTCTTCGCGCACGTGGACCGCGTTGGAACGCTCGTCCAGGCGGCTCATCGCGCTGGCGTGGCGGTTGGCGGAAGGAGACGGGGCGGGAGAGGGAACTGCGGGCGCATCCTGTCGGGAAGATGCATCGCCGTCATTGGGAACCGGCGGAAACTGCTCGCCGCCTTCGGGGCCGCTTTCCTGCGACGGATTGCCACCTCTCATCGGCTTGGCATTTCCGAAAGCCGGACGGCTGCCGGAACCCATGCCTCCGGGGCCGTTCCTGCGTCCGAAAGCGCTCATTTCATTCCCCCATGCCCGTCCGGGCGGATAATGGCTGCGGGTGCGGCGCAAATGGCCAACACCGCGTTCTCGAAATTGGTGAATAGAATGGAAAGCTTAGCAATTTCCTAAATGATAAACCGCGCCTCTGCGCGAAGGCGGCGCTGCCAATGGGGCCGGTGCTAAAGCCTCCTTAACCAAGCTGGCTTACCAGCAAGGGCATGGACATGCAGTTGCGCAGCGGCGCGTATAGCGGCGGACAGGCCCATAGCATTGTGCGCGAACCCGCGCTGGTGCTGGTCGCGCTGATTGCGATCGTGATGCCGATCGTCTCGGCGCTGGTCTATCCCACCTATATTCATCACATGCTGAGCCCGCAGGCCGAATTTTCGCGCCTGATAGAGCTGCCTTTCGTGGTCAGCGAAGTCGCGGTCGTCCTGTGGGCGGGGCGACAGGGTTTCGATTTGTCGAGCGCATGGCGGGCACTGCCGCGCGACATTCGCATCGCGGCGGGCGTGCTGATGCTGGCGATCGGCGTCTCTGCGCTCCTGATATCGAACAATTTCGCCTATTCGCTCACCCACAGCCTGATCGTATTGATCCACCTTGTCTTCGCGCTGGCGGTTTATCACCTGCTGGCGCGGCGCAGCATCCCTGCGCCCGATCGGATCGCGCCGCTGATCGCGGTGGGGGCGATCGTTCTGGTGCTCTACACCGCGTGGTGGCTGCTGACCGCGCCGCCGCCCGAAACGCAGCTCTATGGCAAGATCGAGTGGCACGCCGCGCTGCCGGGCTTCATCAGCGTGCGCCATTTCGGCGCGTGGTATGCGGGCCTTTCCTCAGTCTTTGCGCTGCGCATCCTGTTTGCCGAGCGGGACGGACGGATCGGGTGGGATCACCTGTTCTACTGCCTGACGGCCGCCGCGCTGGTCTGGTCGGGGACGCGCGCGGGCGTGCTCGCACTCATGGCGGTGGTCGGCATCGCGATGCTCTCGCTGCGCCGCATCCCGCCGGCCCGCAATATTGGTCACGCCGCGATCCTCACCGGGTTTGCGCTGTGCCTTGCATGGATCGCCATCCCGCCCGACGACAGCTTCCGTCTATGGAACCTGAACGACGGGCGGCTCACCGAGAGCATTGATGCCGGCCGTTTCCTGGCGTGGAAGCTCGGAATCGAGAGATGGACAGATTCGCCGCTGTTCGGCTGGGGCACCGGTTCTTTCCTGTGGGAGGTCGATCCCGGCTTTCCTCACACGCAGCCGCACAACGTGATCGTCCAGTTCCTGATCTCCTGGGGGATCATCGGTGCCATCCCGGCGTTCTGGCTGCTGGGGCGGGCGATCCGCGCTGCACATACAAGCGCGCTTGCCCACCGCGAGATGCTGCCGTTTCTCGGCATGGCCTATGCGCTGCTGCTGCAATCGCTGCTGGAAGGGATGCTGCACTATCCGCGTTTCATCGGGGCGATCATCGTGCTGCTCGCATTGGTAATCGCGCGCGCGCACCAGCCCGGCGCCGCCACGACACATTGATTGCCGCCCCCGCGCGACCCGGCAACCGCCGCGCGCATTGCAAGGCCCGCCAGACACGCTAGAGGGCACCGCAAGCAGAAGCGTGAAGGGCAACTGATCTATGTGCGGCATTATCGGGATCGTCAGCGGTGAATCGGTGGTCGACCGGCTGGTCGATGGCCTCCGGCGCATGGAATATCGCGGCTATGATTCCTCCGGCGTGTGCACGCTGGACGATAGCGGTGATGGCACCCGGATGATCCGCCGCCGCGCGCAGGGCAAGCTGGGCAATCTGGTCGAGGTGCTGGCACAGGAGCCCGCACCCGGCACCATCGGCATCGCCCACACCCGCTGGGCGACCCACGGCGCGCCGACCGCGGCCAATGCCCACCCGCACGCGGGCAAGGCCGCCGCGCTGGTCCATAACGGCATCATCGAGAATTTCCGCTCGCTGCGCGACGAATTGCAGGCCGATGGCTATTCGGTCGAGAGCGAAACCGACAGCGAAGTCGTCGCCCTGCTGGTCAGCCGCGAGGTGGAGCGCGGCGCCTCGCCCGAAGACGCGATGCGCACTGTGCTGCCGCGGCTTCGCGGTGCCTTTGCGCTGGCGA